>Ga0070679_100005073_pt1 | contig 12160 bp, 11 predicted proteins | sample KBSC63BmetaG_FD_65652 | JGI IMG/M metagenome (GOLD analysis project Ga0070679, IMG submission 65652) | Corn rhizosphere microbial communities from Kellogg Biological Station, Michigan, USA - KBS C6-3B metaG | ecosystem: Host-associated > Plants > Roots > Rhizosphere | place: USA: Michigan... | reverse complement strand
CGCGAATGGACCTGCGCCCGACCCCTACCGACCACCAGCCTTGCGGAAGGTAGTGACGCTCCACGAAATGCGGGACTGCCGGACTTCCTCTCACGCGCTACTTCGTCACGTGCGGTCGGTGGTCGGGGTGGACGGGCGCAGGTCCATTCGCGTTGTGGGGCGGGATGCGCGCTCGTGCGGTTGACGCGACCCATCGTGCTTGTTCGGGTGCAGCACCGCGAGCGTGACCGGAGAACGGCCATCCCAACCGCCGGCCGCTGCCCGGGTTTTCGAGCGAAACTGCACCGAGTAAGCGCACCCGCACATGCGCGTGCAGCCTTATCGAGTAGCCGCAGTTCCCGCCCGTTTGATCATCTCCTCGACGATCTTTTGCTCGGCGCGGATTTCGGCGACGAGTTTGGGCGGAGGCTGGTAATCGCTCAAAAAACCGAGCTCATCGCAACCCGCTGTTCCAGCCGCGCCCAAGCGTCGTCGACTTCGGCCTGCAGCGAACCCGCGCCGAATGCGTCGAGGTGCTGATAACGTCGCTGCAATGCAAGGTAGTCTGCGACGGGCCGCGTGCGCGACGGGCGATTGAGCGTGTAGCGGATTCCGTCCTCGACTTCGTACAGCGGGAACGCGCCGCTCTCCACCGCGTAGCGCGCGGCGGCGAGGCCACCGTCGTCCTTCAGACCCCAGCCGTCGATGCACGGCACCAGCAGCGTGATGATCCGAAAGCCCTGCATCTCCTTTGCCTTCTTCACCTTGCGTATCAAATCCGGAAGGAAGCCGACGGTCGCCGTGGCCGCGTACGGCACCTGGTGCGCCGCCATGATCTCGGTCAGGTTCTTCTTGCGTGTCGTCTTGCCCGCGGGCGTGGAACCCGTCTTCGCGAAGTGCGGCGTCGACGAGGACTTCTGCGCGCCGGTGTTCATGTAGCCCTCGTTGTCCAGGCAGAAGTACAGGATGTTCTCGTTGCGCTCGGCGGCCGACGACAGGCACTGGAATCCGATGTCGTAAGTGCCGCCGTCGCCCGCGAGCACGATGATCTGCGTCTCGCGCTTGCCTTGCGAATCGAGCGCGCGGCGCAAGCCGGAGGCCGCAGCGGCGCTCGCTTCCAAGGTCGGCTGGTACACCGGGATGCGCAGCGAGCTGAAGGGCTGCGGTCCGGCGATGATGGCCATGCATGACGGCGGGATGATCGCCATCGTGTCCGGTCCCATCGTCGCGAGCACATGTCGCACGGTGAGCGCCTCGATGCAGCCGGGGCAGGCGGCGTGCCCCGAACACAGCATCGGCGACTCGTTCAGTTCGAGAGTTTCCATGCGCTCACCTTCTCCAGACGGATGCGTTGTCGGGCGTGCTTTGCAGCGCGCACTGCACGATGTCGGCGATGTCGTCGGGCGAGACATTGACGCCGCCGACGCCGGCCAGGTAGCCATGCACTCGCGGGGGCGACGCGACGCCATACAGCGCGCTGCGCAGTTCCTGGTGCACGATGCCGCCCAGTCCCGGCGAATGATTGCGGTCCAGCACGATCGCATCGGCCACGCCTTCGAGCGCGACCTGCAGCGCCTGCACCGGCAGCGGCCGGAACAGCCGGATCTTGAGCAAGCCGACGGCCTGGCCGGCATCGCGCATCGCGTCCACCGCCTCGCGCGCGGTGCCGCACATGCTGCCCATCGTGACGATCACGGCGCGCGCGCCGTCGCAGCGGTAGCGCTCGACCAGGCCGTGGCTGCGCCCGGTGAGCGCGCCCCATTCGCGATCGGCCTCGTGCGCGAGCGCCAGCGCCTGCGCCATCGACGCCTCGATCGTTTCTCGATGACGCTGGAACATGTGCTGGCTGACGACGTTGCCCCATGACGAGCCGATGGTGGTGTCGAGCCGATTGACCGGTGCATAAGGCGGCAGGTAGCTGTCGACCATCGCCTGGTCCGGCACTTGCACCGGCTCCAGCGCGTGGGAAACGTAGAACGCGTCCTGGTTCACCATCACCGGCAGCAGCACCTGCTCCGATAACCGGAAGGCGTGCAGCACGGTGTCGAGCGACTCCTGCGCACTCTCGGTGTAGAACTGGATCCAGCCGGTGTCGCGCTGCGCCAGGCTGTCGGTCTGGTCGGGCCAGAACGCCCACGGCGAGGCGACGGTGCGATTCACGTTCGCCATGACGATAGGCGCGCGCGCACCGGATGCGTAATGCAGCAGTTCGTGCATCAGCAACAAACCTTGCGACGCCGTGGCGGTGAACACACGCGCGCCGGCCAGCGACGCCGGGATGCATGCGGCCAGCACCGAGTGCTCGGATTCCGGCGTGACGATTTCGGCATCGAAGTTTCCCTCGGCCTGGAAGTCGGTCAGCAACTCGAGGATGGGCGTCTGCGGGGTGATCGGGTAGACCGGCACGACTTGCGGACGCGCCAGCCGCGCGGCCCAGGCGACCGCGTGATTGCCGGTGAGCAGCATCGGGGTTTGCGTTGGATTGGCTTGGCTCATCTCACTTCCTCCAGCATCAGCATGGAGCCGGTCGGGCATTCCTTCACGCAGATGCCGCAGCCCTTGCAGTAATCGGTGAGCACCGCGTAGCCGCCGCCGTCGACCCGCTCGATCGCCAGGTCGGGACAGTAGTGAAAGCAGTTGTCGCAGTCGATGCAAGTTCCGCAGGAGAAGCATCGGCCTGCTTCGGCCAGGGCTTGCTCCAGGTGCAGCGGCAACTGCACTTCGATGCCGCTGGCCAAGCGCTCCTCGATGGGGCGTGATGCCTCCACCACGCGCGGCTTGCGCTCGTGGTAGTGCGTTGCGATGGAGGCAAGGTTTACCGGCGCGGCAGATTCGCCGTCGCTCGAAGGCTCGGCGCCGCGCAACATGCGATCGATATCGATAGCCGCGCGCTGGCCCATGCCGACGGCCTCGGTCACGAAGCGCGCCATGCTGGCGACGTCCCCGCCGGCCCAGACGCCATCGACGCCGGTGGCTTGCCAGCCGTCGACGCTCAGCAGTCCGCCGCGATTCGAGATCCGCGATGCCAGTGCATGCAGCTCCGGGTCCTGGCCAATCGCGGGCACCACGGCTTCCGCGTGAACGACGAACTCGCTGCCGGCAATCGGCGCGACGCTGAACTGCCCTCGCGCCGCGCCCGGCTCGAAGCGCACACGGATGCACTCGAGCGCCAGCGCGCCGTTCGCTTCGCACTTGACGGCCGTGAGCATGGCGCCATCGACCAGCGTGATGCCCTCCTCCAGAGCCTCGATCACTTCGGCCGGCTGCGCGGGCATCTGCTGCGCGATTTCCAGCGAGAGGATCGTCACGTCGTGGCCGGCCCGGCGGGCGCTGCGCGCGACGTCCATGGCGGCGCTGCCTCCGCCGATCACCGCCATGCGGCGGCCCAGCGAGGGCGGCGTGCCGGTGGTGGATTGCGCGAGATAGTCGCAGCCATGCATCAGCCACGGCGCGGTCGGGGGCAGTTGCGGCAAGCGCTTCGCACGGCCGGCGCCGATGGCCAGGTAGAGCGCGTCGTGGCCGGCCCGCAACCGGTCGTAGTCGGCCGCGCAATCGAGCGCATAGCCGCGCCGCACATCCACACCCATGTCAATGATGCGTTCGATCTCCGCATCGAGCACCGCGCGCTCGAGGCGGTAGGACGGAATTCCGTAACGCATCAGGCCGCCCAGCCGCGGCTGCGCTTCATAGATGGTCACTTGCCATCCGCGCCGCCGCAGTTGATACGCGGCTGAAAGCCCCGATGGGCCGCCGCCGACGACGGCAACATGTTGCGCCAGTTCCACCTCGGGGCGCGGCAAACTCCAGCCGTGCTGCAGAGCGATGTCGCCGACCATGCGCTCGAGCTTGCAGATCGCCAGCGGATCGTCGTACGCGCCGCGATTGCACGCGCTCTCGCACGGGTGATGGCAGATCCGGCCCGCGATGGCTGGAAACGGGTTGTGGCGCACCAGCACGTCCCAGGCGCCGCGGAAATCGCGGGCGCGCGCCAAGCCGATCCAGTCGGCGATCTCGCCGTTGACCGGACACGCCTGGTGGCACGGTGAAGGCGCCTTGATGTAGTGAGGCAGCGAGGCACGCCAGGTGCCGGTCTTGATGACCTCTGTCGTGCCGGTCGTCCAGATAGCGCGTGGCAGGTTCATGATGCGGTCTCCTGCAATTGCGCATCCACGGCAAGCCACCCCTCGGTACAGGCCGCGACGTTCTCGTCACGCAGCTTTGGCGACTCCGCAAGCAGCAACGTCTCCAGCAAACGCAGCGGCGGAGCGCCGACGGCGCACGCCAATCCGCCCAGCAGCGCCGAATTGACGATGCGGCCCAAGCCAAGGCGGCGCGAGATGGCAAGGCCGTCCACCGGCACCACCCGATAGCCCGGCAGCGTCGCGCGAAATTCGGCCGCGCTGCGCGCCGAGTTGACGACGATCAGGGTCTCGCTATCGGCCGCCGCAAGCAGCGCGCCTTGCAGCAAGGTGGCGTCGAAGCACAGGATGGCATCCGCGCGCTCGATGTCGCAGCGCAGCCGCACCGGCCGCTCGTCCACGCGCAGGAAGGAACTGACCGGCGTGCCGCGCCGCGCGCCGCCGTAGCTGGCGAAGGCCTGCACTTGCCGGCCCTGCGCAAAGAACGCCATCGCGAGCAGGTTGCCCGCGGTTTGCGCGCCCTGCCCGCCGCGGCCCTGGATGATGATTTCCAGCATTTCATTTCTCCCAGCGGCGGAAATCGGGTTTGCGCTTTTCCTGGAAGGCTTTCACGCCTTCGCGCGATTCCTCGGTGTCGTAATACAGCTTCAGCGCATACAGGCCCATGCCGGCGATGCCCGCCTGGTGCGCCGTGTCCATGTTGAAGGAGCGCTTGGCGATCGCGAGGGCCGTGGGACTCTTCTCCGCGATCTCGTCGCACCACTTCTGGACTTCGACGTCGAGCTGGTCGTGCGGCACCACCGCGTTCACCAAGCCCATGGCCAGCGCTTCGGGCGCGCTGTAGCGGCGGCACAGGTACCACATCTCGCGCGCTTTCTTCTCGCCAACCACACGCGCCAGCAGCGCGGTGCCGTAACCGGGATCGACCGAACCCATCTTCGGTCCCACTTGGCCGAAGATGGCCTTCTCGGAGGCAATGGTCAGGTCGCAGATCGTGCACAGCACGTTGCCGCCGCCAATGGCGTAGCCCTGCACGCGCGCGATCACGGGCTTGGCCGCGTCGCGGATGGCGGCGTGCAATTCCTCCATCGGCAACCCAATGGTGCCGCGGCCGTCGTACTGCCCCGCGTGCGCCGACTGGTCGCCGCCGGTGCAAAACGCCCGGTCGCCCGAGCCCGCCAGCACGATGGCGGCGACCTTGCGATCGGCTGAAGCGCGCTGCAAGGCGTTGATCAACTCGTCGCAGGTGCGGCCGCGGAAGGCGTTCATCTTGTCGGGCCGGTTGATGATGATCCACGCGGCGCCGCCGCGCATTTCATAAAGGATGTCGTCGTATTGCATGCTCAGGTCCCGCGAGGTTTGCTCGATTGGAGTGAAAAAAAAGTGCGAGGCGCCGGGCCGGCATGGGTAACATCCGCAGTTCGCCCATGATCAATGCCAGCAACCTCAACACCTACTACGGCGACAGCCACATCCTGCGCGACGTGAGCCTCGAGCTGCCCGCGGGCTGCGCGCTGGGCCTGCTGGGCCGCAATGGAATGGGCAAGAGCACGCTGCTCAAGACCATCATGGGGCTGGTGAAGCCGCGCTCGGGCAGCGTGCAGGTGCTGGGACAGGACATGACCGCGCGTGCGCCGTATGAAGTGGCACGACTGGGCATCGCGTATGTTCCCGAAGGCCGCGGCATCTTCGCCAACCTCTCGGTGCGCGAGAACCTGGCGATGGCCGCGCGATCCGGCGTCGATGGCAAGCGCGATTGGACGATGGAGCGCGTGCTGCAAACCTTCCCGCGCTTGCAGGAACGCATGGGCAGCGGCGGGCAGCAGCTGTCCGGCGGTGAGCAGCAGATGCTCGCCATCGGGCGCGCACTGATGACGAACCCGCGCGCGATGATCCTGGATGAAGCCACCGAAGGACTCGCCCCGCGCATCGTCGCGGACATCTGGCGTGTGATCGCCGCGATCCGCGCCACGGGCATCAGCACCATCGTGGTGGACCGCAATTTCCGCTCCGTGCTCGCACACACCGATCGCGTGCTGCTGCTGGAAAAAGGCCGGGTCGCGCTGGCCGGCGCGTCCGAGGATTTCAAGAAGGACCACGGGAGTCTCGCGCGCCTGCTCGGCGTCTAGGTTCCGGGCGCGAGCGCCGGCAACACCGCCGTGGCTTCCAGCTCGATCTTGCCCGGATGGTCCAGCAGGTCCGAGACGAAGATCATGCTCATCGCCGGATAGTGGCGGCCCATGAGGCGCCGCCAGATCGCGCCGAGTTCGCCGCGCGCAGCGAGGTACCCGGGCTTGTCGCAGCAGTACGCCGTCATTCGGCAGATGTGTTGCGGCTCGCCGCCGGCGACCGCCAATACCGCGAGCACGTTTTGCAACGCCTGCTCGAACTGGCCGACGATCTCCTCGGTGGCGAAGTGCTGTTGCGCATCCCAGCCCACCTGGCCCGCGACGAACACGATGCGCCCCGCGCCCGCCTCGATGCCGTTGGCGTAACCGATGGGCGGAGCCCATCCTTCGGGAAGCAGTGCACGCATGGTGGCCTGACCTGCTTTCAGTCGGTGTAGCGCGGCGGATCGGGATCGACAGCCCAATCGGGATCGGGTTTGGGCACCTTCTCGATCCAAGCTTGGATCAAGGAGACGTGATGCGCTTCCTCGGCGCGCATCTCCTGCGCCGCCTTGCGCACCGGCTCGCTCACGGCGAGGCGGGCCAGCGTGGCGAAGAACGCCTCGGCCTGCCGCTCCGCGGACAAGGCCAGCTGCAACGCATGCCAGGGCTGCATCAAATAATGCACCTCGCCAAAGGGCAGCGTCTCGGGCGCGATCTCAGCGGGCCAGGTCTTGGCGTGCACCTTGATCTGCGGCACTTCGCGCCAGCCCATCTCGGCCATGATGCGCCGGCCGTGCTTGGCCTCGTGACCGGCCATCGTTCGAAACAGCGTCGCCACTTCGTGGTTGTTGTGCTGCTCCATGGCGTCGGCGAGTTCCGTGTAGCGCTCCACCGCTTCGTTCTCCATGGCCAGCGCCTGCGCCATGAATTCCTCGAGGGTTTGCGGTCCCTGCTCCAGCGGCAGGTTGGTCTTGGCGGCGTTCATAGCGCGAACTCCTCTTCCAGCGCGGCCAGCTCGGTGCGCGCTGCCGCGCCCCCAAGCGGATACGGCTCGCGATCGCCTGCATACAGCACACCGATGTTGAAACCGTCGTCGGTCATGATGCGGCGCGCTGCCCGGGCCGCGTCGTCGGTCGCATCCACCGCGGCCGGGCGCACCCGCTCTTTCCAGTCGCGCTGCTCGGGGCGGAACGTCACGCAGGGGCTCAGGATCTCGACGAAGGAAAAGCCCGGATGCCGCACCGCCTGCGCGAGGATCTCCGCCGTGCTGTGCTGGTCCCCGGCAAACGCGCGTGCCACGAAGTTGGCGCCCGCGGCCAACGCGATCACCAGCGGATGGAACGAGCGGATGCCGGTGCCGCCCGGCGACAGCTTGTTGTCCCAGTCGGGTTCGGTGGTGGGCGACGCCTGCCCCTTCGTCATCCCGTACACGTGGTTGTCCATGACGATGTAGGTGAGGTCCACGTTGCGGCGGCAGGCATGCATGAAGTGATTGCCGCCGATCGAGTAGCCGTCGCCGTCACCGCTGGCAACCAGCACGGTGAGTTCCGGCCGTGCCACCTTCAGCCCGGTGGCCGCGGCCAGCGAGCGCCCATGGACGCCGTGAAAGCCGTAGCAGTTGGTGTACGCGGGAATGCGCGACGAGCAGCCGATGCCCGACACCACCGCGACTTCGTGCGGCGGGCGCTGCAGAGTCGCGAGCGCCTTGGTGATGGACGCCAGCACCGTGTAGTCGCCGCAACCGGGACACCAGATCGGCTTGTAGCCGGATTTGTATTGCGCCGCCGTGAGCACGGGCGGCAACACCATGTCGTTCATGCAAGCTCCTTTGTCTTGGCGTTGGCGCCGGCCCATTCGAGAATGGCCGCGCAGATTTCTGCGGGCCGCAGCGGCAGCGGGCCGGGCCGATGGAAACTGGCCGGACGCGCCGGCAGGTCGAGCATGCCGCGCAGGTAGCGCAGCAACTGCGCCTGGTGGTTTTGTTCGACCACCATCACGCGCTCCACGCCCGCGAGTGCGCGCTCGAACACGCCGGGTTGCAGCGGCGCCAGCAGGCGCAATGCGATCAGCCGCACGTCGACGCCTTGGGCCGCGACACGCTGCAGCGCCTCGCGCACCGGGCCGGTGGACGAGCCGAAGGTGATCACGGCCAGCGAGCCCTTTCCTTGCAGGTCGGCCCAGCGGCTGCCGTAGTCGTGCCGCATCAGTTTGCGCTCGCGCTTGTCGAGTTGCACGGCGTGGTCGCGCGATTGGCTGCTGGGAATTCCGGCTTCGGTGTGGGTGAGCCCGTCGGCCGTGTACACGACGCCGCGCGTACCTGGAATCGCCATCGGCGAGATGCCACTGGGCGTGTCGCGATAGCGCTTGTAGTCGGGGGTGTCCGCCTCGGCCGTGAGGCGTCGCGTGTTGCTTGGGCGGATCGGCGGCTTTTCGACGATCGCCTGCGACTGTCCCAGGAACTGGTCGGACAGCACGATCGCGGGCGATTGCAATTCCTCGGCCAACTCGACGGCCCATTGCAGAGTCGACACGCAATCGGAGATCGAGCCGGGCGCCAGCACCAGCCGCGGCGCGTCGCCGTGCAGGCCGCTGACCGCGAAGGACAGATCGCTCTGCTCGCTCTTGGCGGGAATCCCGGTGGACGGGCCGCCGCGCATCACGTCGACCACGACGATCGGCACTTCGGCAGCCACCGCGAGGCCGATGCCTTCGGTCATCAGCGCAAGTCCCGGGCCCGCGGTCGCGGTGAGCGAAGGCACGCCGCCATACGACGCGCCGATGATCATGTTCACCGATGCGAGTTCGTCTTCGGCCTGCAACAAGGTGCCGCCCACCTTGGTCAACGCCGGCGCCATCCACTCCAGCAATTCGGTGGCAGGCGTGATGGGATAAGCCGCGACGAACCGAACGCCGCCGCGCAGCGCGCCGTAGCCGGCGGCTTCGTTGCCGCTCATGAGCCAGCGGCCGGGCTTGGGTCCGCCGGCCGGCAACTTGGGCAGCGCAGGAACGTCGGCGGCCGCGACGATGCCCGCATGCAGCGCCTTGAGGTTCGCTTCGAGCGCGGCCTCGGTGCGCTTCCAGCTGCGCCGCACGGCTTGCGCCAGCGCTTCTTCGGGCAAACCGGCGAGCGTGCCGGCCAGGCCGAGCGCCAGCATGTTGATCCAGCTGCCGGGCAGCGCCTTGGCCATTTTCTTCAGCGGCAGCGCGACGCTGCGTGCGCCGCTGGCGAGAAACACAGGCGGCGGTTCGCCGCCGTCGGCGTCGCCGATCACGACGCTGCCCGCATGCAGCGGAATCTCGTCGGCGAAGCGATGCACGTTCTGCCAGTCGATGGCCAGCAGCAGGTCGAAGCTGTCGTCCAGCGATTCGATCTGCGCGGCGCCGAGCCGCAGCAGCGCGGCGGCTTCACCGCCGCGGATCTGCGGCCCACTGGTTCGCACCATCATGCCGTACAGGCCCGCTTGCGCCGCGGCGTCCAGCAGCAGCGTGCCGGCGGTCATCACGCCGCTGCCGCCGCTGCCCGCAATCGCGATGGACAGGCCCGCGCCGGCGGGCTTCATAAAGGCCGCGTTCGCCGCATCGCGGCTTTGCGGATTCAAGTTGAGAGAGGCATCCAAAGGTCGCTCCTGTGCAACGTGCACGTATGGCCGCCAGTAAACGTTCTGCGGGCCCGCAGTACCTTGATTTGGATCAAGGAGTCGCTGCGAAAGGCTCACCACAATGGCCGAAATGCGTAATCCGGTACTCCATTACCAGAATTCGTGCTTCCGCGGCGACTGGGCAGCCCCTGTGGACCTCACGCGCCGCAACGTTTCCTGAAAGGTTTTTCGCACATGAGCATCGATGCACACCGCTGGCTGATGACCGCACCGGCAACACCGATGGTGCGCGATTCCTTCCTGGCGAAACCGCAAGCAGGCGAAGTGGTCGTCGAGATCGCCGGTTGCGGCGTCTGCCACACCGACCTCGGCTACTTCTACGATGGCGTTCGCACCAACCAGCCCTTGCCGCTGGCACTGGGCCACGAGATCAGCGGACGCGTGGTCGAAGCGGGCGAAGGCGCGCAAGCATGGCTCGGCAAATCGGTGATCGTGCCGGCCGTGCTGCCTTGCGGCGAATGCGACCTGTGCAAGCGCGGCTTGTCCACCATCTGCCGCGCGCAGAAGATGCCGGGCAACGACATCCAGGGCGGCTTCGCCACGCACATCGTCGTGCCCGGCCGCGGCCTGTGCGAAGTGGACCTGGATCGCCTTCGGCGCGCCGGCCTCGAACTCGCGCAAGTGTCCATCGTCGCCGATGCGCTCACGACTCCCTATCAAGCAGTGCGGCGCGCAGGCGTCACACCCGGCGCGCTCGCCGTCGTTGTCGGCGCAGGCGGTGTCGGCGGCTATTGCGTGCAGATCGCGCGCGCGTTCGGCGCGAAGGTGGTCGCGATCGACGTCGATGACGCCAAGCTCGACGCGATCAAGCAGCACGGCGCATCGCTCACGCTCAACAGCCGCAACCTCGACGCCAAGGCGATCAAGGCGGCGATCAATTCGTTCGCCAAGCAGGAAGGGCTGCGCTCCACCGAGTGGTTCATCTTCGAATGCTCGGGCAGCGCACCCGGCCAGCTCACCGCTTACAGCCTGCTGGTGCACGGCGCCACGCTGTCGGTCGTGGGCTTCACGATGGACAAGGTCGAAGTGCGGCTATCGAACCTGATGGCTTTCGACGCACGCGCGATCGGCAACTGGGGTTGCCCACCTGAGGACTACCCCGCCGCGCTGGACCTGGTGCTGGACGGCAAGGTGCAGATCGCGCCCTTCGTGCGCAAGGAACCGCTGAAGGACATCAACGCCATCTTCGAAGCCGTGCACCACCGCGAGATCCGCGAGCGCGTGGTTCTCGTCCCCTGATTCTTCTCATCCCCATTTAGCGACAAGACCCCTGGAGACAACATGAACGCCCCCGAAAAGATTCCCGCGATGCTCGAATTCAAGAACCACAACCTGGTGAACGACACCAGCAAACCCGGCGTGCGCTACGAGAAAAAGCCCGCCAAGCGCCCCGACGGCAGCGCGGTGCCCGGCTTGTACAACGCGTGGATCACGCTGGACAACCCCGCCCAGTACAACTCGTACACCACCGACATGGTCAAGGGCGTGATCCTGGCGCTGCGCGCCGCGTCCAACTCGCGCGACGTCAACTGCATCGTGTTCACCGGCGCCGGCGACAAGGCCTTCTGCACCGGCGGCAACACCAAGGAATACGCCGAGTACTACGCCGGCCAGCCGCAGGAATACCGCCAGTACCTGCGCCTGTTCAACGACATGGTCAGCGCGATCCTGCTGGCCGACAAGCCGGTGATCTGCCGCGTCAACGGCATGCGCATCGGCGGCGGACAGGAAATCGGCATGGCTTGCGACTTCTCCGTCGCCTCCGACCTGGCGCGCTTCGGCCAGGCGGGCCCCAAGCACGGCTCGGCCCCGATCGGCGGCGCCACCGACTTCCTGCCGCTGATGGTGGGTGCGGAGCGCGCGATGGCCGCCTGCGTTTTGTGCGAGCCCTTCTCGGCGCATCAGGCTTACCAGATGGGCATCCTCACCGACATCGCCCCCGCATTGAAGGTCGACGGCAGATTCGTCGCCAATCCCATGGTCGAGACCCAGCGCCAGTTCGACGAATTCGGCCGCAATGTGTACGGCAGCTTCAAGACCGGCGACGCCGCGAAAGAAGGCAAGGCTGTGATGGCCAAAGGCACTGTGGACCTGTCGGCGCTGGACACCAAGGTCGAGGAGCTGTGCGCCAAGATGCTGCTCACCTTCCCCGAGTGCACGCTCAAGACGGTGGAAGAGCTGCGCAAACCCAAGCTCGCGACCTGGGACCGCAACAAGGAAAGTTCGCGCGCCTGGCTGGCGCTGAACATGATGACGGAAGCGCGCTCGGGCT
>Ga0070679_100005069_pt1 | contig 12165 bp, 9 predicted proteins | sample KBSC63BmetaG_FD_65652 | JGI IMG/M metagenome (GOLD analysis project Ga0070679, IMG submission 65652) | Corn rhizosphere microbial communities from Kellogg Biological Station, Michigan, USA - KBS C6-3B metaG | ecosystem: Host-associated > Plants > Roots > Rhizosphere | place: USA: Michigan... | reverse complement strand
GGCGCTTATCGCGGCGCGCGCGTTCCAGTGTGGCTTTTTCCGGCATCACTTCCCTCCTCAAAAATGTGATGCCTGTGCACACGTTTCAGGGTTGCCAGCGGTAGGCTCGAGTTTCAGTGCCAGAAGTTTCCCAGGTTAGTGAAGACGGCTGTATAGCTGGCGATGCCGTTGAACAGATAGTCGATGCGGATGTTTTCGTTGGCGGCGTGCTGGTTGTTGTCAAAGTTTGCGATCGGCAGTCCGATCACGGGCTTCTTGAACTGCTGCTCAAACATGAATGCCGGCGTGCTGCCGCCGAGCGTCGGCATAACAACCAGGGAGGTCCCTGCTGCGGCACGCACGGCCTGAACAAATGCGCGTGATACAGGAGCATCAATGTCCGTGCGCTGCGGTGGATAACCGGAGCTCCATGTGATTTGCACAACGCGCGCGTGGCTGCGACGCTCCTCTGGCGTGGGCGGCTGGTGAACCAGGAAATAGCCCATATCAATGAGATATTTTTCCATCTGGCCACGAACAATCTCCGGAGTCTGGTTTGGCACCATTCGGATATCGATGTATGCAGTAGCGGTAGATGGCACAGCGTTGGCGGGATTTGGTCCGTAACCGCCGCCTTCAATCCTGTCAAGATTGAATGAAGGCTTCATGATTTCTTCCGCTACTGGGCGCGTCCCCTCAGTGCGGCCGAGTTGGAACTCCTGCTTCAGCTGTGGATCGAGGTTGGGCAGATTTTCGAGAGCTTTCTTTTCTCCCGCTGTAAGAGGCCGTACCGAGTCGGAGAAGTGAGGAATCAGGATTTCACCTTCGGTCGTGCGCAGGCGCGAAATCAGGTGTGCCAGTTCGACAATGGGATTCGGCGCCCAGTTCCCATAATGACCGCTATGCAGGGGCCGGTTCGGACCAAATGTTGTGATCTGCGCCGTGACCACGCCGCGGCTGCCGAACACGAGCAACGGCTGGCCATTCTGGTAAATGGGTCCATCGCAAATGACCCAGAGGTCGGCGTTGAGTTGATCGGCGTAACGTTTCAGTATCTGACCCAGATGCGGCGAGCCGGCTTCCTCTTCGCCTTCGAAGAAGAACTTGATATTCACGGACGGCTCTGCACGGGATGCCTTCAAAGCGTCGTAAGCGGCAAGCAGTCCCACGACCGCAGCTTTATCATCGCTCGCGGAGCGCGCGTAGATTCGCTCGTCGGAGCCTTTCACCAGTGTGGGCTGCCATGGGTCCTGTTTCCACTGGTCGCGCTGCACGGGCTGGCCATCATAATGCGCGTAGAAGATTACCGTGCGACGCGAAGGATCGGACGGCGCTTCCGCCAGCACCACCGGCGGAACATTTTCCATGGTCAGAAGCCGTGTCTTCAGGCCGCGACGTTCGGTCATCTTCAACAAGGCATCAGCGTTTTTCTGGATATTCGGCAAATCGCTCGCGAGGTTTGGCAGCGCAAGAAAGTCCTGAAACTCTTTCAGGATCTCCTGCTGGTGCGCCGCCACGTACGCGCGCGCGGGCGCCGTGCCGGAGCCAGCACCATCTGCCTTTTGCTGAGCCCCTGCCGCGAGGGTAACGAACAACGCAAATAGAACATGGCCACACAGGCGCATTCTTACTTCACCTCCGCTGTGGAACCGGGGACCTTCTGCCATGGCTCAAACCTTCCGCCAAGACAGCCGTGCAGGAACTCCTCGACACGCCCATCGAAATCCAGGTTGTTTTCCGGACGGCCAAAGCCATGGCCTTCATCGGAGTAAACGACGAACGTCACTTTTCCACCCTGCTTGCGGATGGTGTCCACAATGGTCTGCGACTGGACGAGTTTCACGCGGGGATCATTTGCGCCGTGCCCAATCAGCAGCGGGGCGCGAATGTCCGCGGCGTGGTACAGCGGAGAGAGCTTGCGGTTCAGCTCGGCGTCTGTGGTCACGTCACCGATCCGGCGCAGCCAGCGTTTCTTCACCGGCTTCCAGTAATCAGGGATGGAGTTCATCAGGGTGGCCAGATCAGAGGGCCCTACCACGTCCACGCCGCACGCGTACAGCTCAGGATGCAGCGTGAGCCCGCGGAGAGTAGAGTATCCGCCGAAGGATCCACCCATGATGGCAATGCGCTTCGGGTCAGCAATCCCCTGCTTCACCGCCCACTGTACCGCGTCAGTCAGGTCGTCGTCAGTGAGGGTACCGATGCGGTCGTTCGCCGCGTTCATGTAACTCTCGTTCACGGTAGAGGCACGGAAGTTCACTTGCAGAACCGCATAGCCGCGGTTCGCCAGCATCTGCCCAACCGGATCCATACCCCACTCGTCGCGCGCCCATGGGCCCCCATGTGGGACGAGCACCAGCGGCAGGTTCCTTCCGGAGCTAGCCCCGGCCACCGTGAGATAACTCACCAGCTTGAATCCATCCCGCGCTGGAATCTCCAGCGGACGCACTTCCGCCAACGTGTATTTTTCCAGCTGTGGCCGGTCACGAAACACCAGCTCGGCTTTGCGCGCCTTGCGATCATATATATAGAAAGAAGCCGGCCCGTTATCCGGGAGGTAGGTGATGGTCCACTTCATTCCGGTGAGGTCCTGGCTGTTGATGAGGAACGCGCCGTGCTGCAGGCCGGAAATATATTTAAAGTCGTCCTCCACGGAGCGATCGATGACACGCCACTCCGGCTTGAGATAGTCGAATGCAGCCGCCTGAACGTGATGATCGCGCGGATCGCTCAGCAGGATGAAGCGCTGCGCGAACACCTGCCACGGGTCGCCCTGCGGATCACTTGCCAAGGTGCGCAGTTCCTTGCCTGTCTTTGCGTCGATTTCAACCAACCGGATGGTGGGCGAGCCCTTGCTGGAACCCAGCGTCAGCCTCGTTCCATCCTGAGAAAAGCCAACGATGATATTGCCCCCATTGACCTGACCGAGAAACGGCGCTTGCGAAAACGGAATCGTGAGCAGGTCCCGCCACGGCGCCTTCTGGTTATCGCGCACGCGCACAACGGTATCAAGGTTCTCCGTGAAGGCGGTTGCCGCGCGAATCACCAGGTTGAAGTCGGCTGTCCAGCCGATCACGTCACCAGGGTTCTGCGCCTCCATTACGATTGCACCCGTCCGGAGGTCAACACGATACATGTCGAAGAGTTTCGGATCGCGCAGATTCATCCCTACCAGCAGCGCATCCGGCCGTGAGGGTATCTGCAGCACCTGCTCGGCGCGCACGCCCGCGAACGGCGTAAGGTCGCGGACAGCGCCGGTTTGCAAATCGATCGAAAACAGGTGGTAATCCTCGTTGCCGTTTTCATCCGAGTGGTAGATCAAATGGTTACTGTCATAGGTCCATTCGAACTCCTGCACCCCGCGCTCCGTGAAACGGGAGACCATACGCTTCCGGTGCGTCGCCAGATCTTCCACCCAGATATTGGCCACGCCCTTGTCCGAGGGCGCGATATAAGCAATCGACTTGCCATCGGGAGAGATGGTGAGCAGGTCGTGCTCCGGCGCGGAATCAAAAAGCTTGCGCGGAATAAGTGGCGGTTCCTGGCTGAGCGCAGCGAGCGAAGCTGTTGCCAAAAAAAGGGACACCACAAACGTGCGAAGCGAGGCAGAATTGATCGTCATAATTGTGTTAGCCCGCGAGCAGTATAACCCCGTAAGGGATTTGCACACTGCGTCAACTCCGGGTCAGTAAATTCGACAGTCCACACGCCGAAACGTATGCTGAAAATATGAACACCGCAGGAATCCGCCTGATCACGTTCGACTGCTATGGCACGCTGATCGACTGGGAGACCGGCATGTTGGCAGGTCTGCGTCCACTGCTGGGAACAAGTCCCTCCGACGCAGAAATCCTAAAGCATTATGGCGAGGTCGAGGCCGAACTGGAAGCAGGATCATATCTTCGGTATCGCGAGGTGCTGGCGCGAGCAGCAAAAGAACTGGGCCGCCGATTCAGCGCGAGCGTCTCTGACGAGGCGGCGGACAAGTTCGCGGATTCGCTCACCACATGGGAGCCGTTCTCCGACACAGTGACAAGTCTCAAGACCTTATCGGAACGTTTTCAGCTCGGCATCATCTCCAATGTTGATGATGACCTCTTTTCTGAAACGCGCAAGAAGCTGAGAGCAGATTTTGCGGTGGTGGTAACTGCCCAGCAGGTACAGAGCTACAAACCATCGTTGCGCAACTTTGAGGAGATGCTGCGGCGCAGCGGCGTACCGAAGCAGAACATCGTTCACGCCGGGCAGAGCGTTTACCACGATGTGATTCCCGCGAAATCGCTCGGACTGCGTTCCATTTGGGTGGATCGTCTTTCAAGAAGGCCCGGGGTCGGAGCGGTGATCGCCGCGCAAGGCGAGCCGGACCTCAAGGTCCATAGCCTTGCAGAACTCGCGCATGCGCTTGGCGCAGGGACTGGATCTGGTCAGGCAGCGAGTTGAGGCGGAAAGAGAATCGGCTCCAAAAGTATCTGGCGCGTTTCTTCTGAGGTAAGCCGCTCGTCCGCCGAATAGAATTCAACTAGTCCATTCGGCCTCTGCCGCATCGAGATCATGCCGCCTTCCGGCGCGCCCGCGCTATTGTCATTCAATCGACGATAATCGTACCGGACGATCCGCGCGTCGAAGTCAGCCGCCAGATCAAGGATCAATCCTGATTGCGAGTTGGTGACGCGATAACTGCCCTCGCCAGGCTGCTCAAAGCTCGCGCCGTGCTGGTGTGAGTTGAACTCCTCAACGTCCTGGCGCAACTCCTCTCCCAGGGCGCGCCAGCGCTGCATGGCAGCGTCAGTAAAAGCGGTAGGTGAGGGCTGTGGGTGAGACTTGCGGCTGCGAATGTCTTCGATCCATCCCATGGCAATGGGTGGGATGAGGAATGCGGCGGCGAGAGATGCTTAAGAGCAGCTACTCTTCGTTCTTCGAGTCAATCTGCACGAACTGCCAGCCGAAGCGCCCTTTGATACACAGGTTGCCGTGCGTCACGGAATGATCGAGCGGCGAGGTGACGCGAACGATCTTTCCATCCTGCTGGTGAACTGTCAGGTCACATCCCACGCCGCAGTACGGACAAATCGTCTCCGTCTGCGTCTGGCGATCGGGATTCCAGGTTCCTGCCTCACGCATGTCATATTCAGTCTTGAACATGAGAGCGCCCGTGGGACACACGCCAATGCAGTTGCCGCAGTAAACGCACGCCGACTCAGGCAGCGGCACTTCAAATTCCGTAGCGATATGCGCACCGAATCCACGGCCCGCAACCGCAATGGCAAAGGTGTTCTGCGCATCCACCCCGCAGGCTTCCACGCACTTGTAGCAGAGAATGCATTTGCCATAGTCACGCATGTAGAGTTCGTTGTCGATCTTCGCCGGCTGAGCGACTGTGGCGCACTCGGAACCGAAGCGCTGCGGATTCGCACGGTACTTCTGTATATATTGCTGAAGCTGCGGCGCAGTGGAGACGTCCACCGACGAGCTGAGGAACTCAAGAATCATCTTGCGGCTGAGCCGCACGCGCTCAGAGTCGGTGTGGATGACCATGCCGGGTTCGACGAGACGCGAACATGCAGGAACCAGAGTTCGCGAACCTTCCAGTTCAACCACGCAGATGCGGCACACGTTTACTGGCGTGAGCGTCTCAAGGAAGCAGAGGGTGGGCGTGTCAATGCCCAGTTTGCGCGTGGCTTCGAGGATTGTCGAGCCTTGGGGTACGGAGACGCGCCGACCATCCACAATGATTTCGATCGCAGCTCGCTCAGGAGCCGTAGGCGGCTGAGGAACCGGGCCGCGCGGAACTGGTACGGTCAGGTCAGGAGCATCAGCCGGCTGGAGTTTGCGCGCTGGCGTGGTCATGAGAACAATCTCCATCGCTTGAGCGCTGAATCCACAGCGCTCGATGCGGTCTGGCCGAGGCCGCAGATGGAGGAATCGCGCATGGCCTGCGACATCTCTTTCAACAACGCGAGTTCGTCGGCGACTTTGCCCAACGGCTTGCCCGCCGCGAGTCGCCGCAGAGATTCCTGCTGGCGAACAACACCGACACGACAGGGAACACACTGTCCGCACGTTTCCTGGCGAAAGAACTCCGCAATGCGAAGCAGGATGCGTCGTAAATCAACCGTGTCATCGAACAGCATAGCGACACCGGAGCCGAGCGTTGCCCCTATGACGTGCGCACCTTCGAAACTGAGAGCTACGTCGAGTTCATCCGGTGCGACAAACGTTCCCGCTGCTCCGCCCAGCAGCACCGCGCTCAGCTTACCGGAGCCCCCAACACCGCTCGCGAGTTGGATAAGAGACCGCAGGGTGGTACCCATCTCAACTTCGTAGAGGCCGGGACGACGCACGTGTCCGGAGACACAGAAGAGCCGTGTGCCGGTGGAGTTTTCGGTCCCAGTGCGCGCGTAGTGGGCGCCGCCCTCGACAATGATCAGGGGCACGTTGGCGAGCGTCTCGACATTATTCACAACCGTGGGCTGGCGAAAGAGGCCGGACTGCGTTGGAAATGGCGGCTTATTCCGCGGCTCGCCGCGATAACCTTCGATCGAATTGAAGAGCGCCGTCTCCTCTCCGCAAATGTACGCCCCCGCGCCACGGCGGAGCTCAACATCGAAGCGAAATCCGCTTCCCAGTATCTTCTCACCGAGCAGGCCTGCCTTTCGAGCATCGCTTATGGCGTGGCTGATCCTTTGCGCCGCCAGCGGGTACTCGCCGCGCAGGTAAATGAAACCCGTTGCAGCGCCGGAAGCAAAGGCTGCGATCGTCATCCCTTCAATCACGGCAAACGGATCACGTTCCATCAGGATTCGATCTTTAAACGTTCCTGGCTCGGATTCGTCAGCGTTGCACACCAGATAGCAGGTCTTGCCTTGAGCAGACTGCTCGCGCACGGCCTCCCACTTCTTTGCCGTGGGGAACGCGGCGCCACCGCGACCGAGTAACCTGGATTCAGCAACCTCGCGCAGAACGCCTTCGGGACCAAGTTCAAGCGCTTTCGCCAACGCTTGATAGCCACCAAGCCGCCGATAACCATCCATGGCGATTGCGTCGGCCTCGGCAATGCGTCGCGAAAGTCGCAACCCAGCGGAGCCGGCACGCGGGGCTGCTGTTTCGACCTTGAGTTCGTCGGGAATGCCTGGGAGCGTGTCGTGTTCCGCGGCTTCGATCGCGCTCTGTATCTGTGAGGCAGAAGCCGGAGCAATGACTTGTTCGGCCGGCCGCTCACCTGCGACGGTAACCAGCGCCGCCGGCGCGCGTTCACAAAGCCCCAGACAGGCACTACGCTTCCACTTGGCATTTTTACCAGCACAGGGCTTACCCTCTGCCCCGAGTTTCTCTTCTAGTTCCGCACACAGCTTCTCCGCGCCTGAAACTTCGCAGCCAATATCATCGCAAACATGGACCACGGTGGCGGGCGCAGGCTCCAGCGAGAACATGCCATAGAAGGAAGCCACACCATGCACTTCCGCGGGCGCAATTCCCAGGCGCAAGGCAGCATAATTCAGAGCTCCGGGAGAAATCCATCCAATGCGCTTCTGAATCGCGTGCAACACCGGTAGAAGCAGATGCCGCTCGTGGCGCAAATGCCCGTTCGCAATCGCCCTGGTTCCCCTACCGTCACCCAACTTGGCGGCAGCCCCGAGTTCCGCGTCCACGGCAGCGCGTTCTTCGGGAATCGGTTGCGCGTTGGTGAAATGAAGGTCCATCAGTCCTCAATACATTTCTCGATCCGAATCGCAGCGGCCTTGAATTCCGCCGTACCGGAACGGGGATCGACCGCGTCTATCGTCAGATTGTTCGTGGCGATCTGCCCGTGTGCGTGGATATCTAGAAAGGCCAGCCCAGGCCGCAGACCAGGATCAAAGCGCACTGGAGCCACCACGAAGCCGCGCCGCGAAGTCACTCGCACCTTCTCTCCTTCTCTCAGCTGATAGCGAACACCATCTTCGGGCGAGAGGTCGAGAGCTTCTTCTCGGCGCAGTGGCGAAGCGAAGTGCTCGGTCTGAACGCCGGTGTTGTAATCGTCCAGGCGTCGACCGGTAGTAAGACGAATCGGGAAGTCTTTATCAAGCTGATCGACCGGAGCCTCGTGATGCACAACGCTGAACGGAGCTCGCGGCCCAATCAACGGATCAGCCCACAAGCGGCCGTGCAGGAACGTCTCTCCCGGATGTGACTCGTCGTAGCAGGGCCACTGGAGTCCGCCGTTCTGTTCAAGCCGGCGATAACTCATTCCGCCATGCATCGGGCTAAGACTGCGCAGTTCGTTCCAGATTGCCTCAGAATCCGGTTTGCCCCAGTCGTGGCCAAGGCGTCGGGCAAGATCGTAGATCACGTCGAGATCGTCTCGCACTCCCTCCGGCGGCGGCACGGCCCGACGCACGCGCTGCACCCGGCGCTCGCTTGAGGTAACCGTTCCTTCAGTCTCGCACCAGCCGGCCGCTGCCGGTAAAACGACGTGTGCCAGTTCCGCCGTCCGCGTATAAAAAAGGTCCTGGACAACAAGGAACTCGAGGCCGCCAAGCAGTTTGAGCGCACGATGGCGATCAGCTTCGGAATCAGCGGGGTTCTCCCCGAGGACATACAGTGTGGTCAGATCTCCGCGCTCCATCGCGTCGAACATTCCACTCAGGGTCCAGCCGCGTTTGGGCTGGAGCTTTACTTCCCAGGCCTTCTCGAATCGTGCACGCAGTTCTTCGTTCTCAATGTGCTGAAAACCGGGCAGGCGATCCGGAATTGCGCCCATGTCTCCGCCGCCCTGAACATTATTTTGTCCGCGGAGGGGATTGACCCCGCTGCCATACCGGCCTACGTGGCCCGTGAGAAGCGCAAGGTTGACCAGAGCAAGTACATTATCGACGGCATTGTGGTGCTCGGTTATCCCTAGCGTCCAGCAGAGCTGTGCCCGCGGCGCCCGAGCATAAGCGTGAGCTACTTTCCTGATCGCCTCGGCAGGAACGCCGGTGTCTTTCTCTGCGCGTTGCAGCGTGTATTCTTCAACGTGAGCGCGGTAGGTTTCGAAACCGCTGGTCGCGTGCCGGATGAAACCATCATTCGTCAGGCCGGCAGCAATGATTTCCCTTCCCATGCCGTTGGCCAAAGCGATGTCGGACCCCACCTCAAGCCCGAGCCAGAGGTCCGCCCAACGGGCTGAGCTGGTACGGCGCGGGTCGATTACGTAGAGCTTCGCTCCGTTCCGGACCCCTTTCAGCAGATGATGAAAGAAGATCGGGTGAGTCTCTCGCGCGTTGGAACCCCAGAGCAGAATGACACTGGTTTCCTCGATCTCGCGATAGGAACTCGTGCCGCCACCCATGCCGAAGACCGTCGCCAGACCGGCGACGCTTGGAGCATGTCAGGTACGGTTGCAGCTATCGATATTGTTGGTGCCCATCACAGTCCGGACAAATTTCTGGGCAGCGTAGTTCAGCTCGTTCGTGGTCTTGGAACAGCTGAACATGCCAAAGTTGTGCGGATCGTTCCTCGCAATGGAAGCTCGGAGAGCGTGCGCAACGCGGTCAAGAGCTTCATCCCAGGTTGCCGGACGATGCTGCCCGTTTTCGCGCACCAGAGGCACGGTCAAGCGCTGATGTGAGTTCGCCATTGGAACTCTCCCTGTGCACACCAGTTTCGCCCTCAGCAGATGCCGGGTCAAGAAGATAGATCACATTGGAACCGCGCATGAAGCTGGAGGCGGGCTTCTTCCAAGACTGTTGTACCCGGACGGAATCTCACGCCCGCTTCTGCTCGCGTTTCACCGCTACGGCAAGACATCCGCAACTGTGGAAATCGCGTCTCTCGTAGTAACAGAACACTACCTGCTCAGGAAACAGAAGAACACGTTTAGCTCGTTGGCCAGCCATTTTGTATCGTCTCACGAGATTCAACAATCGCGGCCGGGCCGGCAATGAACAGGTGTTTTGAGGGATGGAAACCTAATGGCAACCGACCGACTTCCGAACCGATGGACTATCGCAGTAGCGGCCGTAATCATGCAGATCTGTTTAGGCGCAGTTTACGGCTGGAGTGTATTCAAGATTCCCCTGATGCGCGCACAGCACTGGTCTGAGACATCCGTGCAGCTAAACTTTACTCTGGCAATCGCTTTCTTGGGCGTTGGCACCGTGATCGGCGGACTATGGCAGGACCGGGTAGGCCCGCGCCTGGTCGCATCCGTCGCCGGAATCCTGTACGGAATAGGCTATCTGGTTGCGGCCTGGGGCGCTTCAATCAGTTCGCTCGGCGTGATCTATTTGGGATACGGCGTGCTCAGCGGGATCGGCATGGGCATGGGCTACATCACCCCGGTAGCGACACTCGTTAAATGGTTCCCTGACAAGCGTGGACTAATGACCGGCGTGGCGGTTTGCGGATATGGCGCAGGCGCGCTGGTGATGAGCCCGATTGCAGCTCGACTGATTCCGGCGCGTGGTATTCCTTTCACCTTTGCCGCGTTGGGAATTGTTTACTTCGTGCTGGTCACGCTCGCGGCGCAATTCTATGCCAATCCTCCCCAGGGCTGGCGGCTTGCAGGATGGACGCCGACCTCGGCGGTTGCCAAGGCTGCAAGCAAGTACCAGTTCACGGTCCGCGAAGCAGCCAACACTTGGCAGTTCTATCTGCTCTTCGCGATGCTCTTCCTGAACACTTCGGCCGGGATCATGATCATCAGCCAGGCATCGCCGATGGCCCAATCACGCGAGTTTGTCGGGATGACGGCCTTGCAGGCAGCGAACATGGTTGGCCTGATTTCAATCTTCAACGCACTCGGTCGCGTGTTCTGGGCCTGGGTTTCTGACATGATCGGCCGGGCACGCGTCTATCTCCTGCTCTTTGCAATCCAGGCAGTGGTCTTCTTTGTGCTGCCACATCTGCACAGCATCGGATCGTTCAGCCTTGCGTTTGCGATCATTGGGCTCTGTTACGGTGGCGGGTTTGGGACCATGCCATCATTCACGGCAGATTTCTTCGGCGCAAAATATATGGGCGGAATTTATGGATGGATTCTGCTGGCGTGGGGCGCGGCGGCGATTCCTTCTCCAATCATGATCGCGCGTATCCACCAAAGCACCGGAGCATTTTCGACAGCGGTCTATATTGTTGCCGCCGTCATGGCCTGCTCAATCATACTGCCGCTCATTGCGCGACGACCGAACCGCGATGCACTCGCGGTTCGCGAACCAGAGGTAGAACGAGTCGCTTAGGAAACGAAGAAGCGGGCGGCTGTCGGGTTATGCCGCGGCGCCGCTCATTCCAAGGGTCATCAGAAACAGCTTGGGCCAGCTTCCTCGCGATGGTGCTGCGCTACTTGCCCTTCCTGTGTGTGAACCTGCGCCCGCCCGCGACATAATCAGCTACAAGCTGTCCTGAACCGCGCAGCTTGTACTTATAAGTGAGCAGTCCCTCCAGGCCTACGGGCCCGCGTGCATGAAGCTTGCTGTTGCTGATGCCAATTTCGGCGCCCAGCCCAAACCGGAATCCATCGGCAAACCTGGTAGAGGCATTATGGAACACACTGGCCGCGTCTACTTGTTCCATAAATCGCGCCGCGGCGTCGGAATCACGGGTGATAATCGCTTCGGTATGGCGGGAACCGTATCGTTCGATGTGGTCCATGGCTTCATCGAGGCATGAAACCACCTTGATCGTGATTCGCAGGTCTGAGTATTCGGTGGACCAGTCTTCCTCTGTCGCCGGAACCAGGTCCGCGCCGGCACAGAGCCGCCGACATTCCTCATCGACCCGAACTTCGACGTGGACTGATTGCAGCGCCTGAACCACCTGAGGGAGAAAGGCGGCCGCAATCTCGCGGTGTACGAGAACCTTCTCAGCGGCGTTGCACGCTGCAGGATACTGAATCTTGGAATCAACCACCACTGCTGTCGCCATGCCGAGATCGGCTGCGCGATCCACGTAAACGTGGCAAATGCCGGCACCGTGGCCTAGCACTGGAATGCGGCTGTTGCGGAAAACAAAGTTTACGAATTCAGTTGAACCGCGCGGCACCACCAAGTCGATCTCGCGGTCCATCTGCAGAACCTGCATCACTTCTGCCCGATCTTCCAGCAGGCAGATGCTATCGGAGAGTGCTGGATCATGCGCGGCAAGAGCATCACGCCAGATCGAAACAAGCACGCGATTACTGTGCCGAGCCTCAACGCCGCCTTTCAGCACCAGGCCGTTGCCGGTCTT
>Ga0070679_100005067_pt1 | contig 12166 bp, 14 predicted proteins | sample KBSC63BmetaG_FD_65652 | JGI IMG/M metagenome (GOLD analysis project Ga0070679, IMG submission 65652) | Corn rhizosphere microbial communities from Kellogg Biological Station, Michigan, USA - KBS C6-3B metaG | ecosystem: Host-associated > Plants > Roots > Rhizosphere | place: USA: Michigan... | reverse complement strand
GTACGCAAAGCGCCGGGCGCCGCATCCGAAGCGACGATCAACCTCACGCTCAAGCACGGCGTGCGCTCGGCTCTCGAATATGCGGCGAGCGGCGACATCGCGAAGGCGCGGGCGCTGACCAATCCCGACGTCGCGCCGCACCTGGAGTTCGTCGACATGGCCGGGCATGGTTATGCCGTGGTTACTGCCGGCCCCGATGCACTCGATACCGAATTCGTCTGCATCGTCCGGCCGATCGCGCGCGCGACCACCCCCGACGGCGGTCCGCTGCGTTATCGTGTATCGCATTGCGCGAAGCTATGGCAGCCCGGCACGCCGCCGAAGTTGGAGCAGCGAGTGCTGGAAGGGGATGCAAAGCTGTCGGTTTGATAGTTCCAGAACCTGTTTACAACCGTGCGCGGGAGTCGGTTGCAGTTGCCCTTCTTGTTGTCATCCCCAAAGGATCTGCTGTTGTTGTTGCGGGTGCCGGGTGCCCCGTTCATGGACGTAGTTTGTCCATGAGCGGGGTTGTGGAGCGGTGAGGCGGTGGGAGGATGAGCACCCTTAACCCGCTCATGACGATGAAACAGTCATGAACGAGACACCCGGATGCGGTGGTCATGATCGGGCCACCCGCCGCAGATGTCAGGGTTCAGAGATCAGGGAACATAAATCAAGAATCGCAAAATTTCCACTTGACATTCACTCGACAATCCACAACCATATGGTTGTGGATAAATTGGGTACAACATTTGCGGCCCTGTCCGATCCAACCCGCCGGGCAATGATCGAACGGCTCTCCCATGGGCCCGCCTCGGTGCATGGACTGACAGAACCGTTTGCACTCTCGCAGCAGATGATTTCAAAACATATCGCCTACCTGGTGCGGGCGCGGATTGTGATCAAGACAAAGCGTGGACGAGAGAGTGTGTGCACGCTTCGGCCAGAGGCGATTAAGGCAGTCAGCGATTGGGCGACCCGGTATCGCCGGTTCTGGGAAGAGAGCTTCGACAAGTTGGAAGTAGTTGTCAATCAAATGAAGAAAGAGGAGGCCAGAGATGGCAGAAAACATGAATAGCGAAGTTGAGCGGATGGTCGTGACAAGAGTTTTTGATGCCCCACGCGAGTTGGTTTGGAAGGCGTGGACAGACCCCAAGTACGTGATGCAGTGGTGGGGACCGAAGGGCTTTACCGCGCCCGTTTGCCGGATGGATGTTCGCGTGGGAGGAAAATCTCTCTGCTGCATGAGGACGCCGGATGGCCAGGAGTTCTGGAACGCGATTGAATATCACGAGATTGTTCCCTACGAAAAGATCGTTTCCTTCATGTACTTTTCCGACGCGGACGGAAACAAGATTGATCCGGCGCAATTAGGAATAGAACACGAGGCTATAGACGGCGCGTACGACGTGACCATCTTTGAAGATCTCGGAAACGGCCAGACGAAACTCACCCACACTGGAAATGAACCTATGGAGAGCGCGAGAGATAGTGGTCAACTAGAGGGCTGGAACCAGATACTCGATAAAATTGCTGCGGTTATTGCGGAGCTAAAGTAGTTTCGGTAAGGGTTCAGACCGGAGACGGTTTCAGCCGCGACAATAAACCGAAGCGAACTAGAGAAAACGCCAGGAGCGCAGAGGACGCGGAGTTTCGCCACGGGATCCGTGGCGTACCCATTGCGTCCTTTGCGCTCACTGCGTTTACTTTGCTTTACCTGAAGTCGTTCGCCATTGGATCAGAGCTTCCCTGGCGTGCCCCAAATTCCTATTTCGCAAAATCGCGAACTCATTGCGGCAGAGTTGGAGGATGGAGCCCTCGTTCGCACCTTTGTGGCGCGATTCGTGGCACCATGGACTGAGAGTACGAACGCAGGTCTGCGCGGCTCTGGGAGATTTGGAATGAGTAAACGGCTTGGAGTTTGCGGGATTATAGCGGCACTGACTATGACGTGCGCGGCGTGGGGGCAGACGGCATTCGAGGTTGCCACCGTGAAGCCGGCGGCGCCGCTGGATATGGCAAAGATCGCTGCGGCGGTGCAGGCCGGGCAGGCCCCGAAGATTGGGCCACACGTAGAGAATCGACGCGCGGAATATACCTATATGCCGATGCGCGACTTGATTGCCCTGGCATACAACCTCAAGGCGTACCAGGTGTCCGGGCCAGACTGGCTGGCGACGACGCGGTTCGATATTCAGGCGACGATGCCGGAGGGCTCTCCGAAGGAAGGTGCGCCGGCGATGTTACAGGCGCTGCTCAAGGAGCGGTTCAAGCTGGTGGCGCATCCCTCCATGGAGGAGCGGCCCGTGCTGGCGCTCGTCGTGGGCAAAAATGGGCCGAAACTCAAGTCCGCCGCACAAGCGCCGGCGCCGCTCGACGAGAACACTCCATTACAACCGGGCGAGATGAAAATGGACTCAGTGGACGGCCCCATGCGAGTTAAGGTCAATGCGGATGGAAGCTCAACCATCAATATGGGTGCCAAAGGCATCATCACGCAGAAGATGGACCCGCAAACCAGGACCCTGCATATTCAGTCGAGTGCCGTGACCATGGCAGGTTTCGCGGACATGCTGACCCGGGTCATGCAGATGGGTGGTGAGAGCAGCCGGCAGGTGGTGGATCAGACGAACCTGAAGGGCTATTACGAAACCAACCTCGAGCTTTCCATGGCGCAGATCATGGCGATGGTCAAGGCAAGCGGCATGGATCTGCCCACCCGGGCGGGAGGACAGCCCATCGACGCCGGGCCGGACGAAGGGCAGACGGTGATGGAATCGGTACAGGCGCTGGGGCTGAAGCTGGAGGCGCGCAAGGCAAGTGTGGCACGGCTCATCATAGACAATGTGACGAAGACGCCGACGGAAAACTAAAGTCTACGAACTACTGTGAATGGGTATCGCCCCGTATCGCCGTCCCCGTCAGACGGCCTGGAGCACCCCTCTCTTGCCGACTGTGCTTTTGGCTTTCGCCTGCACCGGCTTTGTACGACCGGCTTTCGGCTGAACTGACTTATGTTCAGGAACAGGAAGAAACGCCCTGATATCCATGTTGAAACGAGCTGCAAGCGCGCTCGCATTTCCGAGGGTAAGATTTCGCTGTCCGGAAAGAACCATGGAAATGTTCGAAAGAGAGCCAAGCTCTGCCTTAAGGTCTTGCTGACGCAGGCCTCCCTTCTCCATCAGATACTTGAGTACGTCCACAGGCTTCGCTTGAGACATACGGTATTTTGACTCGTAATCCTCAATGAGCAACGTCAAAAGGTCAATGGTTTCCTGCTCAGCCTCTGTAGGCTTCTCCTTCGCTGTCAGAAGGAAGAGCGCCTTTGTGTAACGAGCGAGAGACTCGTCGTCATGAATGCGATGAGGCGCTCACTGTTCGATCAGGACGACCGGATTTTCAGCAAGTATTCGGATCATGTTTCCCCACTCCATTGGGTCAGGTGACTTGGCTTACTCCCCCGCGAAGGGATACCACTTCTTCCTGTCGTCGTACTCCGAGTGTCTCAAAAAGGACCGGATGTAAATGTGGCCATTCGTCTCTCTGGGCTGCCCCTTCGCATAATGGATCACGGTAATGAGACGGTAGCGGTTGCCATGAACATTGAAGATCACATAACCATCAACCGAGTCAGTATCCGTGAATACAGAATGCACCTCAAGAAAATTTCGCCATCGTGCCGACTTGACTATTGCCATCCAGGATTTCAGCTCCTTAGCCGCATCCTTGTAGCATCTGGCTGCGTCACTGAGATGCTTCCACGTCACGATGTTCACACCTCAAACATACTCACAAATTGTGAAGTACCAAGATACCTTCCCATCCGGCTACGGCTTCGTGCTCGGCAAAGCCGCGGAAGACGTGAAAAAATTAGCCAAGGCTGAGATGACTCCCCTAACGTGGGATGACCTTCAGCCTTTTCCATCGGCGTTCATCCGCGTTTGTTGGGAGCACTGAATGGATGCGCTCTGAAAGGACTACGAGATGCGGAAAGGTTTTACGAGAGAACCGCAAAGGGACGAGCCCGGGACGCGAGGCACGAACTACATAACTCCGGGCGGTTTGCAGCGCCTCAAGGATGAGCACCAGTTTCTGCTCACAAGGGAACGCCCGGCCGTAGTGGAAGTAGTAGCGTGGGCTGCCAGCAACGGCGACCGCAGCGAAAACGCCGACTATCAGTACGGCAAGCGTCGGCTGCGGCAGATCGATGGGCGCATTCGCTTTCTCACCCAGCGAATTGAAGCCGCGCAGGTGATGGACCCCGAAGCTCCGAGAGCGGGGCAGTTGCAGACGAGGGCATTCTTCGGGGCGACCGTGCGCTATGCCAATGCTGCTGGAGTGGAGCGAGTGGTGAGCATCGTAGGCACCGACGAGATCGATCTCGACCGCAACCACATCAGTTGGGTGTCACCTCTGGGGCGCGCATTGATGAAGTCGGCAGCGGGTGACAGCGTAGTTCTGCAAGCGCCGGGCGGGACAGAAGAGTTGACGGTGCTGGAAGTGTGTTATCAGCGCATCGCTGTGGAGCCGTTTGTTGAACCGCCCGGCTCCGAAAACAGCTCAGAGAACCCGGCAAAGGGATTTCCTCTCCGACATGCACCGGACGAAGAAGAGATGCCGCAGGGGGTGAAAGAGTGAAGGCCACAGTAGGGCGCTCATTGGTTCACCTCACTTAATCTGCTGTCATCGGCCACAGCCTGCCGTCCGCATCCATCCACGGCCCGTACGCCATTCCCTCTTTCCCGTCCGACGCAAACCGCAGAACGTGGCCGTCGAGATCGGTCACCTGCATCTCCAGCGAGCCCCACGGAAAGTTCGTCGGGCCTTGCCGAATCTTCGCGCCGCTCTCGCTCCATTCGGCAAACAACGTCTCCGTATCGCTGACCGCAATCCAGAGCCAGGTCCCCGCATGACCCTGCGCGTCTTCCGTCAGGAACAGCGTGCATGTACCCCGCGACACGGCTGCGAAGTTGCCGGTTTGCCAGTCGACCTTGAAGCCGAGCGGGCCGATGTAGTACGCCAAACTGGCGGCGAGATCATTGACCCTCAGGATAGGAGTTGCGTGATGCAAAGTTGCCGATGACATGCCTTCCTCCATGACTTCCAGGCCGTCCGGGTGAGCAAAACGGTCTCTCCCATTTACACTGAAAGAGCTGCCAAAACGCAAGAGAATTGCACTCGAAACGCAGCCAGGAGATATTCGTGTCACAGCGCACTTTCAGCATCATCAAGCCCGACGCCGTAAAGAAGGGCGACACCGCCGCCATCCTCGCCAAGATCAGCGACGCCGGCTTCAAGCTCATCGCCATCAAGAAGATCGTCCTTACCAAACAGCAGGCCGAGGGCTTCTACTACGTCCACGCCGAGCGCGGCTTCTTCGGCGAACTCACCGACTTTATGAGCTCCGGCGTCATCTACCCGATGGTCCTCGAAAAAGACAACGCCATCGCCGACCTGCGCAAGCTCATGGGCGCCACCGATCCCGCCAAGGCGGAAGAAGGCACCATCCGCAAGCAGTTCGCCAGCTCCATCGGCGAGAACGCCATCCACGGCTCCGATGCCGAGGACACGGCCGCTTTCGAGATCGGCTACTTCTTCGCCGGCTACGAACTCAAATAACTCGCGCATAAGCTGAGAGGCGGTTGGAGGGGTTGCCCTTCAGCCGCCTTTCTCTTTGCTTGGCATAGTCCTCTCGGAACTAATCTGGAAACTGTGCGAAGGGCAGTCGCTGTTGCCTTTCTTGCTTTGTCATCCTCGCAGGGGATCTGCTGTTGCCGCTGCTGTTGTCGTTGCTCTTGCCGTTGCTCTTGCCTTTCTTGCTTTGTCATCCTCGCAGGGGATCTGCTGTCCTTCTAACCTGCTACCCTCTCCCCATGGCAAACTCGAACCGTGAGTACCATTTCTGGGTCTACATTCTCTCTAGCCGTTCCAGAACCCTTTACGTTGGCATTACCAACAAGCTGCTCACTCGCACATCCCAACACAAAGAGCACCGCACGGGGACATTCACAGCGTGCTACAACATCGACCGCCTCGTTTACTTCCAGTACTTTCGCTACGTCTGCAATGCGATTGTGCGAGAGAAGGAATTGAAACGTTATACCCGGAAGCAGAAGATTGAGCTTATCGAACGGACCAATCCGACATGGGAGGATCTGTACGACGAAATAAGAAGACCGTTCGTTCAGCCGGAGGGACAGCAGATCCTCTGCAAGGATGACAAACAAGAAAGACAAGGGCAACAGCAACGGCTCACCCTCGCATGGATTTGACCAAGCTCTTATCGGCTATTTCGCAAACAACTTTAGATCGATCGCATCGGCCATCGCTTTGTACCCATCGTCGTTCGGGTGGAGATGATCGCCGGAGTCAAACTTTGGCAGCAGCGCCTCCGGATGCGCCGGATCTTTCATCACCGCGTCGAAATCAATGACGCCGTCGAAGCCCTTGCCGCTGCGCACGAACGCATTCACCTTCTGTCGCATCGCTTCACCGGAAGCGCTGTAGTATCCAGCGCCACCAAACGGCGACAGCGTCGCTCCAACAACCTTCATCCCGCGTGCATGAACTCTTGCCGCAATCTGCTGCAGGCTCCATATCATCTCTTCCGCGGTCACCTCTTCATGCGGATGAATCGGAAACGCCGTGCGCCCGATATCGTTCGTGCCCAGCGACACTATCACCCACTTCGCCCCGCTCTGCGACAACACATCGCGGTCCAAGCGCGCCACAGCGCTCGGCCCTGTGCCATCGTGCAGCAGCCGGTTGCCGCTGATGCCTTCATTCACGATACCGACATGATGCCCTGCCAATCTCGCAGCCAGGTCGTCCGGCCAGCGAGCGTTTTTGTCCAGAGTCGAGTGATACCCGTCGGAGATCGACGCGCCCAGCACCACAACCGCGCTCGCCTTCGGACCGGCGTCAACATCGACGCCCTTCAGCAGATACCATGACAGCACCTTCTTCGCTCCGTCGAGCGTCGTCGCAGCCACTGCGTTCCCGGCGGCCACGTAGTTCGTGGACACCCCCAGCGCGTGGTACGTCAACGTCTTTCCTGGCTGCGCGGGCACAAACAAACTCACCGCAACATCCGCGAACGCCCCCACCGGCATGGCCACCGGATCGCTGACAATCACCGCCCCGGCGGGCACTGTTACCGACTCGGCTCCGCCAAACGTCACCGCATGGTCCGTTCCGGGCTTCGTCGCTCCCGCACCTACGCTCAACGCAGCGTGAACACCGCCAATTATCAGCGGCGTCTCACTCGCTTCATTCGAAATCTTCAGCCGAATCGCCTTGCCGCCCAACGATAGATGAACGATGTCACGAAACGTATTTCCACTTTCTGAAGCAGCAATCGCAGCCGCCGGCGCGGGGACCGGCGCCGCGCCCCAGGTCCCCGTCCACAACCCATCCTGCGCTGCCGCACTGTTGACCACCAGAGCGAACAGTACCGCCAGCATCATCTTCATCACGAGTCGCTCCACTTACTTTTCGAACAGCTTCAAGTCAATCGACTCGCCCATCGCTTTATAGCCTGTGTCGTTCGGATGCAGATGATCGCCGCTGTCGTTCGCGGGCAAAAATTCCAGCGGATTCGCAGGGTCCTGCGTGGCCTTGTCGAAGTCGATGACGCCGTCGAACTTGCCGCTGCGGATGAACGCATTCTCGGCCGCACGCATCGTTTCGCCATCAGCCGATGCATACTTCGCGCTGTGATACGGCGTCAGCGTTGCACCATACACCTTGATGCCATGCGCATGAGCGCGGTCGATGATCTGCTGCAGCGCCATCAGCATCTGCGGGGTCGTGACAGGGTCTCCCGGATGCACCGGCTGCGCGGTTCGTCCAATATCGTTGATACCCTCGAGCACAATCAGATAGCGTACGCCGCTCTGTCCCAGCACATCGCGATCGAACCGCGCCAGCGCGCTTGGTCCGGTAATATCGTGCAGCAGGCGGTTGCCGCCGATGCCCTGGTTCAATACCGCGAGCCCCGCAGTCTTCTTGTCGGCATGAAGCCGGGCAGCCAGCACATCGGGCCAGCGCGAGTTCGCGTCCAGCGTCGAGTGCGCTCCATCCGTGATGCTGTCGCCGAATGCAACAACCGCGCCGCTCGTCGCGCTCGCCATCACTTCCACGCCCTTCACAAAACGCCACGATGTGAACTTCTTCGCACCGTCCAGCGTCTTGTCGCCAACATGATTGCCCTCGGCCATCCAGTTCGTCTGGTACGCTGCGCCATGCTGCGTGATGGACGAGATCGTCTGCGCCGGAAGAAACAGGCTGATCGCAAGATTGCTCAACGCCGGCAGGTTGAGCGCAATGGGATCGCTCAACATCAGCGCTCCCGGAGGAATCGTTACGCTCGCCTCTCCGTGGAACGCCAGCGCGGTCGCGGACTGTACTTCGCTCCCCTTCACCGGCGCTACACTTGCCGCTCCAATCGTCAGCGGCTCCGTGCCAAACTCATTCGTAAAGACCACCCGCACATTCGAGCCACCCAGCGATACATGCACGATCTCGCGCAGCGTCGCATCCGTTGCACCCACAGCGCCCTTATCATTCGGGTACGCCATCGGCGAGGTTGCCCACGTCCCCACCCAGTGGTCTGTGGCTGCGGCATGGCTTACCGCGGGAATCGCTGCAACGAACATCATCACGGTGGCGCAAACAAATTTGGTAAAACGCGACATGAAACACTCCTCGATAGATATGGATGTACAGGTGTTGCTCTACGCTGAACATTCTACGTCCACTCGCACTCGCGGATAGTGCTGATACATCGCGCCGCGTTATCCTCTTTGTTATGACTGTTGCTCCCTCCCCAACCACTACCGTCACGCGCACACCTTTCGGAAGCCTCGCCGATGGCGCCGGCGTCGACCTCTACACTCTCAAATCATCCGAAGTGGAAGCCCGCATCGCAACCTACGGCGCACGTATCGTCGCTATGAAAACCGCCGACCGCGAGGGCAACGTCGCCGACATCGTCCTCGGCCATAACTCCACCGAAGAGTATCTGCAAGGCAAAGATCCCTACCTCGGCGTTATCTGCGGACGGTTCTCCAACCGTATCGGCAAGGGCCAGTTCACTCTCGATGGCAAGCTGATCCAGGCCACCATCAACAATGGCCCCAACATGCTGCATGGCGGCACCGAGGGATTTAATTGCCACAACTGGCAGGCGCAGGAAGTGCCCGACGGAGTCGAGTTCACCCTCGTTAGTCCCAACGGCGACCAGGGCTTCCCCGCCACACTCACCGCGCACGTCCGCTACACACTCAACGCCAACCGCCTGCGCATCGACTACACCGCGACGACCGACCAACTCACCGTCGTCAACCTCACCAACCACGCCTACTTCAACCTCTCCGGCGAAGGCAATCCCAGCATCCTCGACCACGTGCTCACGCTCGACGCCGATCACTACACACCTATCGACGACACGCTCATTCCGACCGGAGAAATCGCCACAGTGGCCAACACGCCGTTCGATTTCACTCAACCCGTTCGAGTAGGCGAACGAATCGGCGAAGACAACGAGCAGCTCCACCGCGCCGGAGGTTACGACCACAACTGGGCCCTGCGCGGCGATGCCGGCACACTTCGCCGCGCAGCCGAAATTCTCGACCCCGCAACCGGCCGCTCCCTCAAGGTCCTCACCACCGAGCCGGGAATCCAGTTCTACAGCGGCAACTTCCTCGACGGCGCCCGCACCGGAAAGTCCGGCGCGCAATATATCAAGCGCAGCGGCTTCTGCCTCGAAACCCAGCACTTCCCCGACTCCCCCAACCACCCAAACTTTCCCAGCACCGAACTACAACCGGGCGACACCTACCGCAGCACCACTGACTTTATTTTCGACATTCGGACTTAGTCCTCATATCTCGCCGTCGCCACAACCACCGTGGCGAAACTTCGCTCCCTTCGCGCCCTTTGCGTTAAAGTTTTCCAACACACCCGCAACCAGCCTTCGAAGCAGACAATGAAACTCGTGAGCATTGAAAAGAGCTGGATCGAGAACACAAACGGCTTCGGTCTGAACCACCTGCCCTACGGTGCATTCCGAGCGAACGGCTCTACTCGCCTTTGTGTCCGCATTGGCGATTTTGTGCTGGACCTTGCCGCATGCGCAGCCGGCGGTCTCTGCGACTCCCTTTCAACCGAGCTCCGCGATTCTCTGACTCGGCCAACACTCAACTCGCTGCTCGCCCTGGGTCCATCAGCCTGGCAAACTCTTCGAGAATGGCTCACGTCTGTACTCGGTGAACCAAATCCCGATATTGGCCTCGATTGGTACCTCCATGCAATAGAAGAAGTAGAGTTGGCCCTCCCAATCTCTATCGGCAACTACACCGACTTTTACGCCAGTCTTCACCACGCTCGCCGCGTCGGCGAACTCTTCCGCCCCGACAACCCTCTGCTCCCCAACTACAAACATATCCCCATCGGCTACCACGGCCGTGCATCTTCCGTTGTCGTCAGCGAAAGCGAAGTCCGCAGGCCGTGGGGGCAGTCTCGTCCAACAAGCGACGGCTTGCTACCCCACTTCGCCCCATCCGTAGCGCTCGACTACGAAGTCGAACTCGCGCTCATCGTCGGCCAGGGCAACGCGCTCGGCGAACCGATCCCCATCGCCGAAGCAGGCCAGCATATCTTTGGAGTCGCTCTCCTCAACGACTGGTCCGCTCGCGACATCCAGTCCTGGGAATACCAACCCCTCGGCCCATTTCTCGGCAAGAGTTTCGCCACCAGCATCTCTCCGTGGATCACACCGGTTGCCGCACTCGAACCTTTTCGCGTCCCCAGCCTCGCGCGTCCCGCCGGCGATCCCACACCGCTCCCCTATCTACACGACAACTCCGATCAGATCACCGGGGCTTTCGACATCCGCCTCACCGCCAGCCTCACCACCGAACGCAGCCGCGCTGTCGGGGCTACACCAATGATCCTCAGCAGCGCCAACTCCCGCGACCTGTACTGGACACCAGCGCAATTAATCGCCCACCACACCAGCAACGGTTGCAACCTGCAACCCGGAGACGTACTCGCAACCGGCACAATCTCGGGCTCCGAGCGCAATTCCGCAGGCTGCCTGCTTGAACTTACCCGCAACGGCGCCGAACCGCTGCAACTCCCTAACGGCGAATCCCGTGCGTGGCTTCACGACGGCGACGAAATGACTCTCACTGCGCTATGCGAACGCGACGGCCTGCAACCGCTTCAACTAGGAACCTGCACTGGTCGCATCATTGCCGCAAACTCAGCGATCGGATAAATCCCTACCAGCGAACGCCAGCCGTGACCGGGAAATATCCCGTGCGATAATTCGCCGGCAAATAGGCCCGATTATTCGGGCTCGGCTGATTGTCGATCCACACGTAACGGCCCTCGACAAATAATTTCGCGTTGCTGGCATCGGAAACGCGCCGCGAAATTCCCGTGCCAACATTTATTCCGCCGGCATTATTCGATAATGTCAGCAGATTATTCGTCGGCGGCCCGCAATCCCCATTCGGACAATTCGTCGGGGCCTGCCGGAAGAGAGTAACTTTGCGGTAAAACCCACCACCCCCGACGACGTAGCCTCCCCACCGCTCCGTCTCAAAGTAGTGGTAAGACGGGTCTACCGTCAGGGACCAGATATGCACATCCCCCGCGATCCGTCCTAGTCCGGATATCCCGTTCGTTCCAAACGAGTCAGTAATGATTTGTTGCGGGACGGAAAAATGGTTGTAACTATATTCCGCTTCAACGCTAAACCGCTTATTGAAATTTCTTCCCGCACCCATCAAATAGTTCCAGCCGCGGGTCTGATACTGGCGTGTCGATCCCGCAGCCGCATCGTACCCGCCTCCGAACTCCAGGGCGAGCTTTGGCGATCCATCCGCGTTCTTCCATGCGCTGTTGTAACCAGGGGCTGGAGTCTGTGCTTCGTAAGCGTGTGATGTTGGCCGTTGGTATGGGAGGCGTGAGAGTTATGTACCCACATAGCGTTATGTGGATACATAAGCTCAGGGGTGGTCTGGTGTGGGGATCGCTACGTTCCAGGGCATCAGTTCGGTGATCTTGCAGACGGGATGGTCGGCGATGCGTTCCAGGACGTGGTGGAGATAGAGCTCGGGGTCGAGTCCGTTGAGCTTTGCTGAGCCAAGCAGGGAGTATATGGCGGCAGCGCGTTCTC
>Ga0070679_100005061_pt1 | contig 12170 bp, 9 predicted proteins | sample KBSC63BmetaG_FD_65652 | JGI IMG/M metagenome (GOLD analysis project Ga0070679, IMG submission 65652) | Corn rhizosphere microbial communities from Kellogg Biological Station, Michigan, USA - KBS C6-3B metaG | ecosystem: Host-associated > Plants > Roots > Rhizosphere | place: USA: Michigan... | reverse complement strand
TCGCCTGATCGCGGTCTGCGGCTACTCGTCCGGGAAGGGCGAAGGTCTGCACGAGATCTGCGCGCGGCGCCTGCGCCGGGCGGAGCGCGAGGCGCGCGAGGACGACGTCGTGCTCCTGACCGGCTGGGCTCGAGGCCGGAGCGCCGCTTCGGAGGCCGAGCTGATGGCCCGGTCGTGGACAGCGTCGTGCCGGCGGGTCGTCGTCGACTCCAATGCCCGCTCGACCCTCGCGAATGTGTCCGCCGCCGCGACGGTCGCGCGCGAGGTGGGGGCGGGGCAGGTCGTCCTCGTCACGTCCGCCTGGCATGCAGGGCGAGCGGCGGCGTTGCTTCGGGCCACCCTGCGAGGCTCGGGCTCGACCGTCGAGCTGGCGACCAGCGACGACCCGCCGTCCAGCCGGGCGCGACTGCGCGAGGTCGCATGCTGGGCGCTCGTGCCCTTCGTCGCAGCGGCAGGGCGCCTCAGGTCTTGACCGGGTGCTCCGGGTGGTCGGGATGCTCCGGGTGCTCGGGGTGATCCTTGGACGTGTCCGAACCGGATTCGGACGGTGGGGTCGAAGCGTCCTGAGTTGTGGGATCGTCGCTCTGCCCGGGGGGCGCCGCGGCGGGTGACGCAGTGACGGGCTTCGCCGGGTGAGTCACACCGCGATTCGACCCGGGACGCGGCGGCTTCTGCTTCAGGGACGGTGTCTTGGCGGTCGGCCTGCCCCGAGCATGGCTCCTGCCGACCCTTCCGCGGTGGATCGCTGCGGACGCGGAGCGAACGTGACCCGGCGCCGATCCGGACCGCCCGGGCTCCTGCGAGGCGGAGTGCCCGACCGGCGGGCCCTGGGCGGTCGAGGCAGCGGGTGCCGTCACCTCCAGGGGAGCCGGTTCCGGAGCGGCATGGACGGTCCGCTCCGTGGGAGCGGCGGGCGTGCGGTGAGATGTCCGCGAAGCGTGGGACGGGCGCCGGCCGGGCGCAGCGACAGCCGTGGCGGCGACCGCCGAGGTCCGGTGCATCGGCGTGGCCGGGACCGGCCGGACGACGGACGCGAGGGCCTTCGCCTCGGGGAGCGGAGCCGGGGCGCCGGAGATGACGACCCGGCCGGGACGTGAGGCCTGACCCGGCTTGCCGACCTCGTGCTCGACCGCAACCACCGCGCCCGCGGTCAACCCTACTGCCACGGCGCCGGCGCCGAACTTCACGATGACCGGCAGGGCGGCGACCTTGAGCGCCGGCGCGCCCGAGAACAGCTGGTCGGCCGCGTTCCACAGCTGCGGCAGCGGGAGGAGTGCGTACGCGCGCCGCAGGGCCGACCGCAGGCTCTTCCGCGCCCGGAACAGCAGCGACCCGATCGCGGACTCCGACACGCCCAGGGTGGCTGCGACCTCCTCGTACGGCAGGCCGCAGAACTCGTGCAGCAGCAGGGCCTCCCGCTGTTGCGTGGGAAGCGTCTCGATCGAGCGGCTCAGGTCGCGGAGGTCTTCGCCCGCGATCAGCGCGGCGAGCGCATCCGGTGCCTCTGAACGGCCGTTTCGCCCGTGCTCGGCCTGCGGCTCGCGCATGTGCATGCGAATCCGGTCGAGGCACTCGTTACGCGCTATCGCCGCGAGCCAGACGTGCCCTTGCCGAGGTTCGCTCCCGGAGAGCAGTGATCGATAGGCAGAGACGAACGTCTGCTGCATGGCGTCCTCTGCCTCGGCCGTGTCCGTGAGCAGGCGTCGGCAGACCGCGAGCACCATCCTCGAGTGCTGCCGGAAGAGCTCGCCCGCAAGAGCGGCCGCTCTGTCATCGGCCGGGTGCCCCTCGAACAGTGAGTCAGCGCCTACCGCCACCGCATGGACATGATGCCGGGTCAGCCGGTAAGCGCGTGCCCCGTCCGGGTGATGTCTCCGTCACCGGTCACGGCGCGTCGCTGAGGCCAGACCAGGGCAGCGAGCAGCGCCACGAGCGCGAGATCGCGTGACACCACGAGCCAGGAGGCGCGGGCGTCGAGCTCGTAGACCAGATCGAGGTAGCGGTACGGGAACCAGAGCTGGGTGAGGAGCATGGATCCGACGAGCAGGGCGCCCGCGACCACCCCTCGACGTCCGCGGACGAGCGGGACGAGGGGCAGCAGCCAGACCAGGTACTGGGGAGACAGGACTTTGCCGAAGGCGATGAATGCGCAGACACATGCGACGCAGGTGCGCACCAGGCGCTCGCGGTCGGCGGGGCCACGGAGGAAGCTGACCCAGACGACGACGATGACGAGCGCCTGGAGAACGGCCTCGCCGAGCGCGAGCTTGTCGGGGACGGAACCGACGAGGTTGTTCGAGCCGTGGCTCACATCCATCGTCAGGGCGATGCCAGACACCTGGTGGACCGCGAGGAGAATCGAAGCGCCGAGGCTCTCGATCTGCAGAGGCCGGCTGGCCTGGCCCGCGATGCTCGACCACACCCCGTGCGGGCTCAGGACGAGGAACGGCGCGTAGCAGGCGACGGCGACCGCAAGGAAGCACAGACCGCAGAGCAGGGCCTGCCGCCGGCCGCTCCGGCGCCAGACGTACGCGAGCATCGGCGGGAGGAGCAGGGCCGGGAAGAGCTTGGCCGCGAAGGCCAGGCCGAGCACTGCGAAGGCCGACCGCCTGCGTTCGTACAGGAGCAGGGCGAGCGCCCCCACGGTCAGCGTCGCCGGCCACAGGTCGAAGCGAGACAGGACGACGGGACCGAGCGCGAGCGCACCGAGGCCCGCGAGTCCGACCGCGGTCGCCAGCGCCGCTCCCCGGCGTCCGAGCCGCACGAGGATGAGCGTCACCGCCGCGACGGCCAGCATCCCGCAGAGCCCCATCAACGTCTCGAACACCCGTGTGTAGGTGCCGAAATGCCCTTGTCCGGAGAAGGCGGACGGCAAGACGAATACGGGCAGGGCGCCGGGTGGATACTCGACGGCGAAGTCGCGGTACGGGATCTCGCCGCGAAGGGTCGCGTCCCCGTAGCTCTCGTAGATCGGCGTGTCGAGCAGCAGCCGGTGCGTGTAGAAGCCGTAGTGGAGCGTCCCCCAGGCCGCCAGGAACGTCGCGACGCCGAGCGCGACGGCGAACGCGGTCCGGCCACGCAGGTGATTGAGCGCTCCCCCCGTCCCGACCGGCAGGGGGAGCGCTACGTCCCGCGGGTGCTCGACCGCAGCCTCAGTGCTTGCCGCCGCCGCCACCGTGGCCGTTGCCGCCGGCGTTGCCGTGCTCTCCCCCGTTGCCGTGGGTGCCGCTGTTGCCGTGAGCGGTCGAGGTGTTCTGGGCGGTGGTGCCGGTGGTGGTGCCGGAGGTGGTCGTCGTCGCGTGCTTGGCGGCTCCTCTGCCGTGCTTCTTCATCGCCGCCACCGTGGTGGCGGTGCAAGGCCCGAGGACGTCGCCGTGCTTCAGGTGCGCACGGACCGCGGGCACGGCGACCGTGATCGTGTGGAAGGGCTTCTTCTTCGAGCCGGTGCGGTGGCAGATGGTGACTTTGCCGCCGGTGGTCGTGGTCAGGCCGGTCGTGATGCCGTGGCCGAGACCACCGCCACTGGCGATCGACACCGCCGCGAACCCTCCGGCGGCGAGAAGCGCGATGACGGCGACCGGTGTGGCAAGACGGCGCATGTCGACTCCTTTCGGCTGCTGGGCGGTGATTCGTTTTCGGCGCGAAGCGGCGAGGACGTGATCACTCGTCTCGGTTCCGTCGCGGGCGCGCCGGTTCGTGTGCTCTACCTGGGATGACGGCAGGCGGGTGGGAAGTTCGCGCCGCGCCTTCGTTAAGTTTTTGTAAGGAGGCGGCTCAGAGCCAGTCGAGCAGCTCGGCGACGCCGCCGACGACGGCGTCCGGCCGGCGGCGCTCCGGGATGGCGTCCAGGGCGAGGCGGCCGCTGATCCCGCTGGCGACGAGGATCGTCCGTGCGCCGCCGAGGCGGCCGAGTGCGACGTCCATCGTCAGGTCGTCGCCGATCACGGCGAGCTGACCCCCGCGGGCGCCGACCTGCTCCTCGACCGTCCGCATCGCGGCTTGCGAGGGCTTGCCGACGATCACCGGACGGGTGCTGCTGGCCTTCGCGAGCGCCGCGGTGGTCATCGCGCCGCGGCTGAGGATCGGGCCGTCCGCGCCCGCGTATGCGGGCGCGTAGCTCGCGGTCAGGAGCCGGGCGCCGGCGATGATCGCGCGCGCGGCGCGCTCGAGCAGAGGGAAGTCGACGACGTCGGCGTGCGCGACGAAGACGGCGTCGACCGGTCCGTCGTCGGCCGCGAGCAGGACGCCCTCCTCCTCCAGGAACCGTCGCGCCGGCTCGGTTGCGAACGCCAGCACCGGCCCGTCGAGCCGGCGCATCCGCAGGTACGCCTGAACGCTGCGCAGGGGGGTGAGCATCTCCTCGTCGGCGATGTCCAGCCCGGCGGCACGCAACCCTGCGGCGAACCAGGCGGGCGAGTCGTGGCTGCCGTTCGTGAAGATCGCGAGCCGCCGTCCCGAGGCGCGGATCTGCGCCAGCACCTCGCACGCTCCGGGCTGTACGTGCACCTCGTCACCGGCCCGGTGCACGAGCGTCCCGTCGACGTCGAGGACGACCGCCTCGACGCCGTCAAGCACGGCTCCACTCCAGGACGCGGTCGCCGGTCTCGACGCGGATGTGTTGCACCGGCTCGCGGCGGGCGACCTCCCGCAGCAGCCGCGCGGAGGCGCTGCCGGCCGGGCTCGGAGGAGGTGCGGTCGCGGCACGCCCCGCGACCATCGCGTCGACCTGCTCCTCGGGCATCGTCAGCCGCAGCAGGAGCTCCTCGTCCGAGATCCGCGTCCCGAAGCGGGCGCGTGCCCCCTCCAGCTGGATCGGCTCGAGACGGCGCAGGTCTTCGACGCCCGGTCGCGAGAGCACCCGGTCGGCGATGGCCGGGTCGACCGGTGCCGACGGCTCGCCATAGTGGCCGAGGAAGTAGCGGATCGTCTCGACGGAGACGTTCGACCAGCGCTCCGCGTCGACCACGTTTCGGAGCGCCTGGGTCGCGACCATCTGCGAGACCGGCGTGACGATGATCGGGTATCCCATCTCCGCCCGCACGCGGCCGACCTCGTCGAGCACGGCGTCGAAGAGCTCGGGCCGGTGCTGCTCCTCGAGCATGCGCCGTGTCGTCGAGACCATGCCGCCGGCCAGCTGGTGGTGGTAGTAGGTGGCGTCGAACTCCTGCGGTAGCCCGACCGGCAGGTCCCGTTCGATCGCAAGCCGCCGGAAGTGGTCGGCCATCTCGCCGAGCGCGTCGAGATCCAGCCGGTGCGAGAAGCCGGATGCGACGAGGTCGCGGACGGTCGTCTCGGCGGCCGGGTTGGAGGTGCCGCGGGCGAGTGGCCCGACGGCGGTGTGGAGCACCTGGAAGCCGGCGCGTGCGCCCTCGAGGTAGACGATCGGAGCGAGGCCGATCGTGGTGTGGCTGTGCAGCTCCGCGACCCGGTGCCCGGCGGCGGCGACGAAATGCGGCGCGAGCTCGCGCACAGCGTCGGGCGTGAGCAGTCCGCCGGGATCCTTGAGGTAGAGGCGGTCCATGTCGGCGCAGTCGGCGAGCGCCGCCGCCCGCTCCGCGTAGTACGTGTGCGTGTGCACCGGGCTGACCGAGTACGTCAGGCCGATCACGACCTCCTCGATGCCTTCCTCCTTCGCGACCCGCGCCACTCGGCGCAGCCGTGGCGGATCGTTCGTCGGGTCGGCGACCTGGAAGCGCCTGATCCCGTTGCGCGCCACGCAGCGGAACGAGAGGCGCATCAGGTCCTCGTCGCACGGCACCCAGGAGATGAAGCGCATTCCCGTGGTGATGTAGCTGAGCGGTGTGTTCGGCATCGCCTGGCTGACGAGCCGGAGCCGCTCCCACGGGTCCTCACCGTGGAACCGGACGGCGACGGCCATGTGCGTGCTCGAGGAGAAGTCGGCGGCGTGGAAGCCGACCCGGTCGATCGTCGGCGCGACCGCGACGATGTCCGCCGTCGTCAGGCCGGTCGCGCTCCAGAGGCTCTGGTTGCCGTCCCGCGTCGTCGTGTCGACGATGTCGATCAGCGGGCCGGTGCCGCCGTCGGGCCGCGGCGCGACCGCCACCGGCTCGACGCCCGGCCCCTCGCGCAGGGCGTAGAGCGTGAATCTGCCCGTCTCGGCCCGGATCTCCTCGACGGGCGACTCGTCGATCAGCCGCAGGATCTCGCGGACGTCGTCCTCGGTGAGCGGCATTGCGTCAGTCCAGGATCGTGACGACTCCCGTCGAGCCGTCGACGCGGATCAACTGCCCGGTCCGGATCGCTGCCGTCGCCCGGCCGGTGCCGACCACCGCCGGCAGGCCGTACTCGCGGCAGACGATCGCCGCGTGGGACATCACGCCGCCGATGTCGGTCACGACCGCGCGGAGCTTCGGGAAGATCGGCGCCCACGCCGGCGAGGTGATCGGGCAGACCAGCACGTCGCCGTCTCGGATGTCCGCGATCTGCTCGACGTCGACCACCACCCGCGCCGGGCCTTCGACCACGCCCGGCGAGGCGGCCGCCCCTGACAGGGACGAGCCTCCGTCCGTGGCGCTCGCCCACTCCTGCACGCGCTCGGTGGTCACGCCCCAGAGCATGATCGACATCGGATCGGTGATCGCCTCCGGGGTGGCGCCGATCGCGGGCGGCGGTGTCCACTCGGCGAGCCGCTCGAGCAGCTCGCGGCGCCGGGCGACGATCGGCGGCCAGTGAGTGGGCCCGAGCGGCGCTCCGCCGGTCGCCCAGCAGAGGAGCAGCTCGTCGAGCGCCTGCGCGACCTCGTGCCGGCTGAGCTGGAACATGTCGTCCGCCTGCTCGAGGAAGTCGTGCTCCGCGAGCAGAGCGCCGAACTCGCGCAGCTTGTTCCACCAGCGGGTCAGGAACCAGTAGTCGCAGTAGAACTTGTGCTCCTCGACGTACGGGAAGACCGTGCGCGAGAGCCCGAGCAGCTCGTCGAAGGTCTTGCGAGCGTCGTCCTCGAGCAGGGCACCGTACTCCTCGGCCAGCCGGTCGCGCTCACGGGCGATCTCCTCGCTCGGCCGGCCGACCTCCTCGCCGTCCTTCAGCGCCCGGATGTGGCCGGCGACGGAGGCGTAGGGGATGCTGGGGTCGTCGTACCAGCTGCCGTAGTAGTGGTAGAGACCGTCGCCGGTGGCCATGTTGAACCAGGGGTCCTTGACCTGCTCGAGCGCCTCCAGCCACGCGCGGCCTGCCTCGCTCCCGGCCAGCTCGGCGTCGATCTCGCCCGGCGAGCGGCCCTCGACGAAGGCGCCGTCGACGCCGGTGTCGATCGCCAGCTGCGCCAGACGGGCGAGCTCGGCGCTCGGCCTGAACAGGAGCACGTCGATGCCGGCGACCATCTGGGCGATGTGCTGCTCCGGGATGTCGGGCAGTTGGCTCTTGCAGAACTCGCTGAAGGTCATGTAGGCGCCGTAGCCGAGGAGCAGGAACTCGAAGTGGTGCTGCCACATCAGGTCGCCGCAGCGGAGCGTGCGGCCGTAGGCGTCGAGCACCTCGTAGAACGCGGTCTGCCGGTCGTCGTCGTGCATCACCTCGTCCGGCTCGTACTCGGGAAGGTCGGGCACGGGCAGCTCGGTGATCTCGGCGATCAGCGCCTCCATCTTCGCCTTCCAGCGGCCGTAGAGCTCCTCCCAGTTCTGGAAGTAGTGGCCCGCGCGGCGCTGGAAGTACTCGGCCCGCTCGGCCATCTTCTCGGGGTCGGTGACCGGGTTGCCGGAGATGTAGACGTAGCCGTTGACGACGCGGTAGTCGATCCCCATCGCGGGCGGGACGGCGAAGACGCGGTTCTGCCAGGCACCGACCGCCTGGTACGGGGCGTCGATGCAGGCGACGTCGAACGCCGGCATCGGCACCGGGAAGTGCATCGAGTTCCAGAACCAGAACCGGTTCTCGTCGGCGTCGCGCCGGGCCTCGGCGAAGAGCGCGTAGTAGGGGTACATCTCCTCCCAGCCCTCGCAGCCGGCCGGCGTCTCGATCTCGTAGGGGCTGGGGAAGGCGCTCGCGGCCACGGCGTATGTATACGACAATCGCCGTGATGCGGGCCGTTCGTCAGCACGAGCTCGGCGGGCCGGAGGTGCTGGCCGTCGAGGAGGTGCCGAAGCCGGAGCCGGGGCCGACCGAGGTGCTCGTCCGCACTGTCGCCGCGGGCGTCAATCCCGTCGACTGGAAGGTGCGCGCGGGCGGCGGCCTCCTCGGCGAGCCGCCGTTCACCGTCGGCTGGGACGTCGCCGGCGTGGTCGAGGCCGCCGGGTCCGGAGTGACGTGGCTCGCGGCCGGCGACCGCGTCTTCGGGATGCCGCGCTTTCCGCGGGAGGCGGCCTGCTACGCCGAGTACGTGGTGTCGCCGTCGCGGCAGCTCGCGCGGATCCCGGACGGCCTCGACGACGTCGAGGCAGCGGCGGTGCCGCTCGCGGGGCTGACCGCCTGGCAGTCGCTCGTCGACACCGCGGGCGTCGGCGAGGGCTCGCGCGTGCTCGTGCTCGGCGCCGCCGGTGGGGTGGGCCACCTGGCGGTGCAGATCGCAGCCGCGCGCGGCGCGTGGGTGGCCGGCACCTCGAGCGCCGCGAAGCACGGCTTCCTGCGGGAGCTGGGGATCGACGAGGCGCTCGACCGGGACGAGCCCGTGGTGGTCGGCGACGTCGACGTCGTGCTGGACGCGGTCGGTGGCGAGGTCGGGCTCGGCGCGCTGCCTGCGCTGCGCGACGGCGGCGTGCTCGTCACCGTCTCGGGCTCGTCCGTTCCGGGGTTGGTGGAAGCTGCAGCCGGACGCGTGCGGGTCGCCGGGATCCTCGTCGAGCCCGACCGCGTCGGGATGCAGGCCCTGGCCGCGCTCGCCGCCGAGGGCAAGCTCCGGCCGCAGGTCGAGCGGACGTTCCCGCTGGAGGAAGCGGGCGCGGCGCACGCGCTCGGCGAGCAGGGCCGCACGCGCGGCAAGCTGGTCCTCAGGGTCTGACCCCGCAGGCCGAGCTCGCCGCGGTTTCTCCAGGGACAGTCCCTACCTGGGAAGATCGCAACCGCATGGCACGCTTCGTCCTCGTCCACGGAGCCTTCGGCGGCGCCTGGTGCTGGCAGCCGGTGGTCGCTGCGCTCGAGGCCGCGGGACACACGGCCGACGCGCTCGACCTGCCCGGCGGAGGCGACGACCGGACGCCGGTCGAGGAGATCACGCTCGAGGCGTGCGCCGACCGGGTGCGGGAGACGCTCGATTCGCGTCCGGAAGACGCCGTGCTGGTCGCGCACAGCATGGGCGGCGTGGTCGCGACGCAGGCGGCCGGCTCCGGTGCCGACGGCATTTCGCGGCTGATCTTCGTGGCGGCGTTCATGCCGGCGAACGGCCAGAGCCTGCTCGATCTCACGCGGCTACCCGAGGGCGCGGACGATCTGATCCAGGCGAGCATCGTCGTCGAGGGCGACCCGCCCGTCGCGACCCTGGTGGACGAGGCGGCGGTCGCGGCGATCTACAACCGCTGCACGGACGAGCAGCGGGCCTGGGCGCTCCCCCAGCGGCGCCCCCAGGCGGTGGCGGCGTTCGCCACCCCGGTGAGCGTCGACGAGGGCGCGCTCGCGGCGATCCCGCGCTCGTACGTCCTGACGACCCAGGACCGCTCCATTCCGCCCGCGCTTCAGCGCCGGATGATCCGTGAGCACCCGTGCGAACGCGTGATCGAGCTCGACACCGACCACGCGCCGTACCTCTCCGCCACGGACGAGCTGGTCGCGGCGCTGCTCGAGCTCGCCGCCGAGGGCTAGGCCGGTGTCTTCCCGGTCGGCGGCTCGAACAGCCCGGACTGGTAGGCGATGACGCGGCCTGAACCAGGTCGACGAGTCTTGACCCAGGCGATCCCGTTTCGGGAGGATGGAAGGCTCAGACGTGAATCCGAGAATCGGTTACATGGCAGCTGTAGGCGTGAAGTCGAGGATTACGTTCGTTGCCGCGTCTGTTCTGGCCTTCGTCATCGTGGCAGCAGCGTTCGCCGGGACCGACGTGAGCGCCATCAGGGCCTCGCCGACGGCAGCGGAGATCGCCTGCGGGACGACCCGCACGATCGGAGTGGCCGCGCCGATCACCGGTCCGGCCGCATCGATCGGGCAGCAGGGGCTGGGCTGGGTGCAGTTCTTCGTCAAGCGTTGGAACGCCGTGAAGGCGAACGCGAGGCAGAAGATCGCGATCGTGCCGGGAGACACGCAACTGGGCGTCGACACAGCGTTTGCCGTCAAGGTCGCGCAGTCGTTCGCGTCCAACTCGAAGGTGCTCGGCGTCGTCGGGCCGGGCGGGAGTCAGGAGGTCGTCGCCTCGACGTCGGCACTCCAGGGTGCGGGGCTCGGCTTCGTGACCGGCTCGGCCACGCGCGTATCGCTGACCGACGGCCATACGGACGGCGTCAACCGGCAAGGCTTCTTCTTCCGGACGGTGCCGAACGACAACGTCCAGGGCCCGACGGTGGCGGACTACATCCGCCTGAAGATCAGGGCCCAGCGCGTCGTGATCATCGACGATCAGGAGGCCTACTCACAGGGTCTATCGGACAACGTGCAGTCGAACCTGAAGGCTCACGGCGTCAGTGTCACTCGCGATTCGGTCAGCCAGGGCACGGCCGACTTCTCCTCGCTGATCGCGAAGATCCCGAGCTCGACGGACGTGATCTACATTCCGTGGCAGCTCTCGCCACGCGCTCAGGCGTTCGGGCAGCAGTTGAGGGGCGCGGGGAAGAACATCACGCTGTTCGGCTCCGACGGTCTCTTCGACCCGGCGACCTGGAAGATCACGGGGTCGTACGACTCCTTCTTCCCGGTCGACACGAACAACCCGGTCGTGAAGGCGTACGCGGCCGCGCACGGTGGAGACGGCGAGTACTTCGGCGCTCCGACCTACGCGGCGACCCAGGTGGTCGTCGGTGCGATCACCCGGGCATGCAAGGACGGCAAGGCGACCCGTGCAGAGGTCCGCAGCCAGATCGCCAAGACGAACATCCCGGCGGCTCTGTCGGTGCTCGGGTTCCGGGTCGTGTACCAGAAGAACGGTGAGCTCCGCTTCGGCGGGTTCGGCATCTTCCAGATCCAGTCCGACGGCACGTACAAGCGCGTCGGGTAGCACCCCAACTCGAAGTCAACGACGTGCGGCCCATCGAACGGTGGGCCGCACGTCGCTTATGAGAAGGTCTCGCGCGTGGGAATGAGCCAGAACGTCCGGCAGCAAGTCGTCAACCTCGGCGGGCTGGGAATCATCCTCCTCGCGTGGACGTTCTACGCCGTCTACCTCTCGCCGACCCAGGGCTGGACCTTCTTCTTCCAGCTCACGGTCAACGGGATCATCCTCGGGAGCGTCTACGCGCTGATCGCGCTGGGCTACACGATGGTCTACGGGATCCTGAAGCTCCTCAACTTCGCCCACGGCGACGTGTTCATGGTCGGCGCGTTCATTGCGCTGGGCATCCTCAACCTGATCGGCGGCGCCCTCAACCCGGCGATCCCGGCAGGGGCCGGCGGCGCGCTGATCGTGCTCTGCATGTTCCTGGCGGCGATGACCGGCTCCGGATTCCTCGGGGTCGCGATCGAGCGCTTCGCTTACCGGCCGCTGAGGAACGCGCCGCGGATCGCTCCGCTGATCACGGCGCTCGGCGTAGCGTTCTTCCTCGAGAACTCGATGCTGCTGCTGTTCGGATCGAAATTCAGGACGTACAACGGCTTCGACCTCGTCTCGTACAACGGCATACACATCGGCGGCGACAACGGCGTCTTCGTCCAGTACCTCGGATTGATGGTGATCATCAGCGCGGTCGTGCTCATGGTCGCGCTCCTCGCGCTCGTCCGTTGGACGCAGCTCGGGCGCGCGATGAGGGCGGTCTCGTTCGACCGGGAGGCCGCGGCGATGATGGGGATCGACCCCGACAAGGTGATCGCCGGCACGTTCTTCATCGGCTCGGCACTGGCCGGCGCGGCCGGAGTGATGTTCGGCCTGCTCTACAGCCAGATCTACCACCTGATGGGCTTCCTCGCCGGCCTGAAGGGCTTCACCGCCGCGGTTGTCGGGGGGATCGGCAGCATCCCGGGAGCGATGCTCGGCGGGTTGCTCGTCGGCCTCGTCGAGTCGTGGGCGAAGGGCTACCTCAACGGCAACGTCTCCGACCTGGTCGTGTTCGGGATCCTGATCGGGATCATGCTCGTCCGCC
>Ga0070679_100005059_pt1 | contig 12172 bp, 7 predicted proteins | sample KBSC63BmetaG_FD_65652 | JGI IMG/M metagenome (GOLD analysis project Ga0070679, IMG submission 65652) | Corn rhizosphere microbial communities from Kellogg Biological Station, Michigan, USA - KBS C6-3B metaG | ecosystem: Host-associated > Plants > Roots > Rhizosphere | place: USA: Michigan... | reverse complement strand
CACCGCCTCGACGTCGCTGGCGCGCCTGTTCGTGAACCTGCATCCGATCGATTTTCTCGACGAGCATCTCTACGCGCTCGAGGCGCCGCTGTCGCGCCACGCCCGCCGCGTCGTGCTCGAGGTGACCGAGCGCGCCGGCCTCGACGCCATCCCCGATCTCGCCGATCGTCTGCGCCGCCTGCGCGCGCTCGGCTATCGCATCGCCATCGACGACCTCGGCGAAGGCTACGCCGGCCTGACGTCGCTGGCGCGGGTGGCGCCGGAGTTCGTCAAGCTCGACATGTCGCTCGTGCGCGGCATCGACGGCTCGCCCGCGCAGCTGAAGATCGTCGAATCGACCGTGCAGCTGTGCCGCGCGCTCGGCAGCGACATCATCGCCGAGGGCGTCGAGACGCCCGCCGAACGCGACGCGCTCCTCACCATCGGGCTCGATCTTCTGCAGGGTTATCTGATCGCCCGACCAGCGCCCGAGCTGAAGGCTCCGACTCTGCCGTGAATATGTCCGACACTGTGATAACGTTCGATCCGCTCATGACCCGCGATGAGCGCGAGCTGCGCAGCGTGATCGACGCAGTCCCGGTCGGCATCATGGTGCGGCAGGGCAACGTCATCGCCTACGTCAATCGCGCCGTCGCGGCGTCGTTCGGCGTGGAGCCGGCGGCGCTCGTCGGGCGCCGCGTCGTCGACCTGGCGCGGCCCGAATATCGCGATGCGTTCGCCGAGAAGCTGGCCGCCACCGACCGCGGCGAGACGCGTCCGCCCTTCGAGTTCCGCTACGATCGCGCCGACGGGCGCATCGGCACCATCGAGTCCTGCGCGGCGCGGCCGCTGCGCTGGAACGGCGCCGACGCCTGGTTGACGACGTGGCGCGACGTCACCGAGGAGCGCGCCCTGCGCGAGCGGCTGCAGATGGCCGATCGCATGGCCGCCGTCGGCACGCTGGCCTCGGGCGTGGCCCACGAGATCAACAATCCGCTCGCCTGCGTGACGGCCAACCTCGAGCTTTTGCGCGAAGAGCTGGCGCCGCCGGGCGACGCCGTGCCGCCGCCGGCGAACCGCATGTCGCCCGCCGAGATCCTCGCCGCGCTCGACGACGCGCGCGAAGGCGCCGAGCGCGTGCGCCTCATCGTGCGCGACCTGCGCCTGTTCGCCCGCGGCGACTCCGTCGAGCGCGGCCCGGTCGATCTCGGCGGCGTCCTGCAGGCCGCCGAGCGCATGGCCGGCAACATGGTCAAGGCGCGCGCCCGCGTCATCCAGGAGCACGCACCGCTGCCGCCCGTCGACGGCAACGCCACACGCCTCTGTCAGGTGTTCGTGAACATCCTGGTCAACGCGGCGCAGGCGATCGTCGCCGGCGCCCCCGAAGACAACGAGGTGCGCGTGCGCGCCACGCTCGACGGCGACCAGGTCGTCGTCACCGTGCGCGACACCGGCATCGGCATCCCCGCCGACGTCCGCGGCCGCATCTTCGATCCTTTCTTCAGCACCAGGGGCATCGGCGGCGGCACCGGCCTCGGCCTCTCGGTCTGCCACGGCATCGTCAGCTCCTTCGGCGGCAGCATCGCCGTCGACGAGCCGCCCGACGGGCGCGGCACCATCGTGCGCGTCGCCCTGCCCGTCTACGCGCGCTGAGCGAGCACCGACGGCTGATTTCGCGATTTCCGGAATTTCCCGGTTTCCCGTCGCTGCTGGTCGGGCCACCCGACTGATGCCTTTTGTCCCCAACCGTAGGACCGCGTCACACACGCCGCATGACGCGCGCGTCGACCCTCTCCTGTTGTTTCGCGATCCTCGTCATCGGCTGCGGCACGCCCGCCGGACGCAACGGCGGCGGCGGGAACGGCGGCACCGGCGGCGGCGGCTCGGGCGGCAACAACGGCATCGAAGATCTCGTCGTCACGCCGGCGAACGTCACGCTCGACATCGTCGACGGCATGCCGCTGCCGTCGCAGGACTACAAAGTGCACGACGCCGGCGGCAACGACGTCACCGGCGACTGCACGATCCTCGTCGAGGATCCGCTGCTCGGCAGCTTCTCGGGCGCGACCTTCAGCGCCAGCGGCATGGGCGCCGGCGTCAGCAACGTGCGCGCGACCAAGGGCGATCACTTCGGCCGCACGCCGCTCACCGTGCACATCAAGAAGATCGTGATCGCGCCCGGCGCGCCGCCCGATGCGCCCGGCAAATTCGGCGGCGCACCGACGGGCGCCGCGCCGGCGATGGTCTATCCGCCCGACGGCACGCTCATCCCGCCGAACCTGAGCGAGCTCGAGGTGCAGTTCACGCCGCCGGCGGGCACGTCACTCTACGAGGTCGGCTTCGTCGGCCCGGCGCTCGAGCTGAAGATCTACACCACCTGCAACGCCGTCGGTGGCGGCTGCGCGCTGTTGCCCGACGAGGACACGTGGAAGCTCCTCAGCCACGCCTCGGCCGGGACCACGATCGATCTCTCGCTGCGGTCGACCGACGGCTCCGGCAACGGCGGCCCCGTCGGCAGCGCGCCGGCGCAGAAGCTCTCCTTCGCCGACGCCGATCTGCAGGGCGGCCTCTACTACTGGGCCGCCGCGTCGGGCTCGATCCTCCGCTACGACTTCGGCCTGCGCAACCAGACCGCCGAGCAGTTCTACACCGCCGCCAAGGCCGGCTCGACCTGCGTCGGCTGCCACGTCTTGTCGCGCAACGGCGCGCGCATCGCCGTCGGCATGAACGTGCCCGGTCCCGCCGAGCTGCGCACGCTCGACGTCGCCACGCGCGCCACGCTCTTCGACTCGGGCGGCACCGGCGGCGGCGGCATTCCCGGCGGCGGCTTCCCCGGCGGCAGCGGCTCCAACTTCGAGGCGCTCTCGCCCGACGGCACGCAGGCGCTCATCAACAGCGGCGCCAACCTCGCGCTCATCGACACCGGCAACGGCATGTCGCTCGCCGCGGGCGCCATCATGAACGCCACCATGCCCGACTGGAGCGCCGACGGCACCAGGATCGTCTTCGTGCGCGACTCGTCGTCGGCCTGTCCGCTCGGCCTGTGCGGCGCGCAGCCCGGCGTCTCGATGGGCACGCTCATGATGACCAACGTCAGCGGCACCATGTTCTCCGGCGAGAGCACGCTCGTCTCCGGCGGCGGCAACAATTACTATCCGTCGCTCTCGCCCGACGGCGCGTGGGTCGCGTTCAACCGCTCGGCGATGAACTCGTACGACGCGCCCGATGCCAAGATCCTCGTCGTGCCGACGGCGGGCGGCGCGCCCGTCGATCTCACCGCGGTCAACGTCACCGCCGGCAACTCGTGGCCCAAGTTCGCGCCATTCGCGCAGACCTTCCAGGGCAAGCCGATCTACTGGCTCACCTTCTCGTCGCGCCGCGACTACGGCCTGCGCCTGCAGCAGGCGGGCAAGACGCAGGACATGCAGATCGCGCAGCTCTGGATGGTCGCGGTCTCGCCCGATCGCGCCGCCGCCGGCGACGGCGGCTATCCCGCCTTCTGGCTGCCCTTTCAGGACATGACGACGGGCAACCACATCGCGCAGTGGACCGAGAAGGTCGAGCGCGCGCCGTGCACGCAGATCGATCTGTCGCAGTGCATGCCCAACGAGACCTGCATCGACAACTTCTGCACGCCCGCGCCGATTCAGTAGTCGCGGCTCACGGCCGATGGGTCGTGAGCCACGCGTCCACCGCCGCGAGCTCTTCGCCCTGATTCCGCGCCGCGGCGAAGGCGCCCCGCGCCGCGACGGCCCGCTCGCGCGCACGCCCATGATCGCGGCCGCCATCCCACTCGGCGCGGGCGAGCGCGAAGCGCACCTCCGCCAGCGGAAGCGGATCGTCGGCGTGCTTCTCGGCGATCGCGGCCGCCTTGTCCAGCGCGACGAGCGCGCGCGCCGGCTGCTTGCGATCGAGATCGATCTCGCCGATGCCCGTCCACGCGGCCACGAAGTACGGGTGATCGGCCGTCAGCTTGGCCTGCCAGATCGCGATCGCGCGGCGATAGTCGGCGAGCGCCTCGTCGTCGTCGTGCCTGAGGCGCAACACATCGGCGAGGTTGTTCAGCGCCAGGCCGACGTCGCGGTGATCGGGACCCTTGGTCTTCTCGGCGAGCGCCAGCGCGCGCCGGTCGTACACCAGGGCCTCGTCATATCGATGCAAGCTGCGCAGCACGTCGCCCGTGTTGGTGAGCGCCAGCACCAACCGTGGGTTCTCCTTGCCGAGCTTGCGCTCCCAGATGTCGATCACTTTGCGATACTCGACGAGAGCCGCGTCGTAGTGTCCCTGACCGACGAGGGTGAGGGCGAGGTTGAAGAGTGAGGATGCGTAGAACGGGCTGTCGCGCCCGGACTCGCGCTCCCACTGCGCGAGCGCGCGACGGATATAGGGCTCGGCCTCGTCGTAGCGGCCGAGACCGTTGAGCACGGCCGCCACATCTTCGAGCGCCTCACCGAGCTGGCTGGGCCTACCGCCGCCCTCTCCGGCCTCGCGGATGGCGAGCGCGCGCCGGTCCTCCGCGAGCGCCTCGGCAAAGCGCCCCTGGTAGCTGTCCGCGGTCCCCATCGCGAGCAACAGCCGCGCGAGCGGGCGCTGGTCACGCATGCCGCTCGCTTCGAACGCGGCCATCGCATATCGTCCGCGCCGCTGCGCTTCGTCGTATCGCCCCTGATCCGCCGCAGCATGCACGAGGTGCGTCCAGCAGAAGACCTCGTCGACGGCGTCGCGGCCGGCGCGGTCCGCTTCGACGGCCTCGAACAACAGCTTCTCCGCGCGCTCGAGCTTGCCACGTTGCAGCTCGACGAAGCCGAGATCGCCCGCGGCCTCTCCCTCGATGGGCCGGTATCCCGTCGACGTCGCGGCCGACAACGCCCGCTCCAATAGGGCCGCGGCCTCGTCGAACTTCGCGGCGGCGGTGAGCGCGACTCCCCGCGCTAGCTCCTTGTGCAGACCATCGATGGTGGCGCGAACGCCCTTGTCCGCCGGCACCGGCACCGTCGCGCGCAGCGCCGCCACGTCGCTGCACATGCTCACGCTCGGCAACGAGCCGACCATGCGCGTCGCGCGCTCGACCAGCTTGCGATCGGCGGCGGCAAACAGGTCGACCTGCGCCTTCACTTCGTCGGCCCGCCGATCAAGGCACGCCATCCGCAGATCGAGCGCTTCGCCCGACAGCTCGTGCCGCACACGCGTCGCCTCACACGCATCGACGTGAGCGCCGACGAACTCCGCCGCCCAGCCATCGAGCGCACCGGCAACCCGCGAAAACGTCTCCTCGCCGTCGGGATGACCGCTGGCGACGAACGCGGCGTGCACGCGCGCCCGCGCAGGACCGTCCCAGACGCCCGCGAGCTCGCGCTGCGAGCCGCGACAGAGCTGGGCACCACGTCGGGTCATGGGCACTACGACGGCGAGCGCTGCCAGCCCCACGATGACGCCCCCGCCGACGAGCCGCCGGCGACGAATGCGGTCCGGGTCGCGCTGCAGGGCCGCCAGCATCGCGTCCATCGAGGGCCAACGATCTTCGGCGCGCACCGACAAGCCGCGCAGAACGACCTTCTGCAGCCACGGCGGCACGCGCGACGCTCGAGGCGGCTGCCGTAGCCGGCCAGCCCCAATTTCAGCCGCGATCTCGGCCATGCTCTCGCCCGCGAAGGGCCGCTCGCCAAACAGGGCGCGATAGAGCGCGACGCTGAAGCTGAACTGATCGCTGCGCGCATCGAAGGGCTCGCCGAGCAGCTGCTCGGGCGACATGTAGCTCGGCGTTCCCACGAGGCGACCCGTCCTCGTGACGGCATCGAGGGGCTGGGCCGTCACATCGGCGGCCGCGCTCGAAGCCTCATTCTCGGCAGCAGACGCGCTCGCCGAAGCCGGCGCGGTTGAACGCGCCAACCCGAAGTCGCCGACCCGTGCGCGTCCGTCGGCGCCTACGAGCACGTTCGTCGGCTTGAAATCGCGATGAACGAGGCCGACCGCGTGCGCCGCGGCCAGACCGCGCCCAGCCTGCACGTAGACGTCGACGATGGCTCTCCAGTCGGCTTTGCGTTCGTCGAGCCAACGCGCGAGCGTCATCCCCTCGATGAGCTCCATGGCGATGAATACGCCTTCGGGCGTGATACCGACGTCGTGAACGGCGATGACGTTGAGGTGTTGCACCCGCGCCATCGCGCGCGCCTCGCGCAACAACCGCGCTTCGTCAGTCCCCGCGTCGGGCTGCACCACCTTGACCGCCACCTTGCGGTCGAGATCGGGATCGTAGGCGAGGTAGACCACGCCCATCCCGCCGGCGCCGATCTGCCCGAGCACGATGTAGCGGCCGAGCTCGTCCGCGCGCTCGAGACCGGCGTGTTGTCCGCCGTCGTCGGTCGCCGACAGCGTGACCGACGCCGCCTCGTCTTTCTTGTTCATGGGGTCGACGGAGCGGTTGTAGCAGATCTCCGGATAGAAGAACGCCCGGCTCGCGAGGGGGGCACGAGCCGGGCGCCTTGTGTTGCCGAACGTTGCTGCTTACGGAGAGGGAAGCGGATTGCCGAGCGTCGACGGACCACAGCCCGCCGCGCCAGCCGCGGTGAACTTGGTCATCGTCGTGTTGTAGAAGTTGGTGAGCGCCGTCATCGCGGGCGGGTTGCCGCCGTTGCGATCCGTGTCGACCTGGAACTTCTCGTGCTGCGCCGTGCCCATCGACGCACGCGTGATGAGGTCACGGTTGATGATGATCTTCGGGTTCGCCGGATCGGTCGTCTGGTCCACCGTGAAGTACATCTCGAGGAACCAGCCACCCGCCGGATTCTTCTGCGTGGTGAGGATCTGGAACATACGGGTCGAGTCCTGGTTGGCGAGGAAGCCCTGGCCGTTGACGTGGCACTGCTTGCAGGCGGTGTTGGTCGTGTCGGTGGTCTTGTTCGCCCACGCCGTCGCCACCTTGGCGGTGTCGAAGTCGGTCTGCGCCATGCAGCCCGACCACTTCTCGAGCAGCGCCTCCCGCGGATCGGAGGTGTTGCCCGTGGCGGCGCGCTCCTGGTGCTCGAGGTCGAGCCAGTCGCCGATGCTCTGCAGCTCGGTCGCGGTGTAGCTCATGCCGTTGTGACCGCCGGCCTGGATCTTGGAGATGATCGTGGCCTGCGTCTTGTCGAAGTCACCAAGCACGCGGCTGGCGTAGCTGGTGATGTTGTCGTACAGCGTCGGCATGGCGTAGGCGAACTGCGTCGGCGTCGTCGTGGTGCCCGAGCCGTGGCAGGCCGCGGCGCTGCAGCGCTGGACGATCGGCGCGACGTTGGCGGTGAAGAGATCCTTCGCCGTCGTCGTCGGGCCGCTCGTCCCGCCACCGCCGCCACCGCCGCTGCCCGCCGTGCCGCCGCCACCACCGCCGCCGCCGCCGTTGTTCTGCGACGTCGTCGGGGGCGTTCCTTCTTGACCGGGGGAGTACCCCGAGAGGCACGCCGGCAGAGTCAGCGCTGCAACGGCGAGGATGCTGAGTTTGAGGTTGCGGTTCATTTTCGTTCTCCCTATTTCGTCCGGGATTACGTCGTTTCTCGGTCCGACCCTACGCGCGCCGACGGCGCGCGAGGGTCACGAGGCCAAACCCGACGAGGAGGAAGAACAGGCCCGAGGCGCCGGTCGCACCGTTCGCGGCCATCGAGCAGCCGCTCGAGAACGAGCCCGGGGTCCCAGGCGTACCCGGCGTCGACGTCGGATCGCTCGGCTGCGGCTCGGCGTTCTGACCACCACCCGAGGCGTTCACGCCAGGCGCGCCGGTGTTCGGCATGCCGGCCGGCGGCGGGGGCGCCGCTTTGGCGGCCTGGTACATCGGCATGATGCTGAGGTACGAGCTGCCCTTGATTTCCGGCTTCATCACGTCCGCCGGATCTTTGCCGGTCATCGCGTTCAGCATGAGGTACTGCACGTCCGTGCCCGCCGCCGCGAAGGGGTTCTTCACCATCAGCGCGCCCGAGAAGTTACGGCCCTGGTTGCCCGGGTTGCCGCCGAGGTAGTTCGAGTACAGGTGGCGGTCATAGTACCCGCCCGCCTTCTGCGCGCCGTAGTCGATGAACTTCTTCGAGGCCGTGTCGACCGCGAGCACCTTGAAGTCGGCCGGCGCGGAGGCGCCGTTCTGCGAGCCCTGGAGGAACGTGATGGCCGGAATCATCTTGCCCTGCGCCGCGTCCTGCACGAGGCCGAACGACTCCGAGAGGTGCGTCGCATCGATGCCGAGCATCTGGTTGGTGATGTCCGTGAGCGGAACGTCATAGGTCAGACCGGTCTTGGTCGCGGTCACGACGCCGGCGAAGATGCCGATGTAGCTGCCGCCCTTGCGGTTGTTCTGGTTGTTGCCCACGAGCAGCGAGGTCTGGACGATGAGCTGATCCGTCTTGGCGCCGGTCGCGTCGAGGACGCGCACCGAGTTCGCACGCACCGAGTAGGCGCGCTTGCCCTCGTAGATCGTCTGATCCTGGATTTTCTTCTTCCACAGCAGGCGCGAGTTGGCGTTCTCACCCTTGGCGCCCGTCGAGCTCAGGTCGATGGCGCCGATCCAGGTGCCTTCGCGCTGCGGCTGGTTGTTGCCCGCGGTCCAGGTGCAGACCGCCGTGTTCGGGTCGGTGCCGATGGTGCAGGTACCGCGCGAACGCTCCTCCTGCGGCTCGACGTCGACGTCGAAGTTCTTCGCGATCTTGAACGCCGCGCCGTTGTTGACCGACGTGACCTGGATGTCGTTCACCCAGCCGTCGTCCTTGCCGTTGCCGTTGCAGCCGGCCCAATAGACGAGCTGGGTCGAGCCGGCCGCGTCGCTGACGATCTCACCGGCGCCCGACGACTGGTGCATGTCGCAGTCGTCGTTGTTCTTCGACATGATCTCGACCTGCTTCTGGGTCTGACCCGCCGAGTTCTGCACGGGGAGCAGGTTGCAGGCGTTGTCGACGACGATCGCGTAGCGGTTCGTCTGGTTCGTCCCCTGCGGACGATAGTTGAAGGTGACCAGCATGTCCTGGCCGCCGTTGATCGGATACATGTCCGTGTGGTTCGCGTTGCGGTAGTCCTGGCCGGTGTTGCTGGTGATGAACTTCGCCGTGCCCGTCACCGCCGCGCCGATCGACCCGTCCGCGTTCTGCATGAGCGAAATGGGCGTGCAGGCCAGGTTCTGGCGATGCACCGGCTGCGTGCCGTTGATCGAGCCCGACTGCATCTGCACGAAGAGGCCGGTCTTGCCATCGGCGAACAGCTTCACCATGGCCATTTCCTGGCTCTCTTCGTAGCGCGTCTTCCGCAGACGCCCGTTCTGTGTGCGCGCCGTGTCGAGCGGGTCTGCGGCGTAGACCTTGAGCGACTGCGCTTGCCACGACGTGGTCGCGGACTCGGCGCGAGCCGTGGCCGCCGACAGGCCCATCTGAGCCGCCACGCCGACCATCAGTGCCAGCTTCATCTTGTTCATCGTCGTCACCTTTCGTTTTCCTTCTTCAACCCGCCGCTCCCCGCTCGAGCGGCGTGATCACGTTTCCTTGCGCTTGGCCCCTTGTGCGAGGGTTGTGCCACCTGTCGGCGACCGTAGTTTTGCGGAGTTCCGTAGGTCTACGGGGGGGGTGCACTCACCAGTTGGCGGGTTCGGCCCCATGTCAACGACCGTTGAATGGTCGAGGGATCCCGCAGGGATCGGCGCGCTGAAAGGGGGTTTTGGGGAAGGTGTTGCGCGTGCGTCGCAGGTACCGCGGGGCGGGGCTGAAGCCCCATAGAATAGGAGGGGCTAATCGGCCGATTCTTCGGGGCGGATCTGGGGCAGCTCGTCCGGCGTGAGCGCGTGCGAGTGCAGCGCGAGCGCGTCGACGCGCACCGTGCCGTCGCCGAGCAGGAGCTGGTTCTTGTGCTCGGCGTCGACGGTAAAGGTGACGTTGTCGAGCTCGGCGCGCGTGTACTTGCGCTTGCGCCGCTCGTCGGCGATCACCCACGCCTCGACGACCTTCGACAGGTCGACGCCGTTGGCCTTGAGCACCGAGACCAGGCTCCAGTACTCCTTGCCGTCGGTGGTGGTGGACTGCGGCGGCGTGTCCTCGAGCAGCTGCGAGTTGATCGCCATCTGCAGGCGATCGTCCGAGTAGACGCGCACGCCGCCCCGCATCTGATCGCCGTAGTAGGGAATGCCGTCGATGGTCTGACCGTCGAGCTGCAGCCCGAGCTCGCGATCGAGCGTGGGCGGCTTCTTGTTGATGTAGACCATGATCGAGCTGAGCTTGTCGGGCATGATGCCGTTGCCGAACCCGTCGGGCACGACGGGGATCGCCTTGCCACCGACGGCGGCGCCGAACCGGATCATGAAGTCCTGCCCCTTCTTGCTGCGCAGCTCTTTTCCCGACGCGATGGTCACCTCGGTGGGCTTGGTGCCCATCGCCTGGATCTCTTTGATGCGAGCGACGTCGACGCCCGCGGCCTTCAAGATGTCGGTCACGCGATAGCGGCGCGCGAGCGTCGTGCGCGTGCGCGGACCTTTGTAGCCGTAGTCGAACTCGATCGAGTGCTCCTCGGGGACCCAGACCGGCTTGGCCCCGAGCGGCAGCTCGCCGAAGTCGAGCACACCGACGGGACGGCCGTCGACGTAGATGGCGGTGTCGCGGAAGCGGCCACCGTTGGCGCCGCTGCCCTTGCCCTTGCCCTTGTTGGGGTTGTTGTTGCCGTACTCCTCGTCCGCGCTGCCGAGGACCCTGGCCGCCTCGAGCTCGGCGCGCTTGCCGGCCGACAGTTGCGCGCGGCCCGAGACATGGCGGCGCTTGCATCCGGTGAACGAGACGCAGAGAAGAAGAGAACAGAAGACGTAGCCGATGCGCATGTCGGAGCCTCTTTTGCAGCCGCCGTTCCATAGATCCGGCCCACGAGACAAGCGGCCTTTACAGGGGCCGATGTGGGGGTCGACACCCCGATTGGGGTCCGTAGCACCACGGCGGTCCCGTTCGCCGCGCAACGAAATCAGGGCCTTCGCGCTGGCATGAAGGTCGCTTCATGGGGCGGCATGAGCCTACGAGCCATCGCGCGAAGCTTCCTGGTCCTGGGTCTCTCGGTCGCGGTCACCGGCTGTCTCGGCTCGGCGCCGCCCGGGGGCAACGGCGGGTCGGGCGGCGGCGGCGGCGGTGGCAGCGCCGGCAACGGCGGCGGCGGCGGCACGGCCGGCGGCGGCGGTGGCGGCACCGGCGGCGGCGGCACCGGCGGCTCGGGCGGAGGCGGCGGCTCCGGAGGCGTGGTCGGCAACGAGCTCTGCACATCGGATCTCTCGTTCACCGGCACCTACGTGCAGGGCAACGCGCCGCCGTCGGACTTCGAGGGCGGCTGCTGGCCCGACGGCACCTGGACCTTCACCGCGAACATCGACGACACCACCTGCGCGGCCGGCATGGCGCCGACGGTGCAGCCGCAGTACAAGTTCACCGTCACCGAAGACACCGACTTCAACGACACGATCGTCTACAACACCGATCCGTCGAACATGAACGTGAGCCTGAAGGTCTCGGGCGGCGACGGCGCGATCTGCGTCGGCGCATTCCTCATCTTCAGCGCCGACGGCAAGACCATCTGGAATCTGCGGCCCGCGCTCGAGACGGGCAACACGCTCGACGGGCACGGCGACATTCAGGTCTGGGACACCAGCCAACTCTAGCCATGCGCACCAGGACGCTCGTCTTCGTCAGCATCGCCGGCTTCGGCTTCGCCGTGTGGCTGGCGCGCGGCGGCGACACGCCGAGCCACGCGTCGGTCGACGCACCGCCCAAAGCAGCGCCCTCGTCTCCGTCGTCGTTCGCGCTGCCGGTGTCGCATCCGATCGGCGCCACGAAGACGGCGAGCGACGACGGCGCGCGGCCGGCGCCGAACAAGCTCGATCCGAAGAGCGAGCGCTACGCCAAGCGCATGGACGATCAGATTCCCATCAAGCTCTACAACGAAGCCTCGCAGTGCTACAAAGGCGGCCTGCCTCCCGACGAGCGGCTCGACCTCCACTACCGCATCCACGTCCGCAACAGCGTCGTCAAGCTCAGCGACATCGAGAACGAAGAGACGACCACGCTCACCGACACCACGCTCGAGCGCTGCATCCGCGGCCGCCTGTCGCGGATGAGCTGGCGCGACGAGCAGCTCCCCGATCTCGACGAGGAAGGCGACCTCTACATGCGCGCCCGCGGCTGGCAGGCCTATCTGGCGAACGCGGACGAGGACGACGACA
>Ga0070679_100005057_pt1 | contig 12174 bp, 10 predicted proteins | sample KBSC63BmetaG_FD_65652 | JGI IMG/M metagenome (GOLD analysis project Ga0070679, IMG submission 65652) | Corn rhizosphere microbial communities from Kellogg Biological Station, Michigan, USA - KBS C6-3B metaG | ecosystem: Host-associated > Plants > Roots > Rhizosphere | place: USA: Michigan... | reverse complement strand
CTTGATACCACGTGCATGTTACCAATTCGGAAGCCTCACCCGAAAGAAGCGGGAGAAGGGGCCGGACACCTGGGAGTTTCGGTACTACGAATCGACTGAGCAGGGCGATCGAAGACGCAAGTCCTGCATCGTTGGCACAGTCGAAAAGTTGCCTACCAAAGCTCACGCGCAGAAGGCAGTGGAAGCCCTTCTTCTAACCCTTAACTCTGAAACTCCGCAGCAGCGCATGGCCGCGGTGACGTTCGGTGCCATCTGCGACCGATACATGCAGGAAGAGATGCCGGAACGGTACTCCACTGCGAAGTCGTATCGGTCCAACATCGTGAATCACCTGAAACCACGCTGGGGCGATTATCTCCTCGAAAAGATTCGACCGATGGCGGTCGAGGATTGGTTGAAGAATCTCCCTATGGCCTCGAAGTCCAAGGCGCATTTGAAGAGCGTGATGCACCTGATGTATCAGTGCGCCGCACGCTGGGAAATCTTCAACGAGCAGAGAAATCCCATCGCTCTGGTTCGCGTGAAAGGTGGCAGCAAGCGCCGGCAACGCCCCACCACGCTGACTGTTGAGGAGTTCGAACTCATCGTTGCGACTCTGCAAGAGCCGTGGCGCTTGATGGTACAGATCGCCCAATGCCTCGGTCTTCGCGTGAGCGAGATCGCGGCGCTTCAATGGGACGATTTCGATTTCGACAAAAACCAGCTTCTCGTTCAGCGCAGTTTTGTGAACGGCAGGGTGGACGACGTCAAGACCGAATACTCCCAGGACTATGTTCCTTTGCATCCGTCCTTGACCGAGATTGTTTTGAAGTGGAGTACGCAAGCGGTGCCCACGGAAGAAGGCTGGGTTTTTGCCAATCCCCGAACGAACCGGCCCTACTACCCCACCGAGATCCAGAAGCGGCATATTCGCCCCTCGGGTTGCTGTGTGGTGGCATGTCCGACCTGCGGGGCAGCGCCTGGTGTCTGGTGTAACCAGCATCAGAAAACCGGAAACGGCGTTCGCATGCTTCTGCATGAGACGCGCGTGAAGAACTCGGGCAAATACGGGACCATCGGCTGGCACACGTTCCGCCACACGTATCGTTCGTGGCTGGACGAGACCGGAGCTCCGATGAAGGTGCAGCAGGAACTGATGCGTCACGCTTCGATTCAAACGACCATGAACGTCTACGGACAGGCTATGTCGTCATCGAAGCGGGAAGCGAATGGGAAGGTCGTGGAGATGGTGCTCAAGCCGTTGAAAGCGAGCGCCTGAAACCCAGATTTTCTTATTGGGAGATATTGGGAGCCGATTGGCTTTTTACGACTCCCAGAAGTTGTTGATTTGATTGGTTGCGGGGGTAGGATTTGAACCTACGACCTTTGGGTTATGAGTGGCGGTATACACGTAGTTTCAACGAGTTACAAGGCCCGATCAGTAGCCTAAAGTAGCCGTAAGTTGTTGAAAGTAGGAAGAAGGAGTTTTTAGCCCGGGCTGAATCCGGGTTGAAAACCCAACGACCTTTGGATTTCCAACCCGGCGAGAATCACTCTCGCGATACCTTGACGAGACCTAGAGAGGACTTTAGTATGGCTGTAGAGGTAACGTCAATGTTGGCAACTACCACCTTTGTCAGCGCCGATCCTGCCCTCTTCAATCCGGAGTCGGGCCGTCTCGACGCAGCCCGCATCGCCAGCGAGATTCAACTCCCCGTGTCAACGATTGCAGAAGCCATTGGAAAGAAAGCGCCCAGCGTTCGTAAGCATCCAGACGCCAGCAGCCTTCAACCCGAGTTGCGCCGTGTGTACCGGATTTGGGTAGCCATCGTCGACCTGTACGCTGGAAACAAGAAGAGCGCGCGCATTTTTCTGAACGCTCCCAACAAGCACCTCGAGAATCAGGCTCCGGTCGAGTTCATCGAGAGCGGCGACCTGAAGCCCCTCGAAGCTCTGGTAGACGCTATGACCACGAGACAGCCCGCTTAGCGAGGATACTCTTGCATTCCAGCGAACGACTCCTGAGAGCCCTAGAGAAGGCCCCGGTTCAACCATTCTCAGGATTCGTCTATCGCGTCATCGGAGAGCGGTATCGAGAATCTCCGTTATCCACGATAGGCTCCGTCCGATCAGGGGGCCGTTATAACGCTCCCAATACCTTTCCAGTTCTCTATTGCGCCGATAGCCAAGTAACCGCGCTGCTGGAGATCGAGGCCCTCTTCGCTACTGCGGACGGAAAGTTAAAGGGTGCTCCGCGAGACCCCGACCTCATCTTTTCGCTCCGCTGTGAACTCGCTCGTGTGCTGGATCTGACCGATGACCTCTTCCTGAGCGAGCTTGGCACCACTCGCAACGAACTCGTCAGTCTCATACCATCCCGATTCATCCTGAATACTCGCGGCGAGGCTACTCCGACCCAAACCCTCGGGGCGGCCTGCTCCTTCAGCGGAAGAATTTCCGCAATGAAGGTTCCTAGTGCCGCCAATCACGACGGATACTGCATCAACGTTCTTCCTGACTCCCTGCACGTTGGAGAGAGTGTGACCATCCTGGACGAGACCGGCCGGATCAAAGCCACAATAAACGGATTTATTCCGACTCCGACGATCAAGCGCAAGAGATCCCTCTGAGCCCATTTTTGTCCCCATTCTCTGGACAAAAAGCACCTGGATCGGCAGAACAACCGAAGACCTCGGGTCCAACCCTCTGAAAAGAGGCTGTTAATCATTGGATAACAGTCGAAGTCTTGTGAAAAAATGGTGGCCTCACGCAATTGATCTTCGATAAGTACCTATCCGTACTATGGCGACCCGAGCAAGAAAGCCGAAGGATATTTCGTCTCGCAAGAGCGCCCACGTACCGGGGCAGCTTTTCGGCTACTCGTTACAACCGATTCGCTTACTGAGCCTTGCGCTCGATGCACCTGCTGGAACAACGCTTAGCCTTGAAGTCTTCGAGGACGTGGGTTCGGTTGATGGCGCTGGCAACGCGATTGCCTCTCAAACGAAAACTGGCCTTGAGTCCAATCCGGTCAGCGACAAATCAGTCGATCTCTGGAAAACATTCAGTAATTGGAAGGCCGCCGTCAATTCCGGTCAGCTGGCTCTGGCGACCACGCAGTTCGAGATCTATCTTGCGAAAAGCCGAACTGGGAAGTTGGTGAAGCTTTTCCATGATGCGAACACGGAGGAAGAAGCCAAAGCGGCTCTTGCAAAGGCGAGGGATCTCTTTTGGGGGGCCGCCCCCAAATATCCCAAGAAGAAAGACATTGCAGAGAGCTTGGCATTATTCGTCAACCACGTTTTGGAAGACCCGACCAGCGAGGTGGTGGGAATCATTCAGCGCTTCACCCTAGCGGCGGCTGTCAAGAATCCGTTGAAAGATCTGAGGCCCAAAGTTGCGGACAAGTGGGTACAGCCGGAAAGTGTCGAAGCAGTCATCCAGCACGCCCACGGATGGATCAAGGAGAAGATCGACGGCTTGATATTAGAGGGCAAGCCGGCAGCATTGAACGTCGATGATTTCAATGCTGAGATGCGATCTTTCCTGCCCAGAATCGACTTCCAGCACATTTTGGCAGCAATAGCGGGAGCGATTGAGCTCACCGCAGACACCATTGCTGCTGAGCAGCTGCGAACCTACGTGCGACAGCTCCAACTCATCGAAGGTTCCGAAGAAGATGTAATCGAAGCGATCAACCAATTCTTGAGAGCTTCAGCAGAACGATCTGCGTGGAGCAAACAAGGGATCGTACATGACAAGAGCTTCGACGAGTACGAAGAGGCGCTCGTTTCTTTCTGGAAGAACAAACGCAAGATCCACGACATCACCAGCAAGAACCTGCCTGAAGTAGACCGAGGGAAACTCCTTCTGGCTGACTGTGGTCTTCATCAGCAAAAACTTCAGGGGCTCGAGCCTCCACCCTTCTTTACCCCCGGCAGTTTCCACGCCCTCGCTGAGGTCGAAACCGTTGGCTGGCATCCCGAATACAAGATACTTCTAAGCCCCGGAGCGGAAGATGGCGATTCTAAATAGAGAAGTCCGCGCCATCCAGAATCCTGCTCTGGGGGCGGTGCTGATCTGGCGAGCCGCATCCAGCTACCAGGCAAGCCATCCAACCTCCGACTTTATGCCTCTGCCTCTAGCCTTCCTTGTTCTCCCGGTGCTCTATCACGAGGAAACAGCGGCTTTGGTTGGGTCCACGCGCACTGCATCCGGCTTGCGGAAACTGACGGAAAAATTCCGCAGTGCTGAGGAATCAAAGACCGATCTCCTTCTTGCAGTCGAAGGTCGAGCGACAGAGATGCGTGAACTTTCCTGGGAATCATTGCGCTTGGCCTTCACCTCGAACATTCTCGCACTCGACACAGCCAAAGGGACGCTTCTGTCGCTATCGGAGACGCCGCTGGTCAGTGGTGTGCCCCAGCAGATCCGCCCAATGCTTAGCAACGCAGAGAAGCTAGGGTCTTGGTTTTCAAGCCTCACACTTTACGAAATCGGTTTACAAATGCAGGTGACCTTCTAGTGGACTTCCAGATCAGCAAAATCATCCTGTGGCCAAAGAACCCGAAGCACACGATTCGAACCGTCGCCTTCGAAAGAGGTCGCATTAACGTCATCTCTGGCCTGTCCCGAACCGGCAAATCGGCCATCATCCCCATCATCGACTACTGTCTCGGTTCGCGGAGATGCACAATTCCCACGGGCGTGATTCGCGATAAGACTAGCTGGTTTGGCGTTGTCATCAGCACTGCCGAAGGCGAAAAACTATTTGCACGTCGCGAGCCTGAACAGCAGCAAGCCACTGATGACATGTACATGCAGGAATCTGCGAAGGTCACAATCCCTACAGTGGTTGCCAAGAACGCGACGCGAGATTCTGTGAAACAGAGACTGGATAGTCTATCCATGCTAACGACCCTGAGCTTCACTGTTGACGACGCTGGGAGCAATGGCTTAGGCAGACCGAGTTTTCGAGACCTCGCTTCATTCAACTTCCAACCTCAGAACATCGTTGCGAACCCAAATGTACTGTTCTACAAAGCCGACACGGTGGAACACCGAGCAAAGCTGAGGAGCATCCTTCCTTATGTGCTTGGAGCAGTCAGCGGTGAAACGCTGGCTCAACGCCACGAACTGCAACGGCTCCAGAGAGAGCTCCGTAAAAAAGAAGCCGATCTCCGGAACATTCAGAATCTTTCTGAGAGATGGCGGGCCACGATTGACGCTAGGGTTTCTGAGGCTAAGGATCTTGGGCTGATCGCCAGTGATGCTCCTGCTCCAGCAAATCAAGGAGCAGCGATGGACCAACTTCGCGCTATCGCGGCTGCCGTCAATCTCGATCCTTTGGTCACTGTTGCAGCGGTCAGTGAGGGCGTGACAGAGCTAAACAGGTTGAGCGCGGAAGAACAATCCGTCGCGCAAGAACTCTCAAGGCTCAGACGTCGCAGTGCTGAGATGGAACAATTACGCCAAAGCTCAACGTCATATCAAGGGTCGGTGGTGTTGCAAAGAGACCGGCTACGGCTGAGCCAGTGGTTGAGCGACCAGCAAACCGAACAAGATTGCCCTCTGTGCAACACTCACTTGGTTGATCCTCCCGCGAAGTTGGGTGAGCTTCTCACCAGCTTGTCAACGCTCGAAGAGGCAGCCTCGGCGAGTGCTCTCCCTCCGAGTTTTGACCGGGAGATTGAACGCGTCAGCGCTGCGATTTCAGAACAGGTCGAGCGTTTGAAAGGCATTCGGATTCGACAATCAGCTCTCACGAAGCAATCTCAGGCAGCTCGTGAGCGTCAGTACGCCCAGATGAGAGCGTCTCGTTTTGTGGGACACCTTGAAGCCGACTTGAAGGTCTTCGACAGCATTGGCCAGGACGGAGAACTTGCTTCCGAGGTAGCATCGCTGCGCGACCGTGTGCGCGCCCTGGAGCGCATCATCTCCGAAGCGGAAATCGGTCAAAGATTGCGACGGGCACTCAACCAAGTCAATCTGTTCTCAGGTCGTCTGATGCCTTCCCTTGACGCGGAAAGTCCCAACGACCCCGTAAGTCTGTCCGACACTGAGCTAACGCTGAAAGTTCAGCGTATAGGACGCGAAGATTTTCTCTGGGAAATTGGCAGCGGTTCAAATTGGTTGTCATATCACGTCGCCGTGACTCTCGCCTTGCATCAGTTCTTTCTAACGCTCGAATCGTGCCCGGTTCCGAACTTCATCGTTTACGACCAGCCGAGTCAGGTCTACTTTCCGCAACGACTTGCTGAGAGGAAAGGTGCAGAACCTACCGCCGAACCAGAGTGGAAAGATGAAGATGAGGAGGCTGTTCGTAAGGTCTTTGCGGCTATGTCACAGGCACTGACTGCAGCGTCAAGCAAATTTCAAGTGATCGTTCTCGATCATGCAGCCAAGCCGGTTTGGGGTGGGGTTTCTTTGATAAACGAAGTTGAGGAATGGCGTAACGGTCAGGCCCTCATACCAGCGGAATGGATGAACTAGAACCAATAGTAGTTATCTTTTCAGAAAGATTTCATCGAAAGAATCCAGATGGACAGATACCTGCGAAAAATCCTAGAGGCATTCGATTCTGTTCCGCTCCGCTACATCATTCTTTTCGCGATTGGTTCGCTGATTTTGTTTGCAGGTCTGTACGATCTGGGCTCCCCTCTTGGTTGGGGGCTCAAAGATAGCACCCGCCCGGGTGTTGATTTCTGGACATGCTTGTACTTCAGTGTCGTCACGTTTACATCCTTAGGATTTGGTGATTTGGTTCCGGTCGGCTTTGCCAGATTGCTTGCAGGTATTGAAGTGATTCTCGGCTTGACCGTTTTCGGTATTGTCGTAGCTAAACTTTCTTCCTACAAGCAGTCATACCTGCTCAACCAGCTCTATGCACGAGATGTCCAGAGTAAGCTCGATATTTTCGCTGAGGAGATTCGCTCTCGTCGATCAGCTTGTAAGCAGGTCACCACAGTTCTCAAAAAGAAGGATATTCAGGTTCAGGCACTTGGCAAAATCACAGAAGACATCAAGACTGACCTTACGAGGATCAGGGCGTTTGTTTCGTTCGAGAGCCGCAATGGATATCTCTTGTCTGGCACTCCGATCGGCTCCATCACAAGACTCCTCAAAGCGCTATCGTCCATGATCCCCAATCTGGTCGAAGTCGTGTCTGTGCGTCGAACAAGATCTTCGCAAAAGCACCGGGAGAGCGCGCAGGAGGTTCTAAAACTCGCGATCAAGATCAGCAAACATTTTCTCGATACGACAAATGAGAGCATGATCTCCGAAGCCAATCTCCTGAAGAGTCGGTGCGAGGACGCGTCGGCCAAACTACGCTCCCTAACCGCTGAGGTTGAGGCTGAGCTAAAACACGCTGAAAGCCAAAGGAGAGCCCAATTTGAGGCTCGCAAACAAGCATTAGCTGAGGTGCAGCCGCCTCCCCCTCCAACGGCTATCTGATGGTCACATATAAGCGAACTAGTACAGAGTAAAACGTTCGCTAAAGGGGTTCTGCCACGATTCGCGAAGCGCAGGAGTTTCCTAAATTCGTTGGTGGCTTGATTTCCCGTCCAAAGAAGCAGCGTCCATCCCGCAAATCATGAGTTTCGCGACAATCCGAACGTCACCGACATCCTCGACTTATTCTCCCTCTGAATAAGAGAGCCTTCGGCATTTATTGGACGCTGTGCAGTGAACCAGCATACGTTGGCGCATATCGCAACCGATTCCCGGTTGAATGAGGTGCCCAATGCAGATCAAACTCCGGTTCGACTCTCGGCTCGCCAATCGGTGGGCTGAACGCTTTTCCAAACAACGTTTCAACCATGCCGTGCGAGTGCTGGCACCAACGCTTCTCGCGCTCTCAATCACCACGGTCGCCCATGCTCAGGGGACGATGGATTTCTCCGGGGCGCAAACGCTGATGTCAACCTTCAAAACTTTTGCGATGTACGCTGGGGCCGTTATCTGTCTTGGTGGCCTCATCTTCGCAGGCATCCGCATGATGAGTGGGCGCTTTCAAGACGCCATTCCCGGACTGTTCGGTGCTCTGTTTGGTGCTGGAGTTCTCGGTTGGGGAGCCGGATGGATCGGCTCGCTGACCGGGCAGCAGATGTAGGAGGTGACATCTGCTATGACACGGCGAGGAGAACCGCAGGCAATCAATCAGGCGCTGAATCGACCGAGAGCCAAGCTTGGTCTCGATCTTACAGCATGGATGGCGATCGTATTCGTCTGCATTGCGGTTTTCCTCGTTGGGTTTCGCCTGCTGGCGATGATGGCCTTCCCCACGCTCGCTTACGCTGCGTGGCTCATCATTCGCAAACACCCAAAGATGTTTCAGCTCTGGGGCCTGAGCCTCAACCAGGAGAGCTACTATGACCCGCGCAAATACTGAGCAGGCAGAATTCGTTCCGTGGTTCGCGAAGGCTGGAGCAGCGTGCAGCATTATCCCGCTGGCCCGCTTCGTCAACGGCCACATTTTTGCGCTGAAAGGCGGAGGCTATGGCTGCCTCTTCCAGCTCTCCGGCCTAGACGAAGAGGGGTTGACCGACCAGGAGCTTGAATCCCATCTGCGCATGATCGAAGGTGCGCTACGCGGTCTGCCAGAAGGCGCATGCCTCTATCAGTACACGCGTGTGCGTTCCGGCTTTGACCTGCCGCGCCAGACTTCCTATACGAATCCGGTGACGCACAGCTTTGTGAGTAACCGGATTGAATTCCTAGAGAAGACGGCAGGCTTCCGCCGGATCGACCTGCACTGGTGCTTGACGCTTGAGCCGTCGAAGATAAAGTCCTTCGACCGCAAACCCGCCGAGAATGTCGCTTCTACATCGCGGATGCTCGCCGAACTGGGGAAGACGGCAGCCCTGCTCGCAGGCAATCTCGCGAGTTCCATTGGCCTTCGCCTGCTGGAGAAGCAGAGCGTCTTCCAGTTCTTCAGTTATCTCTTCAACCTTGAAGACTGGGCGGAGTGGGGACAACTTCGCGAGAGCGTGAACATAGATCGCCAGATCGTCCAGGCACCCGTGGCATGGGAGAGTGACCATCTGCGCATCGGCAGGCGCTTCGTTCAGATGTATTCCCTGAAGACTACGCCCGAGGCGTCTCGGCCCTGCCTTTTCGCCGACCTGCTCAAGCTCGATTGCGACAGCATCCTGTGCTCGACATGGAGGCCAAAGTCGACGGCAACCGCCCGCCATGAGATCGACCAGCAGGAGAAGTTCATCAGCTTCTTCAAAGTGGGTGTGTTGTCTCGCGTGATGGCCGGCAAGGACACGGCCTCGCTTGATACCGGGGCAGGCGCGAAAGCTGCCAACATCGCGGTCGATGACCTGAGCGATGTCATCCGCTCGCTCGACAAGAAGGCTCAGGGTGAGTTCTCGCTTCGCCTGCTGGTTGCAGCGAAGAGCGTACCGGAGCTGCACTCGCTTGCTCCGACTGTGCATCGTGTCTTCGTCGAAGCACGCGCACAGGTGATGGAAGAGACGCTTGGCAACCTGTCTGCGTTTTACGCCATGTTCCCCGGTAACGGGAAGTTCAATGTCTTCCCGATGTGGCTTGGAGAAGACCATCATGCGCGATTGTCCTCCATCTTCGCTCCGAATCTGGGGCATCTTCGGTCCGACGACCTCGACGCTGAGTACCTGAATGTCTTTGAGACACGCACCGGCACTCCGTTCTTCCAGGACGCCTATGTGGACGGCGTTCGTGTCCAGCTCATTCTCGGGCCCACGGGCTCCGGCAAGTCCGTGCTGGGCAACAATACCATTGCGCATGAGCAGAAGTACGGCGGATTCACGTACATCTTCGACATCGGCGGGAGCTATGAGAGCGTTGTCGAGCTATACGGTGGCCGTGTAGACCGCATCGGCAAAGATGGTCCGCGCGTGAACCCGTTCATGCTGGAGCCGACCGAAAGCAACATTCAATTCCTCTACAGCTTCATCAAGCTGTTGCTCACAAACGGCGGCGCGGACCTTGAGCCGGAAGACGACGATGTGATCCACAAGGCCGTGCAGGACATGTATCTGCTTGACCTTGAGAATCGTCGCCTGTCCAACCTCTTTCTGCCGAAGAAGCTGGACCGCTACTTGTCGAAGTGGGTTGGGAAAGGCGTGTACAGCGCTATCTTCGACAACGTCGAAGACAGCTTGTCGCTATCGCGCGTGCAATGCTTCGACTTCCAGGGAGTGAACAACGCACAGTACGCCGACTTGATCGAGCCGCTTATGGTGTGGCTACTACGTCGCATCAACGATGTGCTCTTCGACCCCGCCAATCTTGGCGTACCCAAGCACATCCTCATTGAGGAGATTTTCTCTTCCATGAAAAACCGCCAGCTTTTGGAGGCTGCGCTGGCTTCAATCAAGACGGTGCGCAAGAACCTCGGCGGCGTCACGATGATTGGCCAGTCCGCCGAAGATTTAGGAGCAAATGCGGACAGCATTGTGAACTCCTGCACGTCTTTCCTCTTCTTGCGAGATGCCACGTTCAATCGCAAGCGCTATGCCGAGCTATTCAAGATGAACGAGCAGCAGCTCGCTCTCTTCGAGAGCTTGCAGGACCGCGAGGCACTGTACATGCGCCGCGATGGCCTGACGAAGGTGATTCGCCTGAATCTCGATAACCGGAGTTACGCGACCTTCTCGACTAAGCCCAAAGATCGTGTCAGGAGATCGAAGTTGATTGCCAGGTACGGACTCACCGAAGGCATCGCCCGCTTTGCCGAAGGCGAGACGGAGTAGTTCACACAGAAAGGACAGAAACCATGAAGCCGCCTATCCCCATCGTCGTAGCTCTCCACCTCGCACTGGCCTCAGTCTCCCTGCACGCGGCTGGGCCTGCACATCCGCTCCAGCCCAATGCGCCGCGCACTGTCACTGTGTCGGAGTCACAGACTCCACCTGTGATCCGCGCCGGCCTGCTGCAATCGACGTTGATTGTCCTGCCTGCTGAAGAGAAGGTAGCCAATGTCTTCGCGGGGGACACAGTAGATTGGGTCTTCGATGGCGGGCATGTGGCGTCGCGCTTTATCAGCGTTAAACCGAAGACAGCGGGTGGATCGACGGACATTCATATCGTCTCCGATCATGGCAACGAGTACACCCTGGAGCTGCGTGAGATCTCCGCCGATGACGACGCGCACTATGACTCGAAGGTGCTGATTGAGCCGGGCGACAAATCCGCAAAGGACAAGCTGGCGCAGTTGCCGGTGTTCGTTCCCGCAGCAGACCTCGACAAGGCCAAGCAGGATGCGGCTGCAGCCCAGGCAGCGCAGGCAGCGACCATCAAAGCTGAGCAGACGAAGGAAGAGACCTATCGAAGCCAGTATCCCGGCTCGCTGCACTTCGACTACGCCTGGGATGAGAAGAAGGGCAAAGAGCTTGGCCTACAGCAGATTTGGCGTGATGACAAGTTCACGTATCTGCGCGGCCAGTTCCAGGAGACGCCTGCACTCTACGAGGTGAAGGACAAGAAGCCGTCGCTCATCAATTTCGATTTCGCCAACGGCCTGTACACGATTCCCAAGCAGCTCGATAGCGGCTACCTCGCCATTGGCAAGCAGCGGGTGGACTTCCACCGCACCACCGAGGGGAGGTAGTCATGGCAGAACTTGATAACAACACCCACGCGACCGTGCCGGAGCAGCCGGAATCCAAGCCGCCTTTACGAAAGAGTATGCCCGTGGTCATCGCTCTTGTCGTCATCGTGGCCTTGATCGGCATAGCGAATGTATCGAGCCTGTTGAGCGGTAACAAGAAGGCTGCTCCCAAAAGCGCCCTCACGATGAGTCCTACTACGCCGAACGCGCAGCAGGTTTCGAGCTTTGAGACCCAACAACAGATGCAGGCGCGCCATGATGCGGAAGAACGTCAGCGGCAACAAGCTCTCGCTGAGGCTATGCAACAGTTGCAACAGGAGCAGGGTGTGCCTGGCCCTGAGTCCGCTACGACACCGCCGATGACCGCAGCACAGCGGGCGTCCATCTATGGAGACAGCCCTAACGCACCACAACACACCTCAAACATGAGCGAAGCTCAGGCAGAGGCCAAGCAGAAGCGCCTCGCTATCGAGAAGCAGCAGCAGGACGCGCTAAACAGTGACACGGTCGCGATCGATTTCTCTCATGCCGGATCGTCTACCGCTCCCATCGCTGTGCTTTCCGAAAAGCAGGCAGCGCCAGAGTCGGCCAAAGGT
>Ga0070679_100005051_pt1 | contig 12180 bp, 10 predicted proteins | sample KBSC63BmetaG_FD_65652 | JGI IMG/M metagenome (GOLD analysis project Ga0070679, IMG submission 65652) | Corn rhizosphere microbial communities from Kellogg Biological Station, Michigan, USA - KBS C6-3B metaG | ecosystem: Host-associated > Plants > Roots > Rhizosphere | place: USA: Michigan... | reverse complement strand
CGGGCGGTGCCGGCCTGGGGCTGGCAGGCGCTGCAGTACCTGTCGCTGGTGTTCGAGGTGCTGGCGCCGATCTGGTTCGCGCTCCGGTGGACGCGGCCGGCGGCGGTCGTCGCCGGCCTCTCGATGCACGCGTTGATCGGGCTGATGTTCGGCCCCGTGATCTGGTTCGCGCTCTTGATGAGCACGCTGCTCATCGCCTGCTACGCGCCCGAGCGCTGGCTGCTGCGGCTGTTCGCGCTGGCTACTCGCCCGCCCCCTCCGGGTGGGGCGGCAGCTTGATCGAGAGCGTCGGGTTCGTCGCTTCGTGAGCCTTGCGGTGGGCCTCCATGACCCGCAGCGCCTCCGAGCGGCGGGTCCAGCGCCGCTCGCGCGCGTGGGCCAGCACCAGCAACGGCGGCTGCAGCAGGCGCGGCAGCACGGCCAGGATCAGCGCGCCGCCGATCACGACGATGGCCAGCGGCTTCTGCGTGTCGGCGCCGATGCCGTGTGACAGCGCGGCCGGCGTCAGCCCCAGCATGGCCACGAAGGTCGTCATCAGGACCGGGCGCAGCCAGCGTTCGGCCGCCTCGCGCGCCCCCTCTTCCAGCCCGTGCCCCTCGTTCCAGAGCCGCTGGGCGTAGGTGACGACCAGCAGCGCGTCCTGGATCGACACCCCGAAGATCGAGATGAAGCCCATGGCGGCCGAGATCGAGAAGTGCGTGCCGGTGATGAGCAGCGCCAGGATGCCGCCCGTGCAGGCGATGGGGATGCCGGCCAGCACGATCAGCATGTCCTTCCAGTTCTTCACCGACGAATAGACCAGCATCCCGATCACCAGCAACGTGATGGGGATGATGATCGCCAGCCGTCCGGTCGCCTCGTTGAGCTGGTTGATCTCGCCCGCCCATTCCAGGTGTGTGTCGTAGGGGAGCTTGACCTTCTCGGCGAGGGTGCGCTGCGCCTCGGCGATGGTCGAGCCCAGGTCGCGGCCACGCACCGAGAACTTCACCGGCGCGTACCGGCGGTTGTCCTCGCGGTAGATGACCGAGGGGCCCTCTTCCTTGACGATCGAGGCGATCTGTCCCAGCGGCACGGCCGCGCCGTCGGGCGTGGCGATCAGGATGTCGCGGATGGCGTTGAGGTCCTTGCGATACGCGGCCGCCCAGCGCACGGTCAGGTCGAACCGCTTCTCTCCCTCGTAGACCTGTGTCACGGCCTGCCCGCCGATGGCCGCCTGAACCACCGCCTCGACGTCGCCCACGTTCAGGCCGTAGCGGCCGCACATGGCGCGGTTGGGCGTGATGCGGACGTCGGGCTGGCCCAGCGACGGGAACAGCGCCAGGTCCTCGACCCCCTTGATGTGCGACATGACGTCGACGATCTCGTTGGCCTTGGCCTCGTTGACGCGCAGGTCGGGGCCGAACACCTTGACCGTGTTCTCGCCCTTCACGCCGGACATCGCCCCCTACGTTGTCCGAGATCATCTGCGAGAAGTTGAAGATGACGCCCGGGAACGCCTCCTGCATCTCGTGGGAGAGCTCGTCGGTCATCGAGTCCTTGGTGACGCCGCGGCGCCAGTCCTTGGACGGCCGCAGCGGCGCGAACAGCTCGATGTTGTAGAAGCCGGAGACGTCCGTGCCGTCGTCCGGGCGCCCCAGCTGAGACACCACGGTCGTGATCTCGGGGTGGCGGCGGTGCTCGAGGTCGCACGGCCCCTCCTTGGGGCACCCCAGAATGACGGCCCGCATCCGTCCGACGTACTTCGCCGACTGCTCGAGCGAGATCGACATGGGCAGGGTGGCCCGGATCCAGAAGTTCCCCTCTTCCAGCTTGGGCATGAACTCACGCCCGAGATGGCTGCCGGCGATCAGGCTGCCGATGACGACGGTCGCGCCGATGGTGACGGCGGTCTTCTTGTGCCGCAGCGAGAACGAGAACAGCGGCAGGTAGAGGCGCTTGAGCGCCTTCATCAGCCAGTTGTCGTGCTCGTGCTCGCCCAGCGTCCCCACCTTGAGGCCCCGCTCGGCCAGGACGGGCGTCAGCGTCAGCGACAGCAGGATGGCGCCGCCGATGGCGAACGCGTAGGTGTGCGCCATCGGCGAGAAGATCACCCCCGACACGCCCGACAGCGTGAACAGCGGGATGAACGCCACCGCGATGACCAGCGTCGACGAGAACATGGGCGGCCCGACCTCGCCGGCCGCGGCCAGGATGCGCTCGACCGAGTTGCGCTTGCCGGGCGCCGACATGTGGCGGAAGACGTTCTCCATCACGATGACGGTCGAGTCGACGACGATGCCGAAGTCGACCGCGCCCAGCGAGATCAGGTTGGCGGGCGTGCCGGTGAACACCATGCCGACGAAGGCGGCCATCAGCGCCAGCGGGATGTTGAGCGCCGTGATGAGCGCCGCCCGCCCGTGCCCCAGGAACATCCAGAGCACCAGCGCCACCAGCACCATCCCGATGAGCAGGTTCTCGAGCACGGTGTGCGTGGTCAGCTTCACCAGCGTGGCCCGGTCGTAGTAGGGCTCGATGTGCATGCCGGGCGGCAGCACGTGCTGCCGGGTCATCTCGTCGACCTTCTGATGGACGTTCTCCAGCGTCTTCAACGAGTCGCCGCCGTAGCGCATCAGGACGGTCCCCTGAACGACGTCGGGGTCCAGGTCCTTGCCGACGATCCCCAGCCGCGGCGCGTGCCCGACCACCACGTCGGCCACGTCGCGCACGCGCACCGGCGTCCCCTTCTGCTCGCTCAGGACGACGTCGCGGATGTCGTTCAGCGAATGGATGATGCCGATGCCGCGCACGTCATAGGACTGCTCGCCGATGGTCAGGCGCTGTCCGCCGACGTTCTGGTTGGCGTTGGCCAGCGCGTTCACGAGCTGGGTCAGCGTGACCCCGTGCCCCTTGAGGCGGTAGGGGTCGACCTCGACGTGGTACTCCTTGGTCTCGCCGCCGAAGCTGACCACGTCGATGACGCCGGGCGCCTGGCGGAACTGCCGCTCGAGCACCCAGTCCTCGGCGGTCTTGAGGTCGGCCAGCGAATAGCCCTCGCCCCGCACCACGTAGCGGAAGACCTCGCCGATGGCGCTCCAGGGCGACAGCTGCGCCGTCACGCCGGGCGGCAGGCCGATGAACCCGAGGCGGTTCAACACCCGCTGCTGGGCCGTGTGGTAGTCGACGTTCCAGGTGAAGTAGCACTTCACGTCGGACAGCCCGAACAGCGACTGCGACCGCAGGTGATCCAGATCGATCATCCCGTTGAGGCCGTTTTCGAGCGGGACCGTGACGTAGCGTTCGACTTCCTCGGCGCTCCAGCCGCTCGGCTGCGTGATGATCTCGATCATCGGCGCGACCGGGTTCGGGTACGCCTCGATGTCGAGCTGCTGGTAACAGTAGAGTCCCAGCGCCACCAGACCCGCCCCGAAGATCAGGACGAAGGCCGGCATCCGCAGGACGAAGCGGACGATCTTCTGGATCACGGGCGGCTACTAAAGCATCCCGGAGAGCAGGATGCCCCCGGAGGTGACGACCTCTTCGCCCGGGGTCACGCCCCGCACGATCGGCACGTAATCGCCCCCCTCGTCCTCGTTGACGGCGATGATCCGCCGCGCGAATTTCAGGCGCCCGTCGGGGGTGGTGCCGTTCTGCACGAAGACCACCGTCTGGTCGGCGATCCGCAGCAGCGCGGTGCGCGGCAGCGCCGCCACGGGCGGCGCGTCGACGGCGATGGTCACGGTCGCGTACATCTCGGGCTTGAGGTCGCGCCCCGGGTTCGGGATCGAGCAGCGCACCCGGGCGGTGCGTGCCGTCGCGTCCAGCGCGTCCGCGATCCAGTCCACGTGGCCGGTGAACGTCTTGTTCGGGTAGGCGACCACCTTGACGCTGACCGGTGCGCCCCGCTTGACCCGGGCCAGGTCCATCTCGAACACGTCCGCGAACACCCAGACCGAGTCCAGCTCGCCCACGGTGAACAGCTCGACGGCGGTGCCGCCGGAGTACTGCCCCTGCACCTCGGCGCCGGGGTTGACGTTGCGGGCGATGACCTCGCCCTCGATGGGCGCGCGCAGCGTGAACTCCTGGCTGACCTTGTCGGCGGTGGAGGCCCGGAAGAGCCGCGCCTTCTGCTTGGCGCGTTCCATCTCGGCCTTGGCCTTGCGGTAGTTGTCCTCCGCCGATTCGAAGTCGCGCTGCGAGCCGGCGTGCGCCTCGTACAGCTCCTGTTGCCGGCGCTCTTCGTGCTGCGAGGCGATCACGTCGGCCTGCGCCTTGTCGAGATCGGCGAAGGTGTTGCCGACGTCCGGCGACTCGATGGTCGCCAGCGCCGCCCCCTTCTTCACCCGCTGCCCCGGATCGGCCAGGATCCGCTTGATCCGGCCGGTCACCGGCGAGAACACGTGCGCCACGCGCAGGTCGTCGAAGGCGACCTTGCCGCTGGTCACGATCTCGTCGCCCACCGGGCGCTTGGCCACCGACTGGATCTGGACCTTGGCGTCGCGGACCTGCTGCTCGGTCAGCCAGACCTCGTCTTGTGGCGGCTGGGCCTCGTGCTTGGTCGCCGCCGGCGCTTTCTGGCACCCGGCAAACGTCACCGCGGCGCCCAGCAGCGTCGCGGCCAATACGTACTTCTCGAACACGGCCCTCATTGCACCAGCTCCGTCCCGGTCGCGGCCTCGATCTGGAAGATCGCATTCCAGTAGGTCGCGAGATCCTGAATGTATTCCCCTTTGGTCGACACGTATGTGCGCTGCGCGTCCAGGTACTCGATCAACGATGCGGCCCCCTTCTGGTACTGCAGCTCGACCAGCTGGCTGGCCCGGGCCGCCCGCTCGAGCAGGCGCCCCTCCATCCGTTGCACCAGCTGGCGCGCCGTGAGCCAGGCGCTGTAGGCGTTCTCGACGTCGGCCGCGATCTGCGCGCGCAGCTTGGCCGCCTGCGCGTCCTGCGCGCGGGAGTCGGCCTCAGCCTTCTTGATCTCGCCCTGCTGCTGATAGAACAGCGGGATGATCCCGGTCAGCGACACCTGCAGCGTCGGCGGGGACACGGCCAGACTGCCCTGCGACGAGGTGCCTTGCTGCTGGTATTCGACGCCCACCCCCAGATCGGGGAATCGCTGCCGCTGCGCCAGCGAGATGGACCGCTGCGCGCGGAGCCGCTGGTTCTCTTGCGCGCGCAGGTCCGGCCGCGTCTCGAACGCCTGATCGACGAGCCGTTGCGCGCTGCTCCCCTCCAGGGCGGGCGGCACCGCGAAGCGCAGTTGATCGGCATCGATCTGGAAATCGGAGAACGCCTGCCGGCGCCCCAGCAAGAAAGCCAGCTGCACCTTGGCGGCGTGAAGCGACTGAGCGGCGGCGTCGGCGGCCTGTTCCGCCTCCAGCTTGGCGGTCTCCGTGCGCGACAGATCCACCTCCGAGATGGCGCCGCTCTTGTAGCGAACCTGATTCAGGTCGAAGGTGCGGGCCGTCGCGGTCGCCACCTCGTGCGAGAAGTCGAGCGCCACGCGCGACGCCGCCGCCGCGAAGTACGCTTGCTTGACCTGCAGCTCCAGCGTGCGTTGCGCGTCCGCCCGCTGCAGCCGGGCCGCCGCCAGCGCAGCCTCGGCCACGCCGCGGCGCAGGCCACGCTTGCCGGAGAGCGTGTCCTCCAGCGCGTTGGAGTCGCCCAGCCCGACGAACCAGCCGTCATGCGTGGCGAATGCGCCGTCCTTGAAGAAGAAGTGGTACCAGCCGGCCGCCGCGTTGGGGTTGGGGATGGCGTTCGCCGCCGTCACGTCGCCGGCCGCCGCCTGGGCGTTGGCCTCGGCGATCAACAGGTCCAGCCCATGCGTCCGGAAAATATTCACCGCTTCGCGCAGGGTGAGGTGGGCCGGGATGGCCGGCTCGGCGGGCAGGTCGGCGGCGGCTGCGACAGGGGTAGCCCCGACCAGCACCACGGCCGACAAGATGAGGACACGAAACATCACCGACGCTCCACTAAGCAAGAATCGTGCTGGGCCGTAACCGTCGAAAATGCCGTGAAAATGGTCCTGTGGGTGTGCCGCCGGCCGGCCACCTCCAAGTTTCTTGCGTGTGTCGCGAAAGTTTCCTGTAGGCCAAGGTAGCCGCTGGCGTCCGGGGGTCGGTCACGACCCTGACGGGGGCAGGACGATCGTCTCCCCGATGGCCGCCAGCCGGACGACGTCCTCCGGCCAGCCACGCGCTTGTGCCCCCTGTCGAAACAGCACCGGAGGTTCATCGAGCGGCTCGTCGGTCAGCTTGAAGGTCCCCCAGTGCATCGCGATGACCCGGCGCGCCCCCAGGTCGGCGAACGCGCGCAGGGCCTCATCCGGGTTCATGTGCTGCTTGGACATGAACCAGGCGGGATCGTAGGCGCCGATGGGGAGCAGGGCGGCGTCGAGCCGCGGGAACCGCTGGCCGATTTCCCGGAAGCCCGCGAAGTAGGCGGTGTCGCCGGCGTGGTAGACGCGCAGCCCACCGCTCTCGATGACAAAACCGCCCCACAGTGCGCGGTTTGGCGGCTCCAGCGCGCGGCGGCTCCAGTGCTGGCTGGGCACGAAGGTGACGGTGACATCTCCGAGGTGGGCACTGTCCCACCAGCCCAGCTCCGTCACGGTTGGGTGACCGCCCACCGACCGCCCGTTCCCGATTCCGGCCACCACCGGCGCCCCCACCGCCCGCAGGGTCGGGAGATCCATGTGGTCGTAGTGGTTGTGCGTCACGAGCTGGGCGGCGATCGGGGGAAGCCGCTCGGGCGTCAGGGGCGCCCCGACGTTTCGCTTGATGACGCCGGTGATCGAGTCGCCGAGCACCGGATCGACCAGCAGCGACGCGCCCCCGAGCTGCACCAGCCAGCTCGCGTGACCGAGCCAGGTCAGTCGCGCGCCCTGGCCGGCGGCGGGCGCGCGCAGGTCGTCCGCCTGCACGGCGACGGTCGGGATGTCCGCGCGCGCGGGCGACTTTCGGCGGCGGCCGGCCAGCTTGTCGCCGATCGCCCACTTCAGCACGTTGCTGAACGGGTGCGGTCCGCTGCCGTCCAGGTTCACGAAACGGCCGCCGGCGTCGCGGCGGAACCGGGACGCCTCGTCGGACGCGCGCGTGATCGGGAACGGAGTGGCGTCCGGCATGGGCGGGATTGAACCAGCGTTCGGAGATTCGTCCAAGCGGCCGCGCGATCAGGCGCCGGCGCGGCCCGAACGCCGGCCGGCCCACAGGAGGGCCGCCGCCAGCGCCGGGGCGATCACCGAGATCGCGCCGACGATCCAGGTCAAGGCGCTGCGCGGCTCGCGCCGCAGGTTCCAGGTCACCAGCTGAACGGCGGTGAGCACGGCGTCGGCGGTGACCAGCGTGGCGAGCAGGGTGTCGAGGCCGCGGCGCCAGCGGCGCGCCAGGCTGGACAGCGCCGGGGCCAGCGCCGCGTCGAACGCCACCCAGGCCCATTTGACGGCCGGGGACGGAAACCAGCGCTGGGTGTCAGCCAGCGCGATCAGGATGGTCCAGGGGACCAGCACCAGCGCCAGCGCCTGGATGAGGACGGCCGGGCGGCGCAGCAGCGTTCGCGCGCCGAAGCGCAAGAGCCCGCCGCGGGCGAAGGCCGCCAGCACGTCGACGACCGTGGCGATGGCGCTCTGGGCGCGCGGGTACGAGACGTGGACGGGCGACCAGGATTGAGGGCGCAGCTTGGCCTTGAAGGCCTGGATGCCCCGGAAGTCGTACAGCGGGTAGCCGGTCCGTCGCGCCAGCCGCAGCCAGGGCCCGATCTCGCCCGCCAGCGGCGCCAGCCCGAGGGTGACGTAGGTGCTGCCGTCGGCGGCGGCGGTGCGCATCGCCGCGTCGACCAGCAACTCGGGGGTCCCGTTGGGCGCGTCCGGCGAGCGCAGCAGGTCCTCGATGAACCACCCCTTCCGCGCGAACACCGGCACCATGCTGACGAACCCGACCAGGCCATCATCCCTATAAGCGGCGAAGAAGCGGCGTTCGTCGATGGCGCTGTCCAGGTGCATCTGCACCAGGAAGCCCATGGGGGGCATCGGGTGGGCGGCCTGCCAGCGCGCGATCAACTGATCGACGTCGCGGCGCGCTTCGCCCTGCGCTTCGGCCAGCAAGCGGGGGTCGAAGCGGCGCACCTCCACCCCCTTGGCGCCGGCGCGCCGGATCTGCGCGCGCAGGCTGGCGGTGGCGTTCACCGTCTGGTCCCACAGGCGCGGGTCCCAGACCGGCTGCTCGCCGACGCGCATCGCCTCGAACGGCGTCGTCGAGGCGAACCGCTCTTCGGTGCCGAAGAAGCAGGCGCGCCGGCGCTGGGCGGCGGCCGCCACCACGAAGCGCTGCGCGGCGGTCCCGACCAGGTGGGGCGGGGCGATGGGCGCGCCGGCCGCCACCCAGGCCCGCCCCGTATCGATGTATGCCACGCAGACGTCCGGGCCGTCGAACCAGTAGCGAAAGCCCGGCTCCAGGATCTGGAACGAGGTCGCGTTCCAGCCGTGCTCGCGCAAGAGCGCCAGGGCACGAGCCCGGTCCTCGTCGTACATTGGCGGGATGGGCGAGGCCATTGTGTCGGTCGGGCCGCTGGGGTTTCCCTGGCCGGCCCGCGATCCGTTCATCATGTGCGTGTACCACGTCGACGGCTATCCGGCCGGCAACGAACGGTTGGGGCCGGCGGCCTCGCTGGACGGGCGCGACCTGGGGCAGGACTTCGAGGGGCGGGACGGCTGGCGCATGTACCACGGGCACGACGTCCCCGGCTTTCCCCCGCACCCGCACCGCGGCTTCGAGACGGTGACGGTGGTGCGGCGCGGCTTCATCGATCACACCGACTCGGCCGGCGCGGCGGCGCGCTACGGCGAGGGGGACGTGCAGTGGCTGACCGCCGGTGGCGGCGTGGTCCACGCCGAGATGTTCCCGCTGCTGGATCGCAACGGGCCCAACCCGCTGGAGCTGTTCCAGATCTGGTTGAACCTGCCGCGCGCCAAGAAGCTGGCCGAGCCGGGCTTCGCCATGTTCTGGCGCGAGACGATCCCCGTCGTGCGTGACGGAGGCGCGACGATCACGCTGGTGGCCGGCGCGCTGGGGCAGTCGCGGCCGCCGGCGCCGCCGGCGGATTCCTGGGCCGCCGATCCGCGTGCCGACGTGGCGATCTGGACGATCGCGCTGGAGCCGGGCGCGCGCTGGACGCTGCCGGCCGCCGCGGCGGGGTTGAATCGGACGCTCTACTTTTTCAGCGGGCCGTCGGTGCGGATCGACGGGCGCGCCCTGACGGCGGCCAGCGAGGTGGTGGTGCACAGCGATCGCGAGATCGCGCTGGAGGCGGGGGACGCGCGGGTCGAGCTGCTGCTGTTGCAAGGGCGCCCCATCGCCGAACCGGTGGTGGCCTACGGACCGTTCGTCATGACGACGCGCGAAGAGGTGCAGCAGGCGTTCGCGGATTACCAGCGCACCCGCTTCGGCGGCTGGCCGTGGCCGTCGGGCGAGCCGGTGCACGCGGCCGGCGAGGGGCGCTTCGCGCGGCACGTGGACGGTCGCCTGGATCGACCGGGCTGACCGTGGCGCGCACGACCATCGCCGGGTTCCATCAGGACGAGGCGGACGACTGGGTGGCCGACCTCGCGTGCGGCCACCGGCAGCACATGCGGCACCGGCCCCCCTGGACGGTGCGCGCCTGGGTGATGGACCCGGCCGCGCGCGCGGCGCGCGTGGGCCAGCCCATCGACTGCCCGCTGTGCGACACCGCGCGCCCCCAGGCGCTGATCGCGCGCCTGGGCCTGCAGCCGCACCCGGAGCGCGGGTACTACGTCGAGACGTACCGCGCCCCTTTGACCGTCGAGGGCCTGCCGCACGGGGCGCCCCGGGCGGCGTCGACGGCCATCTACTTTTTGATCGCGCGTGATGCGCCCAGCACCTACCTGCACCGACTCCGGTCGGACGAGATCTTCCACTTCTACGAAGGCGGACCCCTGGACGTGCTGTTGCTGGGCCCAGGCCAGCACGCGGAGGTGCGCCGCCTGGGGACCGATCTGGAGGCCGGCCAGCGGCCCCAGATCGTGATCCCCGCCGGGACCTGGTTCGCCGCGGAGCTGGCCGACGGCGCCTCGCACTGCCTGTTCGGCTGCACCGTCGCGCCCGGGTTCGACTTCGCGGACTTCGAGCTGGCGGCCGGCCCGGAGCTGGCCGCGCGCTACCCGGCGCACGCCGCGCGGATCGCGCGCATGACCCGGCCGTCCGGCTGAGCTGACCACTCGGGACAATCCTGAATTTTGGCGTGGCGGCGCCGTCGACAATCACGCACGGAGCCTTAAGTTGGCCGGCCGAGGAGCCCCGCATGCCCAACTACACCAACTCGCTCTGGTCCGAGGCCCTGCCACCGACGACGTTCGCGCCGCTGGCGAGCAACGTGTCGGTCGACGTGGCGGTGGTGGGCGCCGGCATCACCGGTTTGACCGCGGCTCGCCTGCTCCAGAGCGCCGGCCGGAAGGTGGCGATCCTGGAAGCCCGCCGGGTCGGCAAGGGAGAAACCGGCAAGACCACCGCGCACCTGACCGAGGCGCTGGACACCCGCTATCACCTGCTGATCTCGCGGTTCGGCGCGGGCGGCGCGCGGCAGGCGGCCGAGGGGCAGCGGCTGGCCATCGATCAGATCGCGACGTTCGCGCGCGACCTGCAGATCCCGTGCGACTTCCGGCGCGTGCCGGGGTACCTCTACGCTGACTCGCCCGACCAGCTCGCCGAGCTGGAAGAAGAGGCGCGCGCCGTCGAGAAGCTGCGGTTGAACGCCGGCCTCACCGACATCGTCCCGCTGCCGTTCCCGGTGTTGCGCGGGCTGCGCTTCGAGAACCAGGCCACCATCCACCCGCGCGTGTACCTGAACGGCCTGCTCGAGGCCTTCACGCGCGACGGCGGTCTGGTGTTCGAGGAGACGCAGGTGGTCGGGATCGAGGAGTCGAACGGCACGTGCCGGGTCAACACCGACCACGGGGTGGTGACCGCGCGCGACGTGATCGTGGCGGCGCACGTGCCGATCTCGAACCGCTTCCTGCTGCACACCAAGCTGGCGGCGTACCGGACCTACGCGGTCGCCTTCGAACAGCCCGAGCCCGGCGAGGACGCGCTGTTCTGGGACCTGGCCGAGCCGTATCACTACACGCGCGGCCAGAAGATCAACGGCAAGAACTACGTGATCGTGGGCGGCGACGACCACAAGGTGGGCGAGGACGAAGACACGGCGGTGCCGTTCATTCACCTCGAGAACTACGTGCGCGCCAAGTTCGGCGTCGAGGTGGCGCCCACCGACTACCGGTGGTCCGGCCAGATCATCGTCCCCGTCGACGGGCTGCCGCTGATCGGCAAGAACTCGGCGTCCACGCACGTCTACGTGGCGAGCGGCTACTCCGGCAACGGAATGACCAACGGCACGCTGGCCGCCATGGTGATCGCGGATCAGATCGTGCTGGGGCAAAGCCGGTTCACGCAGCTCTTCGATCCGACGCGCATCAAGCCGATCGCGTCGGCCAAGCTGTTCATCGCGGAGAACGCCGACTTCCCGAAGCACCTCATTCAGGACCGGATGCCGCACCCGGGGCCGGAGGCGCTGCCGACCATCCCGGCGGGCGAGGGGCAGGTGCTGTCCTTCCGCGGGCAGCGCCTGGCGGTCTACCGGAACGCCAACGGGGAGCTCAGCGCCCTGTCGCCGGTGTGCACGCACCTCGGCTGCCTGGTCCACTGGAACAGCACCGAGAAGAGCTGGGATTGCCCGTGCCACGGCAGCCGGTTCGACCCGCACGGCCGCGTGCTGAACGGCCCGGCGGTCACGGCGCTGGAGGCCCGCCCGATCCCCGACGTCCCGGAGACGGCGGACGAGCCCCGCGCGCCCGCCATGCCCGGCGACGGTCACCCGACGCCGTAGCGCGCCGGACGCGGGTCATTCGACCCCTCTCCCGCTGCGCGGGAAAGGGGTCGGGCCCGTGCGCTACGGGAACTCGCTGTAGCCGTCGTCGCGATGGCCGCCGGTGAAGACGGTCGGCTCGGCGTGCGGCCGCTCCTCATCGCCCGTGGGGGTGAGGAAGGGTTTCTGGTCGGCGGGCGCGCCGGCGCGCGGCCCCAGGGCCTCACGCCAGAGGACCGCCTGCAGCGTGCGCAGCGCCTGCCGCTTGGGCGCGCGCTCGGCGATGTCGGCGATGCTGAGCACGCCGGCCAGACGGCCGTCCTGATC
>Ga0070679_100005048_pt1 | contig 12184 bp, 15 predicted proteins | sample KBSC63BmetaG_FD_65652 | JGI IMG/M metagenome (GOLD analysis project Ga0070679, IMG submission 65652) | Corn rhizosphere microbial communities from Kellogg Biological Station, Michigan, USA - KBS C6-3B metaG | ecosystem: Host-associated > Plants > Roots > Rhizosphere | place: USA: Michigan... | reverse complement strand
ACGGAACGCGGCGCACTCCTAGCGCGGTCCTCTCCCTGGCACGCCCCTAGCGCGGCCTGGGCAGCTCGATCGTGAAGGTGCTTCCCTTGGCGAGCTGGCTGCGCACACGCAGATCACCGCCCATCCCACGCGCCAGGTCGCGGCTGATGGACAGACCCAGGCCAGTCCCATCGGCACGCGCGGGAGCGTCGCCCCGCACCTGAACGAACGGCTCGAAGACCGACTCCAGCTTGTCGGCGGGAATCCCGGTGCCGGTGTCCGAGACGCGGAGTGAGATGGTTTCGGGCAGACCGCCCTCCGCCGCGTGCTCATCCACGTCCACGGTGATTAGGCCGCCGGCCATGGTGAACTTGACCGCGTTCGACAGCAGGTTGAGCAGGATCTGACGGAGTTTCTCGCGATCGGCCAGCGCGACGATCTCCGGCGCCGGCGCTCGAACTTCGTACGTGAGACGCTTGGCCGACATCTGGGGCTCGATCAGCGGGGTCACTTCGGCGATGATGTCGCGAACCGCCACGGGCTCGAGATCGTACTCCACGCGGCCTTTTTCAAGTTTCGCGAAATTCAGCACGTCGTTGATGATGCCGAGCAGGTGCCGCTGCGCCTGGGTGATCCGGCCGAGCACCTCGCGCTGACGCTCCGGCACCGGACCATAACATTCGATGGACAGCAGCTCGGCGTAGCCAGCGATGGCGTTGAGCGGCGTGCGCAGCTCGTGGCTCATCAGGGCGAGAAAATCACTCTTCGCCGCCGCCGCTCGTTCGGCAAGCTGCTGCGAGTGCTTGAGGGCTTCGATCAGGTCGCGGACCTCGATCTGCCGGGCGCGCGTGCGTACCCCGGAGCGCACGGCGCTCACGAGCGTCGCCACGCGCACCGGGCGATCGAGCACGGTCACGCTCGCGCGCATCATCAACCGCTCGGCCTCGGCGGCCGAGCCCGCGGACGTTTCCCAGCGGTGACCGCGGGGCGCGTCGATCGAGTGCGCCAGCAGCACGATCGGAAGGTCGGACCATGAGGGTTGGCGCTCCAGCAGGTCGGCGATGCGCGACGACCAGTCGATCCCGAGGGCGTCGTCGGTCGCGACAACGACACCGATGCGCGCCGGCGCGGTTCCCTGTACTTCATCGGCGATGCGCCGGACCAGCTCCTCCGGCGTGTTCACCCGCGCGACGCCCAGTTGCGCGGACGCGAGCATCGTCTGAATGAGCTCGGCGTCCCGGCCGACCGGGGCGAGCACCAGCGCCTCGAGCGAAGCCGGCGCGCTCGGTTCCCGCCCGGGCGTCAAACTACGCGTCTCTGGCGACGATCGCTTCCGGCACGACGAAGCCACCGCTCTCGAGCAGCTCTCCGCGCGCGCCGATGAAACTCGGAACGCCTGTCAGCACGCCGTGGAACTCACGCAGCGGCTCTCCGAGGCGCAGGCCGCCGTGGCCGAGCTTGAATTCGCGGATCGTTCGCTCGTGGTTCCCCGTCCGCTGCTTGAGGACGGAAATGGCTCGCCGCACTTCGCCCTGGGCTTCGAAGTAGCGCATCAACAGAACCGCGTCGGCCAGGTAGCTGACGTCCGTCTCGGAGTCGGTCGCCGAGCCGAAAATTCCACGCTGCGCGAGCGTGACGAGCGTGGTCACCCCGCGGCTCCCGAGATAGCTGAGCAGCTCGTGAATCTTGAGCGTGACCTGCCGCTCCTGCGCCATGGCCTGCGTGAAGCCATTGAGGCTGTCGATCACGATCACGCTCGCGCCATCGGCGACGGCCGTGATGATGCGGTGCGCGAATTCGCCCGGCGATATCTCGGTGGGCTCGAGCGGCGTGAGCTGCACGTTGCCGCTCGCCAGGGCGTCTTCGAGCGGCAGTCCGAGAGCAGCCGCGCGCTGCCTGAAGGTGCCGAGCCGCTCATCGAACAGGTACGCGGCGACCCGCTGACCGGCCGCGGCCGCGGCGACGATGTATTGCGTGGACAACACCGACTTGCCCGTGCCGGGCGCGCCGGTGAGCAACACACTCGTCCCCGCGGGAATGCCACCTCCGACGAGCGCGTCGAGCTCGGGCGAGCCACTGCACAATTCCGCGCGCGGCACTGTCCGCCCGGGCCGGCCGATACGGATGCGCGGGAAAACCTCCAACCCGCCTGTTCGAATGACGTAATCGTGATAGCCCGCGTGGAAGCGCACGCCCCGCAGCTTGGTCACGCGAAGCTGCCGCCGTTCTGCGCCGTGCGCGATGGCAATGTGCTCCAGACGCAGCACGCCGTGCACGAGGCTCTGCAACTGCATGTCCGGCAGATCGGCGGTCTGGTCGTCGAGCAGCAGTGCGGTGATGTGTCGCTGCGCGAAGAACTGCTTGAGCGCGAGAATCTGCCGCCGGAATCGGAGCGGGTCGCGCGCGAGCAGGCGCATGTCGGAGAGCGAGTCGAGCACCACACGGGTGGGATTCACGCGCTCGACTGTATCGACCACCGCCTGGATGGTGTTCTGGAGCTCGATCTCTGACGGGTGAAAGACCGTGTACTGCGTCTCGGGTCCTGCCGCGTCCGTGGCGTCGGTCGTGTCGAGTGTCGTGACGCCGTCGAGGGTCCAGCCGTGCGACTCGGCGACCTCGTCGAGCTCCTGCCGCGTCTCGGAGATGGTCACGTACACAACCGCCTCACCGCGGTCGCGGCCCTCGAGCAGATACTGGAGGGCCAGAGTCGTCTTGCCGGCGCCGGGGGCTCCTTCGACGAGATACAGGCGACGTTCCGGCCAGCCGCCGTTCAGAACGTCATCCAGCCCGGTGATCCCAGTTTCGAGAGTCGGGATCGGCTTGTGAGCGCGGGGCGGCGGAGAGACGGAGCTCGTTGAACCGTCGGCGGTTCTTTCTCCCGCGGGCTGCGCGGGCGGCTCTTCCTGACTTGGCATGAAGCGGGTCGCGAACTCCCGTTGGGTGGACGTGCGATGCGCTCGGGCCTGGCCGGCGGGCCGGCACCGAAAGCGAATCGGCGTTCGTAGCTATCACCCCAAAGAATGCGAGAAGCGGGCCAGTCTGGCTGTGTCCGCTGGTAGCTAGACCCGCATGCCGAGACGAACGCGCAGCGTGCGCCGGCCAGCCTCCGTGACCTCCAGGCGGCGCCCGTTGCGCTCTCGCTTGAGCCAATGTTGGCCGAGCGAGAGCGAAAGGAACTCGGCGCCCAGCGCCCCGCCCAGGTGCGAGCGCCGCTCGCTCCAGTCCAGACATCCGAAAGCCGGACGCCGCCGCGCCGAGTCCACAGCGGCCAGGTCCAGTCCAAGCCTGGACAATGCCGCACGGCCGTTCGCGGTGATCTGATACGCCTCGGCGTCTGCTGGGGCGCCAGCCGCGATCCAGCCGAGGGCCAGAAACCTGTCGTGGATGAGGACTCCAAGCACGCCAGCGACGTGGTCGTAACAGGTCCGTGCCTCGCGCAGACGATGCGGGGTGCTGGGCGCGAAGGTGGGGCGGGCGTCGGCGGCGAGGACGGTCAAACTCTCGAGGACCGCGGCGACTTCGGCGCTCGCCAGCCTGTAATAGCGATGCCTGCCTTGCACATCCGCGCGCACGAGCCGCTCGGTCTTCAACCGGCCGAGATGGGCGCTCGCTGTGGGGGGCGTCACGCCCGCCGTGAGCGCCAGCTCGGTGCTGGTTCGGGCCCTGCCGTCCATCAGAACGAACAACATCCGGGCGCGCGCCGGTTCGCCGATGGCCGCCGCGATGCTCGAGGCGGCACTGGCCGGGAACGCAAGAGAGGTAGCGGGCATTATTCGATGTTAGCCACATAATGACTGTCCCGGAAGCCGCGGGCGGCGCGCGGCAGCGTGACGCAGGTCACTTTGGATGCCTACGGCATTTGTTTCATGCTTGACAGCACTCCGTACCATTCTTTAATTAGCTTGATCATCCCTGCCCTACCGTCCTCATAGTTCCTGGAGCGCCGAGTGCTCTTTTCAGCTATTTCCCACCGCCAGCTGCGCCTGATCGCCGGCGCATCTCTGCTCGCCGCTACCACTGTTTGGGTCGCGTGCGGCAGCAGCGCCGAGGCGCCGCCGCCGCCGGTCAAGGTCGCGACGACCAATGCCACGCTGCCGATGAGCACGACGACAGCCGCGGCCGTCTCGAACACGACGTTCTCGTTCCCCGGGGCCGCCGGCGTGATCAGCCCGTCGCTCGCCAATGCGGACTTGACCCTGAGCTTCGCGCACACGGGTGAGGATCTCGCAAGCACCGCGACGGTCAAGCAGCCCGATGGCTCGACCGGCACGTTCACGTCCAGCGTGACCTTCGGTTCGTGCATTTTCAAAATCACGGCGGTTTCGGGCTCGGTGGGCACGCTCAAAGTCGGCGATGTCATCACCGTCAATCCGTGCGCGATCAATATTGCGACGGCCGGACAGGTTGCGGACGGCACGACGAAGTCGACGGGTGTGACAGTCACGCTCGGAGTCGCTGTCTCACAGTCGGCTCCTGTGGAGGTATCGGTGTCCGCGGGCGGCGTAATCTCCGTCGGCGGAGCGCCGGTTGGCACAGTCACCACGACCACTGCGACTGGCACCACCGGTACGACTGGAACCACGGGCCACTAAGAGGTCCGGCGGTCCTCGAAACGAAAAGCGGCGCGGACTCAGTCCGCGCCGCTTTGTCGTTTCTGGCAAGACAAAGCGCCATGAGCCGGGTGGCTCATGGCGCTTTGTCTTGTTTGATCGGGCAGGCGGGATTCGAACCCGCGACCCCTTGAACCCCATTCAAGTGCGCTACCGGGCTGCGCTACTGCCCGTCTGCGGCGCCGCGTGCAACTGCCGCGCTCAGACTGAGCCCTGAATGTAACCGGCCGTTCCGCAGCCGCCAACCGCCATCGTCAGCGGCGAAAGCTGCCGCTGGTGCGCGTGGCAACCGCGCGCGCGCAGAGCGCCTGGAGCTCGCGCTCGTCCATGGCCTCCCAGGCCATCGGCACGGGCGACAGCCTGCGCTTCTCGACCCACTCGCCCGATCGCGGATCCTCCTCGCTGTCGCGGGCGAAGCACAACCAGCCGTCGTCCTTCACCTCGCCCAGCGGCGCGCCCGCAACGGCGCGCACGCGCCGATCGGGCGCCGAGCGCGGCGTCGTACGCCTGTCGCTGCCGCTCCGCCGATCGAGATACGTCGGCCGCACCTCCCATACACTCCATACAACACCGTCCGTATCAACGAACGTCTTGTAGGTCATTCGCGATGCTCCCCTCACGTTCGAACGGAGAGCGCTGGCTCGAGATCGTGACCTCGCGCCTCCCCCCGCGCTCCTGGCTCGGCGATGTAAACGTCCGTCGCTCGAGCACATGCGTCGTCGCACAGCCCGTCGTACTGAGCAACGCGCATACCTAGCGGCCGCGTGCGTGCGCGCTCGTGTGATCAATCAAGGTTTTCATAGGGAAATTCCCACGAATGTGCGATGCGTTTCGTGGCGAATGCTCACGACTGTGAGCCGCATCACACAGGCGTTCTGCGTGACTGCATGTCAGAACGCGAGACTGTTCTCAGCGTTCCGTGGCGCGCCGAAACTCGAGTTGCAGCGCTTCGCCTGCACGCACGCGTGACCAATCGGCGAGCAGGGCCGCTCGAGCGTCGTGCACGCCACCGATTCCCGCCGCCGACAGCGCGCGCAGCGGCTCCGCGGATTTCGGCTTGCTCGCGTTGCGCGACGCGACGTATTCCGCTCCCCACGCATTGAGATCGGGGTGCGTGTCCGGGGTGGCGCGTCGCGCGTAGGACTCGAACACGGACACCAGTGTTTCGACCTCGCGGGCCTCGGCGGGAATCGGCCCGCGCGCCCACGGCTTCGCGAAATCCGAAATCTCCCAGCCGTCGGCAAGGAGTCCGTAAAAGGCGCCGCCATACCCCCGTGTGGTTTCGACGGCGTAATGCGTCAGATCATGCGGCGGAAACACGAGGCCAAGCGATCCACTCTGCCGCTGCCAGGTGCTCGATCCATCGCGCCGAGTGCAGGTGAGCGACGCCGATCCGTCGCTGTGCCGCTTGATACGAATCAGCAGATCGGGCGGTGCCACGACTCACCCGGCGTTGAATCCGTTCTCGGGCGCGGCTTCCGAGCCTGCGCCGGCGAAGGGAGCCGGTTTGGGCCGCGCACCAACATCGCTGCCGCTGTCACCGTCCCTTCGGCGCCACCAACCTCCGCCTCCGCCGCACGCGCGACGGAAAACCCAGCGCACGAACTTGATCACGAGGTAGATCGGCAGCACCACGAACACGAAGATCTTCAGCGCGAACAATCCGACCGTGAGCGCGGCGAACACGAGGCTCATGAGAATCGCCCCGCCGCCAAGCACGAAAATCACGGGCAGCCCGAAGAGAAACAGCAGTGCGAGCGCTGGCGCCGCGATCACGCCGAGGATCCCGAGTAGCGGCAGCCCGACGAACTTGAGCAGGAATGCCAGCGGCAGGAGCACGCCAAGACTGCCCAGCCACTTCGTCGCCCAACCGAGGGCCGCGAACCGAAAGACAAGCCAGCGAACGAGCGAGATCATTGAGCGCGCCTCGGCAGGAGATGTCCACCCTACGGGTGCTCGACTGCCGCGTTTCAAGCGCGTTTCAAGCGCGTTTCAAGCGCGTTTCAAGCGCGTTTCAAGCGCGTTTCAAGGGGACGGAGCCCTTGAAATTTTTTCAAGGGCTCCGTCCCCTTGAAAGCTCAAGTCGCCAGAACGCCGCCGAGCCAGGCGCGGGCGTCCACACGCTTGCCCACGTAGAACGGGCCGAAGTCGGCGTACAATGCGCTCGCCTCGTCGAACCGCATCTCGGTCACGATCTTCTTGAACTCGAGCGGGTCGCCGGCGAACAGGGTGACCCCCCACTCCCACGCATCGAGCCCGATCGCGCCCGCGATCACCTGCACGACGCGGCCCGCATACCGGCGCCCCACTGCCCCGTGCGCCTGCATGAGCCGGCTCCGCTCCTCGAGGCTCAGCGTGTACCAGTTCTGCCCTGTCTGGCGCCGCTTGCTCATGGGGTAGAAGCACACGTACTGCTTGTCCTCCGGCATAGGCGGATACAGCCGCCGCACCACGTAGGGGCCGTCCTTTTCTCCCGCAAGCCGCTCTGCCATAGCCGCGCGATACGCCTCGTCTCCGACAGCGCCGCCGCGGTCATGGGCTTCCCGCGCCAACTGGGCGGTCAGGTGATACATGCCCGCCTCAGTGACGCTCAGGAACGAGTACGAGAGCGCGAGTCCCTCCATGACGGCCAGCGCCGCAACCTCGCGCTGCGCCGCTCCCAGGGCGTCCAGCGTGGGGCGGAAGTGCACGATCATCACGTCGGCCGCGGAGCCGACGAGCTCCGCGACCATGCTCCATCCCCCACCCTCCGCGTTTCCGCTCGTCATGGCGGCAAGCGCCTCGGCGGCGTGGCTCAGCTGCGCCGGGTCGCCTGACGCCAGTTGGCGCAGGCGCGAACGGCTGACTGTGTACACCTGGTGAAGGACGTACCAGCCTTCGAGTGTCTCGGGGGGATGCGCGACGTTTTCCATGCCCCGAACAATGTCCGGATCGGCGCCGAACCGCTACGGCATTGGCTTTGCTTTTATGCCGCCTCGAGGATGAGGTCCTCCACGCAAAACACGACCAGCGCCCAGCGCGGGGATGCGTCAATGACGGCAAGGACGAACGAGCAGAGCACGACCCAGGGGAACGCGCGCACTCAGCGCCGGCAGCAGCTCCGGTCACTCCTGCTCACCGCCGCGGACGGCGCGCGGCAGAACAGGCGCATGTCGCGCATCGCGGCGCAGATCGCCCAGCCGATGCGCAGAGCCGTACGCGACCGGGTTGCGACCCTGGTCAGCGCTGCGGGGTAGCCACGCGGCGCACCGGCCGGGCCAGACCGAGGTAGCGCTGGAGCTCTTCCTCGGTCGCCTGGGCCCACGCCTCGGGGATCGGCGCGAGACGGCGGCGTCGTTCACCGGCGTCGAAACAGAGCCACCCCAGTCCCAGATCGCTCAGCGCCGAGAGTCGGCCGACAGTCACCCGGCGGTCCTCACTACGGCGTTCCGGGGTGCCTTTGTCGGCCTCCGTGCGGCGATCGTAATGCCGGCGCTCTTCCGGCCGCGGCACCACGTCGTACACCTGCCATTCGGTGCCCACCGCATCCACGAAGCTTCGTAACGCCATGGATTCAATCCTCGTGCGGACGGCGTGTAGCCCCGAGAGCGCTGATTGCCCGGAGGGATCACGGCCGACGATTCGTTCTAGCGGGGTCTGCCTTGCATGCTTGGTGCCATCCAGCGAGCGCTACCGCACCGGCGGATGGTACTTGGGGTGCCGGGACGTCCACCGGAACCTGTAGTACGTGGCAAGCGCGATCACCAGTCCGCAGGCTTCGATACCCAGCTTCTCCGCGTCGAGCAGATCGTACGGCGAGTTGTTGAGATGCTGGTCGGTCAGGGACCCGTGGATCACGAACAGCACCGCGATCACATACGTCAGATAGTGCAGCGGCTTCCACCGTTGTCGGCCGATCTGCGCGCGGAAGTACGACGTGACGACGGTGAAAATCAACAGGTATAGCGCGAGCGCGCCGAGCCAGTTGATCGTTGGCTGCTCAGGCGAATGGGACGGCCACAGGATGTCCGCGAGCGTGAAGTGCGGCTTGGCGACGAACAACAGCGGGATGGGATGGGTCGCCGCCAGCGCCAGCGCCACGTACGCGGTCCAGTTGTGCAGCTTGAGGAGGTTGATCCGGCGGTGCGGCCAACGCTTCCACGGGTTGTAGCGGGCCGACATGAGCAGGCCGAGGAGCACGTTCACTGTCAGCAGGTAGACAGCCGCCAGCCCCAGGTAGCTCGTGAGATCCGTTGACGTCATGCCCCAATCTACGAGCGGATAGCCGCGACCGTTCGCGGCGCCGTCGCGGCGGTTGCAGTCGGCACGACGGCTGCACAAGCGACCGCCACGTGAGCTCCACGGACCTACACTTCTCGCTCCATCGCGGACGTCTCGGCGCGCTCAGCGTCGCGGTGCTCGCGATCGCGTCTTCCGCTTCGCGGGCGGCGGCGCAGGGATCCGAGACCCCATCCGCCCAGCAGACGTTCCTCACCAGGCGGGACGCGGAGCTCGGAGCTGGTTCCCTGCTCCTCACGGCGGGCCTGTCCCTTTTCGACCGGAAGATCGAGCGCGACTTCGAGGACTCGTCACACGCTCACGTTCGCGTCGGCCGACGCCTGGACAGCTATTTCACCCACATCAACGAGACGACACTCACGCTCGGCGGGTTGCTCACCTTCGGAGCCGCGCGACTGCTGCACGCGCCGTCGGTGGCCGACGTGAGCCTGCACGCTTCGGAATCCGTGATGCTCGCAAGCCTCGCGAGCCAGCTCATACGCGGACCGCTCGGCCGCGCACGGCCCTCCGTGAGCCCTGGCGACCAATACGACTTCCGCTTCGGGGCGGGATTCACCGCGTTCGACAGGCGCGCGTTCCCGTCCATTCACTCGGCGTCCGGCTTCGCCGCCGCCTCCGCCATCGTCGCCGAGACGAGGCGACGCGATCCCTCGGCGGTTCGCGTCGTGGCACCCATCGCGTATCTCGTGGCGCTGACACCGGGCCTTTCGCGCATGTATCTCGGAAAACACTGGGCGAGCGACGTGCTGGCGGGGGCGCTCATCGGCACCTGGGCCGGCTGGCGCGTGGTGGACTACTCGCACGACCATGGCGACAACCCAATCGACCGGGCCCTGCTCGGCTCGCGCGCGGGCTCGCGATCCCGCCGCGGGACAATGACCATCGGCTGGACCGGCACGTTCTGACCGTGCCGGTCCAGCGGGCCGTCAGTCGGTCACGGCGTCCACGTTCACGACGCGCTCGGCGAGACCGGTGAGCTTTTCGTCGGTGCTGCCTTCCTCGTCCAGGGTGCGCTGGAGCAGCTCGGCCTGATCCACGAAGCCGAGCATGTGCGCGAAGGTGCGCACAGTCCCGTACCCGGCGATCTCGTAATGCTCAACCCGCTGCGCGGCGGCGATCATGGCTGCATCGCGTGCGTCGCTCGGCTTGTGCTCCTCGAGCAGCTCGCTGCCTTCCTCGAGCAGGCCCTTCATTCCCTTGCAGGTCTTGCCGCCGGGCTTCTGGCCGAGCTGCTCGAAGATGCGCTCGAGGCGCTCCACGTGGACCCGGGTGATGAGCTCGTGCTCCTTGAAGGCCCGCTGTAGATCGGGGTGCTGTGCGCCATCGGCGAGCTTGGGCAGCGCCTTCACGATCTGCTGCTCGGCGCTATAGAGATCCTTGAGTTGATCGACGTAGACGCCCTGGAGTGATTCGGCTGCCATATCGGTTCTCTCCCGCGTGATGCATGTTGGGTGGAATGGTCTCGCGTAGGTGGGCACGCCCCGTACCAGAGCTCTGGTCCGCCGATTGCCTTTTGCCGGTGGTGTAACAGCCTGTTTTTTCGCGTGGCGGACCCATGAACACACCTGAAGACACGCCAGCGTTGTCGCCCGCACGAGATCCGAAGCTGACCGCGCTCGCCGCGAAGTTGCGGGATGCCGTGGCCGCGGCGGGTAGCACGCCGGGCGGCCGAGCGGACGTGGAGCGGGCCGCGCGCGAGTTCACCACGGCGCTCAGGACGGAGCATTTCCCGCCCGAGCAGATGCTTCTCCGAATCAAGGAGCTGCTCGCCGACGCGGGCCTACGGCCGAGCTACGCCGCGGCCACGTCGAGCGAAAACCTCGGGGACTTCGAGGCCAACCTGTACCGCGACGTCATCACGTGGTGCATCCGCGACTACTACGATCAGGGCGCGACCTCGTGAAAGCTCACGGGCCCGCCGCTCTCGCGGTCGAGCGCCCAGCGTAGCCCGAACGCGTCCTCGAACAGAATCATCGGCTGGCCGCGCGAGTCAAAGAGCAGCATGCGTCCGCGGTCGCGTGCAAGACGCTCGATTTCGTCCATGGGCCCCGTGACCCAACGCGGATAGCGCGCCGTGATCCGTTCCAGCTTGCATGGCGCGCCGTATTCATGCTCGAGGCGATGGAGCATCACGTCGAACTGCAGCATCCCGACGGCGCCGACGATCGGCGTAGGGCTCGTCGTGTCGGTGCCTGAGGTGAAGAACACCTGCGCGGCCCCTTCTTCCGTGAGCTGGCGCAACCCGGTGTCGAGCTGCTTCCGCTTCATCGGGTCCTTGATGACGATGCGGGCGAAGTGCTCCGGCGCGAACCGCGGAATGCCCTGGAACTCCAGGGGCTCGCCCGGCGCCGCGAGCGTGTCGCCGATGCGGAGCGAGCCACGGTCCATGATGCCGATCACGTCACCCGGCCACGCGCTCTCCACCGCCTGACGCTCGCGAGCCAGAAACTGCTGCGCCGCCGCAAGGCGGATGGGTTTGGCCGTCCGCATCTGGACCACCTCCATGCCCGCCTGGAAGCGTCCCGAGCAGACGCGCGCGAACGCGACGCGGTCGCGATGCCTCGCGTCCATGTTCGCCTGGATCTTGAAGACGAACGCCGTGAAGCGTGGGTCGGTCGGCCGCACGATGCCGGCGGTGGATTCGCGCGGGGTCGGTGGCGGAGCGAGCTCCAGGAATTCGCGCAGAAACGGCTCGACGCCGAAGTTGGTGAGCGCGCTGCCAAAGAAGACAGGCGAGAGCTCGCCCGAGAGAACCGCGTCCTCGTCGAAGGGATGCCCGGCCGCGTCGAGCAGGGCGATGTCCTGGAGGAGTTTCTCGTGCGCCCCTGCCCCGAGCACGTCGCGAAGGCCGGGGTCGTCGAGGTTTGCGACCGGGATGGTCGCCGTGGTGGCGCGGCTCGCGCCGTGATCCTCGGCGCGCTCGAACATGTGGATCTCGGAACGCCGCCTGTCGTAGACGCCCACGAACGCATCACCATGAAAAATCGGCCACGTCACCGCGTGGCAGGCAATGCCCAGGTCCGTCTCGACGTCGCCGATCAGCGCGAGCGGGTCAGCGCCGACGCGGTCACACTTGTTGACGAACGTGAAAATCGGCGTGCGGCGCAGCTTGCACACGGCGAACAATTGCCGTGTGCGCTCTTCGACGCCCTTGCGGTTGTCGAGCAGCATGACGGCGCTGTCCGCGGCGACGAGCGTCCTGTACGTGTCCTCGGAAAAATCCTCGTGCCCGGGCGTGTCCAGGAGGTTGATGTGGCAGCCGGCGTACTCGAATTGCATGACGCTCGACGTGACCGAGATGCCGCGCTCCTGCTCCA
>Ga0070679_100005047_pt1 | contig 12185 bp, 13 predicted proteins | sample KBSC63BmetaG_FD_65652 | JGI IMG/M metagenome (GOLD analysis project Ga0070679, IMG submission 65652) | Corn rhizosphere microbial communities from Kellogg Biological Station, Michigan, USA - KBS C6-3B metaG | ecosystem: Host-associated > Plants > Roots > Rhizosphere | place: USA: Michigan... | reverse complement strand
ACAACGTCGTCGGCGCAGCCGACCGGCGTCGCCGCGCGGCCTACGGTCACCCTCGGAAGGGGTGACATGACCTGGACCGAGCTGTCCGACCTCCTCGTGCGCGTCCGCCGCGCCGTCGCCTGGCACCGGCGGCTGATCAGCGCGCTCCTCGCCGGTCTCGCGGTGCTCACCGGTCTGACCGCAGTGGCGCCGCGGCACCCGGCGACGCAACCGGTGTGGACCGCCGCGCGTGACCTCGCCGGCGGAGCACCGCTGCACGCGGCCGACCTCGTCCTGCAGCGCGTTCCGGTGGCGCTGGTGCCGGTCGGTGCGCTGGGGCCCGCGGCGCACGTCGTCGGGCGGATGCTGGCCGCTCCGGTCCGCCGGGGCGAGCCGCTGACCGACGTCCGCCTGCTGGCGCCGTCCCTGCTGGCCGCCCTCGGCCGCCCCGGCCTGGTCGCGGTGCCGGTCCGCGTCGCCGACGGCGCCGCGGCGACCGCATTGGTACACGCCGGCGACGTGGCCGACGTGCTCGCCACCGGCCCGTTGGACGACACGGGGTCGGCCGAGCCCATCGCGGTTGCCACCGCTGTGACTGTGCTGTCGGTGCCGGGTCGCGACGAGACCGCCGGCGGCGACGCCGGGCTGGTCGTCGTCGCCGTCACCCCGCAGCAGGCCGCGGCGCTCGCGTCGGCGGCCGCAGGCAGCAGACTGTCGCTCGTGCTGAGGCGACCATGACGACTTCGACGTACGCAGTGTGGGGCTGGGGGCGCAGCGACTCCGACGAGCCGAGACCCGAGGCGCTCGAGCAGCTCGCGCCGATCGTCCGCGACCACCTCGGTCTCGCCGTGGCCGGTCCGGAACGACCTGCGCCGCTCGCCGACCTCCCCGATGACCGCGTATCGGCCCGGCTGCCGGCGCCGCTGGCGGGCCTGGCGTCGTCGGACCCGGTCGACCGTGCCGCGCACAGCCTCGGCCGGTCCTACCGCGACGTCGTCCGCGGCATCCGCGGCCGCATCGACGCCGCGGTGGACTGCGTGCTGCGGCCTACACAGGAGATCGATGTCGTCGCCGCACTCGACTGGTGCGCTGACAACCAGGTCGCTGTCATCCCCTACTCCGGGGGCACCAGCGTCGTCGGCGGAGTCGAGCCGCGGGTCGGCGGCGCGTGGAGCGGGGTGGTCAGCCTCGACCTGGGTCGGCTCGCCGGCGTTGTCGAGGTGGACGCGAGCTCGCGCGCGGCCCGCGTTCTCGCGGGCACGCCGGGGCCCGCATTGGAGGAGCAGCTCAAGACCCACGGGCTGACCGCGCGGTTCTATCCGCAGTCGTTCGAGCGCTCGACGGTCGGCGGCTGGGTGGCGACGCGCGCCGCCGGTCACTTCTCGACCCGCCTCACGCATGTCGACGACCTCGTCGAGTCGGTCCGGGCGGTCACCCCCATCGGCATCTGGGAGTCGAGGCGGCTGCCGGGGTCCGGCGCCGGGCCGAGCCCCGACCGCATGCTGCTCGGCAGCGAAGGCAGTCTCGGTGTCGTCACCGAGGCATGGCTGCGCGTGCAGCCCCGCCCGAGCACGCGCTGGGCCGCGACCCTCGCCGCAGCCGACTTCGCCGCGGGCGGCGCGGCGGTGCGCGCGCTGCTGCACGACGGTCTGCTGCCCGCGACCTGCCGGCTGATCGACGCCCAGGAGTCGCGCGTCACCGGCACCCTCGCGACCGGGCAGGCCGCGCTCGTGCTCGGGTTCGAGTCCTACGGCGCACCGATCGCCGAGCAGTCGGCGCGCGCCCTCGACCTGTGCCGAGACGCCGGGCTCGAGGTGATCGAAGCAGGTGAGCGCACCCACGCCGGTGGGCACAGCGCCGGCGAGGCGTGGCGGTCGTCGTTCGTCCGCGCTCCCTACACCCGCGAACAGCTGATCCTCGTCGGCGTCCTCGTCGAGACGTTCGAGACGGCGATCACATGGGACCGGTTCGACTCCTTCGTCAACGGCGTGACAGCTGCCGCGACGAAGGCAGTGCACGAGGTGTGCGGGGGCGGCACGGTCACCTGCCGGCTCACCCACGTCTACCCCGACGGTGCGGCGCCCTACTTCACCGTGATGGCGCCGGCGCGCCGCGGAAGCGAAGTCGCGCAGTGGGACGAGGTGAAGGCGGCCGCGAGCGATGCGGTGATCGCCGCCGGCGGCACGATCACCCACCATCACGCGGTCGGTCGCGACCACCATCGCTGGTACGCCGAGCAGCGGCCGGCACCTTTCGGCGTGGCGCTCGCAGCTGCCAAGAACGCCGTCGACCCTTGCGGAATCCTCAACCCGGGCGTGATCGTGGGCACCTGACGGCCACCTGCGGGGGCGGCCACGAAAGGGGTTACGTGGGCATGAGCGGATTCCGCAAGTTCCTGTTGCGCGGCAACGTCGTCGACCTGGCGGTCGCGGTGATCATCGGCACGGCGTTCGGGTTGCTGATCGCGGCGTTCACCCGGGACTTCATCACGCCGCTGCTCGCCGCGATCGGCGGCAAGCCCGACTTCGGCCGGTTGTCGTTCACCGTGAACAAGTCGCACTTCCTCTACGGCGACTTCATCAACTTCCTGATCTCCTTCCTGATCCTCGCGGCGGTCATCTACTTCCTGGTCGTCCTGCCGGTCAACAAGCTCATGGAGCGCTACAAGCCGGCCGCCGACGAGCCGCAGCCGACGAAGGACTGCCCGGAGTGCCTCTCGTCGATCCCCGAGGGGGCGCGCAAGTGCGCCTTCTGCGCCTCCCCCCAGGCGGCGTGACGGGCTCCGGCCGCCGGCGCCGCAGTGGCGTAGGTCACGCTCGCTCCTGGGGTGACGCCGCCGCCGGAGTCTGAGATAGTTGCACGGTGACTGCAACTATCGAGCATCTGGACGTGTTGATCGTCGGCGCCGGCCTGTCCGGCGTCGGCGCGGGGTGCCACCTCGAGAACAAGCTGCCGGGCAAGCGCTACGCGATCTTCGAGGCACGGGACACGATCGGCGGCACCTGGGACCTGTTCCGCTACCCGGGGATCCGGTCCGACTCCGACATGTTCACGCTGGGCTACTCCTTCGCGCCGTGGAAGAGCCCGAAGTCGATCGCCGACGGCCCGGCGATCCTCGACTACATCAAGGAGACGGCGCGCGACTTCGGCGTCGACGCCAAGATCCGCTTCCACCACAAGGTGGTGCGCGCGGAGTGGTCCACGCCGGACGCGCGCTGGACGGTGACCGCGCAGCGCACCGACACCGATGAGACCGTGCAGGTCACGGCCGGCTTCCTGTTCATGTGCTCGGGCTACTACCGCTACGACGAGGGCTACTCCCCCGAGTTCAAGGGCGCCGACAGGTTCGCGGGGCAGGTCATCCACCCGCAGCACTGGCCGGAGGACCTCGACTACGCCGGCAAGCGCGTCGTCGTCATCGGCAGCGGCGCGACGGCAGTCACCCTCGTGCCGGCGATGGCCGAGACCGCCGGCCACGTGACGATGCTGCAGCGCACTCCGACCTACATCGTGTCCCTGCCCGGACGCGACCCGATCGCGACGCTGCTGGCGAAGTTCCTGCCGCAGAAGGCGCTCTATCCGATCGTGCGCTGGAAGAACGTCCTGCTCTCGATGGTCAGCTTCCAGATCAGCCGGCGTAAGCCCGAGCTGATGAAGGGACTCATCCGCAAGGGCCTGGAGAAGAGCCTGCCGGAGGGTTTCGACATCGACACCCACTTCAAGCCGCCGTACGACCCGTGGGACCAGCGCATGTGCGTCGTCCCCGACGGTGACCTGTTCGAGGCGATCAAGCGCGACGACGTCGACATCATCACCGACGAGATCGAGACGTTCACCGAGAAGGGCATCCTGCTGCGCTCCGGCAAGGAGCTTCCTGCCGACATCATCGTGACCGCGACCGGGCTCAACATGCTGGCGATCGGCGGGGCACAGCTGTCCGTCGACGGCAAAGACGTCGTCCTGTCCGAGACCGTCGGCTACAAGGGCATGATGTTCAGCGGCGTGCCGAACCTCGCCGCGGCGATCGGCTACACGAACGCGTCGTGGACGCTGAAGTGCGACCTGGTCTGCCAGTACGTCACCCGGCTGATCGAGTACATGGACGCCAACGGCTACCGCCAGGTCGCGCCGAAGTGGACGGACCCGTCGCTGCCCACGACACCGTTCGTCGACCTCAAGTCGGGCTACGTGCTGCGGGCGGTTGACCAGTTCCCGAAGCAGGCCAGCCGGGAGCCGTGGCGGCTCTACCAGAACTACATCCGCGACTTGCTGATGCTGCGGCACCGCCCGCTCGTCGACGAGGCGCTGCAGTTCTCCAACCCCGCAACCGCGGCGGACCGCACCGCGGAGCCCCTCTCCGCCTAGCGGTCGTGGTGGGGCGGGCGCTCGTCCAGAAGCCGCTGGACGTCGGCGTCGTCGTCACGGCTCGGGTCCTCGCCCCAGCCGAGGTCGGTGTCGTCGGTGGTCTGCTCCGGCAGCGGCTCGTCGTCCGGCCGAGTCACGACGCGCCGTCCGACTGCGGGAGGCGTGCCAGCCGGCGTGACCGGACGAGCTCGTCAGCCGGGATCTCGAGCAGGTCGGCTTCCGAGCCCAGCGCGGCGAAGACGCCGCACAGGTCGCGCTGGCTCACCATCCCGACGACCTTGCCGTCGGCGACGACGGGCAGGTGACGGATCCACCTGGTGGCCATGTGCCGAGCGGCCTCCGGCAACGTCGTGTCCGGCGTCACTGTCAGCACCGTCGTCGTCATGACCGTGCTGACCGGGGTGCGGTCGAGCTCGAAGCCGCGGGCGGCTGCCTTCATGACATCGCGCTCGGTCAGGATGCCGAGCATCTCGTCACCGTCCATGACCAGCAGCGACCCGGTCTGCTGCTTCCACATCAGGGTTGCCGCGGCGCGCAAGGAGTCCGACGGGGAGTCGACGACGCTCGCTCGCGTCATCACATCTGCCACCTGCATGCGTCGAAGCGTAGTGAGGCGGCTCAGCTCTCGAACTTGTAGCCGAGCCCCCGCACCGTCATGAGGTGACGCGGGTTCGCCGGGTCCGGCTCGATCTTGCCGCGCAGGCGCTTCACGTGGACGTCGAGCGTCTTGGTGTCGCCGACGTAGTCACTGCCCCAGACCCGGTCGATCAGCTGGCTGCGGGTCAGCACGCGGCCGGTGTTGCGGAGCAGGAACTCCAGCAGCTCGAACTCCTTCAGCGGCAGCGAGACGGTGTCGCCGTTGACGCTGACGACGTGCCGGTCGACGTCCATCCGCACCGGGCCCGACTGCAGCACCGCCGATGACGGCTCCTCACCGTCGTTGCCGTGTCGGCGCAGCACTGCGCGGATGCGCGCCACGAGCTCGCGCGCCGAGAACGGCTTCGTGACGTAGTCGTCGGCGCCGATCTCGAGACCGACGACCTTGTCGACCTCGGCGTCCTTGGCGGTCAGCATGATGACGGGAACGTCCGACCGCTGCCGCAGCTGGCGACACACCTCGAGCCCGGAGAGTCCCGGAAGCATCAGGTCGAGCAGCACGAGGTCGGCACCCGCCCGGTCGAACTCGGCCACGCCGTCGGGGCCGGTGGTCGCCATCGCCACCTCGAACCCCTCCTTGCGCAGCATGTAGCCGAGCGCGTCGGAGAATGACTCCTCGTCCTCGACCACGAGGATCCTCGTCACGATGTGGCTGCCTCCTGACTCTGTTCTGCTGCGGGCTCGGTGACGACTGCGGGCAGCCGGACCGTGAACGTGCTGCCGGCACCCGGCCGGCTCCACACGCTGACCTCGCCGCCGTGGTTGCCGACGATGTGCTTCACGATCGCGAGGCCGAGACCGGTGCCACCCGTCGCGCGCGAACGCGCAGGGTCGACGCGGTAGAACCGCTCGAAGATGCGTTGCTGGTCGCTCTCCGCGATGCCGATCCCCTGGTCGGTGACCGCGATCTCGATGGCGTCGTCACGACGCTGCAGCGTGACGGCGACCTGCGTGCCGTTGGCGCTGTAGGCGACGGCGTTGTCGAGCAGGTTGGACAGCGCCGTCACCAGCTGCTGCTCACTGCCGCGTACGACGAGACCGACGTCACCGCCGCGCACCAGCCTGATGCCCTTCGCGTCGGCGACGCTGCGGGTGCGGTCGAGCGCTTCTTCGACCACGGCGTCCATCCAGACGTCGACCGGCACCGGCTGCGCCTCGCCGCCCTGCAACCTCGACAGGTCGAGCAGCTCCTGCACCAACCGCGACAGTCGCTGTGCCTCCCGCTGCATGCGGGCGAGGAAGTGCTGGACCGCGTCCGGGTCGTCGCGGGCGTCGAGCGCGGCCTCGGTCAGCAGCGTGAGCGCACCCACGGGCGTCTTGATCTCGTGACCGACGTTGGCGACGAAGTCCCGGCGTACCGCCTCGACCCGCCGCGACTCGGTGAGGTCGTCGACCACGAGCGCGACATCGCCGTCGTCGAGCGGCTCGGCCCGCGCACCCACCGCCATCGCCCGGCGCGGGAAGCCACCGAGGTCCAGCGACAGGTCCACCGTCTGCGCCGCGAGCGTGCGCCGCGCGGTGCGGACGAGCTGCATCAGCTCGGGGACGACGACGGTCGACCCGCGAACGACGCCCATCGAGATCGCCGCGGTGTTCGCCAGGCGCACCCGGTCATCATGGTCGACGAGGACGGCGGCCGTCGGGAGCAGCTGAAGGACGACGTCGGCGGGCATCCGCTCCGCTCTTCCGGATCGGGCGCCGGTGGCCGGCGCAGTCGGCTCGCGACGCCGGCGGCGTACGACGAGAAGCGTGCTCACGATCCCGAGGAGCAGCCCCGCCATGACAGCGACGATGACCGCCACGAGTTCATGATAGGTAGGAACTACCTGGGCATAAGCCCATCGCAAAACGCGCACCGCGGCGCCCTGGAAATCTTTCGGCGAGGTTCGCCGATGGTTCACCCGACGTACGCCGGTCGTTCATCTCACGCGCGCCGCAGGGCCGTTTCGGCGGTTACGCTGCCGATGTGCGGGACCAGTACCACGAGGAGCTCGAAGGCATCACCGACTCCCTCGTCGACATCACCCGGATGGCCGGCAGTGCCATCAACCGCGCAACCACAGCCCTGCTCGAAGCCGACCTGCAGGCGGCCGAGACCGTGATCTCCGGCGACGTCGCGATCGATGAGCTGTACGCCGACATCGAAGAGCGCGCGATGGACCTCCTCGCCCGCCAGCAGCCGGTCGCCAGCGACCTGCGCATCCTCATCACGAGCCTGCGCATGGTCGCCGACGTCGAGCGCATGGGCGACATGGCACAGCACATCGCCAAGGTCGCGCGCCGCCGTTATCCCGCATCGGCCATCCCGCCGCAGCTGCACGCGACCGTTCTCGAGATGGGACAGGTCGCGCAGCGGATCTGCGCCAAGTGCTCCAGTGTCATCGCCGGCCGTGACCTTGCCGTGGCGGCCGAGCTGGAACGTGACGACGACGTGATGGACGACCTGCACCGGCGACTGTTCCAGGTGCTGCTCGACCCGCAGTGGAGCGGCGGCATCGAGGGAGCGATCGATGTCACGCTGTGCGGCCGCTATTACGAGCGCTTCTGCGACCACGCCGTCTCAGTCGCGCGGCGCGTCGTCTACCTGGTCACCGGCGAGCGCGTCGCCGCCGCGACCGACGCCTGACTGCCCACAGGCACTCCCCGGGCGCGTTCGCCGAGCGGCCATAGGACGTTCACGTGTCGTTCATCTCGACGGGGTCGAAGGGTCAGTTTCGCTCCATAACTTCGGTGCGGCAGCCGGGAAATGCCCGGCATTGCACCGGAAGGAAATGACGACGTGAAGCTTCCGCTCGCCGCACGGGCAGTCGGAGTCACCGCAGTCGTGGCCCTCGCAGTCGCAGCCTGCGGGAGTGACAACAACGGCACGACCAACACGGCCTCTTCGAGCAACGGCGCCTGCGCCGGCGGCAGTCTCACCGGCCAGGGCTCGACGTTCCAGCAGAACCTCGAGAAGCAGTGGAGCTCGGACTTCGCCGGCAAGTGTTCCGGTGCCCAGGTGAGCTACACCGGCACGGGCTCGGGCGCGGGCATCCAGCAGTTCGGCTCCGGCACGATCGACTTCGCCGGCTCCGACGTCACGATGAAGCCGGACGAGCAGTCCGCGGCCGACAAGCGATGCAACGGCAAGGCGATCACCTTCCCTGTGACCGCAGGCGGCATCGCGATCATCTACAACCTGAAGGGCGTCGACAGCCTGAACCTGTCGGCGAAGACGCTCGCCGGCATCTTCCAGGGCACGATCAAGACCTGGGACGACGCACAGATCAAGGCCGACAACCCCGGTGCGACGCTGCCGAACACGCCGGTCAACTCTTTCCACCGCGCCGACGGCTCGGGCACCACGTCGGTGTTCTCCGCGTTCCTGCAGGCGGATGCGCCGTCGGACTGGAAGCTCGGTTCGGACAAAGAGCTCAACTGGCCGGCCGGCCAGGCCGCCAAGGGCTCTGACGGTGTGGTCGCCGGCGTGAAGCAGACCGACGGCGGCATCACGTACGCCGAGGTGAGCTTCGCGAAGCAGAACCAGCTGCCGACCGCCAAGGTCAAGGGCGCCACCGGCGACTTCACGGAGCTCACCGGCGCCAACGTCTCGCAGGCGATCGACTCGGGCTTCACGGTCACCGGGACCGGCAACGACGTGAGCGGCAAGCTCGACTTCACCAAGATGACCGGCTACCCGATCTCGACGGTGTCCTACGCGATCGTCTGCCAGAAGTACTCCGACGTGTCGAAGGGCAAGCTGGTCCAGGCGTACCTGAGCTACGCCGTCGGCGACGGTCAGCAGAGCGCCGACCAGCTCGGCTTCGCTGCGCTGCCGCAGTCGCTGATGGACAAGTCCAAGGCCGCAGTAACGAGCATCGGCTGACACAACCGGACAACCCGACCGGGGCCGCGGACGATCGTCGTCCGCGGCCCTGGTCGGCAACAAGGGCCGGACCACCAGCCCTGAGCGACGAAGGACGAGGAGACCAGGGACGATGAGCGCCGTGGCCACGGGAACCGACGCGATGTCACTGCGGTCGGCGCGCACCGGGCGGCGGGCCGACCAGGCGTTCCGAGCCGTGACCCTCGCCGCCGGCTTCCTCGTCTTCGTTCTTCTCGCAGCGATCGCGCTGTTCCTCGTGCTGAAGGCGCTGCCGGCCTTCCACGCCGACAAGAGCAGCTTCTGGACGACGAAGATCTGGGATCCAGACGGCACCGGCCGCTTCGGCATCGAGGCCCTGGTGTTCGGCACCGTGTTGAGCTCGCTGCTCGCGCTGCTGATGTCCGTGCCCGTCGCGCTCGGTGTGAGCCTCTACATCACGCAGTACGCACCGCGACGCTTCGCGACCTTCCTCGGCTACGTGACCGACATGCTCGCCGCCGTCCCGAGCGTCGTCTACGGCCTGTGGGGCGTGTTCTTCCTGCTGCCGCACATGATCGGGCTGCAGGTCTTCCTGTCGCGCTACCTCGGCTGGATACCGATCTTCTCCGACGAGGGCGGCCACGCGTCGTCCTACAGCAAGAGCATCTTCGGCGCCGCGGTCGTGCTCGCCATCATGATCCTGCCGATCATCGCGGCAATCAGCCGCGAGATCTTCCGTCAGGTCGACCCGTCGCAGCGAGAAGCGGCGCTGGCCCTCGGGGCGACGCGATGGGAGATGATCCGCACCGCCGTGCTGCCGCCGAGCTGGTCGGGCGTCACTAGCGCCGTGATGCTCGGACTCGGCCGCGCGCTCGGAGAGACGATTGCCGTCGCCCTGGTCATCGGCAACACCTTCACGATCGACTGGCACACGCTCGTCCCCGGCGGCAACACCATCGCTGCGAACATCGCGAACCGGTTCGGCGAGGCGGGCTCGACGGGTCGGGCCGCCCTCATCGCCTCCGGGCTCGTGCTGTTCGCCATCACCCTCGTCGTGAACCTCGTCGCCCGTTACGTCATCTTCCGGGCCGGCAAGGAAGAGCGGGCCGCGGTATGAGCCGGCGGAGTCGGCACCTTTCTCGGGTGGTGGGCGTGTGAGTGCGATCGCCGCGGGCGGCGCTCCCGGACTGCGGGCCGGTTCGTTGCCGAGGTGGGGTGTCGCCGCCGCCGCCGTCGCCGCAGTCCTCGGCTCGTTGCTTTTGTTCGCCGTGACTCCGATGCAGGGGGTCGCCGACTTCATCGTGTTCGCCGCGGTCGCGGTCGTGGCCACGATCACCGGCGCCAGCTGGGCGGTCGAAGGGCGGCGCCGGGCGAAGGACCGCTTCGCGACCAGCCTCGCATTCGTCTTTCTCGCGCTGACGATCCTGCCGCTGGCATTCGTCGCCTTCTACGTCATCAAGAAGGGCATCAAGCTCATCAGCCTGAGCTTCCTCACGCACTCGATGGCAGGGGTCGGACCGCTGTCGGCCGGCGGCGGCATCTACCACGCCATCCTCGGCACGATGGAGCAGGTGCTGCTGGCGAGCCTGATTGCGATCCCGCTCGGCCTGCTGGTCGCCATCTACATCACGGAGTACGCCGGCGGACCGCTCGCGACCGCTGTGCGGTTCCTCATCGACGTCATGACCGGCATCCCGTCGATCGTCGCCGGGCTGTTCATCCTCGCGTTCTGGGTGCTTGCGCTCGGCCAGGGGTTCTCCGGTTTCGCCGGCGCGCTAGCCCTTGCGATCCTCGAGCTGCCGATCATCGTGCGGTCGGCCGAGGAGATGATCAAGCTCGTGCCGATGAGCCTGCGCGAGGCGTCGTACGCGCTCGGTGTGCGCAAGTGGAAGACGGTCCTGAAGGTCGTGCTCCCGACGGCGATGTCCGGCATCGTCACCGGCGTCATGCTCGCGGTCGCCCGCGTCGTGGGCGAGACCGCGCCGGTGCTGCTGGTCGTCGGCAACAACGACTTCATCCACACGAACCCGTTCAAGGGGAGCCAGGCGTCACTCCCGTTGTTCGTGTTCCAGGGCGCCGGGTCGTCCAGCGTCTTCGACGTGAACCGCGCGTGGGCGGCCGCACTCACGTTGATCGTTATCGTCGTCGTGTTGTACGTCGCGGCGCGCCTGCTCGCCCGACGGAACACGCTGGGGCGGGGATAGAGGAGCCATGGCCAAGCGGATCGAGACCATCGGGCTCTCCTGCTTCTACGGCAGCCTGAAGGCTGTCGACGACGTCAACATCACGATCGAGCCCAAGACGGTCACCGCGTTCATCGGTCCTTCCGGCTGTGGCAAGTCGACGTTCCTGCGCGCCCTCAACCGGATGCACGAGGTCGTTCCCGGTGCGCGGATCGAGGGAAAGGTGCTCCTCGACGACGACGACATCTACGAGCCCGGCATCGACGCCGCGGCGGTGCGCCGCGCGATCGGCATGGTGTTCCAGCGGCCGAACCCGTTCCCGACGATGTCGATCTACGACAACGTCGCGTCGGGGCTGAAGCTCAACGGCGTACGCCGCAGGAGCGAGCTCGACGACGCCGTCGAGCGCTCGCTGCGCGGAGCCAACCTGTGGGACGAGGTGAAGGGCCGGCTGAACCGCGCCGGTGCCGGGTTGTCCGGTGGCCAGCAGCAGCGGTTGTGCATCGCCCGCGCAATCGCGGTCGAGCCGCAGGTGCTGCTGATGGACGAGCCGTGCAGCTCACTCGACCCGATCTCCACGCTCGCGATCGAGGACCTCATCTTCGAGCTCAAGGACCGCTACACCATCGTCATCGTGACCCACAACATGCAGCAGGCGGCCCGGGTCTCCGACATCACCGCCTTCTTCACCCTCCGCGGCCCGGGCGAGCCCGGCTACCTGGTCGAGGTCGACACCACGCAGAAGATCTTCACCAATCCGACCGAGAAGCGAACCGAGGACTACATCACCGGCCGCTTCGGCTGACCCTGATCTCGCGTAGGGACAGAAGGTGGCGCATGCTGGAGGGGTGACACGCGCGGACGGACCGGTGCTGGTCACGACCGCGGGCAAGAACCCCCGGGACGAGCTGCGCGACCGGCAGCGCCGCTACCTCATCACCATGGGCATCCGCGTCGTCTGCTTCATCCTGGCGATCGTTCTCTTCGGCGTCGGCCTACGCTGGGTGGCGGCCTTTGCGGTGGCAGCGTCGCTGATCCTGCCGTGGGTCGCCGTGATCGCCGCGAACGCCGGACCGCGCCGCGTCGCCGAGCGGCCGTCGCTCTACCAACGCGACCGCCGCCAGCTCCCCCCTGGCGCCTGACGGTCAGCCGACGAC
>Ga0070679_100005046_pt1 | contig 12185 bp, 10 predicted proteins | sample KBSC63BmetaG_FD_65652 | JGI IMG/M metagenome (GOLD analysis project Ga0070679, IMG submission 65652) | Corn rhizosphere microbial communities from Kellogg Biological Station, Michigan, USA - KBS C6-3B metaG | ecosystem: Host-associated > Plants > Roots > Rhizosphere | place: USA: Michigan... | reverse complement strand
TGCCTGATCCTCGACGTCAGGTTGCCCCGGCTGAGCGGCCTCGAGTTTCAGGCTGAGTTGGTGAAGGCTGGCATTCACATTCCGATCATCTTCATGACGGGCCATGGCGACGTCCCAATGTCGGTCAAGGCGATGAAAGCCGGAGCCGTCGACTTCCTGACCAAGCCGTTCCGAGATCAAGACATGCTTGATGCCGTGGAGATGGCAATCGAGCGCGACCGAAAGAGACGCATTGGCGCAAAGGCACTCTCGGGCTTGGAGGCTCGTTTCGCGGTCCTGACCTCTCGGGAGCGGGAAGTGCTGGCTTTGGTCACTGCCGGACTCATGAACAAACAAATAGCAGCCGAGATTGGAATTGCTGAGATTACCGTGAAGATATACCGCGGGAATGTTATGAAGAAAATGGGCGCGAAATCGTTAGCCGATTTGGTGAGGATGGCCGAGACGCTCGGAATTGGTCGGGGGAAGTCCTAGAGCGGGTTCGCTTTGGATAGAGTGGCGACCGCGCCTATCCTTTTTGTTGTGACGCGTTTTTCTTTCCGCGAAGCGGCGGGCTCTCGCGCATACAAACCTAAGTATGATTTCCGATCCTGATTTAAGACGCACTGTTCAGTCAGGCGGCTGTCTCTCTGTTCGCGCCGTCAGGAAAGACCGTTTTGTCCGAACTTCCAGTGATCTCGATCATCGACGATGATGAATCCGTTCGCGCCGCGACCTGCAATCTCGTGAGGTCGCTCGGGTACATCGCCCATCCATTTGCGTCGGCCGAAGAGTTCTTGCGGTCGCCCCAGCTGAATGGCACGTCGTGCGTGATTGCAGATGTTCAAATGCGAACAATGAGCGGTGTCGAACTGCAAGCCCACTTGCGCGCCCAGGGACATTGCGTGCCGTTCATTTTGATCACGGCTTTTCCCGTTGAGATCATTCGCGCGCGAGCGCTGAAGGCGGGAGCAACTTGTTTCCTGACCAAGCCATTCGACGGCGAAATTTTGACCAAATGCCTCGACACCGCTCTTGGCGGCAAAGTGGCGGAATGAGCAAATGAGACGATTGGGCTTGCGCGCTAGTAAGTTCCAGAAGCGCACAAGGGTCCTGGGAGCGGATTATACGTAAGGATGAGCGCGGCCAAACACTTGGACGAATTGATAACGGAATGCGAGGGGTTGAGACTGGAAACAGTCATCTTCGAGAGCGTGAAGGCGAGATGAAGCAGCGGTTAATCCTCAGAAGGAGGTCGCCATGCATAGCGTCCCTCGTTGTTTGGTGTGCGACAACGAAGATCCTAAAGTTATCTCTCTGCGAAACCCCGCACGTGAACATTACTGCGGACGCGTCTGCCTTTACCAAGGTCAGGAGAACTTCATTCGCGGAATACGCCGGATGAATGCGGAGGCCGCGTCATGAAAAATCGTTGCAGCAATCCAGGCTGCGGCCGTCCCTTCGGGTTAATCCGAAGGAGCTGGCGTTTCGAACAATTTTGCTCGGTCGAGTGCCGCGAGAGCTGCATACGCCAGTTGGAACGCAACAAAGCTTACTGGAAATGGCTCTACAAATACCCTGACCCATCGGCGGCCGCGGACCAACAAATAATTCGGTGTTGCTCCTCCCCGACAGGGGACAGCTAACCTTCCTTTTTAGGAAGGAGTTTTTTGAAAGCGTCAATTGTTTGAAAGTGTCAAAAACAAGAAATGCAATAAGCTACGAAAGAAGGCATCCGCTGTGCCTCTGTGAACGGACAGGGCCGGGTCGAAAAGTGCCATAAGCGGGCATGGCGCGCCCAGCGGGTCTTGTTCAGCGCGTTCGGATCATCCAGCGGCACAACGCCCTTGCCCTGGCCGGCGAAGACGCCCGGTCCCGCTCTCACCGACGGTTTATTGCCGATGATGATGCTCGGATGCGGCGGCAGGCTCGATCGCGTGCCGTCGGGCCAGATGATCGCGTCGTCCGACGGCAACCCGCGCCTGCCATCATCGCAACTCACGGCATCACCTTCGCGGGTGCAGGCTTGCGCCAGCGCCGGGCCGGCGGTGCCGGCCACGATCGCGGACATTAGGATCGAGAACACCAGCCCCCCGATCGATGGTGATGTCGCCCGCCGCTTGTTGAATCGCCGCTATAGTCGATCGTCATCTTTTATCGGTTTCCGGTTCAAGCCACCAGGAAGCGGAAAGCCGGCACGGGCGGATATCCTGGAATTATCAAGGTTATTCAATCGGTTGCGGAAATTTTGGCGATCGCGGCCGGGCTCCCTTGCAAAAGTCGTCATGGCCCTTCAAGAGAGGGGCATCCGGAGAGATGGCCGAGTGGCTTAAGGCGCACGCTTGGAAAGCGTGTGTGCGGGAAACTGTACCGTGGGTTCGAATCCCACTCTCTCCGCCAGCAAGTCATTGATATTACAGAGATAATTTAGGCGTAGGCAAATTGCGCGACATTTCCGAAGGTTAGCGGCCGCATTCGCGAGAGTTCTAGACTGAGAGCGCGAATTACTGCCATTTTTTTCAACTAACTTGGCCAATTCTCAGAACGGCACTTCGCTAGTGCGGTTCTCGGCTCGCTTGAGCGTCAGCTGAGAGAGTGATCTCACCTAAGAACTCTAAACGGTGAAGAAACCTGCGGCAGTTCTTCCGGCGTATTCCGCCAGCAGTCATAATCGTGCCGCGCCAATCACAGGAGCGAAGTCGTAACTCCCGCTGTAGCACCGGGCGCAACATCAAATTACGTCACAGGAGCGACCGTTGGGAACCTCTCGGCAGGACGAATATCGAATTCTACGGGACGCGGACCTGCGAGACTACCTTGCGCAGCTGCCCGCCGTCGCTTCGCAACTCGGAGGGTCGCCAACGGATTGGTCGATCAACGAGGTCGGCGACGGCAACCTCAACCTCGTGTTCATCGTAAGAGGGACCGGATGCGGAATTGCCGTCAAGCAGGCGCTACCCTATGTGCGCCTTGTCGGAGAAAGCTGGCCGCTGCCACTCTCGCGCTCGCACTACGAATATCGGGCGCTCGCGCATCAGGCCCGGCTGGCGCCCGGTCTGGTACCGGCCGTGCTTCACCACAATGAGACTCTCGCCCTCATCGCCATGGAGTTCCTCGAACCGCATATCATCATGCGAAAGGGACTCATTTCCGGAATCTGTTATCCACGCTTCGTCGATCATATCACGACCTTTCTGGCGCGGACGTTGTTCCTCAGCTCCGATCTGGCGGTTCCAGCGGCGCAAAAGAAGGAGGGTATCGCCGCGTTCTCTGGCAATCACGCGCTGTGCAAGATCACCGAGGATCTAATTTTCACCGACCCCTACTTCCAGGCCGAGCAGAACCGTTGGACCGCCCCCTGGCTCGATGCGACCGTCGCGTCTTTCCGCGAGGACCTCGACCTGCACGTCGCGATCTCACGCCTCAAGCTCAAGTTCATGGCGCGTCCGGAAGCACTGATCCACGGAGACCTTCACACCGGATCGATCATGGTAACGGAAGCCGAGACGTTGGTGATCGATCCCGAGTTCGCGTTCTACGGACCCATGGGATTCGATGTCGGCGCAGTCCTTGGCAATCTCTTCATGAGCTATTTAGCCTCGGCTGGCCACGAGCGCTCGCCCGGCGAACGACGCTCGTTCGAGGCGTGGATGCTGGAAACAATCGAAAACGTGTGGGCGCAGTTTTCCCGCAAATTCGTCGAGCTCTGGCGCACCGAGGCGCATGGCGACGCGTATCCCGCTGCGTTATTCGCCGGAGAAGCGGGTGCGGCGTGCCTCGAGGCCGAACGGCAAGCCTATATGGACCGGCTATTCCGGGACACCCTTGGCTTCGCCGCGGCAAAGATCATCCGCCGCATCCTTGGTCTCGCGCACAATATCGATTTCGAGTGGATCGAAGACTCGCGGCTTCGGGCGATCTGCGAGGCGCGAAGCCTGCGTCTCGCCCGCGCGATGCTGTTGGACATGCCGTCGTTCCGCACCATTAGCGCGGTGACGAAGGCAGCGCGAGAGATGCGCGACTGGCAGCCGGAATTCGGCGGCTGAGGAAAGGGAATTATTCGACGGCCCTGGCCCGCAACCTCTGCGCATAGACGTTGATGACGAGCGCCGCGAGCAGGATGAGACCGCGGATCAGTATTTTCAGGAAGCTGTCGATGTTGACGTGATCGAGCCCGTTGTTGAGTACGCCGAGCACGAACAGGCCGACAATGGTATTACCAATGCCGCCACGGCCGCCGAAGAGGCTGGTTCCGCCGACCACGACGGCGGCGATCGAATCGAGCAGATAGGTGTCGAACTCGTTCTGCTGCGCGCTGCCGAAATGGGCGACGCCGAGCATGCCGCCGACGCCCGAGCAGACCGCCGAGATGACCATGACGCTGCCGAGGATCAGCTTGACGTTGAGTCCGGAAAATTCCGCGGCCTCGCGATTGCCGCCGACCATGTAAACGTAGCGGCCGAAGCGTGTATAGGTGAGCACCAGATGGCCGCCGAGCAGCATCAATGCGGCGACGATCACGATCCAGGGAATACCGCCGATCGACGATGACCCGAGGGTCACGATGAGATCTGGGACCTTGTAGGCGATCTGCCCGCGTACCAGCAGCGCTGATATGCCGGCCGCGATCTGCATCATCGCGAGTGTCATGATGAAGGACGGGATGCCGATGACCGTGAGCCCAAGCGCGTTAACGAGACCGAGCAGCGCACAGAGCGCCAGCGCCAGCAGGATCGCGGCCCAGCCGGGCAGCGGAACGTTGGCGATGTTCACGTAGGATTCCTGGAGGGTGAAATAGGCGACCGCTATGCCGGTGACGTTGGCGATGCTCGCGATCGACAGGTCGATCTCGGCGCAGAGGATCACGAAGGTGAGACCGACGGCGATGATGCCCGTGACCGAAACCTGGGTCAGAATGTTGCCGACATTGTCCAGCGTCGCAAAGGAAGGGCTCGCGGCGGCGAAGAAGCCGCTGAGGCAGATCAGCGTCAGGAACGGCGCGATATTGCGCATCTGGGAGCGCAACATGGTGGCGATCTTGTGCGGCGGCTTTCGATCCGCCGCGGAGCCCGTCACGCTTCCACCAGCCACCATATGCGTCTCCTCCTCACGCCGCCTCGAGCAGGCGATCCTTGCTGATCGCCTCATCGGCGAATTCGCGCACGACCGCGCCACGCTTGAGGACGACTATTCGATCGGCGAGCGACAAAACCGTCTCGGGTTCGGTCGAGAGGACGATGATGGCAAGTCCCCGCGCGCGCAGGTCGCGGATGATGTGTATCACGTCGTTCTTTGCCCCCACGTCCATGCCGCGTGTCGGCTCGCACAGCACCAGCAGCCGCGGCGGATAGCTCAGCCACTTGGCGAGGGCGACTTTCTGCTGATTGCCGCCGGACAGCATGCCCAGATCGAGTTCGACGGCCGCCGGCCTGATCTGCAATTGTTCGACCTGTCTGCCGGCGATCGAGCGTTCGCGTGACGGCTTGAGAAACAGGGAAGAAATCCGATCGAGGATGCTGATCGAAATGTTCTTGTAGACCGGCTCCTGGTGGAACAGCATGGCGCGGCGGCTCTCGGGAACGAAGGCGATCCCGGCCCGCCGCGCGCCGGCGGTGCTGCGGAAGGCCATTTCATCGCCCGCCACGACAAGCGCGCCAGTGTCGGGCCTGAGCTTGCCGAAGAGTATCCGTGCCAGCTCGAGCTGCCCGCACCCCATGAAGCCATAGATGCCAAGAACTTCGCCGGAACGCACCTCGAAGGAGACGTCGCGGAGGCTGCGGGCAAGCGAGAGTTGGCTTGCCTTCAAGACTACCGGCCGATCGCTCGGCGGCGGCAGCGGGATATCGTCCGTGTAGGTCTCTTCGAGCGCCTCGCGGCCTTTGCCGATCATCGCCTCGATCAGCGCAGCCTTGCTGGTGTCGGCGACTTGCGCGTCGGCGACCTTCCTGCCGTTGCGGAAGACCGTCACCGTGTCCGAGACCCGCAGGATGTCCTCGATGAAATGGGAGATGAAGACGATGCCGGTGCCTTCCTCCCGCAGCCGTCGCAAGGTCGCGAACAGGCGCTCCACCTCCGGCGGGGAGAGGGCCGAGGTCGGCTCGTCGAGGATGATGATGCGCGCGCCTGAGAACAGGACGCGGGCGATCTCGATCAATTGCTGCAGGCCAATCGGCAGGTCGCCGAGCCGCGAGAACGGATCGACGTCGATGCCGAATCTGGCGAGTTGCTCGCCCGCTTCGCGCGCCATGCGCCGCCACTGCACGAGGCCGAAGCGATTGGTCGGCTGGGCGCCGAGAAACACGTTCTCGGCCACCGACAGATCGGGCGCGACGCTGAGTTCCTGATGGACCATGGCGATGCCGGCCGCACGCGCGTCGCGTACCGATCGAAATCGCGTTTCTCGTCCATCCAACACAAAACGGCCGGAGAATTCCGGATGCACGCCGGCGATGATCTTCATCAGCGTGCTCTTTCCCGCGCCGTTTTCGCCGACGAGACCATGGATCTCGCCGGCATAAAGCGCAAAATCGACCCCACGCAGCGCCTCGACGCCGCCGAAGGCTTTCGTGATCTGGTCCAGTTCAAGGATGGGCGAGCGGCCTTGCGGCATGACAGCTCAGATCAGGAAGTGATCCTCCATCCACTGCATGCCCGCCGCATTGGCTTTGGTCACGACCGGGCCGTCCGTCACGACGCTCTTCGGGATGCCCTGGCCGCTCTTTTCGCCCGCGGTCACGGCAGCAACGCCGGCGACGATAGCCCCGCCATGGATGCGGCACGAAGGATTGCGGACCGTGGCGAACATGCGGCCCTCGCTCACCGCCTGGATCGCCGGCGGCATGGCGTCAACCCCGCCGATCAGGATGTTGGTCCGGTTGTGCGCCTTCATGATGTTGGAGGCGGCAAGCGCCATGTCGTCATTGTGGAAGAAAGCGGCGTCGATCTGCGGGTATTTGGTGAGGTAGGTCTCCCATAGCCGCGCCGTCTTCGATACGTCCCAATCAGCGGGCTGGGTATCGAGCACCTCGATGTTTGGATACTGCTTTACCACCGAGTTGAAGCCTTTGGCGCGGCCTTGCGCGCCGGTGTGGCCGAGCGCGCCCTGTGTCATGATCACCTTGCCCTTCCCGCCAATGGCGCCGACGAGCGCCTGGGTCACCGAGGCACCCATGAATTCGTTGTCGGGCGCGAGAAACGAGTGGACGTTGATCTGGTCGAGCGGCGCGATCAGCGTGTCCATGTCAATGACCGGCGTGCCGGCATCGATCATCTTCTGCACGGGCTGGGTCAGCGTGCCGATGCCGAACGCCTGGATGGCGACGAAGTCCCATTTCTGCGAAGCCATATTGTCGATGGCAGCGCGCTGCTTGACGGCGTCGAGTTGACCGTCAAACCAGGTAACCTCGACGTTGAACAGCTTGCCCCACCATTCGGCCGCCTGCTTGCCTTGGGCGCACCAGGTTGCCTGCAGGCCTGCGTTGGAGAACGCGGCCTTCAGTGGTTTCTCCGAACGTCCCACTTCCGCCGCCAGCGCTGGGCTTACGCGCAACCCCCCGAGCAGGGCCGTCGCCGCGCCAACAGTCGCCGCTGCTTGAAGAACATCGCGCCTGGTCTTTGAGGATTTGTCGGTCCCGGACATTGCTTGCTCCCTTGTTTTGAATTCTTGTTACTCGATGGTTCGCTTATTTGCGCCACCGAAGCAGGCAGTGTCTCACATTCGGGGCGTTTGCGCCACCTGCGGGATTGAATCAACGTTCGGTTGGTATTCTCACCTCCTGACTTGGCGTGCTTTTGTAAAAAGTGCTGCCCGAGCGATGGGAGTGGAGCTTTTGCTACTGGAAGCAGTGAGCCGGACGAATTCGATGGCGCATTTGCGGCAATGGCCAATGAGCGCGTGAAGGGGTCTTTGTCTCTAGAGATCCGATGTTTGGCGTCCACCGGGCACGGGCTATGACGGAACGATCGAGGGCGAGTCTTCATCCAATTCGCGTAGGCGGTCGATTTGGCTCTTGAGAGAACTCGGGACTTCCGATTGTTCCCTTGCCAGAATGATGCGCAGTCTCTCTGCAACTTCAGTAGATATTGCCCGGCTATGACTCTGGTCGATTCGCACGAGGCGATTCTGCATGTCGGAACCCAATCATATCTGTTCCTCCTGAAAACAACCCCGGACCGAACCAATGGTTCACAACCGAATTGCCTATTGTTTCGACAGATCCGGAAGGAACAACCTTGGTTCCGTAGCAATTGGATAGATTGGTCATGTGCGTTTGCGATGAGGACGATGTAGTTGGTCGCGGTTCATTCACGACAGGAATAAGGACTGGCTTATGAAAGACTTTTCAAACGCAAGTTTTCCTCCTGAGACTATCGGCATCATGAAAGATGCCATGGATGCAGCGGTCGCGACGCTGCCGGACCCGATCAGTTCGGCGCACGTAAAAGCCATAGCTGAAGCCATTCTTCGCACTGCCAAAGATGGTGAGAGAGATCCCGCAACTTTGCAACGAATGGCACTATTGGAACTTCAAATTACACCGCGCGATTGAATCCAGTCGGCAGCTACCCACAAGATCTGCTTGCCGATTTGCAACCGTAGCCAAACGGAAGTTCTGAGGTATTTTCATCTCGCTTGGGAATGGGTGTTCCGTTTCCGCATTCTCGAAGCGGCACCGAAAGCCGAAGGACATTCAGTTCGCAAATCGGGCTGGCGGCGCGTAATGGCGTTGAAGGTGCACGTCACGCCTTCCGAGCCCACTCATCCGCGTTGTCGCCATCATAGGAATAATAGGAAATTCCAGGTTGATCTCCCTGGCGGTTTGGCGACTTCCCAGCCGGTCATCTTCCCTCGCAGATTGATGTCGGTCACAAGGGCGCGTATAAGCACGCTCGGCGTTGCGCCTTTAGACGACGCACGTCTGGGAATTGTGAAGTATTTCACATCGTTACCTTGCTGCCCGAGTATAACATGTCGAATTCGTTTAGCTGAGCCGATCGGGCAGCGCCTTAGTGCGTGGATTGCGGACGCGACTTTCACCGCCCCAAGTAGAGCCGGAACGAGCACATGAGTCTTATTCTCGTCGTCGATGACGAATCTGATGTCGAAATGTTGTTTCGTCAGCGGTTCAGGCGCGAGCTCCGCGCCGGCCTATTCCGGATGGATTTTGCGCTATCAGCGGATAGCGCCCTTCAACGCATGAGCGACGTTGCCGCAGCATCGCTGATCCTGATCTTGTCCGATATCAACATGCCGGGCATGACCGGTCTTGAACTTTTGCCAAAGGCGAAAGCAACCCGACCGGACGTTCCGGTTATAATGATCACGGCCTATGGCGACGCTGATACCGAGCGAAGAGCATTGGCAGGTGGCGCCGACGCGCTGCTTACCAAGCCCATCGATTTTGACGTGCTTCGCAACCGAATCGACAGCCGGCTGGCAAGCGCCGCGTAATCGTCAACTGCCATTCGATCGGTTGATGTCCCCTTGGGGTCAGGTCGAAGATGGGTCAAAAACGGAAGTGTCGGCCCGTCGCCTTGATGTCTGCTTTGCCCGTTCCGGCATGAGCGGACATCGTTTAAAACCGTTGCTGTGTCCGGCAGCCAAAGGCGGACATTCGCCGGAGCGCTATTTCTTTTCGACGCCGGCGCGGTCCACGATTTCCTTCCACATTGGGATTTCACGGACCATGCGCGAATGCAGGTCTTCGGGACCTTCATATTTCACCATAAAGCCAGCGTTGAGCATTTTGGCTTTGATGTCGGGCTTTTGCAGGATGACCTGAGTTTCATCGGCTAAACGCCTGATGATTGGCGCCGGGGTCCCCGCCGGCGCCAAAAACATCTGCGAGGTTTCGACCACCGCATTCGGAATGCCCGCTTCGCCCATAGTCGGCACGTCTGGCAGATCGAACCAGCGCTCACTGCCGGTTTGTGCCAGACCTTTCAATTCGCCGGAGCGAATAAAGCCGATCAAGCCGGCAATGGCGACCGACGCAATATCGGTAGTGCCGGCAAGTGCGGCTTGCAACGCCGGGGCTGCGCCGTTGAACGGAATATGCGTGATGTCGATATTGGCGCGCAATTTCAGCAACTCGACTGCGAGCTGCGAAACGCTGCCAACGCCAGGCGAGGCGTAATTGAGCTTGCCGGGATCTGCTTTTGCCTTGGAGATGACATCGGAGATGCTGGTAATACCCGAGGCCGGCCGGGTGATGATGACGTTGGGTGCGGCGCCGAGATAGGCGATCGGCGCGAAATCCTTAAGCGGAGCATAGGTGACCTTGGATACGCTCGGATTGATCAGCAAAACGTTGGTGACGACCATCAGTGTATAGCCATCGGGCTCGGCGCGGGCCCCGGCGGAAATTCCTATATTGCCCACTGCGCCAACGTGATTTTCGACAATGACGTTCTGCCCCAACTTCGGCGCCAGCTCTGCTGCCAATAGCCGGCCGAGTAGATCATTAGGCCCGCCAGCGGGAAACGGAACGATGATCGTGATCGTGCGCTCGGGCCATGCGGCGCGCGCCTCGTCGCGTAGGCCCGCGAGTAAAGCCAAAATCAAGAAAACTCGGGCCACCAGTTCCAAGATTTGCGCAAGTCTCTTCACATAAAATTCCTTCGTAGCCGCACTGCTTGTCTCGGCGAGAGCGACATCCTCCAGCGCCACTGCTCTTATGCCGGTTTTAGCCCCCGTATCAACGTACCTGTTTGAGAGGAGTCCGGCCAAAGCGTTGCCCAGATGAATGCAGCCACAAAGAACGCAAGGGCCGCCCAGCCCGCTTAGACGTATCGCCAATAGCGACCAGGTTGGTGCTTGCGAGTTACCGTACCCCTCTCCTGTAAACCGCCGACGAGGTGAGGAGGAATTCGAGTTGAGCGCTTAGCTAAGAGCACTCAAAGCCGACCCTTGGGCTCTGCTCGCAGCGAAGCCGCTAGGATCGCGCCGCTAACCTCCATCTGCTGATCGAAATGGCCGAAAGACCCATTGGTTAATTCGCAGTAGCGGCTGCGCTCAAAATGCGGATGAATTCAAAATCTGGTTCTTAAAATTTTATGCTTATCATGCTCCGCAAGAACAAAAACACGGGGGCGCCGGACCATGACCATCTTCGAGGGACTTCTACTTGTTTTGACTATTGCCGGAATGACAGCCGCCTATGAGTGGCGTCAGGAAGTTCTCTATGGTCCATACCTCAGGTCAGACGATCAGCTCGGCGTCCGATGACCACGCTCGATGTTCAAAAATTCCAATTTGTGTGCGAGGCCTGCGGTAGCTTGACGATCAAGGTTGCTCATCCCGACCGAGCGCCGGACACGACGATTGTCGAGTGCGGCTGCTGCAATTCTCCCCGCGGTACCATGGCGGCTCTTCGTGATCTCGCGAGGCAGGGCCCAAGCGACCTGTACGAGTTCTAGCGGAGCATAACGCGCTGAAAAGTGCCTCGCGCGTCCCAGGGTCTAAAACCCGAAAAGCGCCAACCCAACCCAACGAATCGGAAAAGCCACCGCGCCAAAAATGGCGATTGTGGCGATTGGGATCGAAACCCTGTTGATCTGTTCACTCATATCGACCCCGAAAAAGAGGCCTGGCGGCACGTCACCGCCAAGGCCGACGAGGTTACGGGCATGCAGTTCCCGTTAAGCGTTCGTCTGGTGGAATGCGCCGCAGGTTCAATGGTCCTGCAAACGGCAGCGAATATTTAGAACCATCAACCCGCATCCTCCGCCCGTCCCATCACCGCATGGGTTTTTGTAAACCATCCCTCAATGTTGGGTTTCGTTTAACCGCCCGGCTTAAGGGTTTGATCCTGCAGGCCTGCGATGGTGCGCCCCTTGATCGGGGATCAACCCGGCAGGTGCGCGCCCCATGCAGTCAGCACGGCGGCCCCAGCTAACGATGCGCGAAAAACGCTCATTGCGGTAACCCTCCCGGAAAGAAGCCATGGGCATCCTCACGCCACCTTGGCGAGCGCGCAAGGGTCTACCGTTTTGGTTTGGTGTTAAGCCCCCAAGTGTGGGACCGCCGGGGTCAATCGGCGGTTAAAGCCGGCGGCCCCCGTCACGCAACCTGGGCAGCAGGGGCGGGCTACCCAAAGCGCGACCGGACTCAACGAACGCGGAGTGTTGCGGTTGCAAACGTGCGGTGCAGCGGGCGCCTACCCTGGGTAGGAAGCTACCATCAATATGGCGCGGCATTCTGAGCT
>Ga0070679_100005045_pt1 | contig 12186 bp, 6 predicted proteins | sample KBSC63BmetaG_FD_65652 | JGI IMG/M metagenome (GOLD analysis project Ga0070679, IMG submission 65652) | Corn rhizosphere microbial communities from Kellogg Biological Station, Michigan, USA - KBS C6-3B metaG | ecosystem: Host-associated > Plants > Roots > Rhizosphere | place: USA: Michigan... | reverse complement strand
GGCAGGAGCGCGAGCAGGCCGCCGAGGCCGAGCTCCCAGATCCGGGTGGTGGTCACGAAGTAGGCGCCCGACGGGTTGGCGTGCGTGTAGTAGACCGAGTACCAGAGCGAGCCGACGACAACCGCGCCCGCGAGGAGCAGGACCACGTGGTGCCCGCGGGTCCGCCTGGCGCGGTGCCGCGCCGTCAGCGCCACGAGCGCCGCGAGGAGGAACAGCAGGGGCCAGCCCAGGTAGAACTGTTCCTCCACCGACAGCGACCAGAAGTGCTGCACCGGGCTCGCCGCGCTGTCCGACTTGAGGTAGTCGACCGCGTTCCACGCGAGCTGCCAGTTCTGGTAGTACAGCGCGCTCGCTCTGATCTGAGACGCGGTGTCCGCCAGCTGTGTCGCCGGCAGCACGAACCGTGAGGCCACCCACGTCACGGTGAGCACCAGCGCCGCCGCGGGCACGAGCCGCTTCGCCCGCCGTCCCCAGAAGTCGAGCAGCGCGATCCGGCCGGTCTTCTGGTATTCGCGGAGCAAGTGGCCGGTGATCAGGAACCCGGAGATCACGAAGAAGACGTCAACGCCCGCGAAACCGCCGGGAAGCAGCGACGGGTACAGGTGGTAGACGACCACCATGCCGACGGCCAGCGCCCGCATGCCCTGGATGTCCGGGCGGAAGCCGCGTCCCTTCGACTTCTCTCCGGTTGCTGCCTCGGCCTTCGCGCTGAGCTTCGCGCCATGGTTCTCGCCGCGGCTCTCGCTCGGTACCTCCCGAGGAGTCTCCCCGGGTCTGCCCCTGGCGACGCTGTCGGCGGTCTCCTGCTGCTCCTGCTCTCGCGGCGGTACCGTCTCCTCCACGCTCACAAGTCCGGAGGACCTCCGATCGGCAAGGGGTGAGTGGGCAGATCCTGTAGGAACTACGATCCTGTAGAAACTACAAAGTTACGACTGCTGCGCGTGGCTTTCACGGTAAAGCGACCAACTTTGTGATGGGTCTCACGCGCGACTTCCCTGGCTGACGCCGGCGAAACATGCGGCGATATGGAGCCGATCCTGGAAACCGCCGGTGAAAGGGCGGCGGGCTGCAGTGGTGAGGAGTGGACTGAATACCTCGCGTTACCTTACCGTTTATGTCGTTCGGCGCCTGCGACGTGCGGCGGGGCGGGTCGGCGTGGTGTCACCGAGCCGGACTTCACCGGGGGGCAGTCCGTGGCGCAGGTACTGCTCCAAGATGCGCTCGATGACCTGGCTAAGCGAACTTCCCTCACGCTGTGCCGCGTGGTGAGCGGCGCTCCGGAGCGCGTGGTCGATCTTCACGGTGAGGTGCGGCCGCCGCCCGGCCGGCACGGCGGACCGGCGTCGCGGGAAAGCCGAGGGAGTAGGGACAGCGGGGACGTGGGAGCGGATCTCGGGCGGAACCTGCTGCCGGATCCGGGCAAGCACGGCCTGACGGCTGATGCCGAGTGCGGCGGCCAGTGGGCGCAGCGGCCAGCCCGCGTCGTGGAGCTTCCCCAACGTGGCCGATAGCAGGTCACTGTGGCCGCCACCGCGAAGATCGCGCAGGTAGACAGCCATTTTTTCCGGAAGAACGAGATCGGCGACGCTCGCGACCGCTGTCGTTGGGCCGGGAACTCGCGCAGGGGCCGGGGCGGCGGCGGTCTTGTCCTGGGCGGCCGCGTTCTTGTCCGGGGCGGTGGCGGTCTTGTCCTGGCCGGTCTTGTCCTGGGCGGTCTTGTCCTGGGCGGCCGCCGACGTGCCGTGCTGTATGTAGACCCGCAGGCCATGGATCACGACTTCAGACAAGGACCGGCCCTCGCGCGCGAGGCGCGTCCTGAGCCGCTGCCGAAGCTCAAGGTCCAGGCGGAACGTCAGGAACTGGCCGGCCCGCGTGGCCGCGCTGATCTTCTTGGGGTCGTTCTTGAGCTCGCGGCTGGGGTCGTCCGTGGGGTCGTTTGTGGGGGCGGCGTCGTCTGCGTGAACTGCGATGACCCGTTCCTCGCGGTGCCCGGCTTGCTGGAACGTCGTCATTGTAGAGTCGGCTCGCTCACCCCGCCGCCACGTGATCGGCCGCGACCGCGGCGACCGCGTCCTGGATCGCCCGCTTGTGCGCGGCGGCGAACCGCAGATAAGACTCGCGCTCAGCGACCCTGGTCGCGCTGTCCCAGCCAAGCAGGTCGCCCATGATCGCGCTCACCGGACCGACGGCAGCGGCTCCGCAGTCGGCGTCCTCGAAGAGCAGCCGGATCCGGCGGGTGAGGACGTCGGCGACGTGCAGTGCGCCCTCGTGGGTGACCGCGTAGGCCACCTCCGCGCCCAGGTACGGATGACCCTTGGCGATCGGCGCCGCCAGGGTGGGATCGGTCTTGGTGAGCTGGAGGACCTCTTCGGTGAGGGTCCCGTACCGGTCGAGGAGGTGCTCCACGGTGTCCCTGGACACGGCGTAATCCTCGGCCAGCCGGCTCGCCTCCGCGGTCGCGGCCGCGAGGCCGTCGGCGCCGAGCAGCGGCAACTGGTCGGTGACCGAGGCGGGGACCCACCGCTCGTAGTCGGCGACCGCCGTGTCCACGACGTCGCGCGCCATCACCCGGTAGGTGGTGAACTTCCCGCCCGCGATGCTCACCAGGCCGGGAACGGGCTCGTCAACGACGTGCTCGCGCGACAGCTTGGCGGTGGGCGCGGACTCGTCAGCCGCGACAAGCGGTCGCAGGCCCGCGTAGACACCGATGACATCGGACCGGGTGAGCGGGCTGACCAGGACCCGGTTGGCCTGGGCGAGGATGTAGTCAACGTCTTCGCCGGTGGCGGCGGGCTCCTCCCGCTCGCCGTCCCAGTCGGTGTCGGTGGTGCCGACGATCCACCGCTGACCCCACGGGATGATGAACAGGACGCTCTTCTCGGTCCGCAGGATGATCCCCGTGTCGGAGCGGATGGCCTCGTAGGGGACCACCACGTGCACGCCCTTGGACATCCGCACCTGGTAGCCCGCGCGGACCCCGGCCATCTGATGAACCAGGTCGGTCCACACCCCGGCGCAGACGACGACCCGCCTGGCGGACACGTCGACGTCGCGGCCCGTCTCCTCATCCCGCACCCGCGCTCCGGTGACGCGCTCCCCGTCCGGGTCGCGTAGCAGTTCAACGGCGCGTGCCCTGGTGGCGACGGCCGCGCCGTGCGCCGCGGCCGTCCTCGCGACCGTGAGGGTGAACCTGGCGTCGTCGGTCTGCGCGTCGTAGTACAGCAGCGCCCCGGCCAGGCTGGAGGCCTTCAGTGCAGGCGCGAGGCGCAGCGCGCCGTGCACGCTCATGTGCCGGTGGAACGGCACCTGCTTCTTGGTCACGTTGAAGGCGTCGTACAGCACCAGGCCGGCGCCTACGTACGGCCGCTCGAGGACCTTGCGGTGCAGCGGGTAGAGGAAAGAGACCGGCTTGACCAGGTGCGGGGCGATCCGGGAGATGAGCAGGTCCCGCTCCCGCAGGGCCTCGGAAACCAGCTTGAAGTCGAGCTGTTCCAGGTAGCGCAGGCCGCCGTGGATGAGCTTGCTCGACCGGCTCGAAGTGCCGGAGGCGATGTCGTTCGCCTCAACCAGTGCGACTCGCAGGCCCCGCGAGGCCGCGTCGAGCGCCGCCCCGGCGCCGGTGACGCCGCCGCCGATCACGAGCACGTCGAACTCGGTGCCCGCCAGCCGGCCGAGGAGCGCTTCGCGGTCACGCGCGTCGAGCCGTCCGTTAGTGGTCATGAGCAGAACCTTCTCTAGCTATGGCCCCTCACCAGGGCTGGAGACTTTCCGTTCCGGTTACATCGTATGTACATCGTAAACGTATGTACATCGTAAACCTGCCCGCCGGCGACGCTCGCCGAGGTCGCCCTGACGCGGGTCGACGGTACGCGCGTAGGCTGAGTCGGCCCGCTGCGGTAGATGACGGCCCTCGAGGAAGGAACACGGCGAAATGCGCTTGATGCGGATCGGGGAGGCAGGCAGGGAACGGCCGGTCGTCCGGGTCGACGACGACCACTACGTTGACGTGTCGGACCAGTTCGCCGACTTCAACGAGGAATTCTTCGGCTCGGGCGGCATCGAGCGGGTCCGCGCCCTCGCCACGGAACGGACGGCGGCTGGCCAGGTGTCCGCGTTCGGCGGCAAGCGGATCGGCGCGCCGATCGCCCGCCCGCATCAGATCGTCTGCGTGGGACTCAACTACGCCGATCACGCCCGCGAGACCGGCCAGCCGATCCCGGCCGAGCCGATCCTCTTCAACAAGGCACCGAACACCCTGATCGGCCCGAACGACGACGTGCGGCTGCCGCGCGGCAGCGTCAAGACCGACTGGGAGGTCGAGCTCGGCGTCGTCATCGGCAAGCGCAGCTCCTACCTTGAGACTGATGCCGACGCGCTCGCCGCCGTCGCCGGGTACACGCTCGTGAACGACGTGAGCGAGCGGGAGTTCCAGAGCGAGCGCGGCGGCCAGTGGGTCAAGGGCAAGTCGGCCGAGACGTTCAATCCCGCGGGCCCGTGGCTGGCCACCCCGGACGAGATCGCGGACGTCCGCGAGCTTGACATGTGGCTTGACGTCAGCGGGGTGCGCAGGCAGACGGGCTCGACCAAGACGATGATCTTCGATCCGCTCTTCATCGTCCGCTACATCAGCCAGTTCATGGTCCTCGAGCCGGGCGACCTCATCGACACGGGCACCCCGCCGGGGGTTGGCCTGGGCATGAGGCCGCCGCTTTACCTGGTCGAAGGCGATGTCATGGAGCTGGGCGTCACCGGGCTCGGCACCCAGCGGCAGCGCGTCATCGGACCGAGGTGACGGCGGCGCTCATGCTCAGCCACGGGTGTTTTGCGGGCGACGAGCGCAGTCATCCCACATGGTGCGTCTGGCTCACCCGGTCACGGCGTAGCTGATCGCGTTTACCTCCTCGGAGGTCAGCTCGATGCTCGCGGCCTGGATGTTCTCTTCGACGTGCTCAGGGCTGCCGGTGCCGGGAATGGGCAGCATCTGCGGCGACCTGGCGAGCAGCCAGGCCAGGGCTATCTGGTGCGGGCGGACGCCGTGCCGCTCGGCGGCGGTGCGGACCGGGACGATGGCGTCGGCATCGACGATCGGGGCCCACGGGAGGAAGACGAGTGACTCCTGCTCGCACAGGTCCACCATCGATTCGGAGGACCGGTCGCCGATGTTGTAGCGGTTCTGCACCGAGACGACCGGGGTCACTTGCTGTGCCTCGCGGAGCTGCGACTCGTCGAAGTTGGAGACTCCGATGTGCCGGATCTTGCCCTGGCCTTTGAGCTCCTCCAGGGCGCCGATAGACTCGGCGACCGGGACCTTCGGGTCGGGGCGGTGGAACTGGTACAGGTCGATCCGCTCAAGCCGCAGCCGGGTGAGGCTGCCTTCCAAGGCCTGGCGCAGGTGCTCGGGACGGCCGTCGGGATTCCACTGCCCCGGTCCCGGCCGGAGCAGCCCGCCCTTGGTCGCGATCACCAGTTCGTCGGGATACGGGTACAGGGCCTCGGCGATCAGCCGCTCGCTGACATCCGGCCCGTAGGAGTCGGCGGTGTCAATGAACGTGACGCCAAGTGCCACGGCCCGTCGCAGCGCCGCCTTGGCTCGGTCCGCGTCGGCGGGCTCACCCCAGATCCCGTCGCCGGTGATTCTCATCGCGCCGAAACCGAGCCGGTTCACCGTGAGGTCGCCGCCGATGTCGATCGTGCCCGCGGCAGCCGCCGACGTTTTCGCGTTCATGGACGCTCCTTCTCAGGTCCTTGCCTGGACCCCCCTAGATGGAATCGTGCTACCCAGTTTCCCGTAACCAGGCCGGCCAGCTGACAGCGGGTAGCGGCACCGGTGCTCTGCGCGGCTGCCTCCCGATTCCCCGGCACCGGATGGTTCATCCCCGGGCAGTACCAATCCGTGCGGAGCTGGCGCCGATGGCGGTGATCGGAAGCTCCGCGGTCAGGCTTGTTCCGCTGCCGTCTGGGCTATCGAGCCAGAGTCGGCCGCCGAGCGCCTCGACACGGTCCTTGAGCCCGACCAGGCCAGTGCCGTCGCCGACAGCCGCGCCCCCGGCGCCGTCGTCGGTGACCGCGACGCGTAGCAGGTCGTCGGTCACCGCAACGCGGACGCTAACGACCGAGGCGTGCGCATGCTTTGCCACGTTGGTCAGCGCCTCCGCGACGACGTAGTAGGCACTGACCTCCACATGCTCGGGCAGCCGCTGCCCCACGTGCACGTCCAGCCGGACCGGAACGGGGGAGCGCCGCGCGAGCACCCGGAGGGCGGGGCGCAGGCCGCCACTGCCCAGCACCGCTGGATGGATGCCGCGCGCGATCTCGCCCACCTCGTCCAGTGCGTCGTTGGCGCTGGTCACAGCGCTTCCAAGCTGGGCGCGCAGCTCATCAAGCCCAGGCGGAACCACAGCCTGCGCGTCGCGTAGCTTCAGCGCCAGTGAGACCAACCGCTGCTGGGCACCGTCGTGCAGGTCGCGCTCGATGCGCTGGCGCGCCTGGTCGGCGGCGGCGACGATCCGCGCGCGCGAAGCGGCCACCTCGGCCCGCGCCTCGGCGTTCGCGATCGCGGTCGATACCAGCTCCGCGAATCCTTCCAGCCGGGCCTCGGCATCCGACGGCAGCACCTCGTCGCGCATGAACCCCGCCAACACCGCACCCCATAGCCGACTCTGGACGGTGACCGGCACGCCACACGCCAAATGGTAGCGCGACTCCGTGCTCGCGATCCGACCGATCACGCCCGTGCTATGGGTGCGGTCAGCCCGCGCCGCGCGGCGCGTGCGGTGCACGAGCGTGGTCACGTTATGTCCACCGAGTGGCAGCCTGTTTCCGACCGAAGTCGGCACGGTGCCCCGCGCGGTCTGCCAGAGGCCCATGACCTCCCCCGTGTCGGGCTCGTCGTACCGGATCAGGGCCGCGAAGTCGACGGCGAGCAGTTGCCCGGCCTCGGCGGCGACCGCGGCGAACACTGCCTCCGGTGGCTCGGCCCGAGCCACAAGGGTCGCCACCCGGCGCAATGCCGCCTGCTCATCGGCGATCCGCCGATACCCCGCGTACAGCTGGGCATTGTCCAGCGAGACCGCGAGTTGCCCGGCGATGAGCCCGACAGCTTCCAGCCGCCCAGTGGTGAAAGCGCCACGGATGAGACGGTTTTCCAGCAGCAGCACCGCGCGTAGCGCGCCACGGCCAAGGACCGGCACCGCCAGCAGCGAGCAACTGGTGACGTTGGCGAAGTAAGGGTCGCGGGCGAACCTGTCGTCGCTCGTGGCGTCGCTTACCGCCAGCGGCTCTTGAGTCCGTCGCAGGTAGCGGAGTACTGACACCGGAGCGCCGGGATCACTGTCCGGTCCATCGGGTGCGCGGGTCCTATGGCCGCCCTCAGGCGGGGGAAGCAGCCAGTCCTGCCGGTCCTCGTCCCACAGCACTAGGTGCACGCCAGTGGCGCCGGTCATGTCGCTCAGCACCTCAACCACGCGGGCGTGCAGTCGCTCGACACTTGTCTCGGAACTTAGCGCCCGCGACGCGGACAAGATGCCGAGCAGGTCGGTGGTACCGGCGGTAACCGTGGCGAGGCGCGGCTGGCCCCCAGTCTGGCCAGCCTCGCCGTCGGCGGTAGCGGCCGACGGGCTGAGGCCTGGGTAGGCCCATTCCATTTGCTCGGCTTTCGCGACGGCACCCCAGGCGAGGTACTGCTCACGGGCTTGGGCGAGGAGGTCATGGCCCGCGTGCTCAAGGCCGTGGGCCAGGTAAAAATGGCCCGCGTGCTCCGCGATCAGCGCCCGGTGCCATGGGCGCCGCCGCCTCTCGACCTCTCGCATGGCGGAGTCGAACGCGAATGCCGCGGTGCGGAAGTCGCCCATCGTCCACGCCTGCTCGGCCTCTACAAGCCGCAGCAGGTGCAGGAAGTTGTCCGGCCCTTCCGCGGCGCGGGCACCCAGCCATCGCAGCACACCGTCAAGTTCCGCCAGCATGTCGGCGCGCTCGTCTCCGTCGGCGGACCGGGCCTGCCCAGCGAGGCCAAGCCCGTACAGCGGGTGGGCCAGGGCACTCGTGGTAAACCCGTTGACGACAGGGAGCAGTCGCACCGCCGCCGCACCGTGCCGCGCCACCACAGCCGGGTCGCCGAAGATGGTCGCGGCGATCGCACGGCACAAGTGGACGTGTGTCCCGACTATCGGGTTGCCCGTGTACCGGTCGGCGGGGATCACCTCGTCGGCCACGGTTGAGCCCGCGTGGCGTAGCACGCCGGCCAGCCAGTGGTAGCTCTCCAGCCACTCCGAGGTCTGGATGGCGCCGGTCCGGCGGGCGAAAGCCTGCGCTGCGTTCACCTCATCCATGCAGCCGTCCAGGGTCGGCGCGCAGTCCAGCAGCCCTACGACGGTCTGGTCGTAGGTGCCGCCGGCGCTCGCCAGTTCACCGCCCGCGAGCAGCCCCGCCCGGGCACGCTGGCTTTCCTCGATGCTGTTCTCCACCGGCTCGAACCACGAATTCAGCAGCGATACCACCACGCGGGCATGCGAGGCGCCTGGTTCAAAGGACCTGGCCTCGCACAGCGCGAGGATCCGCTGTGCCGCCCGGTAGGCCGCGGCATAGTCGCCTCGCTGGGTGATCGCGGGGAAGGCGGCAGCGGCGGCCGACCCGACCAGGGTAGGGACTGGTCCGTGCTCGGTGCAGATCCGCAGCGCCTCAAGGCCCACCCAGGAATGCATGGCCTGGTCGCCGACATAGAAGACCGGCGAGAGCATCGCGTTGAACAAGCGGCCCGCGGCCAGCAGCGCTGGATCGGTGATGTCGGGGCGGGCCAGGTCATCGGCGGGATCCGTATGGTCCAGCCAGTCGTACATTCGGGCAAACCGACTGTCGATTTCCGCGGGCAGGCTCTCGGTGTCGGGAACATCGATGCCGCACTCGCGCAGTGACCTGGTCACCAGGTCGATGGCCTCGGTCAGCCGATTCCGGCTGGTCAGGCTCTTCACCTGGAGCGTGGTCGCGCGCGGACGGTCCAGCACGGTGGCGGTCAGGTCTTCGAGTGCGCGGTAGTCCTCGTCCGCCTCCTCCAGCCGTCCCAGGCTGTACAGCGCGGAGTAATGGGCGGTGCGCAACTTGATAAGGGCATCGGTGTCGGCGGGATCGGCCAGTGCGAGCGCGGCCGTCAGCAGCGCGTTCACCAGCGAAAATTCCCCGATCTGCGACACTTCGTCGGCCGCCCGCCACAGCAGCCCGGTCACCGCCCGGCGTTCGCCGGAGTCCGTGACCGCGTCGGCTACCGGCAGGTACTGCTCTGCCGCGACCGCGAAGAGTTCAGGAACCACCGCAAGCCGACGTGCCATGCTGAGATGCATTTCGGCTTGCCGGTCCGGCTCAAGACCGCTCAGCACATCCTCGCGGATCCGGTCGTGCCGGAACCGCACCGCATCGTCGGTCCCGGCCTCCCGCACCAGGATGCCTTCATGGAAAGCCGGCCCCAGGAGGTCCAGGACGCCTCCCGTCGTGCCGATCGCGAGCTCAAGCACGCTCAACTTAGCGCGCCCGCCAAGGCAGGCCATTGCCTCTACCGCCCGCCGCGACTGCTCAGGCATAGCCGCGACCCGGGTTGCCGACAACCCGCCCGCCTCCGCCTGGGTTAGGTGCGCCCGCATGGCCGCCGTCTGCCACCGCCACCCGTCCGACGTAGCCGTTAGCACGTCGTCTCGGCGCAGCGCGTTGAGCAACTCCACGGTCTCCAGCGGGTTGCCATGGCTGTGCGGTTCGATTACCTCGCCCAGTTCCGCTGCCGCCGCAGGGGGCACGTGCAGCATCTCGCCGAGCATGGCAACGAGATGGGGTCCGGCGAGGTTGTCCAGCCGTAGGTGCTGCACTCCGGCCTCGCTCCACCGGGACAGCATGGCCGCCAGCGGGTGCGAAGGGTCCACCTGGCCCTCCCGGTATGCCCCCACCAGCAGCAGACCTTCTGACCCCTCATTGCTCAGCACCATGTCCACGACGCCGAGCGGGATGCCTCCGCCCCATTGCAGGTCGTCGATGAATACGACGAGCGGGCGTCTCCTTGACGCCACCGCGCGCAGGGACTGCACGGCCACCAGCTGCGCACGCATCCCCGCGGAGAGCGGGTCACCGAGGTCGCCCGGCCCGAGCAGCCTCGCGAACTCCGGCACCACCGTGGCGAGCAAGCCCGCGTTCGCGCCAAGCGCCCCTAGCAGCCGGACGCGGATCCGGGCCACCTCATCTTCAGGTTCGGCAAGCAGCAGCCTCCCGAACGCCGTGAAGGCCTGCTGGATCGCGTTGAACTCCTGGTCCCTGCGGTACTCGTCGAACTTGCCCGCCACGAACCAGCCGTCGTTGGCGGCCACCTCCCCCCGCAGCTCGTCGACCAGCGCCGTCTTGCCCACTCCCGGCGTACCGCTGACCAGCACCCCGGCGCACCGCCCGGCCAGCGCTTCGGCGAACGCCTCCTTGAGCGCTGCCACGTGCTCGTCGCGGCCCACCAGCCGTGACGGCGGCAGCAGCCGGACCGGGAAATCGCGCTCGCCGACCCGGAACTCACCATGCCCGGCGCGGGTGTCGCTCAGCCGCTCCAGGTCATGGACGAGACCGTCCGCCGACTGGTAGCGGTTGTCCGGTTCCTTCTGCAGCAGATGCAGGATGATCTTGGACAACGGTTCCGGTATGTCGTGATTGACGTCGGCAGGCGGGGACGGCACTCGCGCCAGGTGATCGTGAATGAGTCGCAACGGGTCACCGACGCCGAACGGCGGCTCGCCAGTGCCAAGCTCATACAAGACCGCGCCCAGGGCGTACAGATCGGCACGCTGGTCGACCGCCCGGCCCGTCCGTCCGGTCTGCTCCGGCGCCAGGTACGCGAGCGTGCCGGGGATCTCGTTGTGGTGCGTGAATTCCGGGCGGATTTCGGCGACCGGCGTGGCCAGCGCGAAGTCCACGAGGGTAGGCGTGCCGTCCGCGGCGACCACGATGTTGGCCGGGGTGAGGTCACGGTGAATCACCTCCCTGCGGTGCAGTTCGGCCACCGCTCGAGCCAGCCGCAGGGCGAACCTGGCGAGGTCGCGCGAGGGCAGTGGTTTCGGCAGCTCCGCCAGGGGGCTGTCGCCGGCGTCCGCCAGCACGATCGAGCCCTCATGCGGCAGTTCGTCCGCTAGCTGCGCGACGCCGCCCACACCGCGCAATCGCTCAAGGATCGCAGTCTCATGGCGCAGCCGGGACTCGGCGTCCGGGCCGAGCGGCTCCTTCACGATCAGGGTGCGGTCCACGCGCGACAGCCGGGTAACACGTGTGCGGGCGCTGTCGTGTACGACCGTGAACCGAACGGGAGGATCGATGTCGTCCGCCATCCTGCTCCTCCACCTCGGCCGTAACCTTCGAACCTATACCTTTCCCCAATCTTTACATTGGCGAGATGACGACGCGACTCACGCCCAGCCATCATCATCAGCTCCAGCCGTCCCAGCCACGAGGTTCTGGTTGCGCCGGATGCCAAGCCAACGGCCGTCACGCAGCGGGCAGCGGGCACGCTGCATCCCAGGTAACATTGGCGTTTGGTAGGCCCCGATAGCTCAGTGGATAGAGCGACCGCCTCCTAAGCGGTAGGTCCCGCGTTCGAGTCGCGGTCGGGGCGCAGGTCAAACGCCACTCCCAGAGCCCGAACGGCGATTCCGTGCCGGTCGCGTGCCCGATGGCATGGACTGATTGTGCGGCTTGGACTTGGCGAGTTCGACCCGGGCAGCCTTGCCCACCGCGTCGGCCAGGGCCCGCTGGCGTGCCGCCGACGAGTGCAGGTAGATCAGCGCGGCCCGCTCGCTGTCGTGCCCCATCCGGACCATGAGTTCTTTGAGGTTCGCGCCCGCGTTGGCGGTGAGCTGGTTCCCGGTGTGCTGCAGGTCATGAAGGTGAACGCCTTAGGGCGACCTCGAACAAGCGGTAAGCCTCGGAATGCGTGCGCTTGAGGGCGACCGGAAATCACTGCCGTCCCTGCTGATGGTGAGCCGGGACCTCACCAAGGTTCTCAGCGACCGCTACTCCGGCCAGACGCAGACCCAGGACTACCTCGATCAGCTCACGTCCCTGGCCAACGCCAGCTGAGAGCCGTTAAGCCAGGCAGTGCCCCCTGGCCAGAATTTTCCTTGCCTTGCGGCTGCCTTGCGGTGTGATCCTGTGATCCGCCAACTGATAAGCGACGCATGT
>Ga0070679_100005044_pt1 | contig 12187 bp, 6 predicted proteins | sample KBSC63BmetaG_FD_65652 | JGI IMG/M metagenome (GOLD analysis project Ga0070679, IMG submission 65652) | Corn rhizosphere microbial communities from Kellogg Biological Station, Michigan, USA - KBS C6-3B metaG | ecosystem: Host-associated > Plants > Roots > Rhizosphere | place: USA: Michigan... | reverse complement strand
GGGTAGTTCTTGAGGAACGCAGTGCACTGCAGGTCGCCGCAGGAACCCGGGGTCGCATTCACGTCCAGCCGCGGCGTGAGCACACCGCCGCCGGCGACCGGAATGTCGTACTGCAGGCCGGTATTCCATTTCCAGTAGCCGATGCCCGCCGGCGCGGTTCTGCCAAGCCTCACCGCCGGCGATGTCGACTTGACGAAGTTGAAGTCCAGCCAGCTCACGGAGGCATCGAGCTGCATCCGCTCGATCGGCCGCACCTGAAACTCACCCTCCACGCCCTTGATAACGGCGTTGCCGACGTTCGTGTACTCGCCGCAGGGAGTCTGGTACTGCGGAGGCAACAGATTGCCGCTGGAGTCCACGCAGGCGCCCGGACCGGCCGCCGCCTGGTAATTGTCATACTTGTTATAGAAGGCGGCGACGTTGGCACGGACCCGGTTGTCGAGCCACTGGCTCTTCAACCCGACCTCGAAGGCGTCCATCGTCTCCGGTCCGAAGGCCACGGCCTGCTGCGGAAAGTAGGGTCGCGGAGAAACGCCGCCGCCCTTGAAGCCCGTGGAGAACTGCGCATAGGTCATCAGCGAAGGCGTCCACTGGTAATTCAGGCCCACGCGGTAGTCGACGTGCGAGCCGTCGAAGGTCGCAACCTTGCCGTTGAGCGGATTGGCCGGATTGCTCAGCGGCAGGTACGGAGTGATGCCGTCGATGTTGTAGCGGAAGAACGTGTAGTCCTTCCTGTCCTTCGTATATCGCAAGCCCAGGTCCATGGTCAGCGCGTCCGTGAAGTGCAGACCCGCGTGACCGTAAAACCCGTAGCTCTGCACCCGGGTGGGATCATCCTGAATGAAGTCGAACGTCGGCTGCGTCGGTGTGCCGTACGGCACGAACGGCGAATTCACCCGACTCTCGTAGTAGGTCTCGTCCTTGAGGTAAATCGCGCCGAGCGTGTAGTCGAGGAAGCTGCCGAACGCATCGCCCGTCGCACGCAGCTCATCAGTGAGCTGATAGTGCTTGAGGTATCCCGAGTCCAGCACCAGATCCACGGGCGAGCCGTCCGGATCGGCGTTGTTTTCGCTCAGATAGTGGCGATACGAGGAGATGAACTTGAATGCCAGGTGGTCGAGCGCCTTGTAGTCCAGCGTCAGGGCCGTTCCCCAGGACGACAGATGCTCCTGCGGACTGACCGCCCAAGCCCCATTGGGCGCACCCGGTGCCCCGGCCGTGTTGATCGCTCTGTACGTTTCGCCGGGGTCCGAGAAGTTGGCGTAGGTGACGTAAGGACTGTTGATGACCGTATCACCGCGGAAGGGACCGTACGGCACGAAGCGGTTGTTGAAATTGATACCCGAATAGGCAAGCGTCTTGACGGTGCCGGTGGATTCCAGCAGCGTGGTCGGCGTGACCGTTCCGTTGTCCTGCGTCGCATCGAGGGTGTAGTTCGCCTCGAACCGATCGGTGGCCAGCCAGCGCACTGCCAGGCGCACACTGGTGTAATCGGTGGCGCCTTCCGTCCCCGTGCGGCAGTTCGGCGAGTTATTGCCTCGCGGTATGGCGCCTGAAATCACGTCGGGATCGCTCGGATGAACGCACGAGTAGTCCAGCATCTGCACCCAGCCGTCCTGGTGCACGGTGGCGGCGGTGATGCGGGCGAAGAGTTTGTCCGGCAGAACCGTGAAGTCCCCGCTGGCGCGAGCCCCGGTGTGATTGTCACTTCCGTACTCGGCGGTGACATTGCCGCCCATGCCATCGGGTTTGCGCGTGTAGAGCTTGATTGCACCCCCCAGCGAGTTCATGCCGGCCAGGGTTCCCTGCGGTCCGCGCAGGATTTCGACACGATCCAGGTCGATCAGCGCGAAGTCCGCGCCGGTGAGGCTCGAGTAATAGACGTCATCGATGTAGATTCCGACACCAGGGTCCACAGCGGGGTTGAAATCGGACTGACCGACGCCGCGGATGTAGGCCTTGAGGGATTTGCCAGCGCCCTGCTGCTGCGGCTCGAGGTATACGTTAGGGGCCGTCTGGGCAACATCGACGAGATTCGTGGCGCCGCGCTGCTCCAGCATTTCGCCGGTCACGGCGGTGATCGAAAGCGGAGTCTTCTGCAGGTCCTGCTGGATGAACTGCGCCGTCACGGTGACCGTCTCCAGGGACGACGAGTCAGCCGCCGCGGTTTTGGCCGCCTCCTGCGCCGCAGCCACACTCGCGCTCAACGCGCAACAGACCGCAGCGGCGACCAGCGACCCCACGCCCACGGCCGACGAGCGTCTGGCGATCGAGTGCTCACAGGCGGCCGATGCCCTCTGCGCAGTCGACGGTCCCTCGGCAATCGACGATCCCTCGGCAATCGATGTTCTCTTGGGCACGGACATTCCCTCTGCTGACAGTGACGAGATCGCTCTGCTTAGGTCGCGGTGCGCGCGTCCCGGCTGAGCGACGACGAAAACTGACCGGAGGGGGGCTTTGCCCCCGCTCGAGTCGGCCGTCACTCTAATCGGAAGGAATATCGGTACCCTTGCCCGGCGTGTCCGGTCGAATTGACTGTGATGGACGGTCGTTGCGCCAGCGCTACTCCGCTTCCTCTTCGGGATTCGGCCAGGGCGAGTGCATGTAGTACGGTACGTACGTGAAGACCGCCTCGATTCGGTAGATGCGTCCGTTGCGGATTTTGAATGCCTCCATCAGAGACAGGGAGTTCGGAAACTTCAGCAGCGTTTCCCGCGTCTTGCCGTCCGTCGTCTTATAGTGGTCGTAGCTGTTGTCGTGGTCGAAGAACCCGGTGGCCACTACGATCCCGCGCTCCGTATCGATCAATGCATAGTGACGCTGCCTGACCCGCTTGTTGATATTGAAATAGCCCAGTTTGAACTGCGCTTCGCAACCCTGCGCGAGCGCGGCGGAACCGAAGCTGCCGCTGGTGGTGCTGATACCGTTCTCGATGCGCTGGCAGTCGGAATCGAACAGCGTGAGAATATCGCCATCGTTACGTGAAATCGTGCTGAAGTAGCCGTTCGCCACATCGCGCAGCCGCTCCCGACCGCGGCGCTCCTGCGGCGCCAGCACCTGGTTGAACGCCGGATCGTGGACCAGCTTGGCCGGATCGCCGAACGGCGCCGGCATACCCGTCTTGCGCTGCACGACGGTCTCGACCTCCGTGATGCGGCCATCCCGGATCTTCAGACGCATGGCGTAATAGGCCGGAGCGCCGTGCTCCTCGACCGTACCGAGCCACGCTGCATTGGACGTCTGCGTGTCAGCAACGGTCAGGGCGTTCGCCGAGACGCTGCTGATCGTCGCCCAGATTCCCTCGCCTATCGGCATCACTACGTCGTTTTCCGTGTACTTGACGTCTCTTGAGAGGGGAATCCGTGAGGGGTCGTGATGAAGCAAGGCGTCCATGTATCGGTGTGTGAAGCCCACCAGGCAGTCGTGATCGCAATCCGTGGCGGTGGCCGCACCGAGAGGTGTTGTGGCGGACGAGTGCGGGGGTTGAGCAGCGGCTGCGAGCGAGCTGGCCAGCGCAACGATCACGAAGCAGGTAGTTTTTCTCATAGGATTCTCGCTGAGGGAAGGCGTGAATGACGTGCTGGAGTTGCATGTAGTTACTCAACCAGCCTCGTTGCGGTCCGGCGTGCCGGCCTCGTCCTCCAGTTGGGTGATCCGGGCGTTCGTACCCAATTGCGCCATTTGTGCGGCCTGCGCTACATTGGGAACGGCGAATGAAGCGCTACCGACGGGGGAAGGAGTGCCACCAGGCATCGCGTACGTGCGAGATCCACAACGAGCTGCGATAGCCGGCGCAGAACCGGTCATGACGCCGACGGCAATCCTGGCGATCCCATAATCCTCCTTCGCGACCGGACCGTACGCCGCAAGCGTGCGTTCGTTCGGACTGGTCGTAAGGGTACTGGGCGGCAGTCGACTTTCTTGATTGAAGTGGAGAGGCGCGTTGACTCAGATAGAAAGGTTGTCATCCGTACCCCCGCGCTCGTTGGACCTGCAGGCCGTTGATGAAGCGCAGCGGACGGCACTCTGGTCCCGCGCGACGGACCAGTTTTTTCCCGGACTGTCGGTGAGCGACTTCGGCTCCAACCCCACCGCGGGTTGGATGCAGGGGCGGCGGTTCGGCCCCGGAGAGTTGTGGACGATATTCTCCCCACCGCTGCACCTGCAGTATGCCCCGGGTCGCGGCGGCGACGCCGGCCGCTGCGGGCTGCCGCTCAACGAGTCGTTCACCATCATGCTGCAGATGCGCGGCTCCACCGTTGCCGTGCAGAATGCGCACTCCTGCTGCCTGCGGCCACGCGACATCTGTCTGATAGACGGGCTCGCTGCCTTCGAGCTCAAGGTCGTCGATGCGTTCTCGCAGATGATGTTTCTGCGCCTGCCACGCCAAATGATGCTCAGCCGGCATCCCTATCTGGCGCGCCAGACCGCGGAGAGCTTCACTGGCGACGAGGCGGGTGCCAGCCTGTTGTGCAACGTGCTGCTGGATGTGCTCGACACAACCCCCGACCTGAAGGAAGAACAGTGCGCCGCGGCACTCGTCTCGGTCGTACAGATGCTCGGGGTGCTCAAATCCCATCCCGCGCAGGCGAGCTGGCGTGTGCGGGCGGCGCTCGCGTTCATCGATGGCCACCTGTCGGAACCCTGGCTCACCGCGAACAGCATTGCCACGGCGCAACGCATGAGTCGCCGGCGGCTCGATGACATCCTGGTGAAGTCGGTGGGCACATCGCTGAGCGGGCAGATCTGGCTGCGCCGCCTGACCCAGGCCGCCAGCGATCTGGTCGACCCCAGGTACTTGTCCCGGTCCGTTGCGGAGATCGCTTTCGCCTGTGGGTTTGAGGACACCGCGCACTTCACGCGTGCGTTCAAACGCCAACACGGCTGCACGCCACGCGAGTGGCGCATCCGGGCTTCATTCGCAGGAACCGGGTCTTCCTCGACTGATTACCAGGGTTCGGTGGCGCCGTTGTAGCGCCGAGAGGTGCCGGAAACTTTGAGGCCGACAGCGGCGCTCGCCCCGATCATCTTCTCGACAGTGTCCATGGGTCGCGTGCTGGAGCGGCCGCACACGGCGGTCCGCTCCAGCACGCTGTATCACTCGAGCCACTGCGAGCTCATGAAGTACGGCAGGTAGGAGTAGATCGACTCGATCCGGTAGATCTTGCCGTCACGGATCTTGAACAGCTCGACGAGCCCGAGCGTGTTCGGATATTTCACCTCGGTCGGGTGGGTCTTGCCGTCGGTGGTCGTGAACGTATCGCTGCGGAGGGCGCGGTCGATGTAGGCGGTCGCCAGCACGACCCCGCGCTCCTCGTCCACGATCGCAAAGCGGCGGCCACGCACCCCGTCGACGCTCCTGAAGACTCCGAGTTTAAGCTGCGCTTCGCAGCCTTGCGCCAGGGCGGCCGCCCCGGAGCTCCCCTGCGTCGTCGAGACCCCGTTTTCGAGCCGGGCGCATTGCGGATCGAAGTGTGTGTGGAGCGTCCCGTTGTTGAGCTGCACGCTGTCGTAGTAGCCGTTCACCAGCTGCGTCAGGCGCTGGCGCGAGCTGCGTTGCGAGCGGGGAAGCACCTGCGTGAACGCCGGATCAGGGTCATAGTGCTCGGTATCGCCGAACGGACCCGAATCGCCCTTGCGGGCGACCACCGCCTCGATCTCGGCAATCCTGCCGTCTTCGACTTTCAGCCTCATCCCGTAGAACGCCGGGGCGCCGTGCTCCTGCACCGTTCCGAACCAGGCGACATTGCCGGTCGCGGGGTCTGCCTCCCGCAGGGGCGTGGAAGTCTTGGCGCTGATGGTTCCCCAGATGCCGTCGCCGATCATCATCGACACACTGTTCTCGGTATAGCGCACCACCTTGGCCCACGGCAGCCGGGCGGAATCATGGGCTACCAGCGCATCCATGTACCGGTCGGCAAAGCCGATCAGGCAATCACGTCCGCACGCGGCAGCCTGGCCCTTCGAGGCGGCCGCGGACTTCACCAGGGTCACCGGCGTCGCTCCGCCCGGCGGATCCGTCCAGGGCGAGTGCATGAAGTAAGGCACGTAGGTGAAAACCGCCTCGACGCGATAGATCTTGCCGCTGCGGATCTTGAACGCCTCCATCAGCGTGATGGAGTTGGGCCACTTCAATGCGGTCTTGCGCACCTTACCGTCGTTGGTCTTGTAGGTATCGAAGGTGTTGGCGTGATCGAAGAAGCCCGTGGCGACCACGACGCCGCGCTCCTCGTCGACGAGTTCATATCGGCGCTCGCGCACGCGCTTGTTGATGCGATACAGTCCCAGCTTGAATTGCGCCTCGCACCCCTGGGCGATGGACGCGGCGGCCGCCCGGCCGCTGGTGGTGCTGATGCCGTTCTCGGTCCGCTGGCAGTCGTCGTCGAAGGAGGTGAATATCTCGCCGTCATTGAGCTCGACGGTGCTGAAATATCCGTTCGCGACCGCGACCAGCCTTTCCCGGGCGCGCCGCTGCCCGGGTGGGAGGATTTCGGCAAACGCAGGATCGTGCACCAGTTTCGCCGGATCGCCGAAGGGCGCGGGGAGCGGCGTCCTGCGGTCGACGACGGTCTCGACCTCCACGATCTGCCCATCCCGCACCTTGAGCCGCATCGCGTAATACGCCGGTGCTCCGTGCTCTTCAACGGTTCCAAACCAGGCGGCATTGCCCGTGCGGGTATCGGCGACTTCCAGACCGGTCGAGGCGGCCCCGCTGATGGAACCCCACAGGCCGTCCTTTCCGAGCGGCATCTGCACATCGTTCTCGGTGAAGCGGACGCTCCTGGCGAAGTGCCCGCGCGAGGGATCCCTGTGGACCAGGGCATCCATGTAGGCGTGCACGAATCCGATCAGGCAGGCGTGATCGCAATCAGTCGGGATGACCGCACTGCGCTCACCTGGCGCCTGGGCGGAAGCGGTTCCGACAACTGCGAACGCCAGCGAGATCGCGAGCAGCGCGTGCACGCGGAGCGCCCGGAGCGCGCCAGGCACCCGCCTGCGGATCGGGTCGCCTTGCGGGCGCGCTGTCTCGGAATCGTTTGTATTCAACATCTTGGGCTCCGGTTGCAGAAGACGCGGCTCGCAGGTCCGCGGGACGCGGGCATTTGTTGGACCGAGCCGCCTTGCGCGGTTCGCTTCTTACGCTACAGGCCGGATGATGCGGATTTCAACACCCCTGGCCGCCTCTGCCGCACGGATTGCGCGCACACGCGCCCGGGAGCAGACTCTCGTGCCCTCGCCGTCCGGCACCCGCCGCGTCGCGTGGGTTTCATCGTGGATCGCCCGCGGCGCCTTCGGCGGCGGCGGCGATCCTGATGACAGGCCTGGCCGCACACACAGTGAGACCGCTCAGAAAATGATCAATCCCGTGTTTGATTCCTGGAGCCCCGCCCGCAAAGGCAGACGGGCCGGGTTCGCGGCGATCGCTGCGGTTCCCGCCCTTGCCGCAGGCGCACTCGTCATGATGGTTTGCGGTACGGCCCACGCGCGGGCTTCGCTGCCGGAACAGGTCGTGATCGACGGTCAGAACATCTACCCCGAGAGCATCAGCTCCGCGGCCGACGGGCGGCTGTTCACCGGCAGCTTCGACGGGATCATCTATCGGGCGCTGCCCGGGAGCGATCGCGCGCACGCCTGGATCCGGCCGGATGAGCGCAATGGCCTGCTGTCCGTGTTCGGAGTGCTGGCCGACGAGCGCTCGGGCACCCTGTGGGTGTGCTCCTCGCCGAACTCGCTGCGCAAACCGCCATCGGTCGGCACCGCCGCCGTGATCGCGTTCGATCTGAAGTCCGGAAGCCTCAAAGGCCGCTATCCGTTTCCGGCGCCCGGCGGTGTCTGCAACGACATCACCGTCGCGCACGATGGAACCCTGTACGCATCCGACACGCCGGGCGGGAGGATCCTGAAGCTCGCGCGCGGCGCAAAGAACCTGGCAGTCTTCGCGGACGATCCGCGCCTGAAAGGGATCGACGGCCTCGTCCTGAGCGGCAACGGCACGCTGTACGTGAACATCGTCAGCAAGGGACAGCTGCTGCGCGTCGATCGCCGGCCGGACGGCACGGCCGGCGCGATCACCGAGCTCAAGATCTCCCAACCGGTCCGCGGACCGGACGGCTTCCGCCTCATTCGCGGCAACCGCTTCCTGCTCGCGGAGGGCAACGGCGGGCGCGTCGACGAGGTCACCATCAAGGGCGACGAGGCGGCAATCAAGGTGCTGCGGGAAGGTCTGAACTCGCCCACGGCCGTTGCCCTGGTCGACAGGACGGTGTACGCGAGCGAAGGCAAGATCGGTTACCTGATCAATCCGGCGCTCAAGGGCCAGGATCCCGGACCGTTCGCGTTGCACGCGATACCGCTGCCGGACTGAAGCGGACCGGGCTGCGCTTCCAGCTGCGTCAACCGGCCGTTCCAGCGCAGTCAAGGCAAATACGGACCGGGCGATAGACTGCTGCGGTTCCGCGCAGGGGGAAGCATGCGCCGTGCACTCGCGATCGGCCTTTTTGCGGTCCTGTCGACTCTCGGTATCCGCGTGGCCGGCAGTGCCCCGCGGCCGGACTGTGACCGCGCCTGCCTGACGGGGTTTCTCGATCGCTACGTCGCGGCGCTGCTCGCGCATGACCCCGGGCGGCTCCCAGTCGCGCGCGACATCCGCTTCACCGAGAACCTGGTACCGCTGAGATTCGGCAGCCAGGGGCTCTGGGCCACCGTCAACGGCCGGCGCGATTTCAACCTCTACGCCGTGGACCCGCAGCGCGGTGATGCGGTCTGGATCGGCATCCTGAAGGAGAACGACAAGCCGGTCATGGTGGCAATCCGCCTGAAGATCCTCGGCGACCGGATCACGGAAAGTGAGACGCTCGTCGGGCGATCCGGCCTCACGGCCGCCGACCAGGTTGCCGGACCTCGCCCCGAGTTCAGCCAGCCGATTCCTGCGGCGGCCCAGGCGACGCGCGAGCAGCTGATCGCGATCGCGAACTCCAACTGGGATGCGATGGAGCAGGGAAACGGCCGGCTCGCGCCCTACGCCGTCGATTGCGAGCGGTATGACAACGGACGCAAGACCACCCAGGGCCCGTCTCCGCCTCCCCTGCCCGGCACGCCTCCCGCGGGAGGGGATGTTGCCAACGCGGCGGACCACGACGTCGGAGAGCTGGGCTGCTTCGGCCAGATGGACTCCGGCCGCTTCCGCAACGGCAGCCGGGTGCAGCCGCGGCGCATCTGGGCGGTGGACCGTCAGTACGGGCTGGTCGTGGGCCTGTTCACGCCGAATGTGCCCGGGACGGTGCGCACCCTGCACCTGCGCAACGGAAAGACGCTCACCGTCGGGCCGGACGAGCTGATTCCGTTCACCATCGAGCAGGTGGAAATGTTCCGGATCGTGAACGGCCAGATCAGCAAGGTGGAAGTCGTCCTGGGGCCACGCGTGCCGTATGGCATGCGCAGCCCCTTCGACATGAAATCCCTGTGGGAACCGCGTTAGCCCGGTCCGGAGGGATCCCGGGCCTGCAGGCAGTGCAGGTGCCAGTCGCCGCGGTGAGGGGCATCGCGCGTGACAGGCAGCACGCGACGGGCGCGGCGCGTTACGAGCCGGGACCTTCGCCCCAGCCCGAATGCAGCTGGCCATTGCCGCGGAAGAAGGCCTGGATCTGCCGGATCAGGCCGTCCTGGACCTTGAAGAGCTCGAACACGACCGAGCCGTTGTTGTCCGGATAATCCGGCGGCGTGGTGAAGTTGCCGATCGCGAACACCAGCCCCCGCTCCACGTCCGCGATGTAGAAGCGCCGGTTTTTCACGATCCACTTCGTCCGGGGATTCTTGAACTCGCCGCCGCAGCTGCCCGCGCTCAGCCCTGAATTGACCGTGAAGGTGCCCAGCTCGATCCGCTCACACTCCGGATGCCAGGGAACGTCGTGATAGTCGACCGTTCTCGAGACCACATCGAAGTACCTGTTGGCGATGGCAAACAATGCTTCCCGTGAGGAACGCTCGTCGACGGGCAGCACGGTATCGAACAGCCGATCGGGCAAATGCAGGGATGAGGCAGGCGTTGCGCCGAGCATCCCGTCGTAGGAGACTTCCTCGACCTCGGCGATCCGGCGGTCGACGACTTTCAGGCGCACCGCGTAGAACCACCATCTCTCCTGGTCCCGCGTCGGGGCATTCGTGAGCACGCCGTAGAACACGGCGGCGCCCGTGACGGGATCGACCAGTGCGTGCCGGAAGGGGATGCGCCTCACCAGCCCCCAGACCTCGCCGTGGCCAGGTTGGCCGATGGCCCCGTTGGAGGTCACGCGGACAGAAGGAGCGAACTGCAATCGCGACGTGTCGTTATCGACCAGCGCTTCGGAATAAGCGGTGAGAACTTCGAGCAGGCAGCGGCGATCGCACGCAGTCGCGTTCGCATCCTTGCGGGCCAGCTTCGCCGCGCCGCGCACCGAGGCCTGTTCCGCCACCCCGGCCAGGGAGACGTTGCACAGCAGCGCTCCCGATAAGGCGTACGCAGCAAGGTGCAGGGGCACTCGGCAGGAAGATCTGTTCATGCAACGGCCTCGGTTTTCAAAGGTACTTGCGGAATGGAGATGGCACGGCACTGTCAGCTTAACGTCCGGGGGCCACGCTGCAGGGGAAAGCTCTCAAAGGAACCGCGCCATGATCGCTTGGCGGACTCTCAGCGACCTGGGCTAACAGGAGTGTGTGGCTCGTGTACCCTTGCGCCCATGCGCGCGCCAGCTCACGCTGTTGTATTACTTTTCGGGCTTGGATGCTTCATGCAGAACGTGGCGGCGGATCCCCTGGAGATCGGTCTGAGCGGCCGCGGCACGCTCATCGAGGGTACCTCGGTCGACGCTGCCGCCTCCGCGCCCACCGTCATGCTGGTCGGCGGACTCGCAGGGCAGGATGCGGGCGTCGATGCCGTCCGCCGTGAAGCGGCTGCGTACGCCCGCACCGACCCGGCTCACAGAGCCGTTCACCTGATCGCCGTGCCGCTCGCCAATCCCGACGGTGCCCGGCTGCAGTTCCCCCCGACAGGCGTCGCGTATCGGGATAACCCGGAGTCCTTCGCCTTGTGGCGGTGGATCGGCGTGCACGCTCCTGATCTCGTGATCGTGGTCGGCTCGGACGACGCCCACCTGGCCGCCACGCTGACGGGCCAGACGGTCGCGGAAGTTGGGCGCATTCCCGCCAGGGACGTGCCTGTGGGCTCGCATGTGCTCCAGTCCCTCCCCGCAACGCTGGCCCGTTCGGAAGCGCACCAGGAAATCGATCGGCGACGCGCCCGCTCGCCCCGGCAGCTGGCGGAACTCCTGGCCCGGTACTACGGGCACGAATTCAACCAGCCCTGGTATATCGAGGCCGTGGCCCTGATCGGTCAGCTGCGCCTCGGCCATCTCGATGAGGTCAGGCGGCTCGCCGAACCGTATGTCGACGGCAGCCGGGACAGCCTCGCGCGCCCGAATTCGCTGGTTCTCGCGGGTCACATCGTCTTCACCGAGCTTGCCCGCCGCACCGGCGATCCGCGCTATGGGAACCTGGTCCGCCGGGTCGCGGACCTGGGGTTCGATGCCGACGGACACATGAAGGAGTCCATGCCCTATCACCAGGGCTACAGCGACTCGCTGTTCATGGGAACGGTCATCGAAGCGCAGGCGGGTGCGCTCACGGGTGAGCGCAAATACTTCGACATGGCGGCCCGGCACGTCGCGTTCATGCAGCACCTCGACCTGCGGCCGGACGGACTGTACCGGCATCAGCCTCAGACGGATGCCGCCTGGGGGCGGGGCAACGCCTTCCCGGCGATCGGGCTGGCGATGACGCTGGCTGAATTCCCGAAGGACCACCCTGATTACAGGCGACTGCTGAAGTCGTTCCAGGACCACATGGCGGCGCTTGCCCGCTACCAGGATCCGGACGGCCTGTGGCGGAACGTCGTCGACTATCCGGGCGCCTACGCCGAATACTCGGCCACCGCGATGATCGGCTTTGCGATGCTCAAGGGTGTGCGCAACGGCTGGCTGCCGGGCGACAAGTACCAGCCGATCGTCGACAAGGCCTGGCGCGCGATCCTGACACGCACCGGAAGCGACGGACACCTGGTGGACGTATGCGAATCGACGATGAATCTCAAATCGCTCGATGAGTACCTGCACCGGGCGGCCGCGCTTGGCCCCGATCCCCGCGGGGGCGGCAT
>Ga0070679_100005043_pt1 | contig 12188 bp, 10 predicted proteins | sample KBSC63BmetaG_FD_65652 | JGI IMG/M metagenome (GOLD analysis project Ga0070679, IMG submission 65652) | Corn rhizosphere microbial communities from Kellogg Biological Station, Michigan, USA - KBS C6-3B metaG | ecosystem: Host-associated > Plants > Roots > Rhizosphere | place: USA: Michigan... | reverse complement strand
CTTGAGCCGGAGCGGGTGTTCAACGCCACCCACGGCGCGCGGCGGCTGCTGTACCACGGGCCCGGCGGCTGGCAGGTGGACATCTTCCTCGACACGTTCGAGATGTCGCACACGCTCGACCTCGGCGCCCGGCTCGAAGCCGAGCCGGAAACGCTTGCCACCGCCGAGCTGCTGCTCACCAAGCTGCAGATCGCCGAGGTCAACGCCAAGGACCTGTCCGACACCGCGATGCTGCTCTGGGATCACGAGCCCGCGTCGGCCGACGGTCCGGGTCTGCTGAACCTCGGCCCGATGATGGCGCGGTGCGCCGCCGACTGGGGGCTGTACACCACGGTGACCGACAACCTGGCGAAGGGCGCCGAGCTGCTCGGCTCGCTGATTCGCACGGACGCCGACCGGTCGCGGATCGCGAGGCGGATCGCGGTCATCACCGACGCGCTGACGGCCGCGCCGAAGTCGGTGGGCTGGCAGCTGCGGGCCAAGGTGGGCCGCAGGAAGCGCTGGTACGAAACCCCTGAGGAGGTCATCCGTTGAGCATGCGGGTCTACTTCGCGACCGACATCCACGGATCGGAGGTGTGCTGGCGCAAGTTCCTTAACGCGGGACGGTTCTACAACGCCGACGTGCTGATCCTGGGCGGGGACGTGACGGGGAAGGCTGTGGTGCCGGTGGTCGCCGCCGCGGGCGGCGGGCACCGCGTCAGGCAGTTCTCCGGTGACCGGATGCTCGACGCGGACGAACTCGCGGCGGCCGAGACGCGCATCAGGGACATGGGGTTCTACCCGTACCGCACGACCGAGGACGAGCTCGACGCGGTCTGGGACAACCCCGAGGCGGTGAACGAGATCTTCCTCTCGCTGATGCGCTCCACGCTCGCCCGGTGGCTGGACCTGGCGGCCGAGCGGCTGGCCGGGACCGGGATACGGCTGTACGCGATGGAGGGCAACGACGACCCGCCCGAGCTGCACGCGATGCTGCGGGACTCCTCGGTGCTCACCGAGACCGAGGACCGGCTCGTCGACCTCGGCGAGGGCATCACGATGGTCTCCTACGGCTACTCCAACCCCACGCCGTGGCACACTCCACGCGAACTCGACGACGACGAGCTCGAGCGGCGCATCGACAAGCTGGCCGCCCAGGTGAGCCGGCCGGAGCGGGCGATCTTCAACCTGCACGTGCCGCCGGCCCACACGGCCATCGACAAGGCCCCGGCGCTCGACGGTTCGCTCAAGCCGATCGTCAAGGGCGGCGCGGTCGTCATGCAGTCGGTCGGCTCGGAGGGGGTGCGCCGGCTGCTGGCCAAGCACGAGCCGATGCTCGGGCTGCACGGACACATCCACGAGTCGCGCGGCGCGGTCCGGCTCGGCCGCACCCTGGCGGTCAACCCCGGCAGCGAGTACGGCGACGGGATGCTGTGCGGCGCGCTGCTCGAGATCGACGGCAAGCGCGGCGTGCGGCACTACCAGCTCCCTACGGGTTAGCACTACCCGGCGCGGAGCGCGAGGATGAACGCGACGCTGCCCGCCACCGATGTCACCGTGCGCACGTGGTTCCACGCGGTCCACGACGAGAGGTACTGCGCCCAGGTGTGCGCGGCGCCCGGGCCCGTGGGGTCGACGAGGGCCAGGGCATTGTTGCGGGGCACGTGGTAGACCGCCGTCACGATGAGGCAGACCAGGTAGAGCGCGGTCCCGGCCAGCACGTAGAGCGCCCAGCGGTGGTCGAGGTGGCGCAGCGCCGCGACGGACGCGACGATCGCGACGGCGCCGGTCCCGAACAGCGCGAGCATGAACAGCGGGGCCGGCGCCGCCTTGTTGATGGCGTTCATGGCGGAGATGCCCTGGGCGTCGGGCAGCCGGCCGAGGGCCTTCATCACGAAGGTGGAGAAGGCGAAGAACATGCCGCCGGACACGCCCGCGCCGACCGCCGCGATCGTGGTGAGTACCTGAGAGTAGCCGCCGATCATCGAGCGCCTCCTATGTTCACGTGAGTCACCCGTATTCAGGTGACTCACGGCGTTCGTGTGAGTCATACCGATCAGTCAACCTAGCGTGAATGAGACTGGCCATAGCTCACAGGCGCAGATACATACGCGTTCGTCTACGCTTGATGGTGTGGATGTCTTCGGTGGCCTGCTTGACGGCCCGCGCGCCCGGGGCGCGTTCGCGCTGCTGGTGATGATGGACCCGCCGTGGTCGGTGCGGATCGAGGACCGGGCGCCGTTGTCGCTGGTGTCGGTGGTGCGCGGGCACGCCTGGGTGATCCCCGACGACGCCCCGCCCGTCCAGCTCGAGGCGGGCAGCGTCGCGGTCATCCGCGGCCCCGACCCGTACACCTTCGCCGGCGACCCGGCCACCCAAGCCCAGGTGGTCATCCACCCCGGGCAGTACTGCACCACCCCGGACGGCCAGCATCTCGCTCAGGCGATGAGCCTCGGCGTGCGCACCTGGGGGAACAGCGCGGCGGGGTCGACCTCCATGCTGATCGGCACCTACGAGCGGGACAGCGAGATCGGCCGGCAGCTGCTGTCGGTCCTGCCCCGGCTCGTGGTCATGCCGGCCGACGAGTGGGACTCGCCGCTCCTGTCGATGCTCGGCCGGGAGATCACCAGGGACGAGCCGGGGCAGGAGGCGGTCCTCGACCGGCTGCTCGACCTGCTGCTCGTCGCGGTGCTGCGCGCGTGGCTGTCCCGTCATCAGGCGGAGGCGCCCGGCTGGTACCGGGCCCAGGGCGACCCGGTGGTCGGCCGGGCCCTGCGGGTGCTGCAGAACAACCCGGCGCAACCGTGGACCGTCGCGAGCCTGGCCCGCGAGACCGGCGTGTCGCGGGCTACCCTCGCCCGCCGGTTCGCCGAGCTGGTCGGCGAACCGCCGATGGCCTTCCTCACCACCTGGCGGCTGGCGCTGGCGGCCGACCTGCTGCGCGAGCCCGGCGCCACGATCGGCGCGGTGGCCCAGCAAGTCGGCTACGCCAGCCCGTTCGCGCTCAGCGCCGCCTTCAAGCGGGTGCGGGGGGTAAGCCCGAAGGAGCACCGGGCCGCCGTCACGCAGTGAACCGAGGAGATGATGTGGCCGATTCCGGCAAGTGCGTTATCGCGGTAACCGGGGCATCGGCGGACGCGCCTCCGCCCGGGCTACTGCCCGCGCCCAAGGACTGCGAGCTGCGGTTCATCGAGAGCAGGGAACAGCTCGCCCGCGACGCGGCGGACGCCGACGTCGTCTTCGCCTGGCAGCCGCGCCTGGACTGGGTCGAGGCAAACTGGGGCTGGAGCCCGCGGCTGCGCTGGATCGCCGTGGCGGCCGCCGGAGTGGACTGGCTGCTGTTCCCCGCCCTGGCCGGCAGCGACGTCGTGGTCACGAACTCGGCGGGCATCTTCGACGACGCCATGGCGGAGTACGCGGTCGCCCTTGTCTCGGCGGTGTGCGCCGACCTGGCCACCACCATCCGGCTCCAGGCCAGCCGGCGCTGGCGGCACCGGGAGACGAGGCGGCTGGCGGGCAGCGATGTCCTCGTCGTTGGCGCAGGCGGCATCGGGCGCGCTATCGCCCGGCTGTTCAACCGCCTCGGCGCCAACGTCCGGTGCGTGGCCCGTACCGCCCGCGCCGATCCGGAACTCGGTCCGATCGCCGCGCTCGAGCAGTTGCCGGCGCTGCTGCCGGCTGCGGACTTCGTCGTCCTGGTGCTGCCGCTCACCCCGCAGACGGAGCACGTCATCGGAGCGCCCGAGCTCGCCCTGCTGCGCGACGACGCGTGGCTGGTGAACCTAGGCCGCGGCCGGCTCGTCGACGAGGCCGCGCTAACGGCCGCGCTGACCAGCCGGGCGATCGGCGGCGCGGCCCTCGACGTGTTCACCAGCGAGCCGCTGCCGGTCGGCTCACCGCTGTGGGACCTGCCGAACGTCATCGTCTCGCCGCACATGTCCGGTGACTCCCTCGGCTGGGACACCGCGCTCACCGGGCTGTTCCGCGCGCAGCTGGCGCGCTACCAGGCCGGCGAGCCGCTCGCCAACGTCGTGGACAAACAGCTCGGCTACGTTCCCACTCGCTGACCCGCGGTCAGGCGTGAGCCATGGCCGCCAGGCTGTCACGGACCGCGACGGTCAGCGGGTCGCCGGGGGCTAGCGCCCGCTCGCAGTCGGCGAGTGTGGCCGTGAGCAGCACGCGGGCGTCGGCGGTGCGGCCCACCGCGTAGTAGGCGTGCGCCAGGTTGGCCCGCGCCGCCAGCGTGTCCGGGTGGTCGACGCCGAGCACGCGCTGGCAGTCGGACTTGGTGCGCTCGTAGAGGTCGAGCGCGCTCGGCATCCGGCCGGCCGAGTGATAGGCCGACGCGAGGTTGCCGCGCACGCCGATCGTGTCCGGGTGGTCGGCGCCCTGCACCCGCTCCCGGTCGGCGAGCGCCCGTTCGTACAGGGTGATCGCGTCCCTGACCCGGCGCGCGGCGTGGTGCGCCGACGCGAGCACGGTAACCGCGTCCACGGTCTCCAGGCTGTCGGTGCCGAGTACCCGCTCGGCACCCTCGAGCGCGCGGCGGCCGTGCTTGATCGCGTCCTTGGCGTGGCCCGCGTCCAGCCAGGCGCGCGCCAGCCGGCACCGCGTCCTGATCGTGTCCGGGTGGTCCGGGCCCTGGCGCCGCTCGCGCTCGGCGAGCGTCCGCTCGATCGCCTTGATCGCGTCCTTGTGCCGTCCCGCCTCCTGGTAGGCGGCGCCGAGGCTGTCCTGGACGGCCAGCGCGTCCGCCCCGTCGGCGCCGCCGCGGTCACCCGCGGCGAGGACGCTTTCCAGCACGGGAATCGCGTCGTCCGGCCGGCCGACGGCGAGCAGCGCGGTGCCGTACTCCGCCCGGGCCGCGACCGTGCGCGGGTGATCGGCGCCCAGGTACCGGGCCTGGGTCTCAAGCACCCGGTGATAGAGCGCGACCGCGTCGCCGCCCAGCCCGGCGGCGAGCGCGGCGCTGGCCAGCCGGGCGACGGCGAGCTGCGCGTCCTCGTGGGCCGCGCCGAGCCGCCGCTCGGAGGCGGTGGCCACCGCGCGCCAGTGGCTGACCGCGGGCCCGTTGATCCTGGCGGCGTCGAGGCTCCGGCCGGCCCGGAACAGGACCTGGTGGGCGCCGCCCGCCCACAGGGCGCCCGCCGCCGCCTGCTGCAGGCTGGCCGCGCAGGCGCGGAACCGGCCCGCGAGCGCGGGCTGCTCAGTGTCGTCCGGCCAGGCCTCGAGGAGGGCGGCGGCGGCCGCGGCGGCCGCTTCCGCGCGCAGCGAGTCGGGCGTGGCGGCGAGCACCGCGGCGCGCAGCGGCTGCTGCAATAGCACCAGGCCGCCGTCGACGTCGATCAGGCCCACGTTGCGCAGGCTAGCGAGCGCGGCGCGGACCCGGCCCGGGCCGTCGGCCCCGCCCGGTGACCGCGCGGCGAAGTCGGCCGCCGCGGGCGCCGCGAAGACGGACTCCGGTATCCCGCCTGCGCCGAGAAGGGCCGCGACCGCGAGGCACACCTGCGGCGCGCCGCCCGGCGCGAGCTCGTCCGCGCACTCGACCGACAGCGTCCAGGTCACCGCCATCGCGGCGGGCGCGCTCCCGGACACGCCGGCGATCTGCTCCCGCCGCTTGATGTACAGGTCGTGGTAGTCCCGGCAGCTGATGCCCGCGCTGGCGATCGCCGCGCTGGCCTGGACCAGCGCCAGCGGGTCGCAGCCGAGTTCCTCGATGAGGTCAACCGCGCCGAGCCGCTGGTCGGGGTCGGCGCTCAGCCTGGTCATGAGGTAAGTCAGGCCTTCGTGGGAGCTGAACGGCCCGACGGTGAACACGACGGGGTTCATAGCATCGGGGACCGTGACGCCGGACCTGGCGGTCACGAGCACCCGGCCGCTCGGGCCGCCCTGGGCACCCTGGCCGCCCGGCCAGAGCCCTTCGGCGTCCGCGGGGTCGGTGAGGCCGTCCATGACGACGAGCCACGGCCCGGTCGCCTCCGCCAGCCCGGCGAGGAAGCGCCCGGCGGTGAGCTCCGCGCTGTCGGCCGACGCCGTGTCCGCGGGAATCGTCATCGGCCAGCCGCCCGCCCGGCCCGTCGCCACCGCCTGCGCGTAGCCGCACAGCAGCGCGTCGCGGCGGCCGGCGTCCAGCCAGACAAGCATCCCGCCCGGGGTGTCCGCCAGCCACGTGCGCGCCAGGTTGGCCGCGAGTTGCGTCTTCCCGGTGCCCCCGGACAGGTCGGGAACACCGTCGCGCGCCCGCGGCGGCCCGGTCAGGACCAGGCACCGCCCCTCGGGCAACGTGGAAAGCGGCCCCGGGCCGGTATGCGACCGTGGCGTGAAGCAGTCGGCGAGCTCGGGGACAAACCCGGAGAAGACGGGGCCGGCCAGGCCGGACCCGGCAGGGCCTTGACCGCCGGATGCGGCCGAATTTCCGCTGGTCGCGTCGCTGCTGACGGCCATGTAACCGCACCCCCTTGAACCCGCCCACCGGGACCTCCGCCATCGGAGGGTTGGCTATGGGGCAACCCTACGGGGAGTGCGCGGTCGACAACTGGCGATTAGCCGGTAATGCCGCGAAAAATGATGAAACGTGATCTGGGGAGAGTCGGAAGCTTCCGTTCGGTATATTGATTCGGATCAGTACCCTCGCGGACTGCGACCTCAGCGTGGCCCACGCGTGATCTACGCCGTGCACAATGGTCACCGAGCGCCAGTAGCTCAGTCGGATAGAGCGGCTGCCTTCTAAGCAGCGGGTCGCGGGTTCGAATCCTGCCTGGCGCGCCTGTGTTTCTCACTTGGCCCCCTGACCGCGTGCCCGTCGCGTGCCCGTACAGTCAGCCCCAGGAATGTTATTACCGAGTGCCTTGCGGGCGAGCTTGCCAACCTGGTCAGCTATGACACGCTGGCGCGCGTCGGACGTGTGGAGGTAGATCAGCGCGGCCCGCGTCGAATCGTGGCCCATCCGTGCCATCAATTCACGGAGATTCGCACCCGCTTCAGCGGTGAGCTGATTGCCGGTGTGCCGCAGGTAGTGATGGGCTACGAGGTTGACCAGGCGATCCGGGGCACCGGCTTCCGCGAGGAAGACCGCGCCGTCCAGCGGGTGGAAACCAGCCCCTGCCAGATCGGGCGCGTAGCCCACGTCATGCAGCACCGCGGCTGCCTCAAGAAGGTCCGCGTCTGGCCCGGCCACCGCTCGTACGCTGCGCGCCTTGAGCGCTACACCTTGAACATGGGCCCAGCGCAAGGGCAGCGAATGTTCCAACTTCGATCGAGCCACGTCGAAGGCCCAGTCGTTCAGCCGCATGACCGTCACGATAGCTTCCCGGCATCGCAGGAACGAGTACTGCCAGTCCGTGAGGTTCCTTTTGCCGAAGCGCCCTAGTGCCCTCTCGGTGCCTGACATGGGTGCCTAGTCTCACTTGATGCGCGACACATCGACTCCGCTTGATGCGCGACACACCCTGGGGTTGTTTGACCGGCCGGGCGGGGCCCGGCGTGACTGATCCTTGCATGTGCCGCTAGGGTTCGGGTGCCTGCGCGCTGGAGTCTCAGCCGTCGAGGTCGGCCAGCAGGGCCGCGACGTCGAGTCCGGTGGTTAGGTACTCGACGAAGAGGTGATTGTTCAGCGCCCACTTCGAGCGGCGATCGCGGACGAGGAAGATCGCGTCATCGACCTGATAGCCAAGGTGAACCAGCGCCTGCACGACCACCAGGCCCGAGCGGTTGTAGCCGGAGTTGCAGCGGACCAGGACCCTGCGGCCGGCGCGCACCGCGGTCGTCGCCGTCTGCGCCAGCTCGCAGACGTCCGTCAGCTGGGCTGCCGTCAGCGGGCCGTCCGGAATCTCACGGCAGTGATGTTCCACCGTGCCCGCCGGGCCGTGGCCATCTGTGCGGTAAAGGCTGATCACCACGTCGAACTCGGTCCCGACGACCACGGGAATGCGCTCGCCGGATGGCCCTTTGCGGACATGGCCGCCCATGGACAGGCAGGGGATGATCTCGTCCCATGCCGAATCAGGGTCGGGCTCGCCTCGGTGCTTGACCCGCATCGGCGCCACTCCGCTCACAGCCTGCCCGCGAGCGGACAGAAATCAGGACGTCACGTTCCAGATCGTACCGGGGATCGCGGGCGCCGCAGTTTCACCCGGGCCAGCCGTCTTGCAGGCGGCATGCGCGGGCGGTGGTTATCCCAGGTCATAGTTGGAGGCTTTATGCCGCCGGATGTCACGACTGGTCTTCCGGGGTGCAGTGACGGTAACGCCGTCCTCAATACGGGTCGCGCATCAAGTGAAGCCACGGTGTCGCACATCAAGCGGAGCCTGACATCGTGCCGACGGTGTGTCGAGTCCCACCAGATGGTTGACAAATCCGTCCCACCAGTTGCTTGACTGTTGACCTTGGTCTGCGGCGAGACGTCGCAGGCACGAAGACTGGGAGGGTGGCTTGATCTCGGCGGAGCTGGAGCTTTTCGCGGACTACCACCAGATACACCTGTTCGATGACGGGTCGGCGGCCGATCTTGGAGACGCCTGGACCGACGAGGCGGTGCTCGACCACCTTGCCGTGGCCGCAGACGCTATGGCTGTTGGCACTAGCGTCAACGTCAACGTGGCGGTGACCTTGGAGGTGCTGGAGGCAGCGCCGGAGGACGACAGTGCGGAGTTCGACCACGTCGTGGAGGGGAGCCTGCAAGTCCCCTCGGGACGACTTGTCGTCATGGGCTGCACCGACTACGAGCCGGAGGCTGCCCGGTTCGCGGTAGCGGCGGGACCGGTTCGTGTCCGGGCCGCGAGAAGCAACCTGGCCGAAGCGGAACGTCTGGACATCGACTCCGACGATGACCCGGCGACCATGGAACGGCTTCGACTGCAGGTATGGCCCGCCCCGCTTGATGACCCGGTTGTCATCAAGCGCTGGAAGCCGCTAGAGGCATAGTCCACCAGCCGACGAAGCGTGCCTACGCCCGATCATGTCAATCATCTGGTGGGACTGCGATGTCGAGCATCTACCGGGACAGGACAATCGTGCCGACGGTGCCGCTGTGAGAATTTCCTGTACGGGTTCAAGGCGGCCCCAAGGGACCGCTCGCGCCGCCGACTCGGGACGGCTCGGTCGCACTCCCGCTGACGCTCCCGTGCGACCGGCCTCTGACGCCCGGCTGGCTGGCGCGAAGGGCAAAGGCGCGGGGCCGCTGAACGCCGAGGAAGCCGCCCAAGCCGCGGCGGATTTGACACGGGGACCCCTCGCGGCGGCTCCATCGGGCTAATGCGGTCGACCTGAGAAGGCCGCCCGATCGCGGACAAGCGTACAGCCGCCGCCCCCGTGTCAAATCCCCCGCTCCGCAGGCGCAGAACGTGCGGGTCGCCGCCCCCTTAGAGAAACCACGGTCGGCGAAGTCCACCGTTTTACTCTCAAGAGCAAGTTGACAGTAAAACGGTGGACTGTCGGATCTGATATACCCCCTTAAGGGGAGAGTGACGACAACCTCAGATTTGCTAACACTTAATCGCCAAGGATGCCAAACATAGATTGGCGATTAAGTGTCAGAAGACAGCAAGTCAGGGAACATGCCGGACGGATCAACGCTAGACCTTCGGGACGCTATCTCGCGCACTAAAGCTCATCTGAGGGTTCATCACCATCTGACTCCACAGCAATACGGTACTCTTTCACGTATGACGATGCCCTAAACGAAATTTCAGCGAATAGCAATACGGTCATGCAACCCAAAGTAAATGCAAGCCCATTCAAGAATATTGCATATTCGCCACTGTAGTGAATAACTCCCAGAAGAATTGCCACTACGACGAACGCCGACGCTCTGAATGACTTAACTACCGGAGACAACATAACGGGCGCCACAATACTCTTAAACCGATTGATGCTAAGTGCGTAAGCCGTCTCTTCAATATAGTGAATGCGACGAAGCGAATACGTAACTCGGTCCCGATCTTTGCGCGACCTGTGCTTCATCGCTCTAGCTTTAGGTGCAAGGTCTACGATGGGCATCATCGTTTCAGCCAGCCAGTTATTTATTAGAGGAAAATCGCTCAATCTAACTGCTTCGACATAGCCAAGCGGTTCGTCATATGACCGATCTACCAGACCATCTTGGTTCAACCGTTCTAGGTCCTCTCTCAACGACCTAACATCGTCTCGAAATCTACCATAGAGGCTCACGCTTTCAGCATCGATATTTTGCAGGAAATATAGCAAGAACCCAAAAGTAACCGTACTGGCCAGTACTAGGATAGTCGCTAGGCCAACGACCACGGTGAAATACTCGTCAGCTGAAGATATTATTGGCACATCTCGAAAGATATGCGCAGTGCTATTTACAATGATGAGCACGACTCCAACAAACGCTGAAATTCCGAGCTGCCAACTGCCATGGTAAATAAATGTCCGATAGGGAACCTTGGAGAACTTCGGCAAGCGTACTCGCAGAGCCGCGAGCTTCTTATTACTTACATTAGTTTTTTCGGTGAGATCATGATCAGGACTCGACACAGTCAATATTCTTGCAGATGGAGGCCCCCGGAAGCGCGGGTCTTGCTTCCGGGGGCCTCCATTGACGATTAAGCGTCATCTGTCTGCAGGCGGCGGCAGCAGCAAACGGCAGCAACCGCATCGACCGTCGCTGGCTTCCGATGACCTTCTTAGGTCGGCTGACCAGCTACGATGACCCGCATTGAGCTGCCTGTCGCTCGTTCGCATCGAGGGATCACCCACAGGGCTAGTACGTGCCCGCTGCGCGCCCATCGAGGTGGGGAATCGCAGTGACTGACGGCCTCTTACGGTAGTTGCTGCAGGTTTCCTGAACTGCAAGAACGCTGGTCGACTCGCCTACAATCGGAGGCTTCTAAACTGCCGTTCAGACCCGAGCGGCTACCATCAAGGCTGTGTTGACCAATAATTGACAGCCGACGCTTACCCAGGCGAAAGCCCGAGGCTAGAACGGCGGCTCGTCGCTGTAGCCAGGAGCACTGGTCGACCAAGGATCTTCACTGCGTACTAGGTTCCGCATCGGGGCTGCCGAAACGGGCTGTTCCTCTAGGGCTTGGTCCCATAGCTGCCGCAGGTACTGCCAGTTGGTCTCGTCTCCGCCGTCCCTGTAGTCCTGCCAGCGCAATCCCTCCGGGTCTATCCCGCTTAGCTCGCAGAAGACGATGAACACCGCGCGGACGCGGGCTACCTCGACCGGCAGTACCTTGCCGATGATCATGCGCCGCACGGTTTCTGGGCTGGCGGTCACCCTGTTGATCGCTGGGTCGGCGTGTCTCTCAATCATCTCACTGACTCGGCGCAGTGGTGGACGGTCAGCCGCGCAGTAGTAACGCCGGAGCTCCTCCACGAAATCGCGCTTAGCGCCTTTGGGCAGTTGCCTGATCGATGGCATCGGGATGGTGCGCGCCACACTGTCTCCCCGCGTCTAGGTTTGTCACACGCAACCTACTGCGGTCTCTGGCTTGTCTCACGGCGACACGCTGAACCTCGCTAGAATATCCCCCTTGTCAATCATTTGACCTGCGATTTCTCAGTGAAACGAACGCTCTGTGGAGGCTTCAGGCTAAGAATGTGACCCAACAGGAGAACTTGCCGGACAATTCCCCGGCACCATCCCCGAAGCGGAAGCGAGGCCCTGTCCGCCGGGCGGCAGCCCTATGCGGATGGGGTGGTTCCGTCACCGCGGCCGGATACCTGCTCCAGGGCCCGGTGGCTGCAACCGTAATGCTGGCCGCTGCGGTGTTCGTGGTGTGCGCGGTCGCTGTACTGCGGCCGGTACTGCTCGAAGGTAGCGACCCGCGCTCGCCCTTCGTCCGCTTCATGTTGCTCGTCTGTGTGCTGATCGGACGGCCACCGGCCGACTACCTGCCGCCCGACCCACCGGGGCGCTGATGACTTCACCATCTTCGTGGGCAGTCGCTGTCAAGGCGATGTCGCTTAAGCGTCAAGGGGCGGCGGCTCCGGGGCACATCGGGGGCACATCAGCACGAGATCTGCCCGGAATCATTGAGAACTGCCGAGATCTCAGCAGCAGGTCAGACGGCATCGCGGGCACATTGGGCGAGGTCGGAGAGAGGTCGACACACGACCCGGCCTACAGGCCGACTTATGCGTGTTGACGACTACGCCGCATTCGCGTGGTGCGACACCAGACGGTAAGCCGCCGGCAAGAAGGGCGAAGCCGCTTGCCAAGTTGCTAGCCACCAGTCGCCG
>Ga0070679_100005041_pt1 | contig 12189 bp, 13 predicted proteins | sample KBSC63BmetaG_FD_65652 | JGI IMG/M metagenome (GOLD analysis project Ga0070679, IMG submission 65652) | Corn rhizosphere microbial communities from Kellogg Biological Station, Michigan, USA - KBS C6-3B metaG | ecosystem: Host-associated > Plants > Roots > Rhizosphere | place: USA: Michigan... | reverse complement strand
CGTGGGAGAGGCGTCAAGGGGACGGTGCGAGGTCGGACTTCCGTGACGATCGTGTCCGGGAGACTCCACACCTCGACCGGATCGTTGACGAAGATGCCGGGAACGTCACACTCCCGGCCCCGGGAGGCCCTTTTCGGGCCGGGATCGAGGGGCCGATAACGCGCTGTCGACTTTTGGTCCCCCATGGGGGGCTCAAAGTCGACAGCGCGTCCGTCACTGTTGGGCAACACGGGAGGAAGCGTGAAGTTCCCGACATCTCCGTGACGGGGTCGGACTCCCGTCACGGATCCGTGTCCCTCCCGTCACCGGTCCGTGGCTCCCTCGTGACGGACGCTCCACGGGTCCCCCCGCTCCCCGCGACCCGGCCGTCTCGGCCACGGCCACGGCCTGCCAGGGCCGTAGACGAGACGGCCCGTCCCTTATCCGGGCGCCAGCTTGCGGGGCCTGATCCATTTCCGGGCGCCGGCTTGCGGGGCCCCGTCCCTTGCGGGCGCCAGCCGACATAGACCCCATCCCTTCCCCCGCACCCGGCCGGCTAGGCTTGGCCGATGGACCAGGCGACCTCGATCGACCCACGGATCGTCGCCGGGAACGACTACGGGGTGTCGGATCGGGAGTGGACGCGGATCGACTGGCACGGGCACCTGCGGCGGGTCGAGATGTCGGGTGCGAGCGTCAACTACGTGGAGATCGGCGAGGGCGAGCCGCTGCTGTTCATCCACGGCGTTTCGGGGTGCTGGCAGAACTGGCTCGAGAATTTGCCCCACTTCGCGGCCGCCGGGCGGCGCTGCGTGGCGCTCGACCTACCTGGCTTCGGCGCCAGCCCGATTCCGGAGTGGCCGATCGGGATGGAGGCCTACGGGCGGCTGGTGCGGGACTTCTGCGAGAAGCTCGGGCTGGGCGGCGCGACGTTGGTCGGCAACTCGATGGGCGGGCTCGTCGCGACCGAGCTGGCGCTGGCGGAGCCGGAGGCGTTCGAGCGGCTGGTGCTGGTCTCGGCCGCCGGGATCATCAACACCTGGCGGCCGGAGGAGCGGGCGGTGGTGACCGCCTGGGCGTGGCGGCGCTTCTCTCCCCTCTTCGCCGAGCGGGGATGGCAGATCGTCGCCCGGCCGCGGCTGCGACGCGCCGTCTTCCAGTCCTTCGTGCGCTTCCCCAACCGGCTCGACGACGACCTCCTGGTCGAGCAGATCGTCAACGGGCTGCACGAGGCCGACGGCTTCGAGCCGGCGCTCGCCGACCTGATCCGCACCGACTTCCGTGAGCGGCTGGCGACAATTCAGATGCCGACGATGATCGTCTGGGGACTATCGGACCGCGTGGTCCCGGTCGCCGCGGCCGCCTCCTACCACCGCCGCATTCCCCACTCCCGCCTCGAGATCTTCGAGCGCACCGGCCACGTGCCACAGCTGGAGCGTCCGCTGCGCTTCAACGCACTGCTGGACGAGTTCCTCGCCTAGCGCAGTCGACTTTCACCTTGCTATGGCAGGGTCAAGTCGACAGCGCGTCAGCTGGTGACCGCGCCGTGCGCCGCGGACAGCACCGTCGCCGCGTACTTGCCCATCACGCCGCGCTGAAGCTCGGGCGGATGAGCGGGCGGCTCGTAGGCGGCGGCACGCTGGGCGATCACGTCGTCGGGCAGGTCGACCTCCAGCTTGCGCTCGTCGATGTCGACGGTGATCCGGTCGCCCTCCTGGATCGCCGCGATCGGACCGCCCTTCGCCGCCTCGGGAGCGACGTGGCCGATCATGAGGCCGCGGGTGGCGCCGGAGAAGCGGCCGTCGGTGACCATCGCCACCGACTCGCCGAGGCCCTCGCCGACGATCGCGGCGGTGACCTGCAGCATCTCCCGCATACCGGGGCCGCCGACCGGTCCCTCGCCCCGGATCACGACGATGTCGCCGGGGTTGACCTGCTGGTCCTTGACCGCGCGGAAGCACTCCTCTTCGGACTCGAAGACGCGGGCGGGGCCGGACTGCTTGCGGCGCTCCGTGCCCGCGACCTTCACCACCGCGCCTTCCGGGGCGAGGTTGCCGCGCAGGATCGCGAGGCCGCCTTCGGGCTTCAGCGGTGCGTCGACCGGCAGCACGACCTCCTGGCCCGGCGCCTCGATCGCCGCTTCGGCGACCTCGCCGATCGTCTGCCCGGTGACCGTGATCTGGTCGCGGTGGAGGAGCCCGGCGTCGTCGAGTCGCTTCAGGATCACCGGCACGCCGCCCGCCGCGTAGAGGTCGGTGGCGACGAAGCGGCCGCCCGGTTTGAGGCTGGCGAAGAGCGGCGTCGCGCGGGAGATCCGCTCGAAGTCGTCGACGGTCAGCTCGATGCCGAGCTCGTGCGCGAGCGCGATCAGGTGCAGCACGCTGTTGGTCGAGCCGCCCGAGGCGCAGACGCAGGCGACCGCGTTTTCGAGCGACTCCTTGGTGATGACCTTGCTCGGCGTGATGTCCTCGGCAAGAACGCGGATCACCAGCTCGCCGACTTTCTCGGCGACGGTCGGCTTGTCGTCGCCTTCAGCCGGGACCATCGCCGAGCCGCCCGCGCTGATCCCCAGCGCCTCGAAGGCGCAGGCCATCGTGTTGGCGGTGAACTGGCCGCCGCAGGCGCCCGCGCCGGGGCTGGCGACGCCCTCCAGCTCGCGCAGTTCGTCGTCGGTCATGTCGCCCGCGGCGTGGGCGCCGATCGCCTCGAAGATGTCGAGGATCGTCACATCGCGGCCGTGCCAGTGGCCGGGGGCGATCGAGCCGCCGTAGAGCAGCACCGAGGGCACGTCGAGCCGGGCCAGCGCCATCGCGCAGCCGGGGATCGTCTTGTCGCAGGCGCAGAGGGCGACGATCGCGTCGAACTGGTAGCCGCGCGCCATCAGCTCGATCGAGTCGGCGATCACCTCGCGGCTGATCAGCGACGCCTTCATCCCCTGGGTGCCCATCGTCACCCCGTCGGAGACGGCGACGGTGTTGAACTCCATCGGCGTGCCGCCGGCGGCGCGGACGCCGTCTTTGATGTGCTCGGCGAGCCCCCGCAGGTGGAAGTTGCAGGGCATCGCCTCGGTCCAGGTGTTGGCGATCCCGATCGTCGGCCGCGACAGCGCGTCGTCGTCGAAGCCGATCCCCTTCATGTAGGCGCGCGCGTGGGCGCGGTCGGGGCCGTCGAAGACGGTCGCCGAGCGGGGTCGCGGAAGGCCGGTGGTGGTGTCGCTCGTGTCGATGCTCATGGACAAAACCTACTGACGGGGATCGGGCGGGCTACTTCCTCGCCTCCGCGGCGAGCTCCGCGTCGGCGCGGGCGCGGGCGGCGAGGTCGAAGACGTCGACCGGACCGTGCCCCTTCCCCAGGCCGTCAAGGCCCGCGCCGACCGCGAGCGAGGCGAGCTGGCGCGCCGCCGCGGCGGCCTGCAGCGGCTCGGCCCCGCGGGCGAGGAAGGCGGCGATCGCGGCGGAGTGGGTGCAGCCGGAGCCGTGCGCGGCCTTACCGGGGTGGCGCTCGCCGGGGATCTCTACCGGCTCCTCGCCGTCGAAGAAGAGGTCGATCAGGGCGTCCGAGTGGCCGCCGGTGACGACCACCGCCTTGGGTCCCAGGGCGTGCACGGCGCGGACGAGATCCTCCTGGGAGGCATCCTCCCCGAGTCCGGCGAGGACGCGCGCCTCGGGGATGTTCGGGGTCGTGATCGTCACCAGCGGCAGCAGGTCGTTCACCAGCGCGTCGCGGGCGTCGTCGTCGAGCAGGCGGGCGCCCGACTCGGCGACCATCACCGGATCGAGCACGACCGGCGCGTCGCCGACGTAACCGAGGGCCTCGACCACCGCGCCCACGGTTGCCGCGTTGCCCAGCATCCCGATCTTCACCGCGTCGACGCCAATGTCCTCGGCGACCGCCCGCACCTGCGCGACGACCATCTCCGGCGGCACCTGCTCGACCGCCTCGACCCCGACCGTGCTCTGCGCGGTCAGCGCCGTGATCGCGGTCATCCCATGCACCCCGCAGCGCGCGAAGGCCTTCAGGTCAGCCTGGATTCCGGCCCCGCCGCCGGAGTCCGAGCCGGCGATCGAAAGCACCGCGGGTACCGGTTTCTCAGCCATGCGTGGAGCCTAGATGGTTGGTTCCGGGCGGGCGACGGGACGCTGGCCGGCGCCTCAGGACCGTGTGCGGGGAAAGCTGTCGCCTCGGGCGGCTGATCGGCGGCCCCGGCCGGCTGAGGCCGCCGATCAGCCGCCGGGCCGGGGAGGTCTCGGAGGCCGGGAGCCGGCGCTCGCACTTTCCCGTACATAGGACGGGAAGTGCGAACGCGTGGTCACGGGATCGTCGCCTCGGGGACGAAGGTGCGCGGGAGGCGCACGGACTCGTCACCTCTCCTGCCTTCCGTGACCTTTTCCACGGATCCGTGCGTCTTCCGTGACTCCTCTCGGCGCTCAGATTCACCCGACCAAGATTTGGTCCCCTATAGGGGACCAAAGTCATGCAGCGCGATCGGGACCTGTCGCGGAAGTGTGCCCTTCCCTTCCCGCGGTCGCCCCGTGCTGCCGCGGATGCCGTGCCGACCACAGCCGGCCCGGGTCGGGACGGCATCCGCGGCACCCGCAAGGACCCCATCCCTACACAACGGTCGTGGCCGGTGCGGCGAGCAGGGTGCGGGTGAAGGTGCCGGTCGGCGTGGTCGCGAGGTAGCCGAGCAGCTCCAGGCGGGCGAGGGCGACGGACACGCGCCGGCCCACGAGATCGGGAGCGCACGCCGCCGCGCCGGTTGGATCGGCGTCATCCGGAGCGCCGCCGACGCCTGCATTCGCGGATGCGGTCCCGTCGGCGGCGGTGCGGCCTACGGAGCCGATTGCCGCCGCGACCGCGTCGGCATTGGTCGCGCCGGCCTCGACCGCGGCGAGGACGATCGCCAGCTCCTCCTCCAGCGGCGGACCGGTGCGCTGGAGCGGCATGGCGCCGACGCCGAGCATCGCGTCGAGGACGTCCTGGGCATCACGCACGACGCAGGCGCCGCCGGCGAGCAGCTCGTTGGGGCCGGCCGAGGCACGCGAGGTGACCGGGCCGGGGACGGCGCCGAGATCGCGGCCCAGCTCGGCCGCGAGGTCGGCGGTGATCAGCGATCCCGACCGCGCCGCCGCCTCGACCACCACGGTCATCCCGGCCAGGGCCGCCATGACCCGGTTGCGGGCCGGGAAACTCCAGCGCCAGGGGGTCGAGCCAGGCGGCAGCTCGGAGATCACGACGCCGGTCTCGGCGATCGACCGCCAGAGGCCGCGGTGCGCGGCCGGGTAGGAGGTGTCGGGACCGCAGCCGAGCACCGCGATCGTCTTCCCGCCCGCGTCGAGCGCACCGCGGTGGGCGCAGGCGTCGATCCCGAAGGCGAGGCCGCTGATCACGACGAGGCCCGCCGTGGCGAGCTCCCGCGCCAGGTCGCGCGCCACCTCGCGCCCGTAGGAGGTGGCGCGGCGCGAGCCGACGATCGTCACCGCCGCCTGCGGCTCGATCGCCTCCAGCAGTGCCGGGGCGCCGCGACCGAGCAGCGCCCACGGGGCATCGGCGGCATCCCGCAGCCCCGGCGGATAACGGTCGTCGTGACGGCAGATCGCCCAGCACTCCGCCTCCTCGAGCCGCTCGGCGAACCACCCCTCCCCGCGCGCCTCGACCTCGCCGATCAGCCTCGGCCCCGGGCCGGGCGCGACGACCTCGACCAGGTCCTCGTTGCTCAGCCGCAGCAGTTCCGGCGAGCGCCGCCCGACCTTGCCGGTCGCCGTCTTCTCCAGGTAGGGGCCGAGCAGCGAGAGCAGCCACGAGCGGCGCAGGCACTCGACGCAGGCATGCCGCTCAGACACGGTCCCTCCTCCTGAGCTGCAGCGCCTGCGCCATCTCCTCCTCGCCGATCCGCCCCCTGCCGGCGAGGTCGGCGACGGTCTGGGCGAGCCGCAGGGCGCGGTCATGAGCCCGCCCGCTGAGCCGGCGACGCGCGTACAGGTCGGCGAGCAGCGCCGCGGCGCCCGGGTCGAGCTCACACGCGCGCACCTCGGCCGCCGTCATCTCGGCGTTGCAGCGACCCGGGCCGAGCCGCGCTTCCTGGCGCTCGCGCGCCGCGCGGACCCGCTCCCGCACCGCCGCCGAGGACTCGCCCGGCGCGCCGCCGATCTCCGCGGCGCTCGGCTGCGTCACCGCGACCAGCAGGTCGATGCGATCGGCCAGCGCCCCGCTCAGCTTGCCCTGGTAGCGCTGCACCGCGGCGGCAAGGCAGGTGCAATCCGGGTCGTCCTCGCCGCGACCGCACGGGCACGGGTTGGAAGCGGCGATCAGCATGAACCGACACGGCAGCCGCCGCCTTCCCGACACGCGCGCGATCGACACCTCGCCGGCCTCGAGCGGAGCCCGCAGCGCCTCCAGGACCTCGCGGCGGAACTCGCAGAGCTCGTCCAGGAAAAGGCAACCTCGATGCGCAAGGGTGATCTCGCCCGGACGCGGTGGCGAGCCGCCGCCGATCAGCCCGGCGGCACTGATCGTGTGATGCGGCGCCCGGAACGGCCGCCCCGCCGGGAGGCCGGCCCCTAGCCGACCGGTCGCGCTGGCGATCCGCGCCACCTCCAGCGCCTCCGCCTCGCCGAGCGGCGGCAGGATCGAGGGCAGGCGGCTCGCCGCGAGCGACTTCCCCGCTCCGGGCGGCCCGACCATGAGGAGGCTGTGACCGCCGGCGGCGGCGACCTCGAGCGCGTGGCGCAGGTGCGGCTGCCCGCGCAGATCCGCCAGGTCGGGTGCTCCCGGCGCCGGATCCGCCCGCAGCGGCAGGGGCGACGGTTCCGCTGCCCTCTCGCCCGCCGCGAGCCCCGGCAGCTCGGCGATGCTCGCCAGCGGCACCACGTCCACCCCGCCCGCCAGCGCGGCCTCCGGCCCGTTCTCGGCAGGCACCACGATCGCCTCGGCCCCGTCCTCGCGCGCCGCCTCGGCAATCGCCAGCGCGCCGGGGATCGGCCGTACCTGCCCGTCGAGCGCCAGCTCGCCGGCGAACGCGACCCGGCCCATCCCCTCCCACTCCAGCTCCCCGGACGCGCAGAGCAGCGCTGCCGCGATCGCCAGATCCATCCCCGGCCCGGCCTTGCGCATGCTGGCGGGCGCCAGGTTGACGACGATCCGCGAGAGCGGGAATTCGAAGCCGCAGTTGACCAGCGCCGCCCGCACGCGCTCGCGCGCCTCCCTGACCGCCGCGTCGGGCAGGCCGACGATCGCGAATCCGGGCAGGCCGCGGTGGACGTCGACCTCGACCCGGACGGGCCTGGCCGAGATACCGTCGAGCGTGAAGGTGCGGGCGGTGGCAAGCATGGAGGCCACGCTAGGAGGCAAATGCGCGCGTGTGGCGCGCAGAACGCAAATTCTCTGTGCCAACCCTGGGCCAATTGAGTGCCAATCGGCGAAAAGCGGCTCGGCATGGGGCATGGTGCGCCCATGAACGCCGACCACCCGCGCCACCGATGACCCGCCACCGCCTCCGCACCGGCCGCCTCGCCGAGGCCCGCGCTGCCGAACACCTCGGCTCGCTCGGCTACCGGATCCTCGAGCGCAACGCCCGGACGAAATTCGGCGAGCTCGACCTCGTCGTATTCGACGCGCGCCGCCACGCGCTCGTCTTCGTCGAGGTGAAGGCGATCCGCGCCGGGGGGAAGGTCGGCCCCGAGCGCCCGGTCCACTGGGTCACGCCGCGCAAGCAGTCCCAGGTGCGACGCCTCGCCACCGCCTGGATCGCCGAGCGGCGCGAGGCGGGTTCAGTGCCGCGCTACGCCGAGATCCGCTTCGACGCCGTCGGCGTCGTCCTCGGCGCGCAGGACGAAGTCGTCGACCTCGAGCACTTGATCGGAGCCTTCTAGCCCGTGACCTTCAAGGTGACCAAGCTCATCCGCGAGAAGGTCGTCGTCAAGCTCCGCGACGTCGTAATCGCCGTCAAGGCCAAGCTGGGTGTAGGCGACGCTGGCGAAGGAGCGGCGGTGGAGCGGCGAGATGCCGAGCCGATCGATCGCGGCGCGGTGCTCCGGGGTCGAGTAGCCGACGTGTTCCTCGAAGCCCCAACCCGGATGGCGCTCGGCCGCCTTGCGCATGTAGCGGTCGCGGGTCACCTTGGCGAGGACGGAGGCGGCGGCGATCGCGGCGCTGGTGCGGTCGCCGCCGACGACGCGCCGGTGCGGCACCTGGCAGCGCGGCAGGCGGAAGCCGTCGACCAGGCAGATCGCCTTGGGACCAGGCTCGAGCCGGGCGAGGGCGTCACCGAGGGCCTGGCAGTTGGTGACGTGGAGCCCGCGGCGGTCGATCCCCGGCGCCGAGCGGATCACGATGCTGACCCGCGCCGCCGCCCGCATCACGCAGGGGAACATCTCGACGCGGGCATCCTCGGTCATCTGCTTGGAGTCGTGCAGGCCACCGAGGATGCGGCGATCGCCGACCGACAGCGTCTCGTAGTCGAAGAGCACCGCGGCGGCGACCAGCGGCCCGGCCAGGCAACCGCGCCCGGCCTCGTCGGCGCCCGCCACGAAGCGGTGGTCGAGGCCGCGGTCGAAATCGAAGAGTCGCTGGCTGCGCCGCAGCCGGCGTTTGTGGAGCTTGCCGCTCATGCGGCGGCCGTGCCCTCGCTAGAGGGTGCCGATTCGATCCGGCGGCCAGTAGGTCGCGAAGGCCTCGCCGATGATCCACGACTTGGGGACGGGACCCCAGTAGCGGCTGTCGTCGCTTTCGCCACGGTTGTCCCCCATCATGAAGAAGTAACCGGGCGGGATCGTGATCGTCTTCGGCAAATTGCACTCATAGCCGCCCCCGCAGGGCCTGATGTAGGGCTCGTCGGTCTTCTCGACGCCGTTCACGACCGGATGGCCGTCCTTGATCGAGAGGGTGTCGCCGCCGACCGCGACGATCCGCTTGATGAACGTCTGGCTCGACTCTCCGGGGGTCGACTTCGAGCATGCCTCGCCGGTTTCGAGCGGCTGCATCTGCTTCACGAGGACGCCGCATTCGCTGCTCGACTCGGCCCCTTCGGGTGGATGGAAGACGACGATGTCGCCGCGGTGCGGTTCGTGCAGGTGGTAGACGAAGCGGTTGACGAGGACGCGCTGGCCGATGTCGAGCGTGGGCTCCATCGATCCGGAAGGGATCTGGTAGGGCTTCACGATCCAGGCTTGGATCGCCAGTGCCAACCCGAGGGCCAAGGCCACGATCACCACCAGCTCGACCAGCCCGCCGGCTCTGCTCTTCGGTTTCGGGATCCGGAATTTCACGGCGGCGGGATTCTTGACCAGAAGTCCGAAGTGCGCCTAAAGGGTGCCGATTCGGTCCGGCGGCCAGTAGGTGGCGAAAGCCTCGCCGACGATCCACGACTTCGGGACCGGGCCCCAGTACCGGCTGTCGTCGCTTTCGCCGCGGTTGTCGCCCATCATGAAGAAGTAGCCCTTCGGGATCGTGATCGTCTTCGGCATGTTGCAGACCGAGGCGGTGCCGCAGGGCCGGATGAAGGATTCGTCGGTGTTCTCTTTCCCGTTCACGACCGGGTGCCCTTCTTTGATCGAGAGGGTGTCGCCGCCGACCGCGACGATCCGCTTGATGAAGTTCTGGCTCGACTCCTTCGGAGTCGGTTCCGGGCACGGCTCCCCCTGGGGGGCGTCGACCCCGCACTGCGCCGCCGTCGCCGCCCCTTCCGGCGGATGGAAGACGACGACATCGCCGCGGTGCGGTTCGTGCAGGTGGTAGACGAAGCGGTTGACGAGCACGCGCTGGCCGACGTCGAGCGTCGGTTCCATCGAGCCCGAGGGGATCTGGTAGGGCTTGACCAGCCAAGCCTGGATCGCCAGCGCCAGCCCGAGGGCCAGCGCGACGATGACGACCAACTCGATCAGGCCGCCCGCTTTGCTCTTCGGCTTGGGCAGCGAGGGTTTCAGCCCGCGGAGTCCTCGTCGGAGTCACCGGGCTTGGCCGGCTCCTCGTCCTCGGGCTCCTCCGACGCTGAACTGTCCTCGGTCTCCCCGGCGGCGGTCGGCTCGGTGTCCGCATCCGCCGCTGCATCAGGCTCTGCCCCCCCATCGACCGCCGGCGCCTCCTCGGCACTCGCCTCGGCCTCGTCCCCAGTTGTTGCGGCCCCCTCAGGCGCCTCGGTGACTGCGCCCTCGGCCTCCGGTGCCGCCTCGGCGGCCTCGGCCTGCTCGGCCTCGGTCGGCACCGCATCCGGCACGACCTCCTCCTGGCTCACGCCCTCGGCGTCGACCGCGGTCAGCTCGTCCGCCCCGGCCGTCGGCCGCGAAACCATGTCCTCGTCGATGCCCCAGCGCCGCTCGGCGACGCGGGCCGCCTTGCCGATCCGGCCGCGCAGGTAGTAGAGCTTGGCCCGTCGCACATCACCGCGTGCCGCGACCTCGAGTTTCTCGATCTTCGGCGAGTGCAGCGGGAACGTGCGCTCGACGCCGACGCCGAAGGACTGCTTGCGGACGGTGAAGGTCTCGCGCGCCCCGGAGCCCTGCCGGCGCAGCACCACGCCCTCGAAGACCTGGGTCCGTTTACGCGAACCCTCGATGACCTGGAAGTGGACGCGGACGCGATCGCCGGGCTCGAAAGAAGGGAGGCCCTTCTTGAGCTGATCGCGCTCGATGCTGTCGATGACTGAGCTCATGGCGAAGTTTCTGCCTTGGTCGGGGGATGGCGAAGAAAAACCGCCCAGCCCCCGGGTCGGGATCCGCGCGGTCGCGGAATGTTAGCTATTCCGGGCCGGAAGCAGCTTGCCGCTGCTCTTCGGCAAACGCCTTGGCACGTTCGCGCGAACGCTCGAGGCGCCATTCGCGGATCTTTTCGTGGTCACCGGAGAGCAGCACCTCGGGCACCTTCCAGCCGCGGTGGACCGGCGGCCGCGTGTAGTGCGGGTACTCCGGCATGCCCTCGAGCACCTGGCTGTAGGAGTCCTCGGCGGCCGAGCTCGCGTTGCCGAGCGCGCCCGGCAGCTTGCGCATCAGCACGTCGGCGACGACCATCGCCGGCAGCTCGCCTCCGGCCAGCACGTAGCGCCCGATCGACACCTCGTCGTCGGCAAAGTGCTCGTGGATCCGCTCGTCGAAGCCCTCGTAGCGCCCGCAGAGCAGCGCCACGTGCCGTTCGCCGACCAGCTCATCGGCGAGCTCGTCGTCGAGCAGCCGCCCGGTCGGCGTCAACAGCACGATCCGCGGCCGCGATCCGTCGCCGTAGGCGGCCTGCAGCGCCGCGTCGATCACGTCGACCCGCAGCACCATCCCGGCGCCGCCGCCGTAGGGCGCGTCGTCGACCTGGCGCCCGGTCAGCGGGGTCGAATCGCGGTAGTTGAAGAGCCGCAGCTCGTTGCCTTCGCGCAGCGCGTTCTGCACCGGGCGCTGCGTCTGCAGCCAGTCGAACGCCTCCGGGAAGAGGGAGAAGATGTCCAGCCGCATGGGCGGCGGCTCAGTCGAGGATGTCGACGATGACGCGGCGGTCGATCCGCACCGCGGCCGCCTTGGCGATCGTGCGGATCGCGTTGGCGACGCGGCCGCCTTTGCCGATCACCCGGCCGAGATCGCCGTCGGCGACACTGATCTCGTAGACGAGGTCGCCGTCCTCCTCGAGCTCCTCGACCTCCACGGCCCCAGGGTCCTCGACGAGGGCCTTGACGAGGAATTCGAGCAGCTCGGTCATCGCCGAAGGACGGCTAGCTGCCGTGGGCGGCGATGCCCTTGGTGCGCAGCAGGGTGGCCACGGTCTCCGACGGCTGGGCGCCGTGCTCGAGCCAGTGGCGCGCGCGCTCCTCGTCGATCACGATCGTCGAGGGCTCGGTCTGCGGGTTGTACTGGCCGATCGTCTCGATCGAACGCCCGTCACGCGGGGAGCGTTTGTCGGCGACGACGATGCGCCACACGGGGTTCTTCTTGGAACCCACTCGTCTAAGTCGAATTCTGACTGCCATGCGGCGGAGAACTGTAGCGGAACCGCAAATCCTGCGCTCGGCTACAGGCCGGCGCTGGGGTTCGTGGGGGCGGCGGTGGCGGCAGTCCAGGCATTGTCCGGGGGCGGAGGCTCGGGGCCAGGGCGGCCGTCCGAGATGGGGTGGCGGCCGTCCCGGGCGCCTCATGGGGGTCCTGGCAGGCCGTGACCCCCATGAGGAGCCCGGGACGTGAGGCTTTTGTAGGGGAGGCGTCACAGGGACGGGAGAAGGTCGGACTTCCGTGACGGAGG
>Ga0070679_100005036_pt1 | contig 12195 bp, 8 predicted proteins | sample KBSC63BmetaG_FD_65652 | JGI IMG/M metagenome (GOLD analysis project Ga0070679, IMG submission 65652) | Corn rhizosphere microbial communities from Kellogg Biological Station, Michigan, USA - KBS C6-3B metaG | ecosystem: Host-associated > Plants > Roots > Rhizosphere | place: USA: Michigan... | reverse complement strand
ATCCTCACGGTAGAGATTTCTACAGAACTCTACCGGACTTGACCGAAATTGATAGCTGAAGTCGTCAACGAAGTCGTCAAAACGCAAGCGAGATCATCCCCTGAGAGGCTCACTGACGACTTCAGCTCGAACAAAAAACAGAGATCCAGAAGAAGAAACTGGATCTCTGTTTTTGAGGAAGTGGCGAATGCATCTTGCGCACGTTCTCCTGAGAGTTCCCAGGGGCAACGAACTCACACATCTTGTTCGGGTATCTGGAAGAGCCTAAAAGGCTGATCTCCACTGCTGTGTGCCGCTTTCTCAGGAAAATGTACTCAACACGTTGAGTCATGGTGAGAGGATTTGAACCTCAGCAGGGGAGCATATTCTCCCCGTGCGCGAGAGGTCGTAAATCGGTCTGTGAAGGGGGTTTATTCGTCAATCCTGGTCGGACAGGGTGAACCCTGGTTGAGCGGTTTCGCTTCCAGTTTTGCGATCAATTTGGCTGATTGTCTAACTCGGCAAAGTGTACATTGTGGCGAGAACAGGAACAGCTTAGTTTTAGCCGTATGCTCACGCATGCCGACGCGCCTGGGAAGCCGATTCAGGCTTCCCAGCGGTTGTTGTTATCTGAGTTTGCTTGTGGGGGGTTGCTGTCGCTGTTGTTGTCCAAGATGAGGAACAAGGAGAGCCTCTTCAAGTGCCTGAGAAGAGGCTCTCCACTGCTGAACATCCCTCTTCAGGGAAACGTACTCAAAAATCTTTTACTTGATGTTATAAGCGCCGAGCGTGCACCAGGCTGATGAACAAACACGCATGGTCCCATTCGTTCTCTCCCCATCCTTCGCTATGCTACAATGGTAGAGAAACCTGGCTGAGTAAAAGAGAGGATCGCTATTTTGATCGAACAACATCGTGGTGATGCGTGTTATTTGCAATTCGGGCAACTGGCCCATTTCCCCGAACTGGTGCATGGCATCTTTACCCGCGCAGGCGGCTATAGCCAGGCACCTTTTCACAGCCTGAATGTCTCGCTCAGTTCCGGCAACGAACGCTACGAGGACGCGGTGCGCAACCGTTTCCGCGCGCTGGAATGCCTGGATCTCGCTGCCTACCCTTGCGCGACCATGTGGATGATCCATAGCGCGCAGGTGATGACGCTGGATGGCCAGGGCTGGTCGGACTGGAGCGAGGACTGGCCGCATCGTGTTTACGCCCTGGATGATCTGGGCTATCCCCAGGGAACGCAACTCCAATGGACGTTTAAACCGCGCAATAAAGCCGACGCGCTGATTACGCGCAAACGTGGCGTGGCGCTCACCATGTCTACCGCCGACTGTGTGCCGCTGCTTTTCTATGATCCTGTCACCGAGGCTATTGGGATCGCGCACGCTGGCTGGCGTGGGACCGCGCGTGGCATGGCCGCCGCGACTGTCGCCGCCATGAGTGAGCAATTCGGCTCGCGACCCGCTGATATACTCGCGGGTGTCGGTCCCTCAATTGGTCCCTGCTGCTACGAAGTCTCAGAAGAGGTGCAGCAGCTCTTTCTCGGCCAGCGCGACTTTGAGGAATTGCCGACTGAGGAGCGTTTTCGTAAACTGGTTGCCGACGCGGTGGTTTTTGAGACGGTTGCATTGGAGGACCGGGCGAGCTTACGCCTGAACCTGTGGGAGACCAACCGCAATCAGTTATTGCTGGCCGGGCTGGCTCCCGAACATATCGAGCTGCCCGACGTTTGCACAAGTTGTGAGAAAGATCGCTTCTTCTCCCATCGCGCCGAAGCGGGCCGCACCGGGCGTTTCCCGGCCATCCTGGCCTTGCGCGCGTAGGTTGAGCGCGCAAAAACGCATCTGTTGGTGCAAATGTGATACCATTGCTGCATGTGAATATGAAAAACGGGGCGAGAGGATCGTTGAGAAACCTCTGGCCGAGCAGAGACGTGATAGAGAAAGATGATAACCGATTTAAGCGCGGAAGAGATCGCGGCGAATCTGGAAAGAGTGCGCGCGCGGATTGTGCAGGCGGCGGAAAGAGCTGGCCGCGACCCGGCGGAGATCACGCTGGTGGCCGTCTCGAAGACGAAGCCGGTCGAATTTGCCGAAATGGCGTATAATTGTGGTGTCACTGATTTTGGCGAGAACCGCGTGCAAGAGGCCCTGCCAAAAATTGCGTCCTGGCATCCCCAGGATGTGCGCTGGCATCTGATCGGGCATTTGCAGAGCAACAAGGCCGGCAAAGTCGTTGGGCCGTTCGCCCTCGTGCATAGCGTGGACAGCCTGCACCTTGCACAGACGCTCAGCCGTCACGCGCAAGAGCAAGGGGTGGAAATTCCCATCTTGTTGCAGGTGAATGTGGCGGGTGAGGCCAGCAAAGAGGGCATGTCACCGGATGAGACGCCGGAACTGGCACGCCAGATCGTTGCGTTGCCCGCCCTGCGCGTGGAAGGGCTGATGACCATTGCGCCGCTGGTGAGCGATCCAGAGGAGGTGCGGCCAGTCTTTCGCGCGTTACGTCAGTTGCGCGAACGTTTGCGGGCCGAAGTGCCTGCCAGCGCCTGGGCGCAGCTCTCGATGGGCATGACCGATGACTACAGCGTGGCCATTGAGGAGGGCGCGACGCTTGTGCGTGTTGGCCGGGCCATCTTTGGGCAACGCGCGAAACCATAGCATAGCAAGCGGCCTGGAGGAAAAAGCATGAGTACACAGGATCTGCAGGAATTGCTGCCCGGACGGCGTGTGCGTCAGAATCACGCGCTGGAACACGCAACGATCACGATTTTGAGTAGAGCGATCCCGGATTTACGCGTCAGCGCGCGTTCCACCACGCGCGGGTTTACGGTCTTCGGCGATGTCGATTTAGGCCAGTTGCGCCGGGCATCTGATGAAGCATTGCTGCGGCTCCAGGCAGGCGAGGCAGAGCTGGCCATTCATCCCAATTGTGGCACCAATCTGGTTGTTGGAGCTTCGTTTGTCGCTCTGGGCGCGTTGCTCGGCATGAGCGCCAGCCGCATTCGCACGCGCGTAGCCTCGCTCGCGCTCTTACCGTTCGTTGGCTATAGCGCGGCTCGCCCGCTTGGTCAACTGGTGCAGAAATATATCACGACCCTGCCAGATTTGCGCGGTGTGCGCGTCAGCGAAATCTATCGCCGCAAGCTGCTCGGCTTTACTGTTGTTGAAGTTCGTACATTACAGGAGTAAGAGAGAATATGTCACTACTGGGTATTCCTCAAGGTCACGGCCTCATCTACGCTCTTGTCCTCTATGTGACCGGCGCGCTGCTGCTGGCGTTGTTTGTTCGTGCCATCCTGTCGTGGTTCCGTATTGACGAGCGTTATGCTGCAGTCCGCTTCCTGGCATATGTCACCGATCCCTTTATTACCCCCTTGCGTCGTATCGTTCCACCTATGGGTTTTCTCGATGTCGCGTTTATCCTGGCCTTTTTCCTGCTCATCGTTCTCCGCACGCTGCTTTTGCAGGCCCTCCCGCCTGGCTGGTAACGAAGGCTATGCGTGTCAATGTGCGCGTCATGACGCGCAGCAGTAAAAACGAGATTCGTTGGGATGGTGACTCGCTCAAAGTGCGCCTGACCGCGCCTCCGGTGGATGGCGCGGCCAATGCTGCACTGCTCAAATTCCTGGCCGCGCGCCTGAAGCTTCCCCAAAGCGCCCTGCAAATCGTTCAGGGCGCGACCAGTCGTCAAAAAGTGATACAAATCGATGGTGTGACGCATGATGAGCTTGTGCGGAGATTGTTTCCAGGTGATTGAAATAGCTTCGCGCCTCATTGCTGCTGTGATTATTTGAGGCTTTGTGCGTTCTACGAATAGATAGCAAGGCCGCACGGTTTGATCTGACGTCGAGCTATACGTCATCTCTAATAGAACGATGAAAGATTAAGCAGCTATCTGATTGGTATTTATCGATAATCTTTTCGACAAATGTGCTTGTGAGAAAAACCACCATTTTTGCAAGGAGTTCGCGCACATGCAACCAGTTTCTGTCCCGCCGAAAGCGGGGAAAGTCACTTTTCAGTACGGTCTTATCTTTGGCGTCATTCAGGCAGTTATCGCCACGATCGTGCTCCTTCTCAATGATCTCGTGCTCACGTCGGCTGGAATTTCAATTCTGTTGTCTATCTTTGCCTTCTTGACGGGCCTGGCTGCCTACTTTGTCGCGGGCATCCTGGCGGTCAAGCAGACGGGAAGACTCCGCAACGGCACGTTCGCCGGTATGTGGACAGGAGCCGTTTACGGTCTGATCGACTGTGTGGTGAACCTTGTCCTCTTCTTCGAAGTCAGCTTGCCGAAGGCGTTGAGCATTCTGGATAGCACGCAAACCACGGCGAATCCTGATACGCTGAGAACAGGTGCGATCATCGGAGGCGTTTTCGTCATCGTGTTCGGTTTAGCATTTGCCATTGGCGTAGGTGCTGGTCTCGGTGTCCTCGGCGGCTTGATTGGACGCAACATTTCCAACGTTCGATCCGTGCCAGCCGTCCCGGTTCAGCCTTACTTTCCCGGCCAACCCGCTATTGATCCTTACAGCGGGCAGCCGATGGTGAATCCCTACCCTGGGCAACCGGCAGCCAATCCGTATTCTGACCAGCCGTATCGTGGTATCGAACAATAGGAATCTATTCTTGCTCATCAACGAATGCGAGCAGGCCCGCTCATAGCATTGATCTATGAGCGGGCCTGCTCGTGCTTGCTTCCACTGTTTCCCAGGGTTTATGCCGTGGCGGCTGACGGATGGACAACTGTGACCTCGCTGGCCGGAACCCAGGCCTGGCGATGGTTGAAGTTGATCTCGTACCAGAGATTGCTGGTCGTTCCGTCCTCAATCACCGTTCCCCCTGACACGAAGACCGCGCCGTTGGGGACGGAGCCGATCCAGAAGAGTCCGGTGTCATCGGTGATGGGATCGCCAAAGACTTCAGATGTTGACGAGCCGCTTGTGTTGAGGGTGACGAGCGTACCGGAGCCTTCCGTGACCCTGGTTCCGCGTGGCACAGCCACCCAGGCCAGTTTGCCATCGGCGAAGTACAGATCGTCAACCGGGTAATTCGGATTGTGCGTGTTATCCACGTCTCCGTACCAGATCTCGTACATTGTGTCGCCGGTTCCCGCCTGGTCTTTGGCTTTGGCGAGGTAGTAGTAGGGTATATCCGCCTCGATACTGTTGGTTTCATCCGTGATATCGGTCGGATCATTCTGCTGTGGGATCAGGCCCGAAGCAGTGCTAGGACCATTGTACAGGTAGAAGAAGTTGAAGTCGGCAGGCGTTTCTACTCCGCCTTTGCTCAAGTGATTCGCCGTGTGAATCTCAAGGGTATGCGCGAGCAGCGGCTGATGCGGGAATGGGACACCCTGCTGATGAATCAGGTCTAAGTAGTAGTCCCACATCCAGTATGGGCCTGGATCGACGTGGTTGGTCGAACCGGAGAATGGCGAGGGCACGGTGCCGTGAGCCGCAATATCGTTGCGATCCAGCGGCAGATTATACTTCTTCAGCAGATAGGCGACCAGTTTGGCAGAACCAAGATATTCAGCCGCGTTATACCACTGGAAGCCGGTTGCGTCGAAACCGACGTGCTCGATGCCGATAGAATGCTGGTTATACCAGTAATTGCCAACGTTGTAGGTGAAGTCGGAATCATGCACTATCTGATAGACCGTGCCATCCGTGTCCACAACATAGTTGGTGCTGGCACCATGGGCCGTATTCGGATCGGAATTCTGGAAAGTTGCCAGGGTATCTGGCAGTGATTCCTCGGTGTCGTGAATGACCACATACTCCACATTCAACGGATAGCCCGCGTCGGTGCGCTCTTCGTAGTTGCAGGGCGGGTAGACCGTTGTGGCGAGCGTGCAGTCGAAGGTATTGGGATCGAGGATGCAGTTCACCGCGTTGGGATAATCGCCCGTCGGGGTGCTACTACAGCCACCAGGCAACGTCGAAGCGGCGACCGAGATGTTGTTGGCGGTCGCGGTATTGGGCGTCACGATCTGGGGAGCCAGCGTGATCGTCTCGTCCGCGTCATCCTGCGCGCTGAAGCCGCTCTGAAGAATCTTATATGTGGCGTCGGCGTACATCAACGCGGTCGAACGAATATCGGAGTGGCTGTACTCGGCCACTGTGCCATACCACCCGGCCAGGTTGACCGGCAGGCTGTGCGTGCTGGAAAGCTGCATGGCCTCCGTGCGCAAGACTGCCGCGCCACCACGAATGTTGGTGGCGATATCGGTCTTGAGCTGATTGGCGGGAACGCCGAGCAAGCTGGCGGCCTGGTCGAGCGTGTCCGCGCGTTTATTCTGAATCAGGTGCATACAGCCAAACCCATTGTCCATGCTGGGGCTGCCATTGTGGTTGCTCAAACGGCCTTCCATATAACAGAGTGCTTCGAGCAGTGGCGCGGGAACGCCAAACTCGCTACTGGCCTGCTGAAAGGCTGAGCCAATTTTGCCATTACTGGCAGTTTGCGCGTTGGCCGTTGACGCGCCCGCGCCGAGAATTCCCGCGATGAGGGTGGCCAGGGCAAGCAACGTGAAGAGAGAAAAACGCTTCACAGAAATGCATCGATGCATATGTGTACTTTGCCTCCAATACAATAAAAGTCGAGTAAAAAGATACGTAGACCATAGGGTACCAGGGAAGCGTGAGCATGGAGATGATGGAATATGTTAGGAATATATCATCTCCATAGATACAAATATAACATATTCGACGCCTCTTATGGAAGCTTTCACGAGATGAAAAGGCTTAGGCGTAGCTCTCCTGGCCCAGGGCTGCGCGCACACGCCGCTCATCGTGGATCGTGTGGAGCGATTCAAAGAAACCCAATGCCTGCTCGAAGAAGAGCCGGGCGAGGCCGCGTTCGCGTTCTTGCACGGGCTGGTTGGAGGCGAGCAGATTGGCCTGGCGCTGGTGGAGCAGGCCCAGGCAGGTGAGTGTTTCGCCCTGCTGCCAGGGGAGATCGAGCGTCTTAAAGATTTTCTGCGCCTGACGGAAGTCCTGGTCGGCGGAGTCCCAGGCCTGTTGTGCGAAATGCATACGTCCACGTGCGCGCAGTGCGACGGCCAGAGCTTTGCGCGCCCCGGACTCACCGGCCAATTTTATCGCGCGTTTACAGATGGCTTTCTGTTCGGCAAGCGTTTCACCAGCCAGTACAGTAACTTCGGCCAGATGCGCGAGCCGGAGTGGTGAAGGAAATGGCTCAGCGCTGCGTACTCTCTCGCGTAGATCATTCAACGCCTGGGGCCAATCCTCGCGCGCTGAGCTTATCGTAGCCAGCCGCACGGGTTGCGCATTGTCCTGCTCGAAGATCCGTTGATACTGGCGCACGAGCCGCTCGCTCTCCTCGTGTTCGCCCGCGCGATACGCCAGCTCGGCCAGGACTTTGAGCGCCCTGAGCTGGCGTTCACCCTCCTGTTGATATTGCTCGCAGGTTTGCAGGATGCTGATGGCCACTTCTCGCGCCTCGTCCCAGCGCTCCCATTCATGCCAGATTGCGAGCCGCCCCTCCATACTGGTGAGCAACATCGAAGGACTCTCCATGGTTTGCGCGATTTGCCAGGAATGCCCAAACCATGAAGCCGCTGCCATGTACTCGCCGATGGATTCATGAATCCAGCCCAGATTGTTGTACAGGTCGTATTGCTCCTCGCGCATGTGAATCTGCTCTTGTAAAGCTTGACGGCGATGCTGAATCACGTGCGCCTCACGGTAGTTATGCATCTTTTGATAAAGGAAGCCCAGAGCGTCCAGGGCAGCCCACATTGCGCTGGTATCGTTGACCTCTTCGGCGATGCGCAAGCCCTCCAGGCCACTTCGCAATGCCAGTTCGGCGAGTTCGGCGCGCTGGTCTGGTAGCACATATTTGAGTTGACGCGTATACCAGAGAGCTTGATAGGCCAGGAAAGACGCTTGATCGCCATTGGGTGGCTGTCCTTCCAGCAGCTTAAGGCCCTCGTCGATATATTCACGCACCTCCTGCATATCCAGCCAGCTTTTGAACCAGCCAAGCCACCGCATGGCCAGCTCCACGAGATACATGTAGAGGCAGAGCAGCTTCCTGGGCGCGATATCCTGCCGTGTTTTGAGCAATTTGAGTGCGTGGGTGTATTCGCGCCAGGCATCGTCGGCGTTTGCACGCTGGGTATAGGCCTGGCCAAGCTTCTGATGCATCTCTGCCAGGATCAGTGTGTCGGCTCCGTTGGCCTGTAACAAGTCCAGCGCTTCAGTGTAGGCCTGGATCGCGCGGATCGTGTAGTAGCTGTGGTAGGCACGATCACCGGCCAGCGTGAGATAGTGGATGGTGCGCTCAACCAGTTCAGGACGCGTCAAACAGAGCAGGCGGCTGGCGCTGCCTTCTTCTTCGCGGCTGAGATCGCTTGACGATGGACCATTGGTGTGAATGTGCAGCGTCGACGACCAGTTGACCAGCGCTTGCTGATAGTGATAGGCTAGCAATTCGGTGAAGAGGTCCAGGCGATCGCCCACCTGTTTCTCCAGCCAGAGGGCGAGTTGCGTGTGTTTCTGCGAACGACGCATACGCGGCAGATTGTTATAGACCACGTCGCGGATCAGGATATGTTTGAAACTGTAGCTCTCTTCATCTTTGCTCGGCCCACGTGCCTGCTTCTCGCTCTCCTCGATAAAGTCGCGCTGAATCAGTTGATTGAGCGTTCGGAGAATAATCTCGCGGTCCAGATCTTCGGCCAGCTCCAGAATGGCCGAAACCCAGAAGGTGCGGCCAATAATGGAGGCGGCTTGCAAAACCTGCTTTTCCACCTGGCTCAGCAGATCGATGCGTGCTGCCAGCACACCCTGAATAGTATCGGGAACGCGCAACGGCAGGATGTAATGCTGGTCGATGAGGGTATCGTCTGGTGGGGTGGCCGGACTGGCCAGGTCGCTCAGTGCGTCTTCATTGCGCGAACTGATGCGCCAGGACCCTTGCTCCTGCACTAAGACACGCTGATCGATCAACATGCGCACAATCTCTTCAACGAAGAACGGATTGCCCTCAGCCTGGCGCTGAATGGTATGCAGCAGTGCTTCTGGCAGATCGCGTGCCGAGAGCAGCTCGGTAATCAGTTCAGCGCTCTCCTCACCAGTCAAGGCATCCAGAATGATCGTGGTAAAATTCGGCTGCCCGCCGCCCCATTCATGACGGCGTTCCAGAAAATCAGGACGCGCCAGGCAGATAAAGAGGACCGGGAAATCACTGATGCGCGTGGCCAGGTATTCCAACAGATTGAGCAGCGCTTCATCGGCCCATTGCAGGTCATCAATCACAAGGATCAGCGGTTGGGTCTGCGCAATGGCTTCGAGCAGGATGCGGCAGGCGCGTTGCAGTGCTGCTTGATGACCACCCTTGTCCGCGTCTTTGTTCAGCGTACCACGTTCAATAGCGCGCCGCGTTGGGCGACCAGCATCGCCGCGTAAGCCCCGTCCAATACTCTGCAAGAGCGTGCTGGCTACATGATCGACCTCTTCGCTGCGTTTTGCCTTGCGCAACGTCTCGCGCACAAATTCGACAAAGCGCTGCTCTAACAACTCACCGCTTTCATCGGCTCGTACCTCGATCAGCGAACGCAAAATCTCTACCAGGGGCCAGTACGTGATACCTTCGCCGTAAGGTGGACAGTGACCCTGGAGAACACGTGGCTCCGTAGGTTGATCATCGCACGTCACACAGCGCGCGGCTTCGATCTCGCGCTCGATAAATTCGTTCACCAGGCGCGACTTGCCGATGCCGGGCGCACCAAGCAGCGTAACCAGGTGTGAATGGTGGGCGTCGCGCACACGGGCATACGTTGCGTGCAAGAGCGTCAGCTCCAGCGTGCGTCCCACTAACTGCGCCTGGAGACCCTCGATGCCGCGTGGATGCTGAACGATCGCCAGGTCGCGCGTGCGAAAACCCTGCACGGCCCAGGCTAGCAGCGGTTGCTCCTTGCCCTTGACCTGCAAAGGGGCCAGCGAGCGGAACTCGAAGACCTCGCGTGCTGCCAGATAGGTGCGCTCGCCCACCAGAATCGTATCCGGGTTTGCGACCTGTTGCAGCCTGGCCGCGACATTCACCGCGTCGCCAGTAATCAAGAAGTCGTGACGATGCGAGCGCGAGCCAAGCGCGGCTACCTCGCCAGTATTGATGCCAATGCGCATTTGCAGACGTGCCGCTTCCGGTTCGCGGGCCTGGCGGAGCTTGTTGAAATTGTTGAGCGCGGTCTGCATATCCAGGGCGGCGCGAATGGCGCGGTCAGGATCATCCTCGTGGGCGACGGGCGCGCCAAAGACAGCCATAATCGCGTCGCCAATATATTTTTCAATTGTCCCGCCATGCCGGCGAATCTGCTCGGCCATCAAATTAAAATATCCGGCCAGCAGAGTGCGCATATCTTCGGGGTCCAGGCGATCGGCCAGGGGCGTTGAGCCGGTGATATCGGCGAAGATGATCGTGACCACGCGGCGCTCTTCGGGCGCGCTGAGCTGGCTGGCTGCCGGATCGCTTGTGGTCAACGCGTGTTTCCCATTCATCGCCGGTTCTGCTGCGCCAATATCAGGAAGCGGTACCGTGTTGCGGCGTTCATCATGCGAGCGGGCTGCCAGAGCAGTGCCACACTGAATACAGAACTTTGCCTGGGGATAATTGAGCGTCTGACAAGTGGGGCAAACGAGCAGGCGTACTCCACACTCCATACAGAATTTCGCGTTGGGTGGATTGAGTGTCTGGCAGTTTAAGCAACGCATCATGACCCTATCCTGAGCATCTCATAGTCGATCGATAGTTCTCGACCATTGTACAACACAATCGACTGATGAGAAAGACCCTGGAATGTTTCTCTCATTGTCTGCATGAAGTGGCCCTGCCAGCCGTATCCAGGGATGAGACTGACAGGGCCGCTTCATGCACATGCTAATAAGCTGAACATGACAGATAGGTACGTTCAGTAGGACTGATGCTTTTACCAGGAACCATCCACGTCAACCGTTGGCGTGGACCAGCCGTTGGGATACATCACGTAGACGGTGCCGTTCGAATTGAACCAGGCGTTTTGTAGGTCAGCGCGATTGTAGACAATCTGTACCTGAGCATCGGTCGCGGCAGCCGGGTCATTAACGATCACATCGCCGGTCGAGGTAAAGCCGCGTACAACGATCAGGTGGCCGTTGGTGCTGGAAATGGGCGCTCCAGGTAGCTGGCCTTTTCTGAAGGCGATGCTGATGACGACGGGGATGCCAAGTTTAACCCACTGCTCAATCTGGCTCATCGAATACATGCGTGTCACAAAGGAGTGCATGCCACCAAACTCAGCAGCGTATGCCATATTGAATGGCCAGTTGCCGGTACCTTGATAGGTAAAGTCGTAGGTCCCTTCAGCCGCGTCCGGTACGGTCTGATTGAGATTTGCCTGATTCAAGACGTTGGACCAGTAGGCCATAATCATGCTGGTTGACGTGGGGCTACACCAGACTTCGCCGCCGCCACCGTAGGCCAGACCCTGATACTGTGACAACATTTGCGAACGCTGTGGCACGTTCAGATTCGTTCCCCAGACGCTACTATCGGGTGAGATTGTGGGGAAGCTTGAGGCATCGTACGAAGCAATCGCGCCCACGCTATTCAGGCTCGGCGTGACTCCCGGTGTGGTGGTGAACAGCGTGAACGCCAGTTGATACGCGGTCGCGGAATTCTGAGCCACGAAGGTATCAGTCAGCACATTGCCGGTGGTGTCCGATTGGCCATTGACGCTATGCCGATTGATCGTGCTAAAATCGTTGGCCCAGATTGGCAAGTCGTACCAGTGCGTCCAGCTTCCGCCTTCCAGCACGCGCACGTGAACCTCGATCCAGGTGCCCGCTGGAGTATTCGCATTCCACGAAGCGATGACCGTTGTAATGGCCTTTTGCGTGGTATGCGTCGGAGAAACGAGCGTACCGTAATAGAAGCTGCCGCCATTGTAGTAGTTGAGGCCGCTATCATAGCTGCCCGCCGCCATTGGATCGGTACCAGCGCACAGCCCTGCCGAAGCGTTATAGCTGGCCGTACCGCCATCAATATCGCTGGACGCGCACGTGAGATTGCTGCCGCTCGCCAGTTGGACCTGAGCCGCGCTGGAAGTACCAGAAACAGCCACGCCGTTTAAAGTCCACGCGCTGAAATCGCTGGTCGTGGTCTGGGACCAGAACTCATCATACTGCTGGGCCGAGGTTTT
>Ga0070679_100005035_pt1 | contig 12197 bp, 12 predicted proteins | sample KBSC63BmetaG_FD_65652 | JGI IMG/M metagenome (GOLD analysis project Ga0070679, IMG submission 65652) | Corn rhizosphere microbial communities from Kellogg Biological Station, Michigan, USA - KBS C6-3B metaG | ecosystem: Host-associated > Plants > Roots > Rhizosphere | place: USA: Michigan... | reverse complement strand
AACACCAGGTCGGCCCCAGCCTTGTCGAACTCTGCGAGCCCCGCCGGGCCGTTGGCTGCCACGGCCACTTCGAAGCCCTCCTTGCGCAGCATGTAGGACAGCGCGTCGGAGAAGGACTCCTCGTCCTCGACCACCAAGATGCGGGTCACGGTGTTGCGGCCTCCTGACTCTCGGGGACATGCGGACGCGCGCTGACCACCGCCGGCAGCCGGATGGTGAAGGTGCTGCCGGCGCCTGGTTGGCTCCAGACGCTGACTTCGCCCCCGTGGTTGCCGACGATGTGCTTGACGATGGCAAGTCCCAGACCCGTGCCGCCGGTCGCTCGCGACCGCGCCGGATCGACACGGTAGAACCGCTCGAAGATGCGCTCTTGGTCGAGCTCGGCGATGCCGATGCCTTGGTCCTTCACCGCGATCTCGACGATGCCGTCCCGCGAGTGCACTCCGACCGCGACCTGCGTCTGCTCGGCGCTATAGGCAACGGCGTTGTCGAGCAGGTTGGACAGGGCCGTGACGAGCTGCGGCTCGCTGCCGGACACGACCAGGCCGGTGTCGCCACCGCGCACGATGTTGATGCGTTTGACGTCCGCGACGTTGCGCGCCCGGTCCACCGCCTCTTCGACGACCGCGTCGACCGGGACCTCCACCGGGTCTGGTGGCCGCTCACCACCCTGCAATCGGGACAGGTCGAGCAGCTCCCGCACCAGACGAGACAGCCGACTGGCCTCGCGCTGCATCCGGCCGAGGAAATGCTGCACGGCCTCCGGATCGTCCTTCGCGTCCAGCGCTGCCTCGGCCAGCAACGTCAGAGCACCCACCGGCGTCTTGATCTCGTGGCCGACGTTGGCGACGAAGTCACGCCGCACCGACTCGACCCGCCGCGACTCGGTCAGGTCATCCACCACCAGCGCCACGTCGCCGTCGTCCAGCGGCTGCGCCCGCGCCCCGACCGCCATGACCCGGCGGGGAAACCCGCCGCTGTCCAGCGACAGCTCGGCGGTTTGCGTCGTAGCGGTCCGTCGAGCCGCGCGCACGAGCTGGGAGAGCTCCGGCACCACCACGCTGAACCCGCGTACGACGCCCATCGAGACCGCTGCAGCGTTGGCCAGGCGAACCCGGTCATCCCGGTCGACGAGGACGGCGGCCGTCGGCAGGAGCTGCAGCACCGTGTCGGCGGGCATCGACTCCGCTCTCTCGACTCGGGTGACGGCCACCGGCGCCTCGAGGCGGTGGCGGCGGCCACGAAGGCCGACCGCGACAGTCGTCAGGAGTATCCCGACGAGCAGCCCCGCCACGAGCGCGACGATCACCGCCACATGGTCATGATAGGGACGGCCTATCGCCGTTTGGCGCGTTCGAAAACGGCACGCGCTGTCGGGTTGTGAGTCTTCACGCGCTGGTTGTCGTTCGTTCATCAACTCGCGAGCCGACGTTCATTTCGCGGCGACCCGCCTGATGCCGGGGCGACTACGCTGCATGTGTGCGCGACCAATACCACGAGGAACTCGAGGCGATAACCGACAGCCTGGTGCAGATCACTCGGTTGGCAGGGAGCGCCATCAACCGCGCCACCACAGCTTTGCTCGAAGCCGACCTCCAGTCGGCCGAGGCGGTGATCTCCGGCGACGCCGCCATCGACGAGCTCTACGCCGACATCGAGAGCCGCGCGATGGAGCTGCTCGCCCGCCAGCAGCCGGTCGCGAGCGATCTGCGGGTCATCATCACCAGCCTGCGCATGGTCGCCGACATCGAGCGCATGGGCGACCTCGCTTTGCACATCGCGAAGGTGGCCCGCCGCCGCTACCCCGCCTCGGCGATCCCGTCCGAGCTGCAGTCGACGGTGCTCGAGATGGGCCAGGTCGCGCAACGGATCTGCGCGAAGTGCTCGAGTGTCATCGCCGGCCGCGATCTCGCCACCGCCGCTGAGCTCGAGCGCGACGACGACGTCATGGACGAGTTGCACCGTCGACTGTTCGCCGTGCTGCTGGACCCGAATTGGGAAGGCGGCATCGAGTGCGCGATCGACGTGACCCTGTGCGGTCGCTACTACGAGCGTTTCTGCGACCACGCCGTATCCGTCGCCCGCCGCGTCATCTACCTCGTCACGGGTGAACGCGTGGTCGTCTCCGCCGACGACTGAGCGGCGCCCACAGGGCGAGCCGTCGCAGTTGGCCGACGCGCCATCCTGGGTTCATGTGTCGTTCACTCAGGGTCGGCAAGCGCGCAAGACTGCGCCCCTAACTTCGTGACTGTGAGCCGGGAAGGCCCTGGCGGAGCGGTCATGGAGGACTGACGACGTGAAGCACATGCTCGCAGCACGAGCAATCGGGGTGGTTGCGATCGCGACGATCGGTGCCGCGGCCTGCGGAAGCGACAACAACAGCGGCGGCGCAGCGACGAACACCGGGGCCACCAGCGCCTCCGACTGCGCCAGCGGTTCCCTCTCCGGTCAGGGCTCGACGTTCCAGCAAAACATCGAGAAGCAGTGGACCTCTGACTTCGCCCAGAAGTGCTCGGGCGCCCAGATCAGCTATGAGGGCACCGGCTCCGGCGCAGGCATCCAGCAGTTTGGCTCCGGGACGGTGGACTATGCCGGCTCGGACGCGGTGATGAAGCCGGACGAGCAGGCCGCTGCCAACAAGCGCTGCGGCGGCACTGCGATTCACGTGCCGGTGACCGCGGGTGGCATCGCCATCATCTACAACCTCAAGGGCGTCAGCACACTCAAGCTCTCGGCGCCGACCCTCGCGGGCATCTTCGACGGCTCCATCAAGACGTGGAACGACCCGAAGATCAAGGCCGACAACGCCGGCGTGACTCTGCCCAGCACGACCATCAAGACCTACCACCGCTCCGACGGCTCCGGCACCACCAAGGTCTTCACCGGCTTCCTCGCGGCAGACGCGCCCAAGGACTGGAAGCTCGGTAGCGACAAGACCATCAATTGGCCCTCCGGGCAGGCGGCGAAGGGCTCCGACGGTGTCGTTGCCGGTGTGAAGCAGACCGACGGCGGCATCACCTACGCCGAGGTCTCGTTCGCCAAGCAGAACGGCCTGCCGACGGCGCAGGTGAAGGGTGTTGCCGGCGACTACACCGACATCAGCGCTGACACGGTGTCGAAGTCGATCAACGACGCATTCGCGATCACCGGGACCGGCAACGACCTCGCCGGCAATCTGGACTTCACCAAGATGACCGGCTACCCGATCTCGACCGTCTCCTACGTCATCGCCTGCCAGAACTACAGCGACGCCAACAAGAGCAAGCTGCTCAAGGCGTTCCTCAGCTACAACGTCACCACCGGTCAGCAAGCCGCCGACTCGCTCGGCTTCGCACCGCTGCCCCAGTCGCTGGTCACCAAGGCACAAAGCTCGATCAGCTCGATCAGCTAGCAACAACAACGACGCAGACGTCGGGGCCGCGGACAATCGTTCGCGGCCCCGACGTGATCAGGGGAGGGCACAATGAGCGTCGTGGCCACGGGAACCGACGCGACGCCGCTAGGGCCGGTTCGCTCGGGGCGGCACGGCGACACAGTGTTCAAGAGCATCGCTGTCGGCGCCGGTTTGTTGGTCTTCGTGCTGCTCGGCGCCATCGCGGTCTTCCTCGTGGTCAAAGCACTCCCCGCATTTCACGCCGACAAGTCGAGCTTCTGGACCACCAAGATCTGGGACCCGGACGCGAGCGCGCGATTCGGGATCGCGGCGCTGGTGTTCGGCACGCTGCTCACATCGCTGCTCGCGTTGCTCATGGCAGTGCCGGTCGCCCTCGGCGTCAGCCTCTACATCACGCAATACGCACCGCGCCGGCTGGCAACCTTCCTCGGTTATGCCACCGACATGCTGGCCGCGGTGCCGAGTGTCGTCTACGGGCTGTGGGGCGTGTTCTTCCTGCTGCCGCACATGGTCGGGCTGCAGGTCTTCATGGCGAGGTACTTCGGCTGGATTCCGCTGTTCGCCGACAAGAACGGCCAGGTATCGACGTTCAGCAAGTCCATCTTCGGCGCCGCAGTGGTGCTGGCGATCATGATCCTGCCGATCGTCGCGGCAATCAGCCGGGAGATCTTCCGCCAGGTCGACCCGACCCAGCGTGAGGCTGCGCTGGCGCTCGGCGCGACCCGCTGGGAGATGATCCGCACGGCAGTGCTGCCCCCGAGCTGGCCCGGGGTCACGAGCGCCGTCATGCTCGGCCTGGGGCGCGCGCTCGGCGAGACGATCGCCGTCGCGCTGGTCATCGGCAACACGTTCAGCATCGACTGGCATGTGCTGATCCCCGGCGGCAACACCATCGCTGCCAACATCGCCAACCGGTTCGGTGAAGCCGGGTCCACCGGACGTGCGGCGCTGATCGCGTCCGGGCTCGTGCTGTTTGCCATCACGCTCGCGGTCAACCTGGTCGCGCGCTACGTCATCTTCCGCTCCGGGCGCGAGGAGAAGAGCGTCGTATGACGTCACTCACCACCGCCATGCCCGGTCTACGAGCCGGCTCGCTACCGCGCTGGGGCATCGGGGCGGCGGCGATCGGAGCGGTCCTGCTCTCACTGCTGCTGTTCGCCGTCACGCCGATGCAGGGCACCGCCGACTTCCTGGTCTTCGCCGCGGCTGTCATCGTCGTGGCCATCACCGTCAGCAGCTGGGCGGTCGAGGGCCGGCGCCGGGCGAAGGACCGGCTCGCGACCAGCCTGGCGATCGTCTTCCTCATCCTCACGATGCTGCCGCTCGGTGTGATCGGCTTCTACGTGTTCAAGAAGGGGCTGAAACTCCTCAGCGTCACCTTCCTCACCCACTCCGCGGCCGGCGTCGGGCCACTGTCCAGCGGCGGCGGGATCTACCACGCCATCATCGGCACGCTCGAGCAGGTGCTGCTCGCCAGCCTGATCTCGATCCCGCTCGGACTGCTGGTAGCCATCTACATCACCGAATATGCCGGCGGCCCACTCGCCACCGCGGTCCGGTTTCTCATCGACGTGATGACCGGCATTCCGTCGATCGTCGCGGGGTTGTTCGTCTTAGCGTTCTGGGTGTTGGCGCTGCACCAAGGATTCTCCGGCTTTGCCGGCGCGCTCGCGCTCGCGATCCTGGAGTTGCCGATCATCGTCCGCTCCGCGGAGGAGATGATCAAACTGGTGCCGGCCAGTTTGCGCGAGGCGTCGTACGCATTGGGTGTTCGCCGCTGGAAGACCATCGTGCGCATCGTGCTGCCCACCGCCGCGACCGGCATCACGACCGGCATCATGCTCGCGGTCGCTCGCGTCGTGGGAGAGACGGCGCCGGTGCTGCTCGTCGTGGGCAACAACGACTTCATCCACACCAACCCGTTCAGCGGACCGCAGTCATCGCTGCCGCTCTACGTGTTCCAGGGGGCCGGCTCGTCGAGTCAGTTCGACGTCAACCGGGCGTGGGCGGCAGCGCTCACGTTGATCGTGTTCGTGATCGTGCTCTACATAGCGGCGCGACTGCTCACCCGCCGCAACGCGCTGAAGCAGAGATAGAGGGACATGGCCAAGCGCATCGAGACCGTTGAGTTGTCGTGCTACTACGGCAAGACGAAGGCCGTCGACGACATCAACATCACGATCGAGCCGAAGAGCGTCACGGCCTTCATCGGCCCCTCCGGCTGCGGCAAGTCAACGTTTCTGCGCGCGCTCAACCGAATGCACGAAGTGATCCCCGGCGCGCGCATTGACGGCAAGGTGCTTCTCGACGACGAGGACATCTACGACCCGGCCGTCGACGCTTCTGCGGTCCGCCGGGCCATCGGCATGGTGTTCCAGCGCCCCAACCCGTTCCCGACGATGTCGATCTACGACAACGTCGCCGCGGGGTTGCGGCTCAACGGCGTACGACGCAAGTCCGATCTGGATGCCGCGGTCGAGCGGTCGCTGCGCGGCGCGAACCTGTGGGACGAGGTACGCGGCCGGCTCAACAAGCCAGGTGCCGGCTTGTCCGGTGGTCAGCAGCAGCGGCTGTGCATCGCGCGGGCGATCGCGGTCGAGCCGCAGGTGCTGCTCATGGACGAGCCGTGCAGCGCGCTGGATCCGATCTCGACGCTGGCGATCGAGGACCTCATCTTCGAGCTCAAGGACCGCTACACGATCGTGATCGTCACTCACAACATGCAACAGGCAGCGCGAGTGTCCGACGTGACGGCGTTCTTCACGCTCCGTGGGCCGGGTGAGCCCGGCTATCTGGTCGAGGCGGACACGACCCAGAAGATCTTCACCAACCCGAGCGAGAAGCGCACCGAGGACTACATCACCGGCCGCTTCGGCTGATCGGCCCGCCGCCGGGCCCCGGCCATTGGGATTCCGGCGCCGATGGCGCATGCTGGAGGAGTGACGCGAGCCGACGACCCGGTCCTCGTCACCACTGCGGCCAAAAGCCGGCGGCAGGAGCAGCGCGAACGGGAGCGGCGCTATCTGATCACGATGGGCATCCGCATCGTCTGCTTCATCCTCGCCATCGTGCTCTTCGGGGTTGGACTGCGGTGGGTCGCCGCCTTCGCCGTCGCCGCATCCCTCGTGCTGCCCTGGATCGCTGTCGTCGCCGCCAATGCCGGGCCGCGGCCGAACTTCGAGCAACCATCGTTATTCCGTCGTACGCCGCAAAAGCAGTTGCCGCCGGCGGAGGACCGCCGGCACTGACGCGATAGCGTGCTCAAGTGTCCGACTTGAGCTATCTCCAGGCCTCGGTGATCGGCCTCATGCAGGGCGTGACCGAGTTGTTCCCGGTGTCGAGCCTCGGGCACTCGATTCTGCTCCCGGCCTGGGTCGGAGGAAGCTGGAAGCACCTCGTCACCGAGCAGTCGACCAGCGCGAGCCAGACCTCGCCGTACCTCGCCTTCATCGTGGCCACCCACTGCGCGACCGCGCTCGCGCTCGTCGTCTTCTACGCCAAGGCCTGGATCCGCATCGTCGGCGGGCTGGTCCGCAGCATCATCGACCGCGGGATCACGACGCCGACGCAGAAGCTCGCCTGGCTGATCGTGGTGGCGACCATCCCTGTCGGCATCCTGGGTCTGCTGCTCGAGCACTCGCTGCGCGTGTTGTTCGCCAAGCCGCTTGCCGCTGCCATCTTCTTGTCCCTCAACGGGTTGATCCTGCTGGTCGCGGAGCGACTGATCCGCGGCCGCCGGGAGCGCGCCGAGACCAATGCTGAAGCCGAGGCGCTAGCCGACCGGCGGCGTCCGGACGCCGGCTCGGAGCTGGTCGAGGCGGAGACGCTGCTGGTCGTCGACAAGATCGGCTGGCGCGACGCGGTCACGGTCGGTTTCGCCCAGAGCACCGCGTTGCTCGCCGGCATCAGCCGCTCCGGCGTGACGATGGTCGCGGGGCTGCTGCGCGGACTCGACCACGAGAGCGCCGCGAACTTCGCCTTCCTGCTCGCGACCCCGGTGATCCTCGCCGCCGGTGTGCTCAAGCTGCCCGACCTCGCCCAACCGGAGGCGGCCGGGATCCGCGGCCCGACAATCGTCGGGGCGGTCATCGCCGGCATTGCGTCGTACGTCGCCGTGCGCTTCCTCACCCGCTACTTCGAAGGGCGAAGCCTGAAGCCCTTCGGCGTCTATTGCCTGATCGTCGGGCTGGCCAGCGTCATCCGCTTCGCCTGAACGGATCAAGCGCTACGGCGGCTGCCGGAGGAGATCCAGGCGACCGCTAGCAGGACGCCCGCGACCACGAGCGCGGCGATGCCGTGCTTGGTGTGGTGATGGCTGGTGCTCTCATGTCCCGGGAAGAATGCGGGCAAGTGCCGCGCCGGCTCGGCGAAGTAGACGACGCCGACGACGACCAGCACGATCGCGACGAGCACGAGGAGGGTGGTCACCCAGACCGGCGCGTTTCGCTCCGCAGTCATGGCGTCATCTCATCACGTCACGAGCACTGGGCGGAGCGCGACACCGACGACGCAGCCTGTTTCGTGATCATGGCGTTGTGGTGTCAATAGCGCCATGATCAGCGCCCCTTGGCGTCCACAACGCCATGATCACGCAGGGGTGGAGCCGGGTCCGACGCCGTGGCGGAGCTGCTGGCGGACCGTGCGGTCGACGAGGACCGGCACGAACTGCTGGACGCGCGCCTCGGCGTAGCCGGAGAAGGCCGCATCGACGAGGCCACGGACCACCTGGTCAGGCACCTGACCGGCATAGTCGTGGACGAGACGCTCCGTCACGGTGGCCACCTGCTGCTCGACTGGGATGCCCGTCTTCGTCGCCATCCGTCCCCTCCTCGGCACGCCTGTTCCGCGGCTGCTTGGCGACACTGTGCCACCGGTCCACCGGGTGCGCGCAAAGGGTGCTTTGAGGTGTTCACCCTCCGTTCACCATTCGTTCATCACGCGGTTGGGCGGATGCACCGATCGGTGGAAGATTGGCCGCGTGGCCACCTCACCCAGCCCCGGCGCCCCCGACGTACCGCGCTATGCCGACGAACTCGCGGAGGAGCTGGAGGAACTCGCGGCTGCCGCCCCGGCTCGACCCGATCGCCCCGCCAACCGCTTCCTCGACCGGGAAGCAAGCTGGCTCGACTACAGCGACCGGGTGCTGACGCTGGCCGCCGACCCAGCCCAACCGTTGCTCGAGCGATTGCGGTTCGCGGCGATCTTCGCCGGCAACCTCGACGAGTTCTTCATGGTCCGCGTCGCCGGGCTACGACGACGCATCGCGACGGGCATCGCGCTGATCGCACCGAGTGGGATGACAGCCCGCGAGCAGCTCGACCTGATCTCCCGGCGCGTCCACGAGCAGGTGGAGCGGCACGCCAAGTTGTTCTCCGAAGAGCTGATGCCGGCAATGCGGGCCGAGGGCATCTGCCTGCTCGCCTACAACGAGCTGAGCGACGACGAGACCAAGCAGCTCGACGAGCTGTTCGAGCAACGGGTCTATCCGGTCCTCACGCCGTTGGCGGTCGACCCGGCCCACCCGTTCCCCTACATCTCCGGGCTCTCACTCAACCTCGCCGTGGTTCTGCGTGACCGTGAAACCAGCCGGGAGCACTTCGCCCGCGTCAAGGTGCCGCCGGTGCTCCCCCGCTTCGTCGAAGTCGGTGAGACGCGGTTCGTCGCCCTGGAAGACGTCATCGCCGCACACCTGCCAGAGCTGTTCCCCGGCCTGGACGTGCTGGAGACCTACAGCTTCCGCGTCACCCGCAACGAGGATGTCGAGGTCGAAGAGGACGACGTCGAGAACCTGCTCAAGGCCTTGGAGCGTGAGCTGCAACGGCGGCGTTTCGGGCCGCCGGTGCGGCTCGAGGTCGAGGAGTCAATGAGCGACCTCGTGCTGCAACTGCTGCTGCGCGAACTGCGCATCGGCGAAGGCGAGCTCTACCGCCTGCCCAGCCCGCTCGACCTCGGCGGGCTATGGCCACTGGTCGAGATCGACCGGCCGCAGCTGAAGGACGAGCCGTTCGTGCCGACCACGCACCCGCGACTGCGGCAAGCCGAGGGTGGTGGACAGCAGCCGACGGATCTGTTCGCGGCGCTGCGCGGTGGCGATGTGCTCGTGCACCACCCCTACGACTCATTTGCAACGAGCGTGCAGGCACTGGTCGAGCAGGCCGCCGTCGATCCCGGCGTACTCGCGATCAAGCAGACGCTCTATCGCACCAGCGGTGACTCGCCGATCGTCGATGCGCTCATCGACGCGGCCGAGGTCGGCAAGCAGGTGCTCGTGGTGGTCGAGATCAAGGCGCGCTTCGACGAGCAGGCCAACATCAAATGGGCCCGCGCGCTGGAGGAAGCGGGTTGCCACGTCGTCTACGGGATGGTCGGGCTCAAGACGCACGCCAAGCTCAGCCTCGTCGTCCGTCAGGAGGGCGACGGCACGTTGCGCCGCTATGCCCACGTCGGCACCGGCAACTACAACCCCAAGACTGCGCGAATCTACGAAGACCTGGGCCTGCTCACCGCCGACGAACAGGTCGGCGCCGACATCGCGGACCTGTTCAACCACTTGTCCGGCTACACCAAGCACGCCAACTACTCGACCTTGCTCGTCGCGCCCGACAACCTGCGCCGTGGCATCGTCGACATGATCCGGCGCGAGATCGACCACGCCGCCGCCGGGCATCCCGCCGGCATCGCGATGAAGGTCAACAACCTTGTCGACGAACAAGTCATCGACGCCCTCTACGACGCCTCGATCGGCGGCGTCCCCGTCGACCTTGCCGTCCGCGGCATGTGCGCGCTGCGGCCAAGGGTGGCGGAACTCTCGGAGACGGTCCGGGTGCGCAGCATCGTCGGCCGCTTCCTCGAGCACTCGCGGGTGTTCCGCTTCGTCAACGGCGGCAACGCCGACCTGTGGCTCGGCAGCGCTGACATGATGCACCGCAACCTCGACCGCCGGGTCGAGGCCATGGTTCATCTCACCGACCCGGAAGTGCGACGTCAGGTCTCGGCGATCCTCGACCTCGCGCTCGACCCGCGCATCGCCGCATGGGAACTGCAACCGGACGGCTCTTGGCAACGACACAACACCGACGCCGACGGCAAGCGCCTGCTCGACTACCAGGAGCAGCTGATCAGACGGCACGCCCAGCGGGGGAGTGAGCATGCGTGAGGTCGAGGCGAAATTCCGGGTCCACCCGCCGTACCGCATCCCCGACCTGACCGGGGAGACCACCGACATCGCAACGGTCGCCGGCCCGACCGTCAAAGAGTTGCGCGCGGTCTACTGGGACACCTCCGACCTTCGGCTGGCCCGCGAGGGCATCACGTTGCGCAACCGGTCCGGCGAAGGCGAGGGCGACGGTTGGCATCTGAAGCTGCCGATCCACGAGGCCGGCGTGCCGGATGCAAGCACCGGGGTGCGCGAAGAACTGCACGAGCAGGGACCGAACGAGGTCGTGCCGGAGCCGCTGCAGGACCTCGTCGCCGTCCATGTCCGCGGCGCGATGCTGGGCCCGGTCGCGACGCTGCTTACCACGCGGTCGTCGTACGACCTCGTCGACACCGAGGGGGTCACTCGCGCCGAGCTCACCGACGACCTCGTGTCGGTGCTCAACCAGGGCCACGTCGCCGGCCGCTTCCGGGAGATCGAGGTCGAGTCGACCGACGGCGACACGGCGCTGCTGCAGGCGGTCGGTGCGTTGCTGCGCGCCGCCGGCGCGGTGGGCGGAGAGTTCGTGCCGAAGGTGGTGCGCGCGCTCGGTCCGCAGGCAACCGCCGAGCCCGACCCGCCACCGCCGGGCACGGTCGACCTGCGAGCGCCGGGACGGCTGGCCGTGCAGGCGATCCTGCGCCGCTATGTCCGCGTGTTCATGGCGCAGGACCCGCGGGTGCGGCGCGGCCACGAGGACAGCATTCACCAGATGCGGGTGTCGGCTCGCCGGCTTCGCAGCGCGCTGAAGACGTTCGGCCCGCTCGTCGACGACGTGTGGGCGAAGTCGCTACGGGAGGAGCTGGCCTGGCTCGCTGACACGTTGGGCCGGGCGCGTGACGGTGAAGTGCTCCTGCACCGGATCCTGACCGCACTCGACCAGTTGCCGCCGGAGCTTGTGCTCGGCCCGATCAAGGCGAAGGTGGAAAGCGAGCTCGGCGGCAACCTCGTGGCCGCACGGGCTGAGGCGGCCGAGACGTTGCGGACCGAGCGCTACCTGGCGCTGGTCGACCGGCTGGTCGACGCGGCCTGGGAGCCGATGGCGTCAGGACTCGCCGAAGCACCGGCGCGGGAAACGCTGCCCGAATGCGTAGGCTCGGCATGGCGACGGCTGGCCCGGGATGCCGCAAGGTTGTCTCGACCGGCCGCCACCGACGAGGACTGGCACGACGCGCGGATCGCGGCGAAGCAGGTGCGTTACGCCGCCGAGGCGCTCGCGCCGTTCTACGGCAGACCGGCGAAAGCGTTCGCCGTGCAAGCGGAGGAGATCCAGGAGTTGCTGGGCGAGCACCAGGACGCCGTGATCGCCTCCGACGTGCTGCGTCGGATGGCGACGTCGTCGCGAACCGGCTCCGGCGCCTTCACGCTCGGCCTGCTCTATGCCCGCCAGCAGGATGTCATCGCACGCACCCGTGACGCCTTCCCCGCCGTCTGGGCGGAGGCCGCGAAGCCCAAGCACCGGAAGTGGTTGCGCGGCTGATGGCAACAGCCTCCCGGGTGATCGAGGCCGCCGGCGGCGTGCTGTGGCGGCCCGCAGTCGGAGGCTCCGGGGTCGAGGTGGCGCTGGTCCACCGGCCGAAGTACGACGACTGGTCGCTCCCCAAGGGC
>Ga0070679_100005034_pt1 | contig 12199 bp, 10 predicted proteins | sample KBSC63BmetaG_FD_65652 | JGI IMG/M metagenome (GOLD analysis project Ga0070679, IMG submission 65652) | Corn rhizosphere microbial communities from Kellogg Biological Station, Michigan, USA - KBS C6-3B metaG | ecosystem: Host-associated > Plants > Roots > Rhizosphere | place: USA: Michigan... | reverse complement strand
TACAGATATTGCTCAAAACTTATACGATAGATTTTCGAAAATGATAGTCTGGAATTCTGAAAATATTTTAACCTCATTTAGGGAAGTATTACAAGTTTATCAAATAAAAATGCCTGTTTTGTACACAATTCTTACTGGTCAACCCAAAGGATTACCCTTGCCAGAATCATTGGTTATTTTAGGAAGAGATAAAACATTACAGCGATTACAAATGTATGTTTGACGTTGTTATCCTATCGTTTGCTCGCATGCTTTCTTTGCTGCTCCACCCGGGTATTCTTTTTCTCGCAGTTCCCTATATGGTGATTTCCCATACCAATGACAATATGCAGGAAACAATTGATTGGACATTTTTTTCTTGGATTTTTATTTTTACCTTAGTACTTATCGTATGGTATCAAGTAAGAAAAGGAAATTTTACTAACTTCGATGTTTCCAAGCGTGAACAGCGCCCAAAACTTTTTCTTTATCTAGGTGTTCTTTCATTCATTTACATAGTTGCCTTATTTTTTTTGCATGGACCGCTTTCTATGATTATTGTCACTGTTGGATGTCTGGTTGGCTTACTTGCACTTGATGTAATTAACAACACGATTAAAGCAAGTATACATGTCGCTTCAGTTTCTGGCATTCTGCTATCATTTGTTCTTTTAAATGGGATACAATTTGGATTTATCCTTCTCCTTGTCCCTTTTGTTGCATGGTCGAGAATTAGGCTGCATCGTCATACGATTGCCGAGACCGTGACAGGAGCATTTTTTGGTTTTTTCCTAACACTCACAATGTATGGTATCATTGAATATGTATTGCGGATTTAGTAGAGAGTAGTTAGGAGAAAGGGCTTAAGAAAAAAAATATGTTAGATTTGCATCGTTTATATAAATCATTTGGCTATGCTTGGGCGGGAATTGTCTTCGCATTTAAACGCGATCAAAATTTGCGTTTTCATTTCCTTGTCGCATTTTTGGTTATTGTCTTTAGTCTTCTTTTGGATGTCAATCCATTTGAGATGGGCATTTTAGGTGTCATGATTTTACTTGTCATCGTGACTGAAATGATTAATACAACGATTGAAAATATGGTTGACTTGATTACCAAAGAACATCATGAAGAAGCTAAACGAGCGAAAGATGTCGGATCGGGAATGGTACTTTTGACTGCCGCAGGATCAGTTATCGTAGGCGTTCTCATTTTTCTTCCCCATATCCTGCGTCTATTTGGAATTGTTCATTAAGAAGGAATTGCTATGTTAAAAAAAAGTATTTTGCCTAATGGGATAAATCTCGCAACGTATGATATGCCATCTATCAAGTCTTTGCATGTCGGGATTACGGTAAAAGGTGGTTCGTTGGTAGACAAACCAGAGAAAAATGGATTGGCACACTATATGGAACATATGTTGGTGCAAGGTATTCCAAGTCTACCAACCGCTCAAAGTATGTCCAATTTTATCGAAAGTGTTTCTGGTACATATAATGCCTACACTTCAGCATCAACTGTGCATTTTATGATCCACGTCCCGTTTTTGTATGCTGAGGATGCGCTGCGAATTGCAAGTGAAGTGTTCTTTCAGCCACTGTTTCCAGAAGGAGCAATGGAAAAAGAGCGCCATGCAGTTATAAATGAAATTACTCAGGAAATGGATTCGCGTTGGTTCAAGTTTAATGAATTTTTTCGTGCGATTCGCTATACAAAGACAAGTCCTCTACAGCAGCCAACAGTTGGAAGTATCGCTACCATACAAAAAGTAACACGAGAAGATGTACAAACATATTGGGAAGAATATTTCTCAACGCAGAATACCTATCTATTTATAGGTGGCAATTTTAAGCAGAAACAGTTAGATATGTTAGTAGAGAAATATTTTGGTAATATAAAAAAAGGAAAAAATTTTACCGGATTCCCTCATCTTTCAGCAAACAATGACTTTACAAAACGACAGGTTGCTATTCGACATGATGATAAGCTACAAGCAAATTATATAGATCTGGTGTACCCAGCCCTGGCAACGGATGATACACCAGAAGAGCATCTCAAGCAATTCTTAGCACTTACTATTTTAGGCCGTCTTCGGAGTAGCCGCCTCTTTCGTATACTTCGCTATGAAAAAGGCTATGTATATGGGGTTTCCATAAGTAATGCTGAATGGCCTGGAGTAGGGTATGCCTCAGCCTATTCTGAAGTACAACCAGAATATTTAGATGAAGTAGTCAAAATTTTGATTGACGAACTATATAAATTTATTCAGGAAGGACCAACACAGGAAGAGCTTGTTCTCGCGAAAAACTTCTTGACCAATCAGTGGTTAATGATTTTTGATAATCCGAGTTCAATTGCGGGGTGGATTGAAGGACAACTGCTGTGGCGCGACAAGATCTTATTACCCGAAGACGATATTGCTATGCTGAAGAATATTACCAGCCAAGAGATCATTTCCTTCATGCAAAAAAAGTGGAATATGAAAAAAATACAGTTAATCATTCAAGGACCACTCGAAGCATCAAAAGAGAATTTAGAAAAATTTCAAAAAATACTTGCAGAGCTAGATAAGTGAACAATTTTAGTATTCTAAGCACAGTAGAACCTTCTTGAACAAATAAAATTTTCAATGTATAAGTCAATCGCTCTCAATCACTGATATACACTTCTCCTTGTGAGGCTTTATCAGGCCTTATACGCATTTTGATTTTGAAATAGAGGAGTATATAATATAAGTTCATTTTAAATATGATCACAGCTAAAAACATTTCTTATTCATATTCTCGTCTTAATGTTTATGAAGACTCTAACTTTTCCATTATGAAAGGGGAAACAGTCGGATTGGTTGGGCCAAATGGCGCGGGGAAATCAACACTTTTTAAATTACTGATGGGTGAAGATCAACCGACCACTGGCAGTTTGCAGATTTTAGGAAAAGTAGGCTATGTGCCACAAGAAATTAAACATGACCCTGAATTGGAAGCAGCAATTGATATTAAGTCATATATCGACCCGAACTTGAAAAAAGAAGAATATGAATTATCAATTATGATGCACTCTTTAGAAGTGAATGCTGACCTTGATACAGCACCACGAATTTTGAGCGGAGGACAACGAACTAAACTTGCCCTTTTGAAAGCATTGATCGCAGAACCGGATATTTTACTTTTGGATGAACCCACTAATTTTTTGGATACAGAAGGGAAACGCTGGATCATGGAGTTTTTGAGTGAATATCCGAACACATTAATTGTTATTTCACACGATATTAATTTACTTGATCGTCATATAGATAAAGTCCTAGCAATAAATCCGATGACCAAAAAGATTGAAGAATATAGAGGCAATTATACGAAGTATGTTCAGGTAAAAGGAAATAATGAAGAGGCAGTAAAAAGAAAATATGAAAATGATCAAAAAGAAATTACCCGGATGAAAAAAAGTTTACAGAAAATGGCGCGGATGAGTTCTGAAAAAGGAGCGAGAGCTCGGGCAAATGTCCAAACACGTATTGACCGTATCAAAGATGCCTTACCGGAGTTACCAAAAGAACTTGCGCATATCCAGTTCGTTTTACCTACTCCTATTGTTGCTGGTGAAATACCTTTAAGTGCAAAAAATATTGTCAAAAAGTTTAAAGATGATATTATTTTAGACAATGTGTCGTTATCTATTCGGCGTGGTGAACGAATTGCATTATATGGGCCAAATGGTGCTGGGAAAAGTACATTTATTAAAATATTAATGGGAAGACTTCAACCAGATAGTGGAGAAGTCGTCAGAGATGCTCATTTGCATGTCGGTTATTATTCGCAAGAATTTGAAACATTTGATTTTAGTAAAACTATTCTGGAAACTGTTGAAGAGCAATGTAGTTTGCCCCTCGATCAGATTCGGCCAATTCTATCAAAATTTAATTTTCTCCGACAACGGATTTATCAAACCGTTGGCACGCTTTCAGGAGGAGAAAAAACGAGATTATCGATTGCGCTGTTAATGTTGCAAAATTATAATTTGCTTATTCTTGATGAACCAACCACATATTTAGATATGACTTCGCAGAAGATAATTTTAGAAGCATTGAAAAGTTATAAGGGAGCGATGCTTTTCGTCAGTCACACAGAGGAATTTGTCGAAGGGTTAACGCCAAATAGGATTATGCTATTACCAGAAAATATAATCAAACATTGGATTCCTAAGGATATAAAAAATTATTCGCTGTAGTATTTGTCATAAGAAAAGGCTCCAGTCGCGTTTAGGATGACATAATAAGGTATAATGTATATTCTATGTCGCAAAAGAAAAAAACTATTGTCTTTGTGAGTACCTATCCTCCGCGTGAATGTGGCATCGCGACGTTTACCCAAGATCTTCTTACGTATTGTCAAAAAGTTCTTGGTACGCGTATCCAATGCAAAGTTGCAGCGTTCAATCTGACACCCTTAGACACCTATAGATATCCACCTGAAGTTGCATGGGAAATCGATCAAAATAATAAAGCAGAATATCACAATTTAGCTAAAACGATAAATACTGAGGATAATATTATAGGAGTTATCGTGCAACATGAATATGGCATATTTGGTGGTATAGAAGGGGAGAAAATTCTTTCTTTTATAACACATTGTCGTAAGCCAATGCTTGTAACTCTTCATACCGTTTTACCACATCCTAATGATGAGATGCGAGCAGTCACTGAAAAAATTATTCTGTTAGCCTCGACGATTGTCGTATTGACACAAAATTCTAAGAATATTATAGAGGAAACGTATCCACAAGCAATTGATAAAGTATTTGTGATTCCGCATGGCATTCATCCCACTGCTTTTTCTACACCTGAAGCATACAAAGAAAAATTAGAGCTTGAGCATCATATTGTGTTGAGCACATTTGGACTGCTGAGTCGAGGAAAAGGAATTGAATATGCCATTGCCGCGCTGCCAGAAATAATAAAAAAATATCCTTCAGTTTTGTATCTCATCTTAGGACAGACACATCCTGTTATCATCCGAAACGAAGGAGAGAAGTATCGGATAGAACTTAGTCGTTTGATTAAAAAGTTGGGGCTTGGAAAGCACGTTAAATTTTATGATCAATACTTAGGTCTGACAGATCTATTCCAATTTTTAAAAGCCACTGATATCTATATTGCGACAGCAATAAATCCTAATCAAGCAGTAAGTGGAACACTATCGTATGCATTAGGGACTGGACGGGCTGTGGTGAGTACACAATTTGCTCAGGCAAAAGAAAATGTGACAGCTGATGTTGGGAGGCTGGTTCCGGTGCAAGATTCATCAGCATTGACTGAAGCGCTGCTTGATTTATTGGGCGATATGAAGCGACTGAAACAAATGCATAAAAATGCATATGAAAAAACACGTCCCATGCTCTGGAGTAATATAGCGAAACAATATCTTGCGCTTCTAAACCGCCCAATTGTTCCTCCACTTAAACTAGATCATTTACGTAAAATGACAGACGATTTTGGCCTTTTTCAGTTTGCAGAAGGATCTGTTCCTGATAAAGATTCAGGATATACATTAGATGATAATGCTCGAGCGCTTATCTTTTGTAGCTGGATGGTACAAAAAGAAGCAACACAGGAACTCATTGCATTGATGCAGACATACCTCACGTTTATTAAAAAATGTCAATTGGAAGATGGATCTTTCATCAATTATATTAGTTTTAAGGAGAAAGTTGCGGCAGAACAAAATAACGAAGAAGATTTACAGGATCCGCAAGCCAGAGCATTATGGGCACTGAGTAATATTATGAGTAATACAATGCTTTCTGCAAGTTTGCGAAATCAGGCAAAAGAAATGTTTCTCAAAGCTTTGCCAAAAGGATGTGCATTAACATATGTGCGTTCAATTGCCTTTGCTATTAAATCTTTTGCCCTTGCACAGGAAGCTTTACCTGAAAAAAGAGAATTGTTATTACACTATATAGAAAATCATGCAGATCGATTGCTTGCAGCATTGAAAGAAAATGCCGAAAAATCGTGGTATTGGTTTGAAGATTATTTATCATATAATAACGCATTATTAGCCGAAAGTTTACTTATCGCTGGTGATGTAACGAAGAATAGTGATTATACCACCGGTGGTATACGATCTCTCAAATTTTTAATTAGTAAGACGTTTTCAGCTGGGACATATATACCAATCGGCCATTCCAAGTGGTATAAAAATAATAAAAAAAGAAGCATTTACGATCAACAACCTGAAGATCCTGCATCGACAATTCTTGCTCTTGCCACCGCGTACAAAATCACGCATAATAAAGAATACAAAAAATTAGCCAAGAATTGTTTTAGTTGGTTTTTGGGCAATAACAGTTTACATATACCTCTATATGATAAGAAAACTGGAGGCAGTTATGATGGATTACATCCAGATCGAGTTAATTTAAATCAAGGTGCTGAATCACTTGTTTCCTATCTTATGTCAAGTTTCACAATAAGAGAATTACAATAATGAAAATTATTCAAACAAGAGATATTTTCCCTGACATTGGAGCTGCTCGATATAATTTAGCAGTCTGGCAAAAGTCTGAAGATGATACATTATGTTTCATCGGTAGAGAAGTGATAAAAGGCGGAGACACTGGTCAACCGGATAATGGCATACTGAAGCTTTTTGAAGTCAGTATGGAGGGAAAGATTATCCATGAGAGAGAAATTTGGAAACCACTCTATGACGGCATTAATTTGGAAGATCCACGAGTACTCGAAATACAGGATGAGAATTTAGTTGTAGGATTGACTGCAGTATTACGAGATAAAGAAGGAAGACCTGTTCCGTTTCCGGCAATTGTAAAAATTGATTCGCTAAAATCCTGGAAACAGGAGCTACCGCCTTTTTTGATTATTGAAACATTCGGACAAGGGAAGAATCTTACGCCGGTGGATAATACGACCTATCTCTTTCGACCAGAATTAACTGACTATAATCATAAGATATTGGTTTTTTCGTTGCATTCACAAGTACCGGAAAAAATTACTGATTTGTATTTTCCGACTGATTTGCCTTGGGCAAGGTGGCGGATTGGAACGACCATGCCGCCATTATGGATAACACCTGATGAAGCACTTTTTATCATTCATGGGATTTCAATACGAAAAATTAATGATAAAGATATCTATGTCTATAGTATTGGGAGAGCGAAGTTAACCCGGAAAGGAAATACATTTGAAGTCAAGGTTGCACCTGATCCGATTGTGACCCCAGACGATTTCTTAGATAAGAATGGTGTTCCCTTGATTGAGGAATTGCATCCAGATCTACGGCGTGTCGTCTATTCATGTGGTGGCATTATTAAAAAGCATGCACAAGATAAATTATTTCTCTACGTGAATGTAGGAGACAGAACGACATTTGAGGTTGAATTCTCATTGGAGGAATTAAAAGAAGGACTTTTTTAAATACGCACTACACTTTAAACTTTAGATTACTACTTTATTGTTTGAGAAAGTATTTTACGATCTCAGAGAACAGGGAATGAATGAAAGTAGAAGTTACTTATTTAGGAGAATCATTTTTTTAATTGTTTCCATAGCCATACCGCTAAAAGGACAACATCAATAAAAGCAAACACATAAAAAAGGGGGATAAATATCATAGCTATTGCATTAAAAATAGGAATAAGCAAAAGATTGTACATAAAAATCTCCTTTCTCAAAGATTATTCAAGATTTGGGTAAGGTGCTTCTTTATATTTTTCTTTATATGCTAGGTTCCATCTTTTTAGTAAGGGCATTTCGTGTACCATCTGAATCTTCTCTTCAAATCCTCCGATTTCACACCAATCTAAGTATTGTCCATATAATTCGCGCTCTATTGCTTTGACATGCTGTGCATCAGCACTAAAAACTCCTTCACGTCGTGGAAGTGGTTCGTCATACTTACCTCTTTTTGGAATATAGTCTGCCGGATATTCAAGTAAAAAATAACTACCGATTCGCTCCCCTCCAAAACCATGGAGATCATCAAATGGTCGTTGTCCATTTTTAAAATCATCTTCAAATTGTGAAACAACAACAAAATTTGCAGGTTGAGTCATATGTCCATAATCCCGCAACTCACTGATTAATTGCGATTTTAACATCCGTAATGAAGCAGAATGTGAACGTTTATCTTTTTCTACATGATTTCTGCGAATTGAATCTTCATCCCAAATATTTGAAAGAAATACTGTTCGTGGACTTTCTTCTTCTTGCAATGGAATAGTAGGTAATCGTAAAATCGGATCGAGAGCATCAGGCTTCATTTGTATTATAGCTGAAGGTGGTAATGGCTGAATCATGCCGTAAATTCTTCGTAATCGATCATTATGGTCAAAAGGAGTTAATTCCCCTCTTGCCTGCTCTGGATTTCTCATAAGTTGTATAGTATAGCAAGACGAGAGATCTATTGCAATTGTTGGGGACTCTAAAACCTCTTAGAAAAATCCTTCTACTGTTTCTATTAATGTATATATGTCGAAAGGTTTGGCTAAAAAATTATTTGCACCTACCTTGATTGTTGATTTTCCTATATCTTCATTAGAAGACATCATGAGAATAGGGATATGTTTCGTTTTTTCTGTAGCCTTAAGATTTTTACAAATAGTTCTTCCGTCTTTTCCTGACAATAATACATCAAGAACAATTGCGTCAGGCTTAAATATATCAACCATTTTGTAAGTTTCTTCTCCTTTGGTTAGAGTTTTTGTTTTATATCCGGCAGAATTAAATGTAAACTGTAGCGCTTCTCCTATGCCAACATCATCATCGACAACTAATATTTTTTTCATTTCGATTCCTTTCTGTTATTTATTATGAGAAGAGTAGGTAGCAATAAAAGTTCTCCTTAGAGAGAACAGCAAACTAAAAAGTGGCTTGAGATAGATTTTCCAATACTTTTATTAATACACTAAACAAATCTGTCTATAACCTAGCACTTCAGTGTCAATTTTTCAAGTAAGAGGAAGGTAAGAAATGAAAATTATGCGGATGTAATTTGCGTTTGAGCAAAGTCGAGTACTTCTTTGGCATGAGTCAATGGATTGACACCTTCGAAAGTTTTTACAATTTCTCCTTTGGGATTTATAAGATAACTATTTCTTAATATTCCTTCAAATTCTTTTCCCATAATTTTCTTTTTACCCCATGCTCCATATGCTTGGTTAACTGCTGCTGTTGTATCAGAAAGAAGCGGGAAGGTGAGATGATATTTTTCTGCAAATTTTTTATGAGATTCGACAGTATCTTTAGAAATACCGAGGATAACAATTCCTTTATTTTTAAAGTCTATTGTTGTGTCCCGAAACGCACATGCTTCTTTCGTGCATCCAGGTGTATCATCTTTCGGATAAAAATACAAAAGGAGCCATTTACCTCTATAATCACTGAGCGTATGCATGTTTCCCGACTGATCAGGAAGATGGAAATCCTGTGCGTTCATAAAGATACTATAGCACATATTGCTGAAAACTGCTGGTTTCAATTAAACGGAATAGTGATATCTGTATATCTGCAACTACCCAGTATAAGAATGAAAATGGAGTAGTATATACTAAGAGAATAGTATGAAAAATTCTATTACCATTTTTACGAGTTTTCTTTTTTCTACGATCTATGTTCTTCTATTAGATCAATTATCTGCCTCCAGGCGAACCTTAGAAATAGTTTCGGTTTTGCTTATCGTGGTGCTGCTCTTTCCGTTGTATCTCTCTAAGCTGACTCGTAAAACACTTTTCAATAATCGTGGATCCTGGCTTTTTCTTTTTTGGGGAACAGTGACTGTGCAAGTGCTTGTCTTAGCAACAGGTGGGCTGCATAGCCCATTTCTTATTCTTATTCATCTTTTGATGATCGGCTTAAGCTTCGTCTTCAGTTTTCCCATAGGATTATCTTTCTTAGGCGTGTCATGTCTCATTCTTATCCTTGATGTAATATTGCATAATAATATTATTACCTATTTTCTCGATGACCCTGGTACTATTCTTTTACAACTTATCTCACTCATCTCTATCATCCCAGTGGCCTATCTTGTCGCACAGAAGTATCATATGCGGGATTGGATTTTGTCACAATTACAGGAAAAAGTTGTGACAGATGAAGCAATTCTGGAAAAGTTGCATGAACTCATTATCGTCACGGATGCTAATCTTAATATTCTCTCAGTCAATGACGCTGTTCCGCGGACATTATTACGTTCACGATCAGAATTTCTGCATAGACCAATTTTTGATCAATTGTTACTTAAAGATAATAAAGGCAAACTAGTGACCAAAGAAACATTTTTTCCCAATGGAGATGTGTTTTCTCCTCCAGAAAGCCCAAAAGCTGCATATACTATTTTTCGAACATCATCACCGCAACGAATTGTGACGATCCAAGTGCAAATCATAAAAAATTTGGAAACAAATAGAAATCAAATATGTTTTGTACTCAGATATCCGCAAGAATTGCGTTCCCGAGAAAGTAACATAACTGTTACGGTGGAAAAAGCTCGAGCTAAATATGAGGCTTTAAGTGAAGACATTAAAAAAGAACTGTTTAAAAAAGGATCATATGACCTACAAAACCAGGTGATTTTGCTCGAGAAAGTGGAAAGTGATATCTACACCGTGCAACTTTTAAAGGAAGGTCTTATAGAAAAGAGTACGTCTCGAATTGATGTTGCGAAACTAACCGAGCGCGTTGTCATGTTGGAGCATGATTTTGCCAAGGCATTACGAGTATCTATAACCTTTAGCATAGATGATTTTGGTATGAAAGATGTTTCACCTTTGTTGGCAAACGATACGCCTGTTGATGTCAATCAGTTCACAGGCCCCTTCTTTACAGTATCATGTGATGTGAAATTGATTGAATTGTTGCTTAAAAAGTTACTCGATATGTGTATCATGCTTGGATCCACAGAAAAAGATCCTGCTCTTCATGTCAGCATACGCCGAGGTGAAAAAGAAACAATTAGTATTACGGTCAGAACGAATTGTCCTACACGTATACAGCAAAAAGATTTACAAGAGCTTTTACTGCCATATTATGGTAGATTATATGATAAAACGAATGTCAGTTTAGGTTCAGGATTAGAAGGATTTATTGTACAAAAGATAACAGATCTTTTATCGCTTTCTTTAGAAATGCAGCTGAGAACGGAACCTGTATCGCAGGTTACCTTTACGCTTACGCTCCCCAAGGACTCGTCAATGCAAAAGCAATAAAAAGAAGAATTCCAAATATTGCTAAAATAATCGCAAATGTGGATTTCCTGTCTCGTTTTTCATATATATCTAAAAAATTGTTTTCCTTGGCCATAATTACATTGAGCGTGTATAAAGTAAGTATACTAAAGTTATATGAAAAAAAATACTATTATAGTTGCAGTTAGCATTACTGTTTTGGGTATTGCATTACGTTTGCATAATCTCTCACAGTACATGATCTATCCTGATTCATATCAGGTACTCCTTGTTGCACAAAATATACAAACGTATCATAGTGTCGTCGGCCAATTGGGAATAAACGGTATGGCATATCCTGACTTTTTTGCTTGGACGAGGTCAGGGTATTCTTTATTGACACTATTTGTTTCCATTTTTCTTCCGAATCTTTCTATTGCTGCTCGCTATACCTCGCTTATCGCTAGTATAGTATCTTTATCGCTCGCTTTCGTTCTCGGCAGGATGTTTTTTAAATCAAAAACCTACGGTTTGGCAGTTTTACTCTTGCTTAGCCTTTCATTTAATCACGCTGTTTGGGGGGGATTTATTCTTACAGAAGGTGTTGCTGTTATGTTTATGCTTCTTTTTCTCTTGAGCATGATTGCCAAACCACCCCTGTCTACTAAATATGCACTGTCCTTTGCCATTGGCAGTGGATTATTGTTTGGACTGCTTATTCTCACGCGGTACGAATACAGCCTGCTTGTCGTACCAGTTAGTTTGTATTTTCTCCGTTCCAAGAAGTATATATGGAGTGACTTGTTTTGTTTCATGGCTGCATTCATTTTTATGTTGGCGCTGGTTGGAAGCTTATTGTATCCGCTTCCTGCCTCACTTTTTCTTCTGCTATCTCAGTCACAAGATCTTTTGTCGAAAATTGGTATCCTCCTCGCCACTGTCGTTCTTCTCGTGGTAATTGTCAGACGACTTCCGAGTAAAGTAAAACTACAACAGCAAAAATATATAAAGTGGGTTGCAATCGTCTTATTGTGGGCATTACCAG
>Ga0070679_100005032_pt1 | contig 12199 bp, 24 predicted proteins | sample KBSC63BmetaG_FD_65652 | JGI IMG/M metagenome (GOLD analysis project Ga0070679, IMG submission 65652) | Corn rhizosphere microbial communities from Kellogg Biological Station, Michigan, USA - KBS C6-3B metaG | ecosystem: Host-associated > Plants > Roots > Rhizosphere | place: USA: Michigan... | reverse complement strand
TGCCAACCTGGGCGGTGCCAACCTGGGCGGTGCCAACCTGCGCGGTGCCTACCTGCGCGATGCCTACCTGGGCGGTGCCAACCTGGGCGGTGCCAACCTGCGCGGTGCCTACCTGCGCGGTGCCTACCTGCGCGATGCCTACCTGGGCGGTGCCAACCTGGGCGGTGCCAACCTGCGCGGTGCCTACCTGGGCGGTGCCAACCTGGGCGGTGCCAACCTGGGCGGTGCCAACCTGGGCGGTGCCAACCTGCGCGGTGCCTACCTGCGCGATGCCTACCTGGGCGGTGCCAACCTGGGCGATGCCAACCTGGGCGGTGCCAACCTGCGCGATGCCTACCTGCGCGATGCCAACCTGGGCGATGCCAACCTGGGCGGTGCCAACCTGGGCGATGCCAAGGGCCTGAACCCCCACGCCGTCAATGACCTTCTCATTCTCACTCATCAGGTCGGCAAGATCAGGGCGTACAAGCTGGTTACCGCCGAGGGCTACGGTCCCTTCAACGGTGGGATCAAGTACGAGGTTGGCGAGACCTACGAGGTCAAGGACGCCGATTGTGACGCCGAGACCCAGTGCGGAGCAGGGATCAATCTAGCCACACTGCCTTGGTGTATCCAGAGTTGGGAATCCGGCCAGCGGATTCTCCTCGCTGAGTTCACGGCGAAAGACATCGCCGCAATTCCAATCGGGGATGGAAAGTTCAGGGTCCACAAGGCCAAGATCGTCCGCGAGCTTGACTTGAAAGAAATCGGCCTTCTCGCAGAGATCGAGGAGGCCGCATGAAGCCCCCTGTCGTTGCCCCCCGCCCTCCCCGCTCGGTCTCGCGCTACAACCGCCAGGCCACCACTTGCCCCGTCTCAGGCAAGCGCTCCTATAGGACGAAACGCAAGGCCCTGCGGATCGCTGAGCGGGTGCGGACGGCTAGCAACGGCGCAGACAGGCAGCGCGCCTACCTCTGTCCAGCTTGCGGCAAATATCACCTCACGTCGCAGCTTCAGAAGAAGGCAGTGGCCTAGATGGCAACCAGGCTCCTCAGGGTCGAATTGCCTGTGTGCCCGCTGTGCGAACGGGTCGGGAAAATGCCCGGCTCTGCCTACGGCGGCAAGGAAAAGTGCGCCGGTCCACAAGGCAAAGGCCACAAGATCGCCGTCATGGAGACCCGCACCTTCAAAGAGGTGCGCTGATGGCTCTCATTCTCGGCGTACTTGCCATCGCCGTCCTAGCGATCTACCTCGACCGTCGTTACCACCATCTCTGCGAGGAAGACAGGGGCCGCGTCTACGTAGAAGACACACGTAGTCCCGACTGGAACTTCCCTCCGAAGTGGCACCCACCTACGGGAAGGACAAAGGCATGAGCGATTACAACTTCCGACAGTACGAAATCAACCCCGGAGAGGGGGAGCGCCGCCGCTTCCAGCATTTGGAGCTCGACGGCCACTGGGGCGTCTGGGATTGGGAGCACAAGGGGTGGCGACGCGCGGCTAACTACACCCGTCAGGACGCAGCGCGTATGAGCGGCTTCCTAAATCGCCAGAAGGGTTTGGGTTGATGTTCGATCACCGGACCCTACGCGCTGTCCCTCCGCCCCCACCCACATACGACTACATGGAGCGTTATTACAAACAATTCGGGGACAAGATGGAGTTGCTCCACCTAGACGGTGCGATCGGCAGGCAGATCCGTGAGGTCAAAGCAGCGATCGGAACAGCCAAGAAGGCCAAGCAGTCGGAGGTTGAGGCTGGCCTGGGACTCGCCCAAGACGCCCTTGAAGACGCTAGAGAGGAACTGTGGCGATGAAGGCTTACGAGGTTCTAGAGAAGGCGCTGGCGCTCATCGAGCGTGAGGAGAATTGGGCGCAGGGGGACCTCAGAGTCGGTAACGCATTCTGCGCTGAGGGCGCTTGCGTAATCGCGGCTGGCGGGGCTTTGAAGTGGGAGGGTTCGGTTCAGCACTACCGCGCGCTTGTCGACGCCTCCGAGTACTTCGACGCCTTCGACGCCCTGTACCGCTATGTGCCAGGTTCAATTTATGAGTTCAACGACTCCCACTCCCACGCCGAGGTGGTCACCCTCTTTCAAAAGGCAATCCGCGCCGAGAAGCAGAAGGCCGGAATCGCCATTGACCTCCCTGTCGAGGTGCCAGCGTGAGCCAGGAGTACACCGTCTCTTGGGTAGGCGACTCCCGCGAGTGGCAGAGCAAGCGCGGAGACCGCTTCCTCGCCTACGAAATCAAAGTAGAGGGGGACGACCGGGTAATCGAGTGGAGCAGGAAGCCTGATTCCGAGCCGCCCGAGGTTGGCAAGACAACTCCTCTCGCTGACATCGACAACGGTCCTCACGGTCCAAAGCTCAAAGTCGACTGGAGCGCCGTCAAACAGCAGGGCGGCTCCACAGGCTCAGGTGGCTCTCAGAACTTCACAGGCAAGTCCAAGGAATGGAAGACCGAAAGCCAGTTCGACCCCGAGAAGGTCGCCCGGATCGGCCGAGCCCACGCCCAGGGGATGGCCATCCAGACCCTTACTGCAATGGGGACCTTCGAGAGCCAGTCCGCCGACCAGATCACCGGCAAGCTCAAGCAGTGGATCGACTTCTATGAGGCAGACGTAAACGCTGCCGCCAAAAAAGCTGCGCAAGCCGGGGGTAGGAGTGACGGCGACGCCTCCCCGCCTGGTACCGGGCCTCTGGATGCCCCCGGCGCGCAGGAGACCCAGAGCAACGCTGAATACCTCTCCAAGCTCCTGGAGGAGGCAGGCTTCGACCCTGCCCAGGTCACCGTAGTCCAGCACTACATCGAGACCAACTTCGACAACGAGCGACGGACCAAAGTAGAGGCGGCGCTGAAGGACATCACCCGCGCTCCCAAGGTCTACGACCAACTCAAGCAGGAAGCCGAAGCTTGGACGGGTGAAGCGCTTCCGGTCGATGACCCAGCTTCCACGGAACTGCCCTTCTGATGCCCTCGGTGACCCCAAAGCGCGGCCAGATCTGGGAGTTCGTCACTTCGACCGTTCACCACTGCGGAGAAGTGAGGCGATACGAACTCGAAAAATCCTTTAGTCACTTTTACGGAGACTTCGCCTACCTGCGAAACCTCGAAACCGATGAGGTCGCCAAGGTCACGGCGAAGTGGCTCCGAGAAGGGGAGCGACAGGCCCCAAATGGACACTGGCGGCTGTCGTCATGAAGCCCACCCTCTCCATAACCGAGCTAGAAGTACGTCTTGGACGTATCCACCCCAGCAGCGACACGGCCTGGGAATACCTCCGTGAAGCCAACCGCGAGCGCCGCGCAGAAGAGGACACAGAGAGCTACCTGAGACGCCGTGAACCGCTCCCTAAGCGTACGGGGGTGGCTTGATGAGGTCCGGCCAGCAGATAGTAGAAGCCCTCGACGCCGCCTCCCAAGGAGTGGAGAAAGCCAACCGAGAACTGGCCCGCCTCAAACTCAACTTCTACGAAGCCGACCTCGACCCCGAGACAGGTGAGGTCAAGAAGCTCGGCGTCGGCCTCCGCTTCGATTCAGCCATCCGAGAAGAGCTGGCAGGCATCTACGAGCGAGCTATCGCCAACCACGAACGCCCCCCGGCAGAAGACATCCGCCAGGCGATGGCCGACAAGGCGGTCCAGACCAAGCAACCAGACCTCTGGGCCGAGTTTCACAACACCAAGGCCCGCATCGAATCGCTGAAAAGCTGGCTCACGAACCAGAGAGCTGCTATCAGCGCTGACCAAAGCTTGCGGCGAGAGCACGGAGAGGGACTATGAGCGTCGGAATCCCCGCTGACGGTGGGCCGAGGAGCCTACAAATCCATGGCGTTAGCGGGGATTCGGGCGCTGGTGTTCCGTTGCCGGTAACAAACGGACGGGTTGGCGAGCCCTCGCTGCGCGCCAGCGCCCGACTATCCACCCCAGGAGCAGCGTGAAGGGGTGGCCAGGCGTGAGGTTGCAAGCAAACGTCACAAGGACCGTGAGCGAAAGCGCCTGTCAGAAGCGCTTCGGCGGCAAGCGTTTGAACGGGACGGGCTGTATTGCCGATATTGCGGCTCGCCACCAGATTGGACGGCATGGCGAATCGATATACGAGGCAAACTCAGGTTCGTCTGTCCCGGCTTGCAGCTCGATCACGTTGAGCCGTTGCACTACGGCGGCTTCACAACGTTGGAGAACCTCTTGGTTGCTTGCGCGAGTTGCAACAGTTCAAAGGGAATCCGCGCCGCACAGAGTCCCCCGCTCCCCCCAGCCCCGATGTGTTTCGTTGAGCCGCCAATCGCGCCGCTCTCGTGGGATGAGCGCGATGGCTAAAACCGCCGATGTGCTGAAAGCCATTTGGGTCGATCCCTGGTTCTTGGCGCTGCCTTCCGATGGCAAGCTCATCTACCTCTGGGGAATCACAAACGAGCATTCAAATCTTGCGGGCCTATACGTGGTTGCGGAAGAAACGATCCGCCACGAAACGAAGCTCTCGCAGCCTCGCCTTGCGAAGGGCTTGGAGGCGGTTTACCCCAAGATGGTCTTCTACGCCGAGACTGGTGTTGTCTGCGTACCGAGCCGCCCCAAACACGTCCGATCCAAGACCGATCAGATCCGAACCTCCATCCTCCGGGCCGTCGAGGCGTGCCCCCACCCTGAGATTCAGTCCCATTATGTCGAGAGATATGGGAAAAGCACGTGGCTAGGGGCGGAGCTTCGAGATTTGGCTCAGTCACTTGAATTGAATGAACCTCACACGAACCTCGGAGAGGTTCCTAGTCAAAGTCAAGGTCTGAGTCTTAGTAGTAGTAAAGAAGGGGTTAGGGGGTCTGGGGGGAAGGGGAAACAGACCGACCCCGACTCGCTGCCCGTCGATGCTGCGCCGGAGTTCGTTGCGATTGCCGAACGAGTCCGCCCGATTCTCCAGCGGACCGCCGAGGCCAGAGGGGCGAAAGAGGTTGCCATCCTTCCGCTCCTACGGGCTGTGGAGCAGTTCCCGAAACGGGACCATGTCGCGGTTGCGGGGAACGTCGAACACTGGCTCCTCCACGGCAACGGGGCGAAGGTCTCCGCCAAGGACATCGTCGGTCGCTACCGCCGCTTCCTCGAAAGCTCCGAGGACGTAATCAAGCCGGTCTCCTCCCCCAACCCCTCGAAGTACGAGGGCGTCGAAAAAAGGATTCAGGTATGACCGCCACGCTCGCCAAGACCGAGTGCAAAGAATGCGGCGCGACGATCGAGTTCGAGCCGATCCGCTTCGGCGGCAAAGAGGTCGGTACTCCGGGCTACTGCGACAAATGCCTCATCACCCTCCAGCGCGAGGAAGACGAACTTGAGCTACGCCAGCGCTACGAGAGCCGCCTAGACCGCTCCCAACTGCCGGAGAACCTCCGCAGCATCTCCCTACCTGCCGATGGGCTCGGAGAGGTAGCCAAGCGCTGGGCGCACGAGGAACTCGCCAAGCCGGGTCTCTGCCTCGTCGGGCCGGTGGGAGTGGGTAAGACCTACCTCGCCGCAGCGGCTTGCTGGGAGCGCCTGAAGCGCAAGCCCTGCCTCTGGGTGCCGGTCGCGCGACTTCTCACAGAGCTTCACGGCGGCTTCAACGAGGGTCGCGAGAAAGCCTCCAAGATCATCGCCGGGACCGGGGCAATTGTCTTGGATGACCTCGACAAGATCAACCCCACCGAGCATGGCAAGAGCGTCATCTTCGCCGCCGTAGACGGCCGCGTTGAGGCCGGGGTGCCGTTGCTCGTCACCACCAACCTCGGACTGGCAGAGGTTGAGGCAAAGCTAGGAGACGCTGTAGCAAGCCGCCTCATGGGCCACTGCGAGGTACTGCGCCTAGAGGGCAAAGACAGGAGGGCTTCCTGATGGAGCAGCACATGATCGCCCTGGAGAAAGCCAACGACTTTCGGCGGCGCCGTGCCGCGCTCAAGCGCGAAATCAAAGCGGGCGAAGTCACGCTCTCGGATTTTCTCCTTGAAGAGCCACCCGAGTGGTTGGGGGGAGAACCGATTGGACGACTCCTCCGAGCTGCACCCCGCGTAGGGGTCACCCGCGCCCGCAAGCTGTTGGCCGAGGAGGGCATTCGAGAGAACCGCTTGGTGGGAAAACTCACCAAGCGCCAACGCCTGATTTTGTATCTGGCCCTGCGAAGGATTGGGCGATGACGACTCCAGCCGAAAACCGCAGGCGTTTGGCGGAAATGCGCGCCATCCCATCGAAAAAGTTCTTCAAGAAAGGCAAAGGCTCTTGGCAAGGTGAAGATCATTTGCTCAGCCCGGAGGACATGCTTTTCGCGGCCAAACTCCATCGGCCTGGCGATCCCCCAGCAAGCGGTCGGAAAGCCAACTCCCACCGAATGGGACGCACAAGGAAGCCAGGACAGACAGGCCCGATAAGGGTGAACAAACTTGGTTAGGGACCGCGCCGCCGAACTACGGGAGGCTGGGCTTTCCTACGCAGAGATTGCCACCGATCTAGGGGTCTCAAAGTCGTGGGCCTGGCATCTGGTCAACTCCGCGCCTGGGCTGATTGACCCGGAGCCTCTGCACGCCTGCTTTCAGGAACTCCATGAGCGCGGTCTGACCGCAGCCCTTCTCAAGCGTCGAATGGGCTGGAAGCAGTCCTATCGGCTCACTCGGCTCTTTTCTCGCCGCCTCCAACGCAGCACAGCATTGAAGCTAGCGAGTGCCCTAGGCATGGACCCCTGGGAGGTGGGCTTGTGAACGATCAAGTCCTAACCCTCGCCGAGGCAGCCAAGGAGATCAAGCTCTCCGAGAAGACCCTCTACCGCCGAGCCCAGAAGGGCGAAGGTCCCTTCTTCAAGCCCGCTGGTCGGTGGCGTTGCTACCGCTCCGAGCTGCATGCTTGGTTCCGATCTTCCGGCACTCGCCGCCCCAGCCCCCCCTCAGACCCCATGCCCCGCCCCCGCCGTCGCGGTAGCGTCCTCGACAAGGTGGTCGAACTAGACGAACGGAGGAAAGCGGGATGAGCGATAGACAGCTTGAGGACCGAGCCAAGGCGATCGCGCGCAAGCAGCGTCGAGTGCCGACGAACTATGGCCCGCCGGAGGATCCCCCGAACGTGGGAAGAATGCTCAAGCGGCTCTTTGCCCGGGCTCCATGGGAGAAAAAATGAGCGTTCACAAGGACGGAGACGGTTGGAGAGTCCGCTGGCGGGAAGGCTCGCGCAATCGCTCGCGCAAGTTCGACCGCAAGGCCGACGCACTTCTCTTCGATGCGGAGGTACGACGCGAGCGCCAGCTAGGAGCCTTCATTCCCCAGCGCACGGGAGGGATCACGCTGGAGGACTTCATCGTCCAGTGGTTGAGCGACAAGAAGCCGAATCTCGCACCCGCGACCCTTGAGCTTTACGGCCGCATGATCGATACCCATATCCAGCCTCATATAGGCCACATCCCGGTCAACGAGCTACGGCTGAACACTCTCGAAGACTGGCAGCGTGAGCGCCAGGCCAAGGGTGTCGGCCCCGAGGCACTCTCCAAGGCCATCGCCCTTCTGCGCCAGATCCTTCGCCGTGCGGTCAGGGCCAAATTGCTCCCCGAGAACCTCGCCGCCGACCTCGAACCACCAATCTCAAAGAGTCGCATTCCAACCCCAGCCGACCCCGAGCAGATCGAGGCACTTCGGGATTGGTTCCTGGGCAAGGAGAGGCCCGCAGACGCCACGCTGGTCTCAGTGCTGGGGTACGCCGGTCTCCGACCAGGAGAGGCGCTAGGGCTGCGTTGGGCAGACGTAGAGAAAACCTCCATCTCCATCACCTGCTCCATCAGCATGGGCCAAGAGAAGAAGACCAAGACCGGGGCTCTGCGAGTTGTCCGCCCACCTCGCCAGGTCTTCCTAGACCTTGCCACCTGGAAGCTCGCCTCACCTGCTCCCTTCGGCCTCATCTGGCCTCGGAGGAAGGACGGAGAACCCTGGAATAGGTCCGACTGGAGGAACTGGCGGCAGCGCTACTTCGCCAAAGCAGTCGAGGCAGTCGGGCTGGGAGATTTCCGCCCCTATGACCTTCGTCACTCCCGAGCCTCCATGCTCGCAGCGGAAGGCACCTCAATTCTGCAAATCCAGGTGGCCGCGAGGGAAATGGGCCACTCCACGCAGATGTTCCTCAGTACCTACGCGCACATCCTTGAGCAGGCCAGGGACCGGGAGAACGTCTCGGCCGAGCAATGGATAGCTGAGGCTCGATCGAAGCGACGGGAGGCGACGGGATGAGCGTCATCATCGACGTAGCGGTTCACTGCGAGTACGAGGACAAAGCAATGGTCTTCCCACCCGAGGACAAGCCATGAAGTTTGCGCGCGTCCCAGCAATGGGCACGGTTCTTCCGGCTTCCGCCTATGTTTCGATGGATGGACGCTTCCGCATTGAGCCGGGCTGGTACATCGGTGAGAGAGACAACGTTCGGCGCTCAGGTTGGGAAGTAGTCCGAGGACTCGATGTCCCTGCCTGGACAAAGACCTTGTCTGAGGCAAAGGCTCTCTGTGAGGCCGACGAGACATGAACCGCCAGCGCTGGCTAAGAACCCGCAGGAGACTGGGGGCGCACCAGGAAGATCGCGTTCGGCGTGTGCTCGCCGCCCGGCGCGTCGAGGAATTCTCAAAGGTTGCCCCCAAGCCCTACGCCGACTACGTCCCCGATATGCCCTGGGAGAGGCGGTAGGCGTGAAACCTCGTTCCCTCCACGTTCCTTCCGACTGCGTGAAATCAGCGGTGAGCCCTTCCTTCGTGTTCCCCGCTTCGCTTCAGAAAGCCATTTGCGCTGAAAGCCCAGGATCGGACTTGAACCGACGACCCCTTCCTTACCATGGAAGTGCTCTACCAACTGAGCTACCTGGGCGTAATGGTCCGAAACCCACTTCTGATGCGGGTTCGGGCCTACCTCGCGCATAGTCTATTAGAAGCTCGCTCCACCCTCGATACACGTAATTTCGGGGGATTTCGGGAGTTTGGTCGACGAGCTCGGTAGCCGTCGCCCACTGAAAGAGCTGATCGACCTCAACGTCACGGCTCACGAAGATCGGGGCCCCAACGCGCTTATACCGGGACTTCGGCTTCCCTCCGAGGGGCTTTCTATCGGTCTTCTATCGGTCCGAGATGTGGTCCAGCGGAGCGCACTACTCGTTACGGGCAAGGCCAGACGTGCCGGGTCACCTTTGCGGCGGAGACCGGTGAGACCTACCGGCCCTCGCTCGGCTCAGCGGACCCCCCGGATCGGTGAGGTCGATCAACTCCCCGGCGAGCACCATCTCGGCGGGCGCCAGCAGATGCTCCTCGCGCCAGCGGGCGGTCACCGCCGCGGCCGGCAGATCCTCGAGCGCCGCGGCGCCGAAAGCCTCGGCGAAGGCTCGCTGGGCCTTGAGATTGGGCCGGAGATCGGCCAGGACCTCTCGCAGCGAAGTCTCAGGGCGCTCGGCGCAGTAGACGGTCCGAAAGCGCCGCCGGGCGTCATCGAAGCGGTGGTTCCAGGCGCAGAGCTCAAATGGCGTGAAAGCCAGTGGGTCACCGCGATGCCCGACCCGCCAAAGCTTCCCCCCGCTCACCCCTCGAAGCTAACAAGCTGCCTGGCGGCGGCGCGGACCACAGCGAACTGCGCCGGGTTCTCGGCGCGGCGCAGGACATCGATCGGGGCCTCGTCGTCGAGGCGAGTGTTGGTGCCGAAGAGCCAGACCCGGGCAGTCTTCTCATCGAAGCTCTCGACGATCATGCGAACGATCTTGTAGCCCTCGCGCAGGCGCAGGTCGGTGGCCTGGTTCGGAGCGGGGCCATCCGGCTTGCGGTAGCGGCCGATCTGCTTGGCGTCGCGGAGGCCGGCAAGGTGGGCGGCGATCCGCTGGCCGAGCTGGTCCTGCAGGTAGCCGGCGACCTCAGAAATCGGCAGCGTCGTCGCGTCGTGGTCGAGTCGCTCGGCTGCTGGGGGCGTTTCGCCCGGTGACTGCTGTCTCAATTCGCGAGGAGGCCAGGAAGGTCCGCCATCGACGTGAATACCACGTCAGCGTTGTCGAGACGCGCGGCGGGCGTCGTGGCTGCGAAGCCGAGCGCCAGCATCCCGGCCGACTTGGCTGCGGCGATGCCGAACGGGCTGTCCTCGACGACCACACATCGCTCCGGCGGGGTCGACATGCGCGAGGCCGCGTGCAGGAAGAGGTCTGGAGCGGGCTTTCCTCGCTGGACTTCCCCGGCTGAAAAGATGCGCCCGGCAAAGCGATCCCACAAACCGGTCAGGCCGAGGGTGAAGCGCATCTTCTCGTGGCTGCCGCTCGAAGCAACGCAGGCCGGCAGCTCGATCTCCTCGAGCGCCTCGACGATCCCAGGCACTGGAGTCAGCTCGCGTCGAAAGCCGTCGCGGACCGCGGCGTCAAGCTCTGCCTCCCACCCTTCCGGCACCGGCCCTCCCAGGCGCTCGGCGAGGATGCGCAGCGTCGCCTCCATGCCCAAACCAAGGAAGTCTCGGATGCAGTCCTCATAGCTCATCTCCAACCCCAGCGCGGAGATTCGCTCCGCCTGGATACGCAGTGAGATCCGGTCGCTGTCGACGAGGACGCCGTCGCAGTCGAAGATCACGAGCCCGGCCACGGGGCAAAGGGTACGTTTCGGCCAATGCAGCGGTATCTGTCGGTCACTGATGACGTCGGTCTCCGCCTCCTCGAGGAGGCGGACGCCCAGGAGCTGCATGCTTTGATCGAGGCGAACCGAGCCCGGCTCGCTCGCTGGCTGCCCTGGGCTGCGGGTCAGGGCTTCGAGGGTACCCTCGGGTTCATCCGCCAAACCCGCTTGCAGGCGAGCGAGAACGACGGCTTTCAGGCGGCGATCGCACGCGATGGCGTCATCATCGGCATGGCCGGCTACCCCGCCGTCGACTGGGACAACCGCTCAACGCGCATCGGTTACTGGCTGGATGCGGCGCATCAGGGCGGGGGGATCGCGACCGCGGCGGTGCGGCTTCTCGCCGATCACGCGCTGGGGTCTGGCGGCTCAACCGGGTTGAGATCCACGCCGCCGCCGAGAACCGTCGCAGCCGTGCGATCCCCGAACGCCTCGGCTTCCGCGAGGAGGGGACCCTGCAGCAATTCCAGCTGGTGGGCGGTCGCTATCTCGACTGTGTCAGCTACTCGATGCTGGCCGCGGACTGGGATGGCGATCCGGCTCCGGTCCTCGGGCTGGATCACGTGCAGGTTGCCGCGCCGGTTGGAAGTGAGGATGAGGCCCGCGACTTCTACGGAGGGTTGCTCGGCCTCTCAGAGATTGAGAAGCCCGAAGCCCTTCGAAGCCGCGGCGGCGTCTGGTTTGCCTGCGGTCCCCAGCAGCTTCACGTCGGCGTGAGCGACAACTTCGCCTCTGCGACCAAGGCACACCCGGGGCTGCGCGTCCGACAGGCGGACCTCGACCTGATCGCAGAGCGGCTGGTCGCAGTCGGAGGCACGGTGCAGTGGGACGGCGCGATCCCCGACACGCGCCGCTTCTACACGGCCGACCCCTGGGGCAACCGGGTAGAGGTGCTAGCCAGCTAGAGGTTGAGGACTTCGGATTCGTCAGCCGATTTCGCTGCACGCGCTTCGAGCCTGGTGCACTGCGCGACCGCTCGTCTGCTGTTCAACGGTCCGCCCAGCGCTGCCGCGGCCGCCTACTTCACCTGGAACTTGCCCGATCGCCCATAGGCGGCGAGCAGCTCAAGCGCGTGTGCGCTGGGCAGGTGGAGAGGCTCGGGCGGCGTCCGCAAGTCGGCGAACCTCGCGTCGGTTGCCTCCCCCTCGTCAAGCTTGACGGTTCCTTGCCATGCCGTCGCCAAGAAGCACAGGGCAAAACAGTGGGTGAGGTCGCCGTTGGGATAGTGAATGGTGTGAAGCTCTGCCTCCGATAGGCAACCGAAAGGGGTCAAGTCGGCCTCCTCGACCTCGATTCCCGTCTCCTCGGCCAGCTCGTCGATCGCAGTGCGCGCAAAGCTCCCGCCCGGCTCGGCGGCGCCAGCGGGCAGGCACCACGTTCTGTCATCGGTCCGCTTGGTCAGCAGGACCTGCCCATCTGCTCGCTGCAATGCGACCATCGCGCCGGGCATGAGCACGAGCGCGTTGCCGATCTTCTGCCGCAGCCGCCAAAGGTAGGAGTCGGCTATGGCATCGGCGGAGCATACGGTTCCCCATACGGCCATTGTCAGATGCCCCTTCCCTGTTGAGAGTTGACGCATGAACACAGACGTCATCCGCGCCGCA
>Ga0070679_100005029_pt1 | contig 12203 bp, 14 predicted proteins | sample KBSC63BmetaG_FD_65652 | JGI IMG/M metagenome (GOLD analysis project Ga0070679, IMG submission 65652) | Corn rhizosphere microbial communities from Kellogg Biological Station, Michigan, USA - KBS C6-3B metaG | ecosystem: Host-associated > Plants > Roots > Rhizosphere | place: USA: Michigan... | reverse complement strand
GGGTCATATCGGCCCCACAGCGGATCAACCTTGGCATAATCACGCTCGAACACCGTCGCCAGGCCTTCCATGATACAAGAGTCAAGGAAATCTTTGTGCCAGCGGCCCAATTCGAAGCGCACGGCGTGATCGAGTTCGTGGAAAATCCCGGGCCGTATCTGTCGTAGCAGTGCCTCCTCACCGTAGGGCAAGCCCGGGTCGATGGTCAGGATTATCAGGCGGGAATTTTTAGTGAAGGCGCCGTCGCCGGTCTCGGGGATGCAATCGAAATCATTGGTCTGGAGCAAGAAAGTCACTTGCTCGGGCAACTCTGGAAAGTAGCGACGGACCGCGGCGAACGCCCGTTCGATTTTGGCTTCGTAACGCTGCTGGAATTCACGGTGCTTGGCCCAGAAATCGGACTCGGCGTAGAGAATTTTCATATCACGATTGTAACACCTGTCATTCCGGCCTCCGAGCCGGAATCCAGGCCATCAAGAAAGAGCGCCGTTTCAAGCCTGGATCCTGAATCAAGTTCAGGATGACAGTGGAGCTAAAGTGAGTACGGGTTTCAGGCTCGAGTGCAGCGTGGTGGTTTCCGCGAAGGGCGGACGGAGCCGTACTAAAGATACGGTGGAGGAGCACTGGAGCGGAAAGCGTCGCGATATGCCGAGGCTGGAAGCCGCCCTAGACGCGCTCACCACGCCGAGCACGGTTGGCCCATTCGTCGGCGAGTTCGTTGCCAGGATCGTTGTTGTGGCCACGGACCCAGACGAGGATGGCTTTCGACTGGCGGTATAACGGGCAGACCGCCTGGACGATGTCGAGGTTCTTGATTCCCCCGCCCTTCTTTTTCCAGCCGTTGGCTTCCCAGCCCAGTGACCATTTGGTGATAACGTTGATCCAGAATTCGCTGTCGGTATAGATCTCGCATGGTTCGCCGTTGGCGTGCTTCAGTGCCGCCATGATGGCGAAGCCTTCCATCCGGATGTTGGTCGTATGCTTCGGGCTTATCCCGGAATCCTCTGGCTCGGTGCCGAGCACTGCCGGTTTCATGTCCAGAATCACCGAGAAACCACCCGGACCGGGGTTCGGGCTGGCGCTGCCGTCGGTATAATAGGTTTTCATTCTGCCACCTCTACATCTGTTAATTCGGGAATAATAACCGGCTCGCCATATTGGGTGAGCTCGGCTTCGCTGAGGATGCCGATGCCCCGATGGCCAGCAGGGTCAATCGTATACATGGTGATATGGGCCGGTTGTGTCGGCAACTGACGGTCATATTTTTGCCGCAGATGCTCGAAATATGGCTCCAATGACGGCATATTCATCAGTCCCACCAAAGTTATTCGATCGTCCTTACGCATCAGATAGTATTCATGCTTGGGCATAAATTCGACCATTGGATGCTCGGCTTGATAAACCGCAAAATCAGCGACCAGCTCTTGTTCGATCGCTGCGGCTCGCTCATGATCAATAAGTTCCGCAATTTTACGGACACAGATGAGAGTAATGTGAAATTCGGCCTTTTTGGTGAGCTTAATCCCTTCGACAGTAATCGCCTCTGGCACATTCGCAAGCTTCAGCCCTATCAATCCGATATAGCCATAATCGTTATAATCATGATGGTCAGTTATATAGCTATAGCCCATGGGCCTATGATACTTCTTTCAGTAAGTCGTCGTCACTTGGTGGTTTCAGTATACGCTTACTTTTGATCTCGTAGCGCAGGCCGGTCAGCGGTGATTCGATGTAGTCGTCGTTGAGAAGGTTCACGAACGTTATCATATCTTTCTCGTCCATGATGATAATCGCGTCGGAATCGTCGGTCATCATAGTGACGCCGATTTCTTCGGCGTGGTCGACCAGATCTTCCTGCTTGATGAGCGTCGGCTCGATCTTCTGCAGTTTTTTGATGATCGATTTGTTCCCTTTCACCAGGGACTGCAGGCTCAGGCCCTCGGCGAAACTGAGGCGGAAATTGGCTTGGATTTCGCGGACTTTGGCTTCGGCGATGCTGGCTTCCTTGGCATCGTAACCAAACAGCGATTTCAGTTTGGATTGGTTGAAAACGTACATGTCGCTTTCCAGCACCAACAGCTGATTATCAGGGGTAATCCGCAGCGCGGCGTCGGCGTCGAACGGCACGATCTTGCCGTCGCGGATCATCCAGCCGGCTTTGCCGCGGATAACCTGGGACTGCTGCATCTGTTTGATGACGTAGAACGGCTTTTTCATATCGGGATGCGATACCCGGGCGATGACGCCCTTCATGCGCTTGATATCGTGCTCTTCGTCGCTGAAGGTCTCGATCTCGTGCGCCTGGACTTTAAGCCAGTTGATGACCTCCACGGCCTTGGTGACATTCTTGAGCCGGGTCCGCTGCAGCACGTTCTCTTCGGCCTCGGCGTCCTCGAAACCCCGGACAATCAAGCCGTTGGCGGCACCTTCCAGCACGTATTCCAAGATTTCATCGATAAAGATCGGCTCCATCTGTTTATCTAGTTCTTTGCTGCGGGTCGTCTTGTAGACCACGAAGTTCTTATTGAAAAAGAACACCTCAACCTTCAGTTCGTCCTTGTACTGCACGAGGTTATTGGCCCAGGCGAAGACATCAGTCTCCTGATAATTCGCTTCCTCGGCGGCCTCGGGCGCCAGAATATCAGCCGGCATGTCTTGCTTGCTCAGCGCCGTCGTCACAATCTGTTCTTCGTTATCTTCTGCCAAATCGTTACCCTTTTGTTACTAATAGACTCGGTCTATTCTAACTGCTAGCACGCCTAAATTCTGCTGTAAAATTCGCCTGCCGCGATAATAAAAAATACCAGATGATCAATCTGGTATTTTTGGTTCTTCTTGCAAGAAGTAATTTTGGTTTGTTTTCTACCCTTTCCTCAATTGTTTATCGGAATGTGAGAAAACAAGATGTAAGTGTTTCTTTTGAGAGAATAACTTACTCCCTACAAAATACCGAAGCGTAAGCGCTTTGTCAATGCCTATCGCCCTGATGCATCACGGAAAATATCTAATAAGGCACCCGAGCTTTCCTTTTTTGTGAGGTGACCCGTTGTCTTTAGCTCAAACATCGCCTTAGCCCCTGCCGTGACAAGCTCGGCCTTATAGTCCTTTTGATCTTCACCCGCCCCAATGTTTTGGTCTAGTACAATACCCCTGATTGTTTTGGCGACAACAGACCTGTGTTTCACCTGGTCGGTAAGATTTGAGTATATACGGTAATTTTTGTTTGCTGTCACGTAAAAAGCACCGAATAGTAGCGCTGGAATCAGCTTATATGCAAGTATCTCTGTTAAGCGTGTTTTATAGCTCCATTTCCAGACACTGGTAAACAAATACGTCAGTATTGCCTCCGATGCAACTAACGTAATGAGCCAGATGTTTTTCCATAACTTATACTGGTCCGCCATTAGAGCGTAGCCTTCAGATTTTGGAACAAGCCTCTGGGTATAATATTCTAATGAACTATTGATGGATGATGCTCCATTTAGAAAAGGCCTCGTCAGAAACTTCAAGGATACTTTCAGCCATTTATCACTGGCTTTTCTCTTTAACCACACCTTTGAGTTTTGTCTTGTAGGTTTTCTGCCAATTAGATCATCGTAGTATCCTTGCCACTCTTTAAGAGCATCTGCCTGCTGAATTGCTGAAAGCTTTTCTTCTGACACAGTCTGAATACTCGTAACTGAATCAGTCGTAGTCTTACCGAGTAGCGTGGTTGAGTCGGTTAACTTAGCTCCCATCGCTTCCTCAAACTCAGTGCGCTGCACCGCCAGTCTACTCTCCTCGTTTTTAATTAAGTTGTTTAGCTTCGGTTCCGTGTTGATTCGCTTCTGTGCTGCGATCGCGCCCAGTACTGTTGATGCCATTTTATAGTCCGGCTGGGACATGGAATTTATTTCAAGGTTATTAGCGTTAACGAGGAAAGTACTAGATTGCGTGGCGTCGATTTCATTAAACTCGTTGAAACGAGGTGCGGCTTGGTATGGTCCAAGATCAGCTTCTCTGTTGAGCCATTGAAGGATAGTTATAAAGTGTGGCCAGTACGGTATTTGCTCGAGGAAGCCCGATTCTTTGGCAACCAAAAATACATTTCTGCACAAAATTATTTTTTCGACAGCAGCCGTGAAATCAGTACTTACGTCTTTTAAATCACGCAGATTCTCTAGTTGAATCTGAAGAGCGTTATCTGCCGTTATGGGACCTAGTCCCTTAAACGGATCTCTAAATACTGCCATCCTTTTTCATCATTTCTCCCACTTCACTAATTAGAATTCGCTGCTGGGCGGTGGTGTCGCGGTGGCGGACAGTTACGGTGTCCTTGGTGTCACCCTCTAGGGTGTCGAAGTCGATGGTGACGCAGTAGGGGACGCCGATCTCGTCCATCTTGCGGTAGTTTTTACCGATGTTGCCGGTGTCTACCCACATGACATTGCCAATCTCTTTCTTGAGCATGGCGTAGACCTCGCGGGCTTTGGCCACCAGCTCCGGCTTATTCTTTACCAGCGGTAACACGGCTACTTTGACCGGCGCCAGGTCAGCTGGGAGTTTCAGATAGATGCGCTTCTCGCCGTTCTGTTCGTCTTCTTTGTAGGCGGCGGTGAGGACGGCCATGAGGGCCCGCTCTACGCCGAATGATGGTTCGATGACGTGCGGCACGAACGGTTCACCGCCGTCTTTGGGGCGGTACTCCATCTTCTTGCCGCTCACCCGCTCGATGTTCTTCAGGTCGAAATCGGTGCGATATGCCAGGCCCAGAAGCTCTTCGCGGCCGATGGGGAAATCGAATTCGAAGTCGATGGTACGCTTGCTGTAGTGGGCGCGGTCACTTTCGGGCACTTCCAGCTCGTGCACGCTTTCGGCAGGTAAGCCAAGCGCGTCGCACCATTTATGTACTCGTTTTACCCATGCTTCAAATGCTTTTTCCCACTGGTCGGGATGGACAAAATACTCGATTTCCATCTGCTCGAACTCGCGCGAACGGAAGATGAAGTCGCGCGGAGAGATTTCGTTACGGAAGGCTTTGCCTGTTTGGGCGATACCAAATGGCATGTCGGGGTAGAAACTATCGACGACGTTTTTGAAGTTCGTGAAGATACCCTGGGCGGTTTCTGGCCGCAAGTATACTTTGGTTTCTTGAAGATTTTCAAAATATCCTATGGCCGATTTAAGAAAACTCAAATACTCTTCAGGGTTAAGGCTCTCAAGACCTTGTTTATCAAACTTTTGCTGTGCAGTTTCTATGTAATCAACTAAATCTTGGAAGCCCATCTCCACGGCCGGTCCTGCATGCGTTTCGAACATCATGTTGAATTGACGCGGTTCGCCGAAGGTCCCTTCTTTGCCGCAGGTCGGGCACTTGTTTGGGTCGTCGAGCTTATCGGCACGGTGACGCGCGTGGCAGTTCGAGCATTCGACAAGTGGATCGGTGAAGGTATCGACGTGGCCGCTGGCTTGCCAGACTTTTTGGTTCATAAGGATGGCGGCGTCGACGCCGTACATGTTTTCGGCGTCATCGACGAACATCTTCCACCAGAGATTCATGATGTTCTTTTTGAGCGCGACACCCAACGGACCATAGTCCCAGGTGCCACTTAAACCACCATATACGTCACTGCCGGGGTAAATGAACCCGCGACGTTTGCACAGACTGACGATGTCTTCTAGTTTTATCTCACTCATATCAGCGATCGTTCCTGTCTTCCGGAGACCCGCCGATCCTACCCCTTCCCTCTAGCTCCAATCCGGCTATAACAGTATCCAGATTGATTTCGTATATCCCATCCTCTCCATCTAAACGAATCCAGCGGACGAGCTTACCATTCTCGACAGTGCTATCCAAGACTTCGGCATCTAGGGCGGGTAACGCGCGGTACGCGGCGTCGGAATTTAGAGACTCAGTCATAATGGAGCGAATTATACCGGTTTTACCGCCGTAATGCCACCTGTCGGTGAGACTCCAAACGACAATAGACTAGCCGACAGTTCGACGATCGTACAAGCTCCCGTACACTGCGCCGCCGGCTATGAGACCGATTAGTATTGAGGCGACAGCCGCGACTTGAGCCGCGTCGGCGTCCCTTGATTCGGCTTTCGGCAATTCATAGTCGCGATAGCCCTGAGCCGTCGGTACGTGCGTGGGCGAACCGGCTCCCGCCGATCCATCAGACACTACCAAGAACGGAGGATTGTCGGGGTATGAATCGAAGTCCTTCGGGCAGGCCGACTGTATCTCGTGAAGGCTGTGGCTGCCCAGGGCTCGGACACAGGCTTCGGCCTTGCCAGTGTTATCCGGTAGTGCCAGATGCTCTAAGGCATAGACACCAGTCCCGATCACAAGCGCCGTCGCGGCTCCGAAAAACGCGCTTTCTAACTTCCTCATACTCCACTCGTACCTTGTATTTAAATAATTAACGACAATTATAACATTTTATATAACCAATAGCAATAATTTCGCCCTCTACTGTCGATGATACGTCCGGAACATAAGCGACACTGGCGAGTCGAGCTCGGCCACAAGCGATTGGATATTGCTGATTTGTCCGAGAACCTTAGGCTGGTTGCCACCGTTAAAAATCAAGCGGAGCAACTTGATATGATCCGCCTGATACGGGCCGTCCGGACGGAGCATGAATGCCATATCGTCCAGGCTGAAGTCATAATTGCCGGTGGCTACCAGCGCTTCGCCGGCGGTATCGGTACGCAGATTGGGAGCGTGCCCGTCCAACCGCAAGAGTTGGGCCGAGAACCACACCCGGATCAGGTCCAGGCCGATCGTGCTATCATCCAACGCCTCGAAGGCCTGGCGCAATAGCTCGAAATAGTCGGCGTCAGGCTGGTCCTCGGTTGCCCGGTGCAGCTGCTTGATCAACTCGTAACCGAGCATGGTTCGATTGATATCCTCGACGATGTGCCGGTAATAGGTCCGTAACCGGCTGGAAATCAACGTGCCCAGGCCGCTGCTCGCCCGGCCGGGCAGGTAGGTGATCTGGGTGACGCTGAACAATTCGATACCACCGGCCAGTTTGGATTTGTGGCGCCGGACACCCTTGGCGACCAAGCTTAGCTTGCCCTGCTCCGGTGTCAGCAGCGTCAGGATACGGTCGGCCTCCCCGTAATCGGTCCGGCTCAGGACGATGGCCTCGGTGACGAGCTGTTTCATACCTTTAGTTTATAGTTTTTAGCTGGTAGTTGGTAGAAACTCCGATACAACGGATGACTCGCGATCCCGTCTCAATCATTTCTAGATAATCTGGTACGGTCTATAAGCTGTCAACTAACAACTACAAACTGATTGACGACGCCGAGGAGTTTCTTCAGGCTGGTCCGCGATTTGTAGTGATAGGCCCGGACGCCGAGTTCCTCCCGGAGGAGCTGCCAGCTGCCGCTGAACTCGCCGGGCGGGACGTGGCTGAGGATAACGACCGGGATATCCTGCCAGTCGTGGTAACTGCGAAGTTCGTACAGGAACTCGATGCCGCTGTGGCTGACCATCTGTAATTCGAGGATGATCAGCTCCGGAACAGCGGTATCGACCGCCTCGACAGCCATCTGGGCCGTACGGGCGATCCGGACCCGGTGGCCGGCTCCATTCACTGCCCGCCGCAGTGTCTCGGCCAGCACGATATCAGGTTCGACGAGCAATATATCCATACCCGTCATACCAAGGCCAGTTGGGGGTTGGAACGCAACACCGTGCCCAGACCATACAATTTATGATGCCGCGAGACTTTGAGCTGGCTGTCCATGGCTTGCAGAATCGCGTCGGCCACGAAGACGCCTGCCCCACTGGTGTGCGTCAGCGTGGCTAAAGGTTGGCGGCTGTGGCCGTATAGTTTCCGGCCTTGGCGTAACGCTTCGGTCGTCAGTTGCTCGACCTCGGAGTATATCCCGGCGACTAATCCATAGCGACAACGATGCGCCGCCAATTGCAATGTCGGCCGCCGTGGGCTGAGGTTCGGCAAGGCTTCGATAAGCGCGTAACCCAATGACACCAGCGCCGATTGCAACCCCTGGCGATTGGCCAACACCGGCCCGAACTTGCCGCCCAATGATAACCGCAGGTCCACGCCGTACAGCTTGGCGGTGGCGTCAAGCTGTTGACCGGTGTCGTAGAGAACGGATGATAATGATACCGGTTCCAGAGTCAGCTGATAGTCATCCTCCAGGGCCAATCGGGCTCCGAACAGATAGTTATCGAGCAGGCGCACCGCCATGTCAGCCGTCGTCTGGATCTGGCGCAGGTCGACCGGCTCGCTGGGCGTCAGGCGTCCCAGTTCCGCTTGCCGCGCGATCTGTAATAACGGCACTTTCAGTTGCTCGGCGACGGACAACAGCAGCTGCTCTGACAATACCGCTGGCCGCTGCTGTTTCATGAACGTCGTCCCCTCGCTTAGATAAGCCCTAGTATGAAACCACGTCCCAAAATTAGCAATCAGATTCCCAAGACCGGAGGATTTAGGATTAACGATTGAAGATTAACGAATCCGCGCCAGCTCCCAAACTCTCACCGGCTATCGCTCCAACACTTCACCTTACAGTTACTAATTCCGGCCTTCGTGCCGGTCCGATATGTCGACCACGCGACTGGAGTTCGGTCGAGAGTTTTTTGGTTCTTTTGGCGGTCCAAAAGAACATAAGGAAGAAGGACGAGATAACAGATTGAATATATCATGGATGATATAGGATTAAATCAGGGGGAGAAGGAGAAGTTCGGAAGGATGATATTGTCCAGATCGCCCTCGTACTGCGTGGACTCGGTCCAGATTTTCAACGTCTTATCCCGGAGCGGCAATACAATCATGACCCCTTGCTTGTTGGTGGTGATCTCGCCTACGACCCGGGAGCCGATGATACTCGGCACCAGCTTGAGACTATAGGGCGTGACGGTCACTTTTTTGCTGGTTACCTGGCTACTGTACTGATTGAGCACCGAGCTGTAGCTTTGGTTCACCACTTGCACGCGCAGCGAGAAGACGCTCGTCTGGCCGTTCAGCGCCGGCACCACTCCTGGGCTGAAGTAGCCGTCTACCGGCGTCGAGCCGTCACTCAGCTCGCTGACGTAGCCACTCCAGGTTTTCGGGAAGCTCAGCTTGATACCGCCGTAGGTTTCAGGGCCGTCGTATGTCTTGAGCGGTTTTTTCTCGTCCTGGGCGAACTGGGCGTCCTTTTTGATGTCTTCGGCCTTCACGGCGGCCTCGACGGCGACTGCCGCTTTCTGGTCGCTGTGGTCCTTGAAATCCTGACGGCCACTGAACGCCCAGAACCCGAACCCGACGGCACCGATAAAGAATAAGATTATCAGGATAAATGGAATCAACAGGATGTTGATCGTCCCCGCTTCGCTACCACGTCTCATATCGCTTATGGTACCGCAAGTCAGGCGCCGCTTGCAAGCGTTTAACGGTATTCGTAGAGATAGACGCCCTGCTTGCTGCGCGTCGGCCGTTTATCGGGTATCGTGAAGGCGAAACTGACTAACTTAAGCGGTTTATTTGCGTTTTGTGCAATTTTTGTATCCAATTTTGCCATGTGCCGTTGCATTACGAATACGAATATACCATCGGCGGGCGGCCATGACCGAGTCCAAAAGTTACCCCACTTCACCGTAACGAGCTTACGGTAGCGCCGGGTCCGCCACCGACATACCAACACCAGCAAAGGGTTCAATTCGTAGCCCACAGCCTTCCAGCCGCGCCGAGCGGCCGCCACCAATATCTTGCCATCGCCGCAACCGAGTTCTAGCAACGTCTGGCCAGCTTTCAGGTCGATCATATCCATGGCGATCTCGGCCTGCTTGCCGAGCGTCGGCAGATATGGAGCCCCGAACAGCAGCACGAAGCCGAAGCAAACGATCAACGCTAGCAGCACGAGGCCCAGTACCGTCAACACTGACTTTGCCTCCACGTCATTCCCAACTTGACCTGTCCGTCCTGCCTGGCCTTCCTGTCGGAAAGCCAGGGGGCTCGGAAAGACAGGCGGGTTGGGAATCCAGTCGCATGAATATCAACCCGGGGATGCAGGTTGAGTATCACTTCGCTCATCGTGTGCGTTGTCGTAAGCAAAAAGATACGTAGCCCAAAACGCTGGCGCAACAGTCCACCTACTGGATTCCCGTTCAAGCCGGGAATGACGAGATCATGAAAGCGGTCAGTCATTTACTCGCTGGCCCTGGCTTGCAGCTTAGTTATTTTGTTCTCGGCCGTCTTCAAATACGTTTCCAACTGTGTTACCAGCTCGAGCCCGCGCTCGTACTGCTTCATGGCCTCGTCGACGTCCAACGTGTCCGCCTGCAGCGCCAGGACGATGTTGTCCAGCTCATTGCTCAGCTTCTGATAATCTATCTTCTTCTCAACCATCACAACTCCTGGTTAGGCTATTTGACCGTCGCGTCGAGCGAGCCGTCGCTTAATCGTATGTCTATCGTATCACCTCGCCGGAGTGATTTCGCGCGCCGCACCGCTTTGCCGTCTTTACGGACGATTGCGTAGCCCCGTTTCAAGACCGCTTGCGGGCTCAAGACTTCGAGCAATTGCGCGTTCGACCTCAAAGCTGTCCGCTCGTCGCGGATCCGGCGTTCCATCAACCGTCGGAGTTCGACGCCGAGTAGATCGCGCGCCTGCCGTTCAATCTGGATTACCGACCTGATCTCCCGATGCAGCATTTTCTGATACTCCGTTAGATTGCGCAAAGCCCCAGCCTTATCTGGTACCAGTAGCTCGGCGGCGTTGCTGGGCGTGCTGGCCCGTTGATCGGCCACCAGCTCGGCCAAGCTGGTATCGATCTCGTGGCCGATCGCCACCAAGGTGGGCACCCGGCTGGCCGCCACGGCCCGGGTAACCGCTTCGCTACTGAAAGCCTGGAGATCCTCGGCGCTGCCGCCGCCCCGGGTGAGCACCAGCACGTCCGGCGGATCGGCTAACTCATTGAACCGCTCGATCGCCGCTACGATCTGCCCTGTCGCCGGGTCACCCTGCACCTGCACGTCGATATGCTCGATTTCCAGCCCTACCCAGCGAGCGTCGAGAATCTTCATAAAATCCGCGTAGGCCGCCGACTCGCCCGACGCGATAAGCCCGATCCGGCGCGGCGGATACGGCAAGGCCCGTTTGCGGCCCGGGTCGAACAAGCCTTCGGCAGCCAGCTTCGCTTCCAGCAGGTCGGCGGCGCGGCGGATGCTGCCTTCCCCCGCTGGACGGATGGTGGTGATGTTCAGGCTGAAGCCATACAGATTGTGCAGGCGCGGCTGCGCCGTCACTCGCACGAGCAGCCCGTCTTCCAGCGGCCCCGGCAGTTGGAAGACCGTCCCGAAACATTTGACGCTGGCTGACTCGTCCTTGATATCGAAATACAGCCACTTGCCCTTGCTCACCCGCAGATTCGCCAGCTCGCCCACGACCGTGACGCTCGGGAAAACATATTCCAGGCTCTGATTCAGCAACGCCACGAACTCGGAGACCGAGATCTCTACCGCTTCGATGCTTTCACTGCCATCAAATACCATAACTTACCCCCGATTAACCGATTGATGATTCACGATTCAAGTATGGATCGCAGCTACACGCTAATCATTAATCGTTTCAGGTCCTCCTTCCTCCTTGTTCGGATAGCGGCGCCGCAGATTCTGGTGATACAGATAATATCCCGGGGGCACCTGGAGCAAGGTGTTCAGCACCCGATACATGACCGTCGCCGGGATGCTCACCGCCGGTTTGATTCCGCCGGCCGCCAGCACTAATGTCATCAGACCCTCATAGACACCGACACCGCCCGGCAGCACGCTCACGAGCCCCGCGAAGTTCGCCACCGCGTAGGCCAGGATGACCGCTCCCAGATTCACCCACTCGCCGAACGCCACGTAGATGACATAGACCGCGAGGACCTCCGTGAGGTTCATCAATCCGGCGTACCAGAACGGCGCTTTGAGCGCCTTCAGATTGGATTTGAACATATTATAGTTGTCGTGCAGTTCGTCGAACGCCGGCCGCGCTTTAGCCAAGCTGATCGTCTCGGGGTGACGCGGTCGCACTACCTGGATCAGCTTGTTCAGTAGCCGGGTCGTCGTCGTGAAGAACGCCTGCACCCGCCCACGATCGCCGACGACATACGCTCCCAGCGCCGTTCCCACGACGATCAGCGTCGTCAGCAACGTGCCGATCAGGATGATCAGGTTGCTCGCCCTGCCCACCGAGGCCAGAATCAGCATGGCG
>Ga0070679_100005026_pt1 | contig 12206 bp, 10 predicted proteins | sample KBSC63BmetaG_FD_65652 | JGI IMG/M metagenome (GOLD analysis project Ga0070679, IMG submission 65652) | Corn rhizosphere microbial communities from Kellogg Biological Station, Michigan, USA - KBS C6-3B metaG | ecosystem: Host-associated > Plants > Roots > Rhizosphere | place: USA: Michigan... | reverse complement strand
CCGTTCTACGCGGGGACGTACTTCCCGCCCGAGCCCCGCCACGGGATGCCTGCCTTCTCGCAGGTCCTCGGGGCCGTCGCCGAGGCGTGGCGCGACCGGCGGCACGACCTCGAGGAGCAGGCTGCGAGGCTCGTGTCGGCGCTCGGCGGCGCGGCCCGGCTGGAGGCGGGGGAGGAGGAGCTTTCCCCGTCGCTGCTCGATGCGGCCGAGCGGGGGCTCGCGCACGTCTACGAGCCGGCGTTCGGCGGGTTCGGCACCGCGCCCAAGTTCCCGCCGGCCTCGGCGATCGAGCTGCTCCTCCGCCGCGGGAGCCTCCAGGCGCTGGCGATGGCGCGTGGGACGCTCGACGGCATGGCCGCGGGCGGCCTGTACGACGTGGTCGGCGGCGGGTTCCACCGCTACTCCGTGGACGCGCGCTGGCTCGTGCCGCACTTCGAGAAGATGCTCTACGACAACGCGCTGCTCGTCTCCGCCTATCTCCATGCGTGGGTCGTGACGGGCGAGGAGCGCTATCGCGCGGTCGTCGAGGAGACCGTCGAGTACCTCCTGCGCGAGATGCTCCTGCCCGACGGCGGCTTCGCCTCGGCCCAGGACGCCGACACGAACGGCGTCGAGGGCCTCACGTACACGTGGGAGCTCGACGAGTGGCGCGAGCTCGGTCTCGACGAGGGGCTGCTCGAGCCGTTCGAGCACGGTCGCTGGATCGTCCGGGGGACGCTCGAGCCGGACGACCGCGAGCATCTCCTGGAGCTCCGCGCCGAGCGTCCGCAGCCGCTCCTGGACGACAAGGCGATCGCGTCGTGGAACGGCCTCACGCTCGCGGCGCTGGCGGAGGCAGGGCGCCGGCTCGACCGGGCGGACTGGCTCGCGGCGGCCGAGCGGCTGGGCGAGTTCCTGCTCGGGCCGCTGCGCGGCGAGGACGGCCGGGTGATGCGGAGCGTGCGCGACGGACGGGTCAGCGGCACGGGCTTCCTCGACGATCACGCGAACGTCGCCCATGGCCTGCTCGAGCTGCACGTCGCCACCGGCGATCCGGGGTGGCTCCAAGAGGCGCATCGCGTCGCCCGCCACGCGGTCGAGCTCTTCGCCGACGAGGAGCGCGGGGGGTTCTTCCTCGCCCCACACGACGCGGAGGAGCTTGCGACCCGCGCGAAGGACGTCGACGACGACCCCCTCCCGTCGGGGAACTCGATGCTCGCCTCGGTGCTGATCCGGCTCGGCCGGATCTGGGGCGACGACTCGCTCGTGACGCGGGGCGAGGACGTCCTCCGCCTCCTCGCGCCGGCGATGGAGCGCGTCCCCCGCGCGCTCGCCTGGGCGCTCTCGACGCTGCACCTGCACCTCTCGCCTCCGCGGGAGCTGGCGATCGTCGGCGACGTCCGCGCCGACGTCGCGCGCGCCGCCCTCGCCCGCTTCGAGCCGGACACGGTCGTCGCGGTCGGGCCGGCGGACGGCGTGCCGCTGCTCGAGGGCAAGGGGCTCGTCGACGGGCGGACGGCGGTCTACGTCTGCGAGCGCTTTGCGTGCCGCGCCCCGGTGACACGACCAGACGAGCTCGACAGATAGTCTCCGGCCGTGGCGACGACCGAGCTGACCGGCGCCGAGGACGTCGCGTGGGATTTGAGCGACCTGTACGCAGGGATCGACGACCCGCAAATCGAAGAGGACATCGCTCGGGCCGAGACGGACGCCGCCGCGTTCCGCGAGCGCTACCACGGCGCCGTCGCCGGGCTCGACGCGGCTGCGCTCGCCGAGGCGGTCGAAGAGTACGAGCGGATCGAGTCCGCGGTCGTCCGCCCGCTGACGTTCGCCCACCTCGTCTTCGCGACCAACATGGCCGACCCGGCGCGCGGCGCGCTCGTCGCCCGGCTCGGCGAGAAGGCGGCCGCCCTCGACACGCAGCTCCTCTTCTTCGGTCTCGAGTGGGCCGCCGTCGAGGACGACGCCGCAGAGGCGGTGCTCGCCGACCCCGCGCTCGACCGCTGGCGCCACCACCTGGAGTCGCTGCGCAAGTTCCGCCCGTACCTCCTGAGCGAGCCCGAGGAGCGGATCGTCACCGAGAAGACCGTGTCGGGCTCCGGGTCGTGGTCGCGGCTGTACGAGGAGCTCCTGGGCGCTCTCCGCGTGACGCTCGACGGCGAGGAGGTGCCCCTCGAGCCGGCGATGGCGCGGCTCTACGACCCGGACCGGGAGACGCGACAGGGCGCTGCCGAGGCGATCACTGACGCGCTCGGCCCCGGGCTCCGCACGCGGACGTTCGTCTTCAACACCATCCTCCTCGACAAGTCGATCGACGACCGGCTGCGGGGATATCCGACCTGGCTCTCGTCCCGCAACCTCGCGAACGAGACGACGGACGAGGCGGTCGAGGCGCTGATCCACGCGACGACCTCGCGCTACGACCTGCCGCAGCGCTACTACCGGCTGAAGGCTCGGTTGCTCGGCCTGGACCGGCTCGAGCACTACGACCGCTTCGCCCCGATCTCGTCCGACGCCGGCAAGGTCGCGTGGGACGAGGCCCGGACGGTGGTCGTCGAGGCGTACTCGGGCTTCTCCGACGAAGCCGGCGCGATCGTGGCGCGGTTCTTCGACGAAAGCTGGATCGACGGCCCGGTTCGCCCGGACAAGCGGACCGGCGCGTTCTGCGCGACCACCATCCCGGACGTGCACCCGTACGTGCTGATGAACTACACCGGCGACCGCCGCGCGATCCTCACGCTGGCCCACGAGCTCGGGCACGGCCTGCACGGGGTCCTCGCCCAGCCGCTCGGCTACATCAACTCGTCGACGCCGCTGACCACCGCCGAGACCGCCTCGGTGTTCGGCGAGGCCCTGACGTTCGAGCGGCTGCTCGCGCAGGAGGACGATCCCCACCGGCGGCTCGACCTGCTCGCGGGCCGGATCGAGGACGCGATCGCGACGACGTTCCGCCAGATCGCGATGAACCGCTTCGAGGAGGCCGTCCACACCGAGCGGCGCGGCGCCGGCGAGCTCGCTCCGGAGCGGTTCGGCGAGCTGTGGCTCGAGTGCCAGTCGGGGCTGTTCGGCGACTCGGTCGGCCTGGACGGCTATGTGCCCTGGTGGAGCTACATCCCGCACTTCACGGGCGCGCCGGGCTACGTCTACGCCTACGCCTTCGGCTACCTCTTCTCCCTCGCGATCTACCGGCGGTACGTCGCCGAGGGCGAGGCGATGGTCGGGCCGTACCTCGACCTGCTCCGCGCCGGCGGCTCCCAGTCGCCGGAGGAGCTGGCGCGGATCGTCGAGCTCGACCTCACGGATCCCTCCATCTGGGCGAGCGGGCTCGACGCGCTCGGCGCGGAGCTGGACGAGGCGGAGCGCCTCGCGGACGAGCTCGAGCTCTGACGACCGCGAGCTAGGAGGGCGACTCGAGCCCTGCCGCCGCGATCGCATCGAGCGCGAGCCGCTCGTCGACCTCACCCGGGAGGCCGCTGACGCCCACGGCACCGACACGGTCTCCGTCGACGAGGACGGCGACACCCCCGAGGAAGAACGAGAAGAACGGGTCGAAGCTCGCCAGCTCGGTCGGAGCGCCCGCCACCTTCACGGCGAGCGCCCGTGTCGTCGTCGCGTCGCTGCGCGCCGCGGTGTACGCCTTGCGGCGCGCGTTGAGCTCGGTGTCGAGCGCGGCGCCGTCCATGCGGAGCGACGCGACCACCTCGCCGTGGTCGTCCGCGACCACCACCGATACCGGCCCCGGCGCGATCTCCGACACGTGCCGGACGATCGCGAGCGCAACCTCGTGGGTGAGGTCGGTGGTGGGCACGGGGAACGTCTATACCACGCGCTCCAGCGTGCAGATCGGATCAGCGTCGAAGGGACGATCGAGAACGACGCGGCGTCGCGTGCAGCACGAAGCGCCGCTAACCCGTCCGAGGGACGGGTCGTCTGAATGGTTGGCAAACGCGGAAAGGGCCGGTACGCTCGCCGCGTCCACACCGACACACCTCCCAGGAGGGAACCCCGGATGAAGAAAGTCGTGCTCTTGGCCGCGGCGCTCGTCGTGACGCTCGGCGTCACGGCGTCCAGCGCGACATCGGCGGCGTCGGAGACAGGGATCACCAACCGCACGATCGTGATCGGCGGGACGTTCCCGCTGACCGGTCCGGCGTCGCCGTACGGGATCATCCCCCGCGCGATGAAGGCGTACTTCTCGTACATCAACTCGCGCAAGGGGCCTGACGGCCGCCGTGGGGTCTACGGCCGGCAGATCGTGTTCAAGTACTACGACGACGGGTACAACCCCGCCAACTCGGTGCAGCTCACCCGCCGCATCGTCGAGCAAGACAAGGTCTTCGCCGTGGTCGGCTCGCTCGGCACCGAGGTGAACCTCGCGATCCGGCCGTACCTCAACGCGCGCAAGGTCCCGCAGGTGCTCGTCTCGACCGGCGCGACGGTCTTCAGCGAGGCGGACAAGTTCCCGTGGACCGGCGGCTGGCAGCCGAACTACGAGTACGAGGGTCGACTCTACGGCCAGGCGATCGCGCGCAACAGTCCGAACGCGAAGATCGCGATCCTCTACCAGAACGACAGCTACAGCGAGGACTACATGAAGGGGCTCAAAGAGGGCCTCGGCTCGAAGACCTCGAACATCGCCGGCGAAGAGGGGTACGAGGTGACTGCCGCGGATGTCCGCGCGCAAATGGCCAAGCTCCGCGGCTCGGGAGCGACCGTCTTCGTGATCATCGCAACGCCGAAGTTCGCCATCCAGGCGTATGCGATCGCGAACGCGCTCAGGTGGTCACCGTCCGTGATCTACACGAACTCGGTGTCCGCAACGGACACGATCCTCACGCTCGCGAAGGCCAACGGCGGGGGCGACCTGCCGAACCGGACCCTCACGGTGCAGTACGCGAAAGACCCCGCGAGCCCGACCTGGGACAACGACGCCGCGATGAAGCTCTACAAGTCCGTCATGGCGAAGTACAACCCGGGCGCGCGTGTGAACGACGCGTTCAACTACTACGGGGTCGCGACCGCCGAGGCGTTCGTCGAGCTGATGTACAAGGCCGGGAAGAACCCGACCCGCGCGTCGCTGATGAAGGCGTACCGCAGCTGGAACGAGATCAACCCGTTCCTCCTCCCGGGCAACCGGCAGAAGACGGGCGGGGCCGACCAGCTCCCGATCCAGTGCGACCGCTTCATCAAGTACACGGACGGCACGTTCGTGCCCGTCTCGAAGCTGAAGTGCGACACGGCGACCTAGCCTGAGCCGGTGGGCGAGGGCGGCTCGCCGCCCTCGCCCACGGCCATCTGCTCCCAGTACTGCTCCATCTGCGTGAGCCGCGTGGCGCGATGGGCGAGGTCGCTCGGCGCGATGTTGACCGCGCGCACGACCCACGTCGCGAGATCGTCCGCGCCGCCCACGTCGATCACGTTCAGGCAGCCGGGCGCCTGCTCGAAGCGCCCGAGAAACCGGCGCTCGCCGGTCAGGGCGTAGGAGAGGATCGCGCGGTTCACCGCGCCGTGCGCGACCACGAGCACGGTGTCCCAGACAGCGTCGGCGGTGAGCCGCTCGAGCGCCGGGAGCACGCGGTCGAACAGCTCGCCGATCGTCTCACCGCCGAGGAACCGCTTGTCGTTCGGGACGACGCCGTGGAACGCGCGGACGAACGCCTCCTCGAGCTGCGCCGCCGGGATCGACGAGAGCTTCGCGCCCATGATCTCCCGCAGGTCGGGCCAGGTCTCGATCGTCCGCCCCGGCGCCGCCAGCTCGGCCGTCTCCATGGTGCGTGGAAGCCCGCTCGCGATCACGCGGTCGAGCTCGACGCCCTCCAGCAGAGCGCGTGCCGCGACCGCCTGCGCGCGTCCTTCCGCGGTCAGCGGGACCTGGTCCGGCGCGACAGGCCGTCCGCGCGCGTCGACGTAGTCGACCGCGCCGTGGCGCATGAGGTAGAGCCGGCGCCTCACGCGGTCCGCCTCCGCAGGGTCGCCGCACCGAGCGCGACCGAGAGCCCGATGGAGGCGATCACGACGACGAGGTCGACGAGCGTCCGCGTCGAGACGGTCACCTCCACGGTGATCCGCTGCATGGCGTCGACTGCGTACGAGAGCGGGAGGGCCCACGAGATCGCCTCGAGCACCGCGCCCATCTCGTCGCGCGGGACGAGCAGCCCGCAGAGGAGGAACTGCGGGAGCACGACCGCGGGCATGAATTGCACGGCCTGGAACTCCGTCCGGGCGAACGCGCTGACGAAGAGGCCGAGCGCGCAGCCGAGGACTGCGTCGACCACGGCGACGAGCACGAGGAGCCATGCGGGGCCGGCGACGTCAAGCCCCAGGAATCCGAGCATGAGCGCGGAGGCGAGCGCCGCCTGCACGACCGCCACGAGGCCGAACGCGACGAGGTAGCCGAGCAGAAGGTCGAGCCGCCCGAGCGGCATCGACAGGAGCCGCTCGAGCGTGCCGGAGGTTCGCTCGCGCAAGGTCGTCACGGAGGTCACGAGGAACATCACGACTAAGGGGAACAGCGCGAGGAGCGCCGGGCCGATCTGGTCGAACGTCGCCGGCTGCGCGTCGAAGACGAGCTCTAGCAGCCACAGGAGCACCATCGGCACGACGAGCAGGAGCGCGACCGTTCGGGGATCGCGACGGAGCTGCTGGAGCACCCGGCGAATCGTCGCTGCGGTGCGCAAGACGCTCATGCCGGTGCCGGGCTCCGGTCGCGCACGAGGGCCAGGAACGCCTCCTCGGTGTCGCGCGCCCCGGTCTGCGCGAGGAGCGACTCCGGCGTCGCCTGCACGAGGATGGCGCCGTCCCGCATCAGCAGCAGCTCGTCACACCGCGTCGCCTCGTCCATGACGTGGCTCGAGACGAGGAGCGTTCGCCCGGCGTCGGCGAGCCGGTGGAAGAGGTCCCACAGGTCGCTCCGCAGCACCGGGTCGAGACCGACGGTCGGCTCGTCGAGGACGAGCAGCTCGGGGACGCCGAGCAGCGCAACCGCGAGCGAGACCCGCGAGCGCTGGCCGCCGGAGAGTCGCATCACCTGTCGCTCGGCCTGCTCGGCGAGATCGACCTCGGCGAGCACGCGTGCCACGTCGGACGCCCGCGCGCCGAGCACCGCGGCGAAGTACCGGAGGTTCTCCTCGACCGACAGGTCGTCGTAGACCGACGCCGCCTGCGTCGCGTACGCGACGCGCGTCCTGTTCGCGGCGGTCCCCGCCGGGCTCCCGAGCACGTCGACCGTGCCCTGCTCGACGATCTGGACGCCCACGATCGACCGGAGCAGCGTGGACTTGCCGCATCCGGACGGGCCGAGCAGGCCGATCACACGTCCGGCGGGGAGCCGCAGCGAAACGTCGTCGAGCACGACCCGGCCGCCGCGCACGACGCGCAGGCCGTCGATCGCGACGGCGTGTGCCCCGTCGGTCGTCACGCGAGCTCTGCGAGCAGCCGCAGCGCCTCCGGCTGGCGGGCCTGGAGGATCAGCGTGCCCACGCCGCACTCGCGGAACGCCGCGACCCGGTCGGCGATCCGCGCCCGGTCGCCGACGAGCGCGACCTCGTCGACGAGCGCATCCGGCACGGCGGCGATCGCCTCGCTCTTCTTCCCGGCGAGGTACAGGTCCTGGATCGTCGCCGCCGCGTCCGCGTAGCCGTACCGCTCCGCGAGACGGGTGTAGAAGTTCTTCCCCTTGGCGCCCATGCCGCCCACGTAGAGCGCGAGCAGGGGCTTGAGGAAGTCCCGCCCGGCCGCGACGTCGTCGGTCATGACGACCGGGACGTGGGCCGCGAGGTCCCAGCCCTCGGGGCGGCCGCCGCGGCGGGCGAAGCCCTCCTCGAGCATCGGCCGGTGCGTGTCGGCGAAGCGCTCGGGCGAGAAGAAGATCGGCAGCCAGCCGTCGGCGATCTCGGCCGCCAGCGCAACGTTCTTCGGCCCGATCGCCGCGAGGTAGATCGGCACCTCGGCGCGCGGCGGGTGGACGATGATGCGCAGCGGCTTGCCGAGCCCCGTCGCCCCGGGGCCCGAGTAGGGGATGTCGTAGTGCTCGCCGTGGTGCTCGAGCGGCGCCTCGCGGCGGAGGACCGCGCGGACGATCTCGACGTACTCGCGCGTGCGCGTCAGGGGCTTGCCCCAGGCCTGCCCGTGCCAGCCCTCGGCGACCTGTGGCCCCGAGGTGCCGAGACCGAGCAGCACGCGTCCCCCGGAGAGCAGGTCGAGCGTCGCGACCGTCGCAGCCGTCGTCGCCGGGGAGCGGGCGGGCATCTGCATGATCGCGGTGCCGAGCCGCACGTTCGTCGTGCGCGAGCCGATCCACGCGAGCGGCGAGACCGCGTCGGAGCCGTACGCCTCCGAGGTCCAGACGGAGTGGAAGCCGCACCGCTCCGCCTCCTCCGCCAGGCCGGCCCAGAGGACCGGGTCGTCGTATCCCAGTTGCAGGCCGAGCCGCACCCGACGATCCTACTCGGGTCATGACGTCCCTCTTCCCGCCGGAGTACCTCGAGGCGCGCGGCCGCTACCGCGCCTTCATGGAGGAGCACGTCTATCCGAACGAGACCGCGATCGGCCGCGAGGACGACGCCGCTGCGGTGCTCGCCGACGACCTGCGGGGGCGCGCGCGCGAGGCCGGCCTCTGGGCGCCGCACATGCCCCCGGAGGCCGGCGGCACCGGGCTCGGGTTCCTCTACTACGCGTGCCTCAACGAGGAGATCGGCCGCTCGGCGTACGCCCAACTCGTGTTCGGGTGCCAGGCGCCCGACGCGGGGAACGCCGAGATCCTCCACCTGTTCGGGACGGACGACCAGAAGGAGCGCTTCCTCCGCCCGCTCGTCGCCGGTGACGTGCGCTCGTTCTTCTCGATGACCGAGCCGGAGGTCTCGGGCTCCGACCCGACCCTGCTTCGGACGCGCGCCGTGCGGGACGGCGACGAGTGGGTGATCGACGGGCGCAAGTGGTTCTCGAGCGGCGCCGACGGCGCGTCGTTCGCGATCGTGTTCGCGATCACCGACCCGGAGGCGGAGCCGCACCGGCGGGGGACGATGATCCTCGTCCCGGTCGAGGCGGCGGGCGTCGAGATCGTCCGGCCGATCCCGGTGATGGGCCATGCGGGCCGCGGCTGGAGCACGCACTGCGAGGTGACGTACACGGGCGTCCGCGTGCCGGTCTCGAACACGCTCGGCGGGGAGGGCGAGGCGTTCGCGCTCGCGCAGAAGCGCCTCGGCCCGGGGCGGATCCACCACGTGATGCGCTGGCTGGGCCAGATGCAGCGCGCGTTCGAGCTGATGTGCACGTACGCGAACGAGCGCGAGGCGTTCGGCGGGCCGCTCGCGCAGAAGCAGACCGTGCAGAACTGGGTCGCGGACTCGGCCGCCGAGATCCAGGCCTGCCGGCTCCTGACGATGGACGCCGCCCGGAAGATCGACGAGGGCTCGGAGGCCCGGGTGGAGGTCTCGCTGCTGAAGTTCTACGCCGCCCGGGTGCTCTGCGACGTGATCGATCGCGCGATCCAGGTGCACGGCGCGCGAGGGCTGACGGACGAGACGCCGCTCGCCGCCATGTCGATGATGGCCCGCGGCGCGCGCATCTACGACGGCCCCGACGAGGTGCACCGCATGGTCGTCGCCCGGCGGATCCTCCGCTCCTACCGCGACGGCGAGGGGTGGGCCTTCTCGTAACCTGAAGGGGTTGCCTGGCCGCTCCGAGCCCCTCCTCCTCGAGCTCGACCTCTCGCGCGGCCTGCTGGAGACCCCTCCTTCCTCGCCTCTGCGGGTGCGCGAGCGCCAGGTCCCGGTCGTCCGCGGGGTCGTCGACGGTCTCGCTCGCGCGGCGCGCGACGAGCGCGTCGTCGGCCTCGTCGCCCATCTCGGCCAGCGCCCGATCAGCCTCGCGCACTCCAGCGAGCTGCGCGACGCCGTGCTCCGGTTCCGCTCGTCGGGGAAGCTCACCGTCGCCTGGACCGAGACCTTCGGCGAGATGAGCGCGGCGAACGTCGGCTACCACCTCGCGACGTCGTTCGCCGAGATCTGGCTCCAGCCGACCGGCGACCTCTGCCTGACGGGCGTCGTGGCCCGCGCGCTCTTCGTCCGCGGCGCCCTCGACCGCCTCGGGGTCGACCCGCAGCTCGCCCAGAGGTACGAGTACAAGACCGCGGCGGACACCTTCCTGCGCACCGGGATGTCCGACGCCGGGCGGGAGATGTCGCGTCGGCTGGCTGAGTCGGCCACCGAGACGATCGTCGCGGACGTGGCCGCCGCGCGGGGGCTCGAGCCGTCGGTGGTGCGGGAGACGATCGAGCGCGCGCCGCTGACCGCGGAGGAGGCGCGTGCCGCCCGGCTCGTCGACGAGCTGGGCTACCGCGACGAGGTCTACGCGAGCCTGCGCCATCGGCTCGGGACGGTGGCCCTCCGGTACGTCGAGCGGTACGAGCGCCACCAGGAGCGCCGGGCCGCGCTCAGGCGCGTCGTGGTCCGTCGGAGCCGTCCGGCCGTGGCGCTCGTCCGCGCGACGGGCCCCATCCACCTCGGGCGCTCCGGTGGGCTCCCGCTGGGCTCCCCGACGGTCGGGTCGGGCACGCTCGGCGCGACGCTCCGCGGGGCGGGACGGGACCCGGCGGTCAAGGCCGTCGTCCTCCGGGTGGACAGCCCGGGCGGCTCCTACGCGGCAAGCGACGCGATCCGGAGAGACGTGCTCCAGCTCCGCGGCTCCGGCCGGCCCGTGGTCGCGTCGATGGCGAGCGTCGCGGCCTCCGGCGGGTACTACATCGCGATGCCGTGCGACGCCGTGGTCGCGGAGCCGGGCACCCTCACCGGCTCGATCGGCGTCGTCGGGGGCAAGCAGGTGATCCGCGACGCGCTCGGCCGGGTCGGGATCGGGGTCGACAGCGAGGCGGTGGGGGCGCACGCGGAGATGTTCTCGACGCAGCGGCCGTTCACCGACGACGAGTGGCAGCGCCTCGAGGCGTGGCTCGACCGGGTCTACGAGGACTTCACCCGGAAGGCGGCGGGCGACCGCGCGATGACGCCCGAGCGCCTGCAGGAGGTCGCGAGGGGGCGCGTGTGGACCGGGGCGGACGCCCTCGCCCGCGGCCTCGTCGACCGCCTCGGCGGCCTCGAGGACGCGATCGCGCTCGCGTGCGAGCACGCGGGGCTCCGCCGGGAGGACGTCGACGTCAGAGCGCTGCCCCACCTGAGCCTCCGCCAGCGGCTCCAGCAGCCGGAGTCGAGCGAGCACCCGGCGGCCGGGCGCGCGGCCCTCGGCGACCATCCGCTGCTCCCCGCAGCCCTCGACGCGCTCGGCCTGCCGCCGCTCACCGGCGTCCTCAGCCTGCCGGTCGCCTGGCAGCTCTCCTGACGCCGGGGCTCAGCCCGTCGGTGGCAGCCCGACCGGCTCGTTCTCGGCGGTACGCGGGCCGGGGAGGGTCGGGAAGCGGAAGTCGATCGGCGGGCGGCCCGGCTGCACCGCCCACGCGTGCCCGCTCTTCCCCGACGTGAGCGCGACCCAGGCGGCCTCCGCGACGTCCTCGACGGCGAGGAGCGGAAAGCCCGCCACCGCGAGCCGCTCGCGGAGGTCGCCGCCGACCATCGGCGTGTCGACGAAGCCCGGGCACACCGCGTTGATCGAGATGCCCTTCGCCTCGAGCGCGGGGGCGACGCTGCGCACGAAGCCGACGACCGCGTGCTTCGTCAATGCGTAGACCGGGTCGTCGGGCACCGCCGTCAGGCCGGCGAGCGACGCGGTGCAGACGATCCGGCTGCCCGGCGCCATCACCCGCGCCAGGCGGCGGACGCCGAGCACGACGCCGTCGACGTTGACCGCGAGCGCGCGGCGATATCCCTCGAGCGTCAGCTCGGCGGGGTCGGCGGGGCCGCCGAGGACGCCCGCGTTGAGGCAGGCGACGTCGACCGCGTCGACGGTGTCCCAGTCGTGGGGCGCGCCCACGTCGAATCCCGTCGTGAGGTCGAGCACCTGGACGTCGAAGCCCTCCGCGCGCAGCCGGGCGACGAGCGCCGCGCCGATCCCCGAGGCCCCGCCCGTGACGAGCGCGGTGTTCACGGCACGAGCACGACCTTCCCTGTCGAGCGGCGCTCGGCGACGCTCGAGAGCGCCTCGTCCGCCTCCTCGAGCGGGAAGGTCGCGCCGACGACGGGTGCGAGGTCGCCGGCGCTCCAGCGCTCGATGAGCTCGCCCGCTGCGTCCCGGACAATGTCGGGCCGGAGCTTCATGAACCGCCCGAGGTAGAAGCCGCA
>Ga0070679_100005024_pt1 | contig 12208 bp, 9 predicted proteins | sample KBSC63BmetaG_FD_65652 | JGI IMG/M metagenome (GOLD analysis project Ga0070679, IMG submission 65652) | Corn rhizosphere microbial communities from Kellogg Biological Station, Michigan, USA - KBS C6-3B metaG | ecosystem: Host-associated > Plants > Roots > Rhizosphere | place: USA: Michigan... | reverse complement strand
CTTGGGCACCAGCTCCGCCTCGTTGGCGGCTGTGGCGACCAGCGGCTTCATGCACACCTGAAAACGATCCAGCGACCTCCCCGCCTTAACCGCGCCCGCCCGCACGGCCGGCAGCATGACCTTCTCGATGTAGGATGGCGTGCATACTGGATGCGGTCGGAGGCCCTCGGCGACTTCGCCCGACACCTGACACATCATCGGGTTCACCGCCGCGATATGAGTGGGGATGTCGGGATGCTCGATCGGGCCCGGATCGAACAAGGGTACCATCAGATTGATGTTGTAATGCGGCCCCCTGACGTCGAGCGGCGTGCCGTTCTGCCAGCAATCCCAGATCGCGCGAACCGCACTCACGTACTCGCGCATCCACGGCCCGGCGGGCGTCCAGGGCATGCCGAAACGTCGCTCGATATGGGCCTTCACCTGCGTGCCGAGGCCGAGCGTAAAGCGGCCACGGGACAGCTTCTGCAGCGTCCACGCGCTCATCGCGGTCACGGTCGGACTGCGCGGAAAGGCGATCGCGACCGACGTGCCGAGCTTCAGGGTCCGCGTCGTCTCGGCCGCCAGCGCCAGCAGGATGAACGGATCGTGCTTGGTTTCCTCGACCACGAGTCCGTCGTAGCCGATCTCTTCCAGCAGGCGCGCGTCGGCGGCGATGGAATGGAGATCGAGCGGCATTTCCGGCGCGCGCAGACCGGGGTCGACCTTGCCCAGCGGTAGAAGTGTTTCAAGCAGCACGTCGTCACTCCACGATGAACGGCTGCTGTAACCTATCACACCAAGGCTTCGGGCCAAGCCGTCGCGCGAAGTCCGGATCGACTGCCGCGACGGCTGGCGGGCCGCTCGCCCAGTGATGATCACAATCCGCAATGCCGAGACAACGGGGATGATGCCAAAGACGCGCTCAATCGCATCGCCATCCCACGGGATGTACTCGATCGCATGGCGCCGACCGCAATGCCGCGACCACACATCGGGTCATAAGCGGACGCCGACGCTTGCCCTCCCCTAAAGCCAGCCTTGCCGACTGCCGACAGGAGCGGTCCTCGGCGGCGGCGTTTATGGGTGTTCGCACGCCCGAGAGCGCCCAATCATCAGCAAAATTCCGCCGATCTGCGGCAGAAGAGCCAATAGTACCAATCGCAACATCGCGAAGTCATCGCCGGTTGGCTGTAGCGCGCCCCGGCTCACCCAGGCGACGATCCGGATTGCGGCTTCGGTTTGCGGATCGGCCGTCTGCTCGACCGAGCGCATGGCCACGTCCAACACCTGCCGACGATCGGCGACAGTCGCTTCCCGTTCCCGGCAGAACTTGCCGACACCACCTTTACACTCCCGGTCACGGGAAGCCATGGCGTCACTAAGCGCGGCCTGGGCGGTTTGGACGGCCGGCGTCACGCGTGACGCGCGCGCCCGCGTTACGTCTGCGATGTTCACTGATGCAAACCCGATACCCGCCATCAGCACAAAGCTGAAGGTCATGAGCCACACGCCCCAGCCGGCCAGCGCGGTAGCCCGCTGTCCAGTCCTCCAGAGCCCGGCGGCGCATGACGGCATGACCAACGCGACCAGGTCGGCGGCCACGCCAATGGCGAGAAACAACCAACCCGCCAGGTCGCTTGATCCCAACGACCGCGCAAACCAGCCATTTATCGTGATGCCGACGGCGGCAAGGCCGAGGGCGGCGATCGACAAGAGGATCGGCGCGACCTGGCGCCGCGACGGCTTGACGGGCTCGGCCGAGCGTAACGTCGCCTCGGTCGCATGCCGCCGCGTGGCAGGCGGTTCGGTATTTGCCGGATCCGCTGACAAGAACTCCGGCGGTATCAGCGGTTCGGAGTATGGAGCGCCGGCATCCGCGGAGGTAACGGCCTTTGCCTTTTGTCGTTTGCGCGGCCGGTCCGCCTTGGCGCGTTCAGCGCCCCTCCTGGCCTTCTTTTTCGGCGGGACTTGATGGAGCGGAATAACAGATGCAGTAGTCTCTTCAGCCATTGGAACCGCTCCTATCGGTTTCGGTGGTCAGGCGCGGCGGCGTGTTGCTGCACGACGTCGCGCCGCTTCGATCGAATCAAAGCCTTTCCTTTTCGCACCGGATTCGTCAACGAGGCACTTGGGTGACAGCGGGAACTCAGATTTGAACCCGAGGTGATATTGCGCGTACGTGATACGTGCGGGCGCGGCACCTTATCCGAACGCCCAAGAGTTCTTGGCCACTAGCACGCTCTGTTCGTTGCCTTATTGAGCCCTAAACTACGTCTCAAGTTATTGGCCTTGGGGGACGAACGTGACCAAGAAAAAAGCCAAGCCAGCGAAATCAGTCACACGTGCGACAGCCCGACGGCTTGAGTCAAAGAAGGCAACTGAAAAAGGCAGCACTTCGGATCAATTTCAGCTCTGTCTGCCAAACGAGATGTGGGACAAACTGGCCGAAGCGGCGACGGCAAACGAGCGCTCGCTCAACGACGAAATCATCCACAGGCTCACACAATCCCTAGAGCGCGACGGGATGCAGAAGAAGCTATCGCAGCACCTCAAGATACAGGGCGACCGCCTTGCGAAGGTGGAGGGAGAGATAGCCGCCTTAGTCCAGCAGCTCAGGCTAAAGGATGAATAGCGCAGGGCGAACAAAAACTCCCAACTGGCCTCCCAACCGAAAGGTCCGTTCTGCCCGCTATTTGGACAGGCATCGGAGCGAAGCCACCTGTTTACGTTGCGTGCGACCAGGATTTCGGCCAATAACCCTCCGCCAAACTGGCGGCCGGGCGAGCGGGCAGCCAATGAACCGGGGCTGAGCTGGCGCGACGGCTTCACGCCGCCCTGCCCGAGCTTGTGGGCTCACGATCGCCGGCGATCGTGAGCCCACAAGGCGCGTCGAATCCTCGGTTCAGATTGGAAGTCTGCGACCTTTACTTTCCAGAGCGGACCGTCACCAGTCCTTGAATGTCGGTTCGGTGCATCCCCCACAGACCCAAGGAAATGTCCAATCGGCCGTACGCCTGGCGCTGTCCGGGATGTACCTGCTCCAGGCATCGGCCCGGACGGGATTGATTGACTGCCAAATGACGTCGAAGGTTCCGGAAGAATTTATTTTGCCTATCATGACCGGCTTGGAAAGATGATGATTGGTATTCATCACAACCTCGAAGCCGCTCGGCGCCTTGATTCTTTGTCCGTACATGGCCTGTCGGACTGCATCCACGTCCGTGGTGCCCGCCTGGACGACGGCTTGCGCCCACATTCTGAAGCCAATGAAGGTGGCTTCCATCGGATCATTTGTGGTTTTGTCTCGTTGCTCGTTGAAGTCCGCCCACATTTTGATGAACGCTTCATTTTCTGTTGACTTGATGGATTGGAAGTAATTCCAGGCCGCCATGTCCCCGATGGGGGGGGTGGTGCCTACCGCGAACAATTCACGCTCGCCAACGGAGAAAGCCATGACTGGAATGACGCTGGGGTCCATCTTTTGGGCCGCAAGTTCCTTGTAGAAGTAGGTGTTTGCGTCTCCGTTAACGGTTGATATCACGGCGGTCTTCTTTCCCTCCGACCCGAACGCCTTGATCCCCGTGACGATCTCTCGCCAGTCGGAATAGCCGAACGGCGTATAGATTGTCGTAATATCCTCCGGTGATACCCCGTTTGCCGTGAGATATGCGCTCAAGATCCGGTTGGTCGTGCGCGGATAGACGTAGTCAGTACCGAGCAGAATCCATCTGCGAACTTCGCCACCTTCCTTGCTCATCAGATATCGAACGGCCGGAATTGCCTGCTGGTTGGGCGCGGCTCCCGTGTAGAAAATGTTGCGCGAGCTTTCTTCACCCTCGTACTGCACCGGATAGAAAAGCAGCCCATTCAGCTGCTCGAAGATCGGCAGAACGGATTTGCGGGAAGCGGAAGTCCAACAGCCGAACACGACAGCGACCTTTTCCTTCGAGAGTAGTTTCCTGGCTTCTTCCGCAAAGACGTCCCAATCAGACGCAGGATCAACAATTATCGGTTCGAGTTTCCGTCCGAGCAGTCCACCTCTCTTGTTTTGATCTTCTATCAGCATAAGGACGGTGTCTTTAAGTACCGATTCGCTGATTGCCATGGTGCCGGACAGAGAATGCAGAACACCGATCTTGATGGCATCCTCGCCTGCGCGAGCCGCTGGAAAGACGAGCACGAGCTGCAAAACGAGCAATCCCAACACGATGTCTCGTAGGACCGAAGTTAACCTCATGTCGATGCCCCAACGAGTTCGAAAATGCGGGTTTCCTTTGTCATGCCCTTGGCAATGACCGACTCGATGGCTCTGAACTGGAAGCAGTGCCGAACCCGCAGATAGACGTCTTCGCTCACAAGGATAGCGGTCCCAAACTGCTTGTTCATGCCTTCGAGGCGCGCTGCCAGATTCACCGTATTGCCAAGGGCCGTGTAGTTCATGCGCTCGGTCGACCCAAGGTTGCCAACCACGGCTTCCCCAACATGAATGCCAAACCGTGTGAAGAATGGTTTCAGACCCTCAGTTTCAAACTGAGCATTAAGCTTTTCGCACGCCAGTCTGCCCGCAAGAGCCGCCCGGCAGGCGCGCTCGACGTGGTCAGGCTGTGGATTGGGTGCGTTCCAGAACACCATCACTGCGTCACCAATGAACTTGTCGATCGTTCCGCCCTCGGCGAGGAACGCCTCGGTAAGTGCGGAGAAATAGCGGGACGTCTGGAGCATGAGAATGTCGGGGTCGGCGGACTCGGCGATGGTCGTAAAGTCCCGGACGTCGGTGAAAACGACGGTAATCTCCTCTCGCACTCCGCCGAGCTCGGTGGAAATGGAATTGTCGACGACCCGCTGCACCAGTTCCTTGGGGACAAAGTGGGCGAACGACCAAATGGCGCGCTGCGCGAGCTTCATCGCACCGCCAAGTTCGTGAAGTTCCCTAATGCGCGATACGACCGGCGAGGGGTCGGGCTCAGCCAGCTTCTGGAGTTCAACGGCCTCAGCCGTTATGCTTTTCAAGGATCGAGCCATCCCGCTGCCAAATATCCAAACGACGGGAATGAAGGCAGCGCCAGCCATAATTGCGAGGATTAACCCGGTGAACTGGAGCCTCCGAACATCCTTGACAAAGTCCTCCTGGGCCGCCAGCAACAATATGTTGGCGTGGTACAGCTCGCCCAGAGTGAATTTCGTCACCCTGAAGAGATAGTCCCGCCCCTGGTCGTCGCGGATACCTCCGTCGTACTCGTCGCGATCACGCGACCTTTGCAAGACTGCCGCCACGACCCCCGAGTTGATCTCCTTGATGTTGGGCAGTTGACGTTGGGATGGATGAGTCATCGCATCGACAACGAATTGTGCAAAATCGGGGTGGGCTATAAGCGAGCCGGTCGAGTCGAAAATCAAGACGATCCCATGCTCTCCAGGCCGTTGCGCTTGCACGAAATCGCTGAAGGTATCGAGTTTGAGATCGGCGGCAATGACGCCGGGCACTTTGCCTCGCAAGGGTGCGCTAACCGTGATTACCGGAGCGCCGATGCTAAAAGAAAGATAAGGCGATGAGACCAGCGATCGATCGGCTTTCATCGTTTCGCGATACCAGGACCGCTTGCGCGCGTCGTAACCGTATTTCCATAGATCAAGCTGTCCGACTTCGTTGCCCTGCTGATCTTCGAAAATGCGCCGCATGGGTAGTTCGCCATCGGGGGCGGGGCGGACCAAATTAATCGCAAGGCTGGCACCAGGCGTCGCGCGTAACCTCCCGCGCTGTTCATCGTTGAGATCGCCAATGCGCCGCACCTGCAACCAGGCGCCATTTTCGAAGCCAGCATAGATACTGTCCATTTGGGGCAGTTCCTGCAGTACGGCTTTGAATAACGGGATCGCGCTGCCGGTCTCGGTTCGCTCATTGGAATCGGCCACGCTGGAACTGGTCGCCAACACATTCACCAGCGAAGCTATAGCGGTTATCTCCGTCTGGAGGCGCCCGAAGGCCTTCGTACTGGTCGCGTCCATATAGGCAGACGCAGCTTCCTTGGTGGCCCAACGAAGAGCCTGGACCTGAATTGCAATCAGCAGCCCGGCCAGAGCGAAGATAAACGCCATCACCGCGACGGTGATTGATGTTCGAAATGTGAGCATCCCGCTTGCACTCCTCAATCGGAAAGGTTGCAGCCGGCGCGCCTATTCAACGCGAAGACGCATGCGCCCGCTCGGAGTCGTCCATTGCAGCATTTCGAGATCGCCGCCGGGGAGCGTATCCAGGCGTTCTATGTTTCCTCCTCGATAGTTCTGCTCGAAATTTGCTCCGTGCGCTATGCGATTTCGGCAGCAATGCCATCACGCCGATTCAATCGGGGGCGCGCCAGCGCGATCCAGACATGTTCCTCAAGGTCGTACTCACCACTGGCCGCGGATGTCACTGGTGACGCGGCCGATCGTTAGCTCTATCTCGCTGCCGTAATTCCTGAATCAGTCAAGCGAAATTCCAGTTAGCGAGTGGAATAAGCTCATCGAGCTGGCTTGCCACCACGCGCGATCGACGGCGATCTTGAAATGTTGCAGTGGACGACGCTGACCGACGGCCTCCGATTCGGTATGCTCATTCACCATTCCCTTTCCAAAAACAGTGAGCGGCGAAAATATCACTCAATTTGACAGGCACTGGCATCCCAAGAAAGGAAGGTCCCTAGCTAACGTTGCCGTGCAATAGCCTTATTTACTTCAAAATACGTTCATTGATCACAGACAATAGTGGAGCTAGGGTACGATCGCTCCTTCGGGTCGCATCGTTTATACGACAATCATTTTGCCTGCTCTGCTTTTGCGCCCCGAAATCAAGTCCTCCTGACGCGCCTCGGTGCAACAATCCGAGCGAGTAGTGTTTCTGTTTCGGGGGAGAGCAGCAGTGGCGTTGAGTAGAGTTTTTAGTTTTAGTGATCCATCGCAGTGCAAGGCAGTTGTTCGGTCTGCCGATCTTGAAATATTTCCGACGGCCAAAGGAAGTTTTCATGCCGAGATTGCACCGATCGGCATGCCCCGACTTCCGGTGCAGAGATTTCATATCTCCCGGCCGCAGATCGACCGGCTTTTTGACCAAACCCACTTCGTCACCGTTCCGGCACTGTGGCCTAGAAGGCTTGCCGGGCGACAGCCGCGCAGCAAAAGCTCTGCCCTCGCCCACCCCGCTTCGCAAAGAAGGCATACGATCATGCCCGCCGCGTGGCCAAGTACCGCATTGATCAACGGTAGTGCCGAAGCTACCCATATTGTTGCGACGGCAATGTATTTCGGAAATGCCCTTTTAGGCGACCGGCGGGTTCGTTCTGTTAGGCTCGGACTTGTAACAGCGGACTTTTTCTGCCTGAGAAAGGCTGGAAATGCCCTGGAGTAGATTTCTTATCGGTCCCGATTTGCGCCGAGCGCTCCCTTGTGCGCTTCCCGCCAAAGCAACGATCATCCCTTTCGTATGGCCACTTTTTGCGATCCTGATCGTGCTTTGCGTCGGCTTCGAGGCCGCGGCAGCAAACAACCAGCGGCGTCGCATCTATTTTCTGGAGGCATTGTCGCCCGGGGTGGCGGCTCACATCCGCACCATCGCCGGCTTCAACCGACGCCTGCACGAACGCACGGAGGAGGAATTTGAGGTCTTTGTCGACTATATGGAATTGCTTCGCCTTCCAGGTCAGGCACACATCAATTCAACCGTGAGCTATCTCTCACAGAAGTATGCGGAAGCGCCGCCGGATATTCTCATAACGCTCGGCCGCGCGGCAATTCCCGTCATGCTCAACAACCAGAACATTATCGCACCCGACGTGCCGACGATCATCGCCAACGTGCCGTCGACCGCGGCGCTCGGTGGAGACCAGCTTCGAAACGCGGTCTATGTGGTCTCAGAGTACAATTTCGCAAAGACTCTCGAACTTGCCCAACAACTTCAGCCTGACGCGCGAAACCTCGTAATCGTCGGAGGTGCGAGCGACTACGACCGGCAATGGCTGAATGATGCGCATCGTCAACTACAACCCTACACAGCCCGCTACACGATGAAAGACCTCTCGCAGCTTGCCTACGAGGATATGTTGAAGGAGATATCGCAACTGCCGAAGGACACAATTGTAATCCTGTCGGTGTTCCTTGCTGACAGTTCGGGAAAGGCACGCACCACAACAGAGGTCGCCGCAGATGTTGCAAGAGTGTCGCCAGCCCCGGTTTATTCGCCCGTCGCCGGGGCGGTTGGAATGGGAGTTTTGGGGGGGTATGCGGACGACTGGGAAGCCCACGGTGCAACGGTGGCGGATGTCGCTTTCGAAATCCTTTCCGGGAAAAGTATTGCAGAGATTCCTCGCCTGAACGCCTCTCAGCATATGAATAGAATTGACGAACGGCAGCTCAAGCGATGGAATATCGGCAAATCCAGCATACCTGCCGCCTCCGAACTGAGCTTCCCGGAATTTAGCTTATGGGATCAATATCGCTGGTACATCATCGGGGCGGCGTCGTTTATCGTATTCCAAAGTCTTCTCATAGCGGCTCTTTTCCTGCAACGAACTCGGCGCCACGCGGCGGAAGTAGACATCCGAAACAAGGAAAGCGCGCTCCGAGTGAGCTACGAACAGGTTCGTCAGTTGGCGGGGCAGCTCATCAACGCGCAGGAGGACGAGCGCGCCAGGATTGCCCGAGAATTGCACGACGACGTTGGACAGCGCGTCGCCTCACTGTCAATTGGAATAAGCAGTCTCAAGCGCCGCGTTGCAGGTTCCGACGAGACAGTGAGAAGCGAATTGTCGCGACTTCAACAGCAAGCGATGGAGCTGGCGGAAGATTTGCGCGACGTGTCTCACGAATTGCATCAAGGCTCGATCGAGCACGTTGGACTGCCCGAGGCGTTGCGAGTGCGGTGCGAGGAAATAAACGGCGAAACGGGCACTCGGGTCCAATTTGAAGTCGCGGATGGCTGGACGGAGGTGGCCGATGACATCAAACTTTGCCTTTACAGGGTCGCGCAGGAGGCGCTGCGCAATATTGCGAAACATGCCCGTGCCGAGATGGGATGCGTCACGATCGCTCATCGCGATGGCCACGTCGTGATGAGAATCTCTGACGACGGCATTGGGTTTGCAACGCCCGGCCCAATCCGACAGCAGCAAGGGATTGGACTGCTAAGCATCCGTGAGCGTGTCAGGATGCTCGGCGGCAGTTTCGAGGTAAAGTCAGCACCTAATAGTGGGACAGTCGCCACTGTGACCATTCCGACCGGAGGCAGCCGTTGAGACCCCGGGTGATTCTTGCGGACGACCATGCGATGGTTGCGGAAGGACTTGGCCGATTGATCGGCGAAGTGGCCGATCTCGTCGGGCAGGTCACCGATGGCCGCCAACTCGTCGATGGTGCGAGACGACTGAGGCCTGACATCATTGTCTCCGATATCAGCATGCCTGTGATGAGTGGGTTGGATGCCTTGCGTCAACTCAAGGCCGAGGGATTACACGCGCGTTTCATATTTTTGACCGCGCATACCGAGGCGCAACTTGCGGCCGAGGCCCTTCGCGCAGGAGCCTGCGGATATCTTCTCAAGGCGGCGGCGGGCGAAGAACTCTTTGAAGCCATCCGTTCGGTCATGGCTGGCCGAGTCTATCTGACCCCCCACATTACCAAGGACGTTCTACGGTCGATTTCCGAGCACGCCGGCGAAGGAGAGCATCACTTGACATCTCGCCAGCGAGAAGTCCTGCAACTGATCGCGCAAGGAAAGCGTATGAAGGAGATCGCGACCGAGTTGGCGCTTTCGGTAAGAACCGTCGAAGATCACAAGTCCCAGCTGCTGCTTACCTTGGGCGCCAAAAGCACGGCCGACCTCATAAAGTTTGCCGTGAAGCAGGGACTCGTTTCCGATTGATCGGATTTCCGGGATTTCCGGTCGGCAAACCCCGTGATTTCCACGCCTGGCGAACCGGAGTTTTCGCGATGCGCAAGCCTATTCAAGCGCGTAGCATCGATCTCGAAGTCCGATAAACGCCGGCCGAGGGACCGCCCCGTGACCCGCATGCGTGTGGTCTTGGCCGAGGATAATCCCGAGATGGGCCAGCACCTTCGAGCGCTGCTTGCCTCCGACTATGACATTTACGTCGTTGCCGATGGAAAGGCATTGATGGCTGAGGTGGCGCTGGAAATGCCCGATATCATCATCAGCGATATCGCGATGCCGGGCATCAACGGACTGGCTGCAGCCCTGAAAATCCGTGCTGCGCATCCCGAAGCGCGCTTCATTTTTGTTTCGGTTCACGACGACCCAGCCGTTATCAGAAAGGCCCTTGCGGAAGGGGCACGCGGATACGTGGTCAAGTCTGACGCGGGCGATGAATTGGCCGACGCCGTTCACGCTGTACTTGGTGGCGGTCACTATGTCTCCTCGTCTGCGCAAGCCGCGTTGAAGGGCTGGCCATAGGACATTCGAGACACCTTTAGATACGCAAAGACAGAACGCTGACCAACAACGTCAACAAGCCGCTTTAACGTACCGACTGCATTGGCTCAATTGTTACTGCGTACTTTCTGCCTGAAGGGGTCAGAAATGGCTTGGAGTAGAGTGCTTACATTCACCGATCCGCAGCCGTGCCAGGCAGCGATCCTGTCCGCCGACGTTGAAATACTGCCGACAACAAGAGACGATTTTCGGGTTGAGATCACGCAGGTCGGCACGAGCCGGCTCTGGATGCAACGTTTCCACGTATCCTCGCCACATGTCTGCACCGCTGCATGCAAGCCCAACCGGCGGTCAATCGGTTTTTTAACTGAGTCCAACTCGTCACGATTCCAGCACTGTGGCCTGGAGGTTTTACCCGGTCACATCATTGTCAATGGCTCTGACGTCGTGCATCGACGCGCAGGTCCTGAGCTTGACTATGGCGCGATGTCGCTCCCAATGGATGAGCTAGACATCGCAGTCGAAGCCATCATCGGCCGTGAATTCATGAAACGGCTGGACCAGCGTATTATTCAACCGCATCCTGCATTGATGTCGCGGCTATTGAGCCTGCACAAGGCGGTCGGGCAGCTCGCCCACGAGACTCCCGATATACTGGAACTGCCGGAAGTACTCCGGGCTCTCGAAGAACAACTGATTCATGTCATGGTGCGGTCCCTCGCCGAAGGCGCCGCCGTAGAGAGCAGCACGGGTGGCCGCCGCCATGATGCAATCGTCGCGCGGTTCGAGAGGTTTTTGGAGGCGAATCCCGATCGGCCGCTTTATCTGACCGAGATTTGCGCCGCCATCGGCGTTGCGGAGCGAACGCTTCGCGCCTCCTGCGAAGAGCATCTCGGCATGGGACCAATCCGCTATCTCACCTTGCGCCGAATGCACCTGGCACGGCGAGCGCTGCTCCGAGCCGATCCGTCCAAGTCGACCGTCACTCGTATTGTCACCGATCACGGCTTTTGGGAGCTCGGACGTTTTTCGGTTGCCTACCGCATGCTGTTCGGAGAGTCACCCTTGGAGACGTTGCGGCGACCCGCGGAGCAACCGGAGATCTACCTCAATCGGCCGTCATCACTCGCAGCCACAAACTTGCAGGCCGCTTGAACCGGACAAAGAGGGCTTGCAGAAATGCCCTGTCGGCCGGATGGACGATGGCGTGGAGCAGAAGACCTAAAGTGTCGACAAGAATGTGCCGCTTCTTGCCCCTTGATCTCAGCGCAACGTCTTCGTTGTCGCTTCTTGCCCGCATCGTACCTGTGCGGATCAATCCACGCCCCGCTTTTTCCGCGCTTTTCACGCAGTATACTTTTTGGCGTGTCTGATTGCTAAATACCAACAAGCAATTTCAGGCCGGCCTTCTGAAAGCGATTGTCAAGTGATGTAAGAGCATTGGTAAGTTCCTCGAGCTGCCTCTCATTGAGCTCCGCAAATATGAACTCGTTCAATGATTCATGCCGTGAAGAGAGTGCCGCCAGAGCCTTGTAGGCTCTGTCCGTCAACGACAGCTGCACAATCCTGGCATCATCGCCCGACCGTCGCCGTCGTAAAAGACCCTTTTTCTCAAGGATCTTCGACTGCGTAGTCACGAAGTTGCTCTGGACGAGTGTCTTTTTCGAGACGGCGTTGACTGGGACACCGTCCCCTTCTTGATCTAATTCGAACAGGGCCGTCAGAATCAGCCATTGCGTTCCACTGACTCCCAATGCTCTGGCCCAGAAATGACGCAGTTCCGCAAGATGGACACCCATCGACACG
>Ga0070679_100005023_pt1 | contig 12209 bp, 12 predicted proteins | sample KBSC63BmetaG_FD_65652 | JGI IMG/M metagenome (GOLD analysis project Ga0070679, IMG submission 65652) | Corn rhizosphere microbial communities from Kellogg Biological Station, Michigan, USA - KBS C6-3B metaG | ecosystem: Host-associated > Plants > Roots > Rhizosphere | place: USA: Michigan... | reverse complement strand
GTCATAGGGCGTGTGCGCCGGATTGATCGCGCGGGCAAGACCGTCGTGCGCCATCTCGGCGATCTTCGTCATTTGCGTTTTATCAAACCGCGCGTTTGTCGCCACGACGCCGATCGTCGTATTCTCGCCGGCGCGGCCGCGTCCACCGGTGAGCGTCACGCCGCGTCCCGACCGAAGCGTGCGCGTGATGCCGAGGAAGTCCTTGCCATCGGGCGTCCGGGCACCCGCGACGATCTTTCCGCTCCGCGGGTCGATGACGTCCCCCGTGCAGTTCACCGCGACGATGGCGGCAACGACGAGCCCTTCTGTGAGCTTGATGCTCGCCGTGCCGATTCCGCCTTTCATCGGATGGCCGCCACTCAGCTTACCCACCGTCGCGCCCGCGCCCGCGCCGACGTTCCCCTCCGCGATTGGTCCGGTCGCCGCGCTCTTGCACGCCTGATATCCCGATTCGGCATTTGGCCGGATCTTCGCGTCGCCGACGCCGAGATCGAACAGGATCGCCGCGGGAACGATCGGCACTTTGCCCGCGGCGGTCGCATATCCGGCGTCGTGCTCCTCGAGGTAGCGCATGACGCCGGTCGCTGTGTCGAGACCGAAGGCGCTCCCACCCGAGAGCACGATGGCGTTCACGCGGTCGACGAGATTGATCGGCTTGAGGAGATCCGTCTCGCGCGTTCCTGGCGCCGAGCCGCGCACGTCGACACCGGCGACGGCGCCACGCTCGTACAGAATCACGGTGCAGCCCGTCGGACGACGCGTGTCCGTGAAATGGCCGACACGAATGCCTTCAACGTCCGTGATGTAACCGCTGCTGGATTGCTGTCCATCGACAGCCTGGGCGAGCAGATCGCCGCCAAGTGCGGTCGCTCCGGCGACTCCGCCGACTGCTCCAATGAAGTGTCGCCGATTCATGACGTCAGAATTCTCACGCGTTCGAAAGTGCAGATCCCTCGCGTGTGCGCTCGGGATGACGATTCAAAGAACTGATGTGACTTCCATGTCGAACACGAGCACGGCGTTGGGGGGAATGACGTCACCCGATCCGCGAGCGCCGTAGCCGAGATCGGGCGGTACGACGAGCCGTCGTTTGCCGCCAACCCGCATGCCGAGCAGCCCTTCCTCCCACGCCCTGATCGTCTTGTTCGTTCCAAGCGCGATGGTGATTTCACCGGAATCGAACTGTTTTCCGTCGGCGAGCCAGCCCGTATAGCGCACAATCACGCTGCGCCCGCGCAGCGCGATCGCGCCGGTGCCGCGTTCGAGGTCCTGCACGTAAAGCCCAGAGGCATGCCGGCTCATCGAATCCAGATGCACGCCGAGCGACGGCGCGAAGCTCGTTCGTTCGACGTCGCCCGGAAGTGCCTGCGGGACCGGAGCCGTCGAGACCGACGACCCGCTGGTCCCGCCACCGCCGCATCCGAGGAGCGCGAGCGCCGCCGCCAGGTTGACGGCCATGCGACGGGCGCCAGCCACTGTAAGTTTCGTCATTCTCTCGAGTCTCAGGGCTCAGGATCAATGACCGCTATTCAAACGCAGACTACTCCCAACGTCGGCCAACACGCGCCGGACTTCACGCTGCCATCGACGTCGGGCGACAAGGTGACGCTCTCCGCGCTCCGCGGACGGCCCGTGCTGCTCGCCTTCTTTCCGCTCGCGTTCTCCGGCACCTGCACTGCCGAATTGTGCCAGATGCGCGACGATCACGATCAATTTGCCGGCCGCGGCGTGACGATCCTGCCCATCAGCGTCGATCACACGTGGTCGCTCAAGGAGTATAAGGCAAAATACAACATGCAGGTCGATCTCCTGAGCGACTTCAAGCGCGATGTGTCGCGCCTGTACGGTGTGCTGCTCGAGGATCGGTTCTATTCGAATCGCGCGTATTTTCTCATCGATCGAGAGGGCGTGATCCGCTGGGAGCACGTCGAGGACAACGCGAGCAACCGTCGTGAGGATTCGGAGATCCTCGCCGCCATCGACCGGTTGTAGACACGAGCTTTCTCGATCGCGCATCCGACTGCGAATTTGATCGCGGATGCGCCGGCATCCGCCGCGACGTGCGCGCGCCGATCGCAGCGGGAAATGCTTGATCAAATAGCCAGCCTGGTCGCCCTCGATTGACAAACTCGTGTCCATCAAAGGCTTCCTCGGCCACACTTGAGGCGGCTTCGAGCGCGTTGCGAACCGAGCGGCAGCGCGTCTTTCCTGAGTATCGGTCATCTTGTCCGTTTAGCTCAGTCGCAGACGCGCCCAAGGATCGTTTTGTCTGTTTCTGCAGGTCCACGCTTGTCGAAGCCTGTCCCGCGAACGCTCACGGCGTTCGCCGAGATCGCGGCCGCGTTGGCGACGGGGGATTCCGTCGGCGGCGTGATGCCGGGCATCCTCACGGCAGTCGCGAGTGAGCTGGACGGCACGCAAGCGAGCTTATGGCTCCGCGGCTTGGACGGACTCCGCCGCGCCTGGGCCGTTGCCGGCGACGACACGGCGGTCGCGATCGTAGAAGAGCAGCTTCGCGAATCGAGCGAGCACTCCGCCGAGGGTGTGGTCGTCGCTCAGCTTGTCGCGGGCCGCCACGCGCTCGGCGCGCTCTCGGTGCGTCCGCGACGAACGCTATCGTCTGAGGATCGCCTGTTCCTCTCGACCGTTGCGGACCTGCTCGCGCCAGCTCTGCGCGGCGCCGAGTACGCGAACCGGCTCGAGTCCGAGGTGGCGACGCGCACGCGCGAGATCGATGCACAGCGTCGCTTCACCGAGAAGATCATCGACTCACTGCCCGTCGGTCTGTACGTGATCGACCGCGCATATCGCATTCACGCCTGGAATCGAAAGCGAGAAACCGGCATTCAGGGCGTGTCGCGTGAGGAAGCCATCGGAAAGACGATCTTCGAGATTCTTCACCGGCAGCCCGCCGACATGCTCCGCAGCGAGTTCGAGAGCGTGTTCGAGACGGGCCAGATGCAGCAGTTCCCGATCGAGTCCACGGCGTTCGGCGAACAGCGAACGTACCGGATCACGAAGATCCCGATGGAGCTCGAGGGGAACGAAGTCTCACATATCATCACGATCGGCGAGGACATCACCGAGTGGCGACAGGCCGAGATGCGCTTCGCGCACGCCGAGAAGCTCGCGGCGATCGGCACGTTGGCCGCGGGCGTGATGCACGAGATCAATAATCCGCTCGCGACGATCGGCGCCTGCGCCGAGAGCGTCGAGCTCGGCATGCGTGAGGGAACGCTGAACCTGTCGAACGACAATCCCGAATTGCTCGAAGCGCTGACCCTGATTCAGCAGGAAGTGCATCGGTGCAAGGGAATCACGGACGGTCTGCTCGACTTCAGCCGTCCCAAATCGACCGAAAAGCTGCTCGTCGACGTGAACGTGGTCGTCGAAAAGACGCTTCGGCTCGTGAAGCACCACCCTCGTTTTCGCCGCGTCGTGGTCGGCGTCGAGGCGGACAAGCGGATCAAGCCTGTCCTCGCGAACGAAGAACAGCTCGTGCAGGTGTTCATGTCGCTGCTCCTGAACGCTCTCGACGCCATGGAAGACAAAGGCGTCATCACGCTCCGAACCCGGCCCGATGACAAGGGCGAGATGACCATCGCCGAAGTCATCGATCAGGGTCACGGCATCCGCAGCGCGGATCGAAAGAAGATCTTCGAGCCGTTCTTCACGACCAAGCCGCCGAGTCGCGGCACTGGGCTCGGGCTGTCGATCTGCTACGCGATCGTCACGGAGCATGGCGGCCGCATCGAGGTCGACAGCGTCGTGGGAATGGGCAGTGTATTTCGCATCCTTTTGCCATTGAGCGCCAAATGACGGAGGCCATACCATCCGCCAACGGGCGCATCCGAATTCTGGTTGCCGAGGACGAGGAAAACCTCGCGCAGATTCTGTGCGCCTTTCTCCGCGGTCGCGGTCACCACGTGGTGTGCGTCGGCGACGGCCGCGCGGCGCTGCAGGCCATTCGCGACGAGGCGTTCGACGTCGCGTTGATCGACATCATCATGCCGGAGATGGACGGGCTCGAGACGCTCAAGCATCTGCGCGCCGAGGCTGATCCGCCGCAGGTCATCATCATCACCGGCAACGGCACCGTGGAGACGGCGATCACCGCGATGAAGCTCGGCGCGTACGACTACATGGCCAAGCCGTATCGCATGGCGGAGATCGATGTGCTCGTGCGCCGGGCGTGGGAGAAGCACCAGCTCGCGCGCGAGAATCGGTATCTGCACGCGCGGCTGTCGCGCGTCGACGCCACGCCGGAGATCATCACGCAGTACGCGCCGATGCACGCGGTGCTTGCGCTCATCGGCCGCGTGGTGACCACGGATTCGCCGGTCCTCATCACGGGCGAGTCGGGCACTGGCAAAACGCTCCTCGCGCGCGCGATTCACCGGCTCTCGGGACGCGTTGGCCCGATGGTGGAGGCCGACAGCACGGTACTCGCCGAGAGTGTGTTGGACGTCGAGCTGTTCGGGCACGAGCGCGGCGCGTTCAGCGGCGCGGTCTCGCGGAAGGCGGGGCTCATCGAGCTTGCGTCGAGCGGCACGCTGTTCATCGACGAAGTGGGCGTGCTGAGCGCCAAGCTGCAGTCGAAGGTTGCACGCGCTCTCGAGCACGGAAGCTTCTTCCGCGTTGGCGGAACGCAGAAAGTCGACATCGCGATGCGGTTGGTGACGTCGAGCAACCACGATCTCGAAGTGGCGACGCGCGAGGGACGCTTCCGCGACGATTTGCTCTATCGCTTGAACACAGTGACAGTGTTGCTGCCGCCGCTGAGAGAGCGAGCGGTGGACATTCCGCTGTTGGCGCAGCACTTCCTGACGCATATCGCCGGAGCGTCGGCGCCGTCGCTCACTCCGGATGCGATCACGCTGATGCAGGAGTACGCGTGGCCGGGCAACATCCGCGAGCTTCGCAACGTCATCGAGCGCATCGTTCTGCTCTCGCGCAGCACGGGTACGAAGGAGATCTCTGCTCAGGATCTTCCGCTCGCGACGTCACCCACGACGGCTCGGGCGTCCGTCGGTGCTTCGATGACGCTGGCAGATCTCGAGAAGCAGCACATCGGGGCAGTGCTCGCGCAGACCAACTGGCACCAGGGGAACGCCGCCAAAGTGCTCGGCATCTCGTCGAAGACCCTGTACCGGAAGATCCGCGAGTACGGTTTCGAGCGACCGCGGAGCGGGGGACGAGATGTCACTTCTAACCAAAGTGTAATCCCCGGAGGACAGTAGTTCGCGTAGGTTTGTACCTATGCGGATCCTGGTCATCGAGGACGATCCTACCGTCGGCCAGTACGTCAAGCGCGGGCTCGAAGAGCAGCGCTGGTCGGTCGATCTGGTCGTGGACGGCGAAGAGGGTGAGAGCCGAGCCTCGTCGGAGGCGTACGATCTCATCATCCTCGATATGCGACTGCCGGGGAAGTCGGGGCTCGAGCTGCTGCACGCGCTTCGCGCGCGAGGCCTCGAGCGGCCGGTCCTCGTGCTGACGGCGCAGGATGCGGTGGACGCCAAAGTCACGGCGCTGCGCGCTGGCGCCGACGACTACGTCACGAAGCCTTTCGCGTTCGAGGAGCTGCTGGCTCGCGTCGAAGCGCTGGCGCGCAGGCCAAGGGTGCTGGCGTCACCGACGCTGTCCGTCGGGGATCTCGTGCTCGATCAGGCGACGCGCGAAGTTCGACGCGGCGGCGACCTCATCGATCTGACGCCCAAGGAATACACCGTCCTCGAGTATCTGATGCGGCACGCCGGGCGGGTGATGAGCCGAACTCTGATCACCGAGTATGCTTGGGGGTATCACTTCGATCCCGGAACCAACATCGTGGACGTTGTGATCAATCACTTGCGGAAGAAAATCGACGCGAAGCAACAGAAGCGGCTCATCACCACGGTCCGCGGCGTCGGCTACATGATCAAGGACGAGGCCGTCGACGCGAAGAAGCGCGAGCCGGCGTCGAAGGGCACCGGAGTCTAGATGTCGACGCGTGGGCGGCTCGCCGCCACGTATGTCGCGCTGTTGCTCGCGACGCTGGTCGTATTCGCCGTCGCGATCACTGTGATGCGGGACAGTCAGGCGAGCACGTTCGACGTCTCCGCGCTTCGCCAAGCCGCCGCGATCAAAACAATCATCCGGCAAGTGCAGGCGGACACGCTCGGCTGCGAGGTCGAAAATCAGCTCGAGGCACTCAAGGAGCGCGGCGTTGCTCGCCGAGGCTGCCGGCTCATGGTCGTGGGTCTCGACTCGACGACAGGCCAGCCCGTGGCGCTGCCGACCAAGGACCTGGTGAAGGCGCTCGACAGTCTGCCGAACGCCTACTTCCTCGTGTTCACGACACAGAACCAGGTGCTCTACGCGTCGCGGCCCATGGGCGACTTGCCGCTCAAGGATCAGGACGCGATCCACCGCGTGGCGGTCCACCTTGCGACGCGCGTCGAGGATGCGCGAGTGCGCGTGCGCCACGACACGTTGACGCTGTTCATCATCGCCGACACGGGATCGACGTCCGACAAGGACTTCATTCCCAACATCTCGCGCGTGGTGGTCGGTCTGCCGGTGTCGGCGGCGGACTTGGTTCCCTCCGTGGTGTCCAGCTCGGTGATCGTCGTCGCACCGTTGATCTTCTTGCTGTCGATCATCGCGGCGTACGCGGTCGTGGGCGGCACGTTCCGTCCGGTCGATCACCTGATCAACGAAGTCGAGGCGATCACTGACGGACGCAGCTTGCATCGTCGATTGCCAACGGATCCGGCGAGCGGTGACGAGCTGGTTCGACTCGCGCTGACGCTGAACGCGATGCTCACGCGCCTCGAGACGTCGTTCGCCGCATTGCGCCGATTCACAGCGGACGCGAGCCACGAGCTCAAGACACCGCTCACGGTGCTGCGCGCCGATGTCGAGCGCGCGATGCATCCGAGCACGAATCGCGCGGAGCGCATGATCGCGCTCGAGGAGTCGCTGCAGGAGACGGCACGAATGTCGGATCTCGTCGACAGCCTCCTGACGCTGGCGCGCGCCGACGAGGGGCGGTTCGACATCTATCGTCAGCCTGTCGAGCTCGAGCCGCTCGTTCGCGAGGTGTACGAGACCGCGGTGATTCTTGGCGAGGACGCGGGACTGTCGCTCGCGCTTCGCACGCTCGAGAACGCGGTGGTCATGGGCGATCGCACACGACTGCGCCAACTGCTGCTCAACCTCGTGACGAATGCGATCAAGTACACGCCGCGCGGGGGCAGTGTGGAGCTCGCCGTGGTGCGACGTCCGGCGGAGGAAGAAGTCGCCATCACGGTCCGTGATACCGGGATTGGCATTTCGACATCGGATTTGCCGCACGTCTTCGATCGCTTCTGGCGTGCAGATCGCGCGCGTTCGCGCGCCTCGGAGCGAGGCGGCTTTGGCCTCGGCCTGGCGATTTCGCAGTGGATCGTGCAGGCGCACGGTGGGACGATCAGTGTGCAGTCTCGACTCGGACGCGGAAGCATCTTCACGATCGTGCTGCCGACATCGATCGACGCGTCGTCGACACCAGAGCCGCCGTCGAACGCTGCGAACACCACGAATGCGGCGAGTGCGACGAACGCGGTCGAGGTGTCCGAATCCGCCGAATAGGTAACGACAGCTGGCGATAGCTAGAAGTCACTACGGCTTCACCAACTCTTAATCCAGCGGGTATTCCGCCCCGAAGAGCGAGGGATACCTTATCACGCCGGACCCATTGCCCGCTCCACTTCCTGTACCCGATCAGGCCAACGAGACATGTTCGACAACCTCATCGAGTCGTCAGCCAAGAAACAACGGCGAACGGGCGGATTCCTCTGGAGCTTCATCATCCACGCGGTGCTGATTTCTGGCGCGGTGTACGCCACGTACAGCGTCGGTAACGCGCTCGAGAAGCCCAAGGCGGAGAAGGTCGAGTTCGTCACGGTGAAGAAGGACGAGCCGCCGCCGCCGAAAGAGGAACCCAAGCCGCCGCCGGAAGTCGTCATGAAAGCGCCTCCGCCGAAAGGCTTCCAGGTGCTGACGGCTCCAATCAAGATCCCTGACGTGCTCCCCGACATCGACCTCTCGAAGAAAGTCACGAACGAAGAAGACTTCTCGGGTAAGGGTGTCGCGGGTGGTATCGCCAAGGGCGTCGTCGGCGGCACGCCGCAGAAGATCGACGACAACCAGACCTACTTCGAGTTCCAGGTCGAAAAACAGGTCTCATCGTATCCGGGCAACCCGCAGCCGCGCTACCCGGACATGCTCCGGTCCGCGAACGTCGAAGGCGAAGTGTTGGCGCAGTTCGTGGTCGACACTACCGGCCGCGCCGACATGAGCACGTTCAAGGTTCTCAAAGCGACGCACGACCTCTTCACGAACGCCGTGAAAGCCTCGCTGCCGAACATGAAGTTCTACCCGGCGGAAGTCGGCGGAAAGCGAGTGAAGCAGCTCGTGCAGATGCCGTTCCAATTCTCACTCACCAAGGGCGAGTAAGCCCGTAGCCTCACAACCGGAGACGACGTCGTATGGATCTCTCGCTTCTTGGCCTATGGCACCAGATGGGCAACTTCGCCAAAGGCATCGTTATCGTCATGGCGATCATGTCCATCTACTCGCTGACCATCATGGTGCAGAAGTGGTGGGGCCTTCGCAAAGCGCAGAAGGAAACCATCAAGTTCGCGCCAGAGTTCTCGCAGTTCCTCGAGGAAGACAACCTCACCGAAGCCATCCGCCTCGCGGAGAGCTACAAGAAGTCGCACGTCGCCCTCGTGCTCGGTGGCGCGCTCGGCGAAGTGAAGCCCCTCATCGCCGACGGCTCGGTCACGGTGTCGGACATCAACTCGGCGGAGCGCGCGGTCGAGCGCAACATGCTCCTCGAGATCACGAACCTGAAGCGCGGCATGGCGGTGCTCGCGACGGTCGGTGCAACGGCGCCGTTCGTCGGACTGCTCGGCACCACGATGGGTATCGTGAACGCGTTCACGGGCATGGCCGCGTCGGGCTCCGGCGGTCTCGCGGCGATCGGCGGTGGTATCGCCGAGGCGCTGATCACGACGGCCTTCGGTCTCTTGGTCGCCATTCCCGCGGTGTGGGCGTACAACTACTTCACGACGAAGATCGACAACCTCACCGCCGAAATGACGTACGTCTCGAAGGAGATGATCGACTACCTCATCAAGGGTGTCTCCGGCGAATTCGGCCGCTCGCGCTTCACGCGTGAGTTCAACACGGCCGGCGGCGCTGGCCCGATCTCGACCTGATCGTCGTCCGTCCCTTTTGACGAGGTAACGCCAGATGGCAATGTCCTCAGGTGGAGGCGCCGGCGTACAATCCACGCCAAACGTGACGCCGATGATCGACGTCATGCTGGTGCTGCTGATCATCTTCATGGTGGTCACGCCGGCACTGTTGGCTGGATTCACCGCCGACCCACCGCAAGCGCAGAACATCAAGGACCATCCTGAAGACGACCAGACCGACCAGGTCTTCGGTATCGACAAGGATGGCAATTACTACCTGAACAAGAAGCCGATCGATAAGGAGAAGGTTGCAGCCCAGCTGCGCCACATCTACATCGATACGCCGCGCGACGACTACATCATGTATTTCAAGGCCGACAAGAACCTCGAGTACTCGAAGGTTCTCGACGCCATGGACATCGCGATGAACAACGGCGTGCGCGTGGTCGGCATGATCAGCGAGCAGAAGCCCGGGACGATCTCGACGGTCGCGGGCGACACCAAGCAGACGACGGCTGCCCCTGCGGCGCCTGCGACACCGCCCGGAGGAGCCAAGTAACATGGCAATGGCCAGCGGTGGTACCGGCGGTCTGAGCAACGAGATCAACGTCACTCCGATGATCGACGTGCTTCTCGTGCTCCTGATCATCTTCATGGCGGCGCTGCCGTCCATGAGAAAGGCAATCGACATTCAGCTTCCCGATCCGAAGCCGACAGTCCAGCCGAACAACAGCAACTCGAATCAGATCGTGCTCGAGGTGCTGCCGGGTGGCGAGTTCGCGATCAACAGCGAGAAGCAGACGGCCAACAACCTCGGCCCTCGCTTGAAGGAGATCTTCGACCCGCGCCCGGAAAAGGTCATCTTCGTGAAGGGCGCGCCGAACGTGAAATACGCGGACGTGATCTTCGCGATGGACGTGGCTCGCGGCGCCGGCGTGAAAGTCATCGGCATTCCGCCGAAGGACACGCCGGGCGGAGTCGGGGCTCCGGCGAAGTAAGAAGCAGACTCGAGATGGACCGACAACCCCCGTGCGCTTTGCGCACGGGGGTTGTCTATTTGGGAGAAGAGGACCTTGTCGATCTGAGAGAAGAGGGCCGTGTGCGGGGGAGGGGGCGGGGCTGAGGGAATGGGGGGCTGAGGAACTGCGGAACAGCGAGTGAGGAGCAGTGAGGAGGAATGATGCTGATCCGAGTCACTAACGCACTATCGGCGCTGTTCGCCTTCGCGTCCGCGGCTGCGGCGCAGAACGCGATGATTTCGGGCACGGTGATGCGAGACTCGGCCGGGCATCCACTCGCGGCGGCCGAGGTCGTGCTGCCCGATCTGAACCGTCGTGTCACGGCAAATTGGGCCGGCGAGTTCAAGATCAGCCAACTCCCGGCGGGGCGCTACGCGATCGTCGTTCGGCACGTTGGATTCGCGCCGCTCGCGGACACGGTGGAACTCGCGGACGGCGCGAGGATCGATCGCGAATTCGTCTTGATTGAAGCGCCGACGAAACTCGATGAAGTGCAAGTCAGAGCGCCCGCGAAGAAGTACATCTCGCCTGCGCTCCAGGAATTCGAGGAGCGTCGCAAGCAGGGCTTCGGTCACTTCATCGACGAAGAAACGATGCGCAAGAACAACGAGCGTCGTCTCATCGACGTCGTACAGGCGTATATGCCCGGCCTCACCACATTTTCGGTGAAGACCGCCGGATCGATCATGAAGGAATACATATCGTCCGGGCGAAAGTGCGGGGCCGGACCGGCGTTCCTCTCCTGCGCGAAAGGACCGTCGGCATGTCCGGTCACGATGTACCTCGATGGCGTCCTGATCTACGACGCCGTGCGCGACGGTGTTGGCGACCAGATGCCCGATCTCAGCCGGTACAACTCGCGCGACTACGCCGCCGCGGAGTATTACGCTGGCGGCGCGTCCCTGCCGATCCGTTACAATGCCACCAGCTCGGGCTGTGGCGTGCTCCTGCTTTGGACCCGGGAGCGCTAAGCGGTGTTCGGCGAAAATCGTCGTGCGGGCGAACCCTTTGCGTTGTACTGGCCGTATAACATGGCATGTCACGCGGAGCACTCGCGGAGCAGCAGTCCAGGATGAGCCAGCCCAGCCCAGAGCTAGCCGGTCCGGTCAGCACACCGACCGTTGTCCGTCGCCGACACCTTCCGGCGACGGGGATGCCCGTCGCTCGCGATGATCGTCGCGGGTGGGGGCTTTTGTCCTTCCTGCTGCACGTTCTCATCATCGTGCTTCTCGTGATGCCCATGGCTACACACACGGGGGACGTGAAAGAACAGCCCCAAGGGGCAGGTGGCCCAGGCCCGGCGGGCGGTGGCGGAGGCGGGCATAGAGGCACTGGTGGCATTCAGGAGCACGTCCGATACATTCGCGTCGCGCAGACCCCTCCGCCGGCAGAGAAGCCGGTTGTGAAGCCGCCGCCGGTCGTGAAACCGCCGCCGCCCAAGCCGGTCATTCCTCCTCCAGAAGTGACCAAACGCGTGGAGTTGACGCCCGAAATCAAGGCGGCTGATCTCAAGGTCGCTGAGGCGCCGAAGATCGAAGCGCCTGCGCCGGTGCCAGGTACTGGCGGGGGCACGGGCAAGGACGGCACTGCGGGCAGCGGGCCTGGAACTGGCGGCGGCTACGGCTCCGGCATTGGGACAGGGCGGGGCAGCGGCATCGGCCCCGGTACTGGCGGTGGCGCACAGGCGGATTATCCGCCCTCGCCAACGGAGCTGTTCATTCCGCCGCTTCCGATGCCCGACAAGGTTCGCGGCTTCCATCTCGTCGCGGAGTACGACGTCGACGAGACCGGGAAAGTGATCGATTTCAAGTTCACGCCAACGCGTGACGGCGGCTATAATCGGCGGCTGGAGGAAGTGCTCAAGAGCTTCAAATTCCGGCCTGGGACGAAGCCGGACGGCACGCCAATCCGCATGAAGGCGCAGATCGTCTACGACTTCTGAGAACGGCGGAGGTGCAGGTCCCTC
>Ga0070679_100005019_pt1 | contig 12213 bp, 10 predicted proteins | sample KBSC63BmetaG_FD_65652 | JGI IMG/M metagenome (GOLD analysis project Ga0070679, IMG submission 65652) | Corn rhizosphere microbial communities from Kellogg Biological Station, Michigan, USA - KBS C6-3B metaG | ecosystem: Host-associated > Plants > Roots > Rhizosphere | place: USA: Michigan... | reverse complement strand
GTGGTCGTACGTCTTGGACCCTGGCCGGGACGTCGCGGCGTGAGTGCTGGTGTGGGCGAAGGGACGCGACCATGGGCCTCGGCGACACGATATCACAAAAGCTCGCATTTGTCTTTCCGGGACAAGGAAGTCAATATGTCGGTATGGGCAAAGGGATCTACGAGGTCTCTGCTGCGGCGCGACGCGTCTTCCATCAGGCGGACGAAATACTCGGTTTTTCACTCTCCTCCGTCTGCTTCAATGGCCCAGATGATGAACTCAATGACACAATTAACGCGCAACCGGCGATTCTGACCGTCAGCCTGGCGTATCTCGAGGCGCTGCGCGAACGCTGGCGTACGCTTGGCCCGAGTGTGTCGCCGGTCGTCGTTGCTGGACACAGCCTCGGTGAATTCACGGCGCTAGTCGCAGCCGGCGTGCTCGATTTCGCAGACGGATTGCGCCTGGTGCGCGAGCGTGGCCGCATCATGAAGGAGAGCGGCGATCTCGTTCCGGGCGGCATGGCGGCCGTTATCGGTCTGGATCGCGAAGTACTCGAAGATGTCTGCGCCGAGGCGGGTGAGGTCGGTATCGTCGTACTGGCGAACGATAATTGCCCCGGTCAGTCGGTCATCTCGGGCGATAACGTCGCCTTGCAGCGCGCCATGGAGTTGGCGAAGGAGCGCGGCGCGCGCCGCGCCGTGCGACTCGACATCTCGATCGCCTCGCATTCGCCGTTGATGGAGCGTGCCAGCCAGCAGTTCAACGAGTTGGCAAGCCGCATCCACCTGCATGAGCCGGACGTTCCGATTATCGCAAACATCACCGGCCAGATGGTGACGACCGCTGAGGATATCCGCAAGGAGATCGCGCAGCACGTCGTGCGGCCGGTGCAATGGACCGGGTCGGTGCGCGAGATGGTCAATAGCGGCGTGAACACCTTCCTCGAAGTGGGGCCGGGCAACGTGCTGGGTGGCTTGATCCGACGCATCCGCAGTGATGTTGAAGTGATTACGATCAAAGACTTTGGATTGACGTCCTAGAACTGTCTGGGACATCTGGAGGATAAACGTGCAGCGTGTCGTCGTCACTGGAGTGGGCGCGATCACCCCGATCGGTCTGAACGCCCCTGAGTTCTGGGACAACCTGGTCGCCGGTGTTTCGGGAGTGGCGCGCATCGCGTCTTTCGACCCCTCACCGCTCGAGGTCCAGATCGCCGCCGAGGTAAAAGGGTTCGATCCGAAGGACTTCATTGATTTCAAGGCGGCGCGCCGCATGGACCGCTTCTCGCAACTGGCGGTGGCAGCGGCTGGCGAAGCGATCAAGGATGCCGCGCTGTCGCTCGATGGAGAAAATACCTACCGCATTGGAGTGATGATTAACACGGGCGGTGGCGGCATTCCAACGTTAACCCGCGAAGTGCTGGTGCATCACACGAAGGGGCCGAATCGCGTCAGCCCCTTTTTCATTCCGATGTTCGCACCGAATATGGCCGCCTGTCAGGTTTCGATCACCTACGGAATTCAGGGACCAGTGCTTGCGTCCGTAGCGGCCTGCGCGGCCGGGACGCAAGCGTTCGTCGACGCGCTGCGGATGCTGCGGCTTGGCGAGATCGACGTGATGATCGTCGGTGGCACTGAGGCCGGCATCGACCCAGTATCTGTGGCTGCCTTCGGCAACATGGGAGCGCTCTCCAAGCGGAACGATGATCCGGAGCATGCGAGCCGGCCGTTCGACCGCGATCGCGACGGCTTCGTGTTCGGCGAGGGCGCGGCGGTCTTCATTCTTGAGACCGAAGAACATGCGCGCCAGCGTGACGCGCGCATCTACTGCGAACTGGCTGGCGGCGCCATGACGGCCGATGCCTTCCATCTCACCGCGCCGCTGCCAGGTGGCGCCGGTGCGGCCCGCGCGATGAAGATGGCGCTGGATAACGCGAATATGCGGCCGTCGGATCTCGACTACATCTGTGCGCACGGCACAAGTACGCCACTCAACGACAGTTCCGAGACCGAGGCGATCAAGTCGGTCTTCGGCGAAGCATCGCGCAAGGTGGCGATCAGCTCGATCAAGAGCATGATCGGGCACCTCGTCGGTGCTTCAGGCGCCGTCTCGGGAGTCGCCTGCGTCTACGCCATCCGCGATGGGATCATCCCGCCGACGATCAATCTGGTTAATCCCGATCCGGCATGCGATCTCGACTATACGCCGCTGAAACCACGCGAAATGCGGGTCGACAGCGCCATGGCCAACGCCTTCGGCTTTGGCGGACAGAACGCGGTGGCGATCTTCCGGCGCTACGATTCCTGACGCTGATCGCGAAGGATGGGTGAACGCATGAGCAGCGAGCATGAGGCCGACTGCGTTGTCATCCGGCCCGATTCCAGCTATTCCGGCAAACAAGGCTTTTCCTACTTCGCGGGCGTTTCGCATGAGACGGCCGGTTCGACCGGCCTCTGCATGCATATGCTGACGATCCCGCCCGGCGGGCGCGCGAAGCCGCATCTGCATGAAGCGCATGAGACGACGATCTACGTCATCTCGGGTCAGGCAGGGATGTGGTATGGCGAGGGGTTGAAGAAGTACCTGACAATGCAGGCGGGCGAGTTCCTCTACATCCCGGCCGGGATGCCGCATTTGCCGGCTAACCTGAGCGACAGTGAACCGTGCGTCGCGGTGCTAGCCCGCACCGACCCCAACGAGCAAGAGAGCGTCGTGCTGCTCGACATCGAGCCGCCGTCCTCCGCGCCATCCTAAACCGTATCATCTGTCATTCTGAGCCGCAGCGAAGAATCTCTCCCTCGTTCTCCAGCACATGAATTCAGGGGAACGAGGAAGAGATCCTTCACTGCGGTTCAGGATGACAAGGTATGTGCGCCTCTGCGCGAATTTCTGTGATCAGCTCGGCAAAAAATGCCGTAGCTTTCGTCTGGCGGCGCCGGTGAGGTTGCGGAGCGTCAGTTGCTGTTCGGCGAGTTGGTGGTCCTTTTCCGCGATCGCTTGCTCCAGATGTCGTGCGTAATCGGCCGTCTCGCTGTAGATTCGCTCCAGGCGGTGCACATATTCGTCGCGCGGATCGGTGCTCTGCGCCGATCCTGACTTCACAGGCTGGGCGCACCAGCGCAGTAGCGGCCGCGCCACCGCCTCCCAGTGCTGCTCGGGTGCGATTCGTTTGAGATTTTTACGATAGGCGGTCTGATTGCCGGCATCGAGCGCCCGCACGACCGCGTCAGCGACGGCCCGGGCGTCGCCAGGTGGAGCGGTGCGTCCAATCTGCTCGTGTTCGATGAGATCGGCCAGAACGTCACCTTCGGTTGCGACGACCGGCAGGTTACACCAAAGGTTATCCAGCATCCGAGTCCGGTAGGCGAAGCGTGCTTCGAGCGATGGCTGATGCAGTGAGAGGCCGAGATCGGCTTCGAGCAGCCAGTTCTGGCGTGAGTCGTACGGCACCCAGTCGTTGAAGAAGACGACTCGGTCGAGCAGGTCGAGTCGCTTGGCCAGCGCTCGCGCATCGTCGACGACCCGCATGTGCGCAACGACGTCGGACGGGCTTCGCACGCCCATGAAGATGAGACGGGCGCGCGGCTCACGCTCAACGACCAGCGCCATCGCCTCGATCGCAGTGAACGGATCGAGCCAGTTCCAGAGTCCGCCGTTCCAGAGGATCAATCTGGCATCCTTGCCCATGGCCGCGAATTGCTCGCGCGGGCCTGGACCACTGCACATGGGTGGCTCGGAATGCAGTCCGAACGGTACGACGTCGATCAGATTGCGTAACGATGGATCGACGCGCGCTTGTTTCGTGTCGAGGCGATTCGCCGCCGCAAGCGCTCCCAACCAGAAATCGCGCTGGCGTTCTGACGCGCAGATGAAGGCGTCACCGAGACTGAGCAGGCGGTTGAGAATGGCGACATCGTCTTTGCGGTTCGGTTCACCGATCTCGGCATCGATCCGCGCATACTCCAGCTTTTCCAGAATCCAGGGTGCATAGAGATCGACGATCAGAAAGCGGTTGCTTAGCACTTCGGGGTCGGTATACATGTACGGGATGTGCTGCGCGATGACGACATCGTGCGCGGCAATCAGGTCGGCCAGCATTTGGCCGCGGGCGCTCTCATCCGGCGCGGCGCAGCTGTGCAGCGTGACGCCCGGTGGTGGTTCCAGCGTGACGTTGTTGATCGTCGCCAGCGTAACCGGCTGCTGCGCTCCGATGACGCGTGCCAGATTCCAGGCCCGAATGCCGGAGCCGGCCATGCTGAGGCCGATCGTATCCGAGGCGATTAACAAAACACGGGGTATGCTCACGGGCTCGCCTGCGTGACAATGATGGTGCCGTGCATCCAGGAGTAGTAGCGGCTGTGATAGTGGTAGGTGCCGGGAGTGTTGAACCGGTGGGCGAAGATGGTGCCATGGTTGAGGACGCCGCTGTCCCAGCTGCCGTCGTCGGCCGTGACGGTGTTCGGCTGCTGCCCGGTGACCGTCCAGACGACGTTGGTGCCGGCTGGGATCGTCAACGATTGTGGGCTGTAATAGAAGTCGCCGAGTTCGATGGTCGTGGGTGCGGTCTGTTTGGAAAGCAGCTCGTAGCGCCAGGTGTGGTAGTGCTGGCCAATGTTGCCCATCTCGACCTGCCAGCCATCCGGATTGGATGGCGTGTAGGTGAGCACGCGCCGCTCGAACGGCTGGATCATCACCCAGGTCGGTCTACCAGCAAGCGCCACCTGGCTCCAGAACGCTTCGCCGATCGGCAGACCCATTACGAACTGCCAATCGAAGAGCGGAGAAGCGTCGGTCAACTTGCCGTCCTGATAGATTGGCCCTGATTGGTTCATGAAGGTCCAGAAGGCGGACGGGATATTGTAACCGACTGTCTGTCCGTTGCCGCCGGTGTAGCTGGCGTAGTGTACGGCCTTGGCGCCAGCATCGCTTTGCGCGGCGTCGAAGGTTGAAGCGCCGTCCGGTGTGAGCGCGGTGGTTATCTGTTCACCGGTACGGTCGGCGGCGCCCTGATCGATCCAGGTGGCGAGATCGGCGTAGGTCGGGAAAGTGTTGGTGTCGTCACCGGCGAGCGCGATTCTGGCTGGTTGATGCGTGTCGTCGAATGTGTCGTCGCCGACCTGTAAGCGGCCGGAGATCAATTCGCGCGTCAGGAGACCACCGGTGATGTAGCCGGGCGCGTTTGGATCGCTTTGCGGATGCGTAATCTCCATGCGCCCTTTGTCGTAATACTGCACGACACGCACGCCGCCGGGCGCGTCGTCATACGATTCGACAACTGGAGTGGCCGCGGCCGGGTCGCCCCAGATCCAACTTCGGTGGACATGATCGACGGCCACCGGCAGATCGGTCCGTTGCCAGAGGGCGGTGAAAGCGTTGTTCGCCGGCGCTTCCGCGGTGGCTGGCAGCGGGGTGAGCAGCGCCAACAAGCCGAGCGCAAGCAAGAACGCGGTGGCGCGACCTCCGCGTCTCATAGACATCACTTGTAATAGACCGATACGGCCTGAACGACGAACCAGGGTGTCTGGGGGAATTTGCCTTCGCTGGACGAGTTGATGATCGTGAGCTGGTTTCCGGTCTGTCGGATGAGCGATGGGTCGTCGATCTTGATTCCGTAAATCGCCCAATCCGCGTTCGGAAAGGGCGATTGACCATCCCAGATGACGGTCCCATTGAGCGCAATCTGCATTGGCGTCTTCGCGCCGCGTGGATCGTCAAGCCCCTTGATGGCGATCACGACCTGGGGATGATCGTTGTTGGTATCAATGTTGATCTTGGCCGTACCAGCGCTGTAGGGCGTCGCCTGGCTGAAGAATGCAGCGGTGCCCTGCGGGGCTCCCTGGATGTCGACACCGACGCCTGCATTATAGGCACCGGCGAAATCGGTACCGTCCAGATTAATCGCCTTCATGCTGCCTATCTCGTCTGCAAAGCGGTCAATCGGGAGCAGTTCACCGGTCGGTGTGCCGTTTGACGGTTTCGGCGTCGGCGTCGGCTTCGGAGTCGGCTGCGGTGTCGCCGTCGGCTCCGGCGTCGGCGATGGTGTTGGCGTGGGCGACGGGGTCGGCGTTGCCGTCGGCTGCGGCGTCGGAGTGGCGGTTGGTTTTGGCGTGGCCGTCGGCTGCGGCGTCGGGCTCGGCGATGGTGAAGGGGCGGCCGTCGGTGCGGTCGTCGGTGATAAAACGACCGCCGGAATCGTCGGTGCGACGGTCGGCGTCGGATTGTTGTTGCCGCTGCCGCGCTCCGCGAGGAGCGCGATCGAGCCGAGGGCGATGATGAGTAACAGAGCCGCGCCGAGGATCCAGGGCCAGGCCGGGTTGGAATTACTGGCGATTGCACGTCGTCGTGGCGGCGCGGCACCACCGCCCCCCGCTACTGCGGCCGCACCCAGGGGCAGTTCGCGCGGATTGATGGCGGCGATGATCGCTGTCTCTTCGTCCGCCGAAGGTGCGCGATCGAACGCGGCTTCCATCTCCTCCGCCGAGTGGAAGCGATCGACCGGGTCCTTGGCCATCGCGCGCAGGATGACCATTTCGATCGCCGGGGAGATACTCGGATTCAGGTCGCGCGGGCGCGGCGCGATATCGTTCACATGGCGATACATTACTTGAACCGGATTGTCGCCCGGGAACGGGAGCTGGCCGGTCAGCATCTCGAAGAGGATGACGCCAGCTGAATAGATATCAGCGGCGGGCCCGACGTTGCGACCGATCGCCTGCTCCGGCGCCATATAGGCGGCGGTGCCGACCGCCATGCCCGTGTCGGTCAGGCCGGTATCGGCGCTGCCGCGCGCGATACCGAAGTCGCTCAGCTTCGGCTCGCCATCTTTCGAGATCAGGACATTTTGCGGCTTGACGTCGCGGTGCACGATACCAGCCCGGTGGATGGCGCCGAGACCGCGCAGAATGCCGCGATCGAGTCGCACCGCTTCGGCCACCGGCAAGGGCGCCTTGTCGCGGATGAGTTGCTTGAGATCGGTCCCGTCGACCCACTCCATAGTGATGAAGAGGGTGTCGCCGTCGCGACCGTAGTCGAAGATATCGACTACGTTGGTATGCGACACAGCCGCCGCCGCCCGCGCTTCCTGTTCGAAGCGCGCCACGAAACGCGGGTCACGCGCGTAATGTTCGCGGAGCACCTTCACTGCCACCTGACGCCCGAGCGAAGAGTCGGTCGCCAGATAGGTTTCGGCGAAGCTGCCCTCTCCAATACGTGCGGTGAGACGGTAGCGGCCGCCGAGCATATGCGGCAACGCGAGGGACACAAAGCCTCCTTCAAGACAGCGCCATCGCCGTCGGCTGGCGTTTCTTCCCGAGCGATTGTACGGGTTAATCCCGTTTGGGTCGAATCATGAGCGCCGCCGGCCTGTTGATTCCGACGTGTCGTGGATTGTCCGGATAGCGCTCACCCACACGCGACATCCAGCACTCATTAGAACGCTGAATGCTGGCCAAACGTCACTGATCGAGCCCTTTTCGTCGGATCAGACATCGCCAGCGTAGCCCGTTCTCGATATCCTTGGCAGGGTGTGTTCCGTTGCCTCTTAGGCACGGCGACGCTGGACCGGCTGGTGGAATTCTGATATCCTGATGGTCATAATGTACGTACACAGTGGATCGGGGAGCCTGCGGTGACACCGATCGTCGCCTTCTTCAACCAGAAGGGCGGAACGGCCAAAACAACCAGCACACTGAACGTCGGCGCGGCGCTCGTCGAGCGCAAGCGGCGCGTGCTGGCGATCGATCTCGACCCGCAGGCGAGTCTGACGATGGCGCTCGGCATCGATGTCAGCCGGCTCGATCTCTCGGTATACGATCTGCTGGCCGATGAGCGCCTGCCGCTTTCAGCCGCCGTCATGCCGACGAATATCACCGGCATGAACCTGATCCCGAGTCATCCGGATCTGGCGGCCGCCGAGCTCGAACTGCTGAACGTGATCGAGCGCGAGCGGCGACTCGACGACAAGATAAGCCGTTCGCAGCCCTTGCCTTACGACTATGTCATCATCGACTGCCCGCCGGCCTTGAATATCCTGAGTATCAACATTCTGGTGGCAGCATCGGCGTTAGTCATCCCGATCGAGCCGCATCCACTATCGCTGATGGTGCTCAAGCGACTCTTTGAGACGGTCGAGCGCGTGAAGCGGCTCAATCCGCGTCTCGAAGTAATTGGCTTTCTGCCGACGAAAGTGCACCATTCTTCGCGTCTGGCGGCCGACATGATTGAAACGCTGGCCGAGCGGTTCCCCAATCTGCCGTTATTGCCGTCAATTCCGCTCTCAGTCAAGAGCGCCGAATCGATCGCTGAGAGCACCTCGATCCTGCACTATATGCCACACTCGTCGATTTCGGCTGCCTATCGCGAAGCGGCGGCCTTCATCGAGCAGCGCGTTGGGAGCGTGGCGCATGTCTGAGACGACCAGCCGGTCGCGCAGGCGGCGCTTTACCGTCGATTCACTCTTTACCGACACCACACCGCGCGCCGCTGGAGTGGTCGATCTGGCGAATGCCAAGGAGATCCAGCTCGAACGGATCGTTCCCGATCCGGCCCAGCCACGACAGACGTTTGATGAAGACCGGTTGGCCGAACTGGCGGCTTCGATGAAGCGCGAGGGCGTTTTGCAGCCGATCGCGGTGCGCTACGAGCCGGAGAACGATCGCTACGTCATTCTGCATGGCGAGCGGCGCTGGCGAGCGGCGCGCCTGGCCGGCATCAGCGCGATTCCGGCGATCGTGCGCGACGTTCCCGAAGAGCATCGCTTGATCCAGCAATTGATGGAAAACGTCGTGCGCGAGGACCTGAACGCCATCGATCGGGCGGCGGCGCTGCGCGCGCTCAAGGCACAGATGGGCGATGCGCCGTGGGAACAGGTGGCAGAAGCGGTCGGTATCCGTCGCAGCCGCCTCTTCCAGTTGCTCGGCACCGAGAAGCTCCCCGAGCGGGTGCAGGAGGAGTTGCGCTCCGGACGACTCTCTGAGAAGCAGACGCGCGTCTTGCAGGGCTTACCGGAGATCGCACAATCCGCGCTGGCACGCATGATTCTCGACGAAGGCCTGTCGCAACCGGCCGCGCAGCGATTGGCGCGCGCGGTACGCTCCGATGCGTCGTTCGTTGATCTTGATTCAGCCGAAGTCGAACGACGCTTTACGGCGATGCGTGAAGCGGCCGACGCCTCGACGGCCAAGAATCGTGCACGCGCGACGCTTTCTGATAGCGTCGCCGCGCTCCTGCAACTCCCGCCGGAATCCGACGCCGATCTGCAAACGGCGACTGGCCCCTGGACGCTCACAGATCGTCACGAGTTGGACGAAGCGATCCACACATTGGCCCGAGCGCTCGACCGCTACCAGCATGCCGAGGTAACACCTGCCGAGCGCAAGGAAATCACTACCCGCCTCAAAGCTCTGCGCACGCTGATCGACAGCAACACTGGACGAACGACGCGCGCATAAACTCGCGGGTATAATGCAGCACCCGCCCGACGTCGTCGTCCTTTCGTTCCCGACGGCACCTCCGATGTAGGGCCCCTGATTTATCGCGCCCGGCGCGCCGTTCAGGCGGCGTCCGTCCTTCCCCGTTCCCGAGGCAACCGCGTTCCCATCCACCAACCGCGCGCCATAGGCACGCCTCGCGCGCTACGCGCACATCGGCGCGGGCACGATAAATCGGGCCACTACGGGGGGAAAAGGCGTCGGTCGCCCACACGACCCAGTTGGCTCGGCGCCGTTGACATTTGAGCATCCTGGCCCGACGATCCGACATGGGGATTGCACGCACTTCTGCGATCAAAAGGGAAAGGACGCGCCGATGTTTGAGCCTTCACTCGCGGTGCAGCGGATCGCGGCGAATTCGGAACGACCGGCGGGCCGGCCCGGTCCCGATGTCATCTCGCTGGCGTCGGGCGATCCCGATTTCGCGACGCCGGAACATATTCGCCAGGCGCTGATCGATGCACTCGCGGCCGGTTATACGCACTATGCCGATGGCCAGGGCGATCCGGAATTGCGCGCGGCGCTGGCGGCGATCGCATCCGCTTCGGCGGGATCGCCGGTCGCCCCGGAGCAGGTGCTGGTCACGCATGGTGGGAGCGCGGCGCTCACTGCCGCTATTCTTGGCGTCGTCAATCCTGGCGAGCGCATGCTGATTCCGGAGCCGACCTACTCGCTCTACGCCGATCTGGCGCGCATGATTGGCGCCGAGCCGGTATTTGTGCCGCAGACGGCCGATTTCCACCTGGATCTCGATGCGATCGAGTCCGAAGCGGCGAAGGGTGCCAGCCTGCTCGTCGTCTGCCATCCGTGCAACCCGACCGGCGTGATCTATCGGAATGAGGAGCTGCGGGCGCTTGGGCGGCTGGCGAAGCGCTACGACTTTCAGGTGCTCGCCGATGAAGCGTACGATCACATCGTCTTTCACGGTTCGCCATTTACCTCGACGCTGTCGATCGAAGAGCTACGCGATCGCCTGATCTATTGCCAGACGTTCTCCAAGACCTACGCCATGACCGGCTGGCGCATAGGCTACCTGATCGAACCGGCGCCGGTGACGGCCGCCGCGGCCCGCATTCATCGCACGCTGATCGGTCCGATGAATTCCGCGCTGCAACGGGCCGCGCTGGCCGCCGTCACAACCGAAAGCGACTGGCCAGAGCGAATGCGGGTTGAGTACGAAGCCCGCCGTGAATTGGTGATGGAATTAATGGCCGATGTGCCCGGGTTGAGCATCCGCCCGCCCGATGGTGCCTTCTATGCCTTCATTCACTACGAGGGAGATACGCCGCCGCGCGAGGTGGTGTCGGCCGCATTAGAGCAGGGCGTCGCCATTCGCGGTGGGACTGAGTACGGGCCGAGTGGCAACGGTTACGTGCGCATCGCTTTCTCGACTGATCGAAAGCGCCTGACCGATGGCCTGCTCCGACTCCGCTCGGTGCTGACGTCGCTGTCGTCGTGAACGGGCAGCTGATCGACCTCCTCGAGGCGAATCTCGATCGCTATCTCGCCGATCTACGTTTGCTGGCCGGCATCGACTCGGGAAGCGACGACAAGGCGGGTGTCGATGCGGTCGTCGACTGGCTGGAGCAACGCCTGATCGCGACGGGCTACCAGATCGAGCGCGACCGCCAGCCGGTGCGCGGGGACAATTTGATCGCGCGGCGCCATGGCCATGGCAGCGCGCGCATTCTGCTCCTCGGCCACGCCGATACGGTCTATCCGCGCGGCACCGCGTCGCAACGGCCGCTCACATTTGATGGCGATCGCATTCTCGGCCCCGGAACCTGTGACATGAAGGCGGGCATTCTGTCCGGCATGTACGCGCTGGATGCGCTGGCGCAGCTCGACTGGGATGACTTCGCCGAAGTGAGCCTGCTGGTCGTGTCGGATGAAGAAACGGCGCCGCGCGCCTCGGTGCCGCTCCTCGAACGCGAGGGCACGCGCCACGACGCAATCCTGACGTTGGAAGCTGCCCGCGAGAATGGTGACATCGTCTCGGCACGCAAGGGCGTGCGCTGGTTTACCGTCGAAGTGCTCGGTCGCTCCGCCCATGCTGGCGTCGAGCCGGAGAAGGGCCGGAGCGCGACGCTGGCGCTGGCGCGCTTTATCGTCGAAGCGCAGCGGCTGAACGGTATGAAGCCGGGGATGACGGTAAACACGGGCGCGATTGATGGCGGTGGCATTCCAAGTGTCGTGGTTGACCGTGCGCGAGCGCGCTTCGACCTGCGCGCCTGGGCCGATGCTGAGCTTGACGAGCTAGAAGCCGCCTTTCGCGCACTCGGTGATTGTGCGTTCGTGCCGGACGTGACGTTCCGCGTCGAGCTCGAGCCCGGCTCCGACTGTCCGGCGATGCCGCGTACGCCGGGCGTCGTTCGGCTGGAGCACATGGCGGTTACGATCGCGAACGAGCTTGGCTTCGACCTGAAAGCCGCCGCGACCGGCGGCGCCTCCGATATCAGCTATGCCGGACGGAGCGGTACGCCGGGGCTCGACGGCCTCGGTCCGGTAGGTGGGCTGGATCATGGCCCCGATGAGTACATCCTGCTCAGCAGCACCGTGCCGCGCCAGGCGCTGCTGGCGCGGCTGCTTCAGGGGATCGCCGCCAACTGAACCTACTCGGCCGCTTCTGCGGAATCTGTCAGTGTGGCGCGGATGCTCGCCAGATGGCTGGCTGGGTGGCCGATAACGATACGCTCGATAATCTGCGTCAGGGACATTTCGCCACCGAAGAGGATGCCGGTTG
>Ga0070679_100005018_pt1 | contig 12213 bp, 9 predicted proteins | sample KBSC63BmetaG_FD_65652 | JGI IMG/M metagenome (GOLD analysis project Ga0070679, IMG submission 65652) | Corn rhizosphere microbial communities from Kellogg Biological Station, Michigan, USA - KBS C6-3B metaG | ecosystem: Host-associated > Plants > Roots > Rhizosphere | place: USA: Michigan... | reverse complement strand
TTCGCCATGATCGCGGCCCAGTCGATGTTGACCTTGGCCTTGAGCTGTGTGAAGGTGTTGGAGGTGTCGACCGGCGGGTTGCCGTCCGGATGGAAGCTGCCGCCCTGGATGTGCAGATCGCCCTTGTCGACCATCACGCCGGCGACGTCAGGCTGCTGGCCGCACTGGTCGACGCCGCTGATCACGCCGGTGCCGTTCTTGTTGAGGCCGGACAGGCTGACCCACGCCGCCTGCACGTTGATGGTTTGTGTATTCCAGACTGCATATTCTCCCACGGTGCGCTCCGCCGCCGTGGCGCCGGTGGCGCCGCTGAGCTTGACGGATGTGTCGACGCCGCGCGAGCGAATGAAGTAGATCGCGTTCTGCGTGCCGATGACCGGGCGAACCTTCACCGCGACGACGTCGGCGTACCCGCCAGGCAGGCGAACGCGCGTCCACTCGGAGTCGGCGGTGATCGGATCGGCGCAGTGGTCGCACCAGTTCGTCGTGCTTCGCAGGAGAAGGAACTGCTCGAGTCCCGTTTCCGCGAGCTGATAGGCGCGATGCTGGCTCTTCTCCGCGGCATTGGCGGTGAACTCGCTCGCCGTGGAGGCGAAGCCCGCGGCGAGGCCCGCGGCGACCACGGTGATCACGAGAATCGCGAGCGGGAGGGCGAACCCGTCACGATTCGAGAAGTTGAAAGATCTGAAAGTCATATGAGGCTCCGGAAGCTCAGAACGTCCGAACGTTCTTGAAGAACACGGAAGTGACGATCGTCGACTTCGACACCGAATCACGGGTGGTCCCATTGGGGCTCAGCCCCGGCAGGACGACGTCCAGCCCGCGAATGTCGCTGAGCAGCGCGGGCACCGCGGTGGTCGAACCTTCGCTGCCCGATGTATAGAACTTGAAGCGCGCGGACGTATCGAACGGCGCCATGAGCTCCTCGGCACCGTTCGGCGCCCCTTGCACGTTGCGCCACAGCGCGAGGCGATTCGGGTACACGATCGATGCGCGGAACGAATAGGTGATCTTCTGCCAGAAGAACACCGGCGCCGAGACCATCGCACCGGACGGGCCCTGCGCCCGGACGTCGAGCAGTTGGCCGGTGCGGCCGTTGGCCGAAACCGTGCGAATCTGCGCCTGGCCGCCGCCGTTGCCCGTGCAGAGCGCCGGGTTGGTCGTCGTCACGGGAATGTCGCTGGTGGTCGGATTTGCGGGCTCCGTGTAGTCGTACGTGCCCGCGGCGTTTCGAACGGCGAAGCCCGTGTAGACCGACATGCCCAGCGTCGCCGAATCCACGGGCAGCATGCTCACGGTGGTGACGTTTCCGGACGTTCCGCAGACGAGCCCGAACCGATACGGCACCTTGATGCGAATGAGCTTGCCGTCCGCGGTCGCGGAGTCGACGCCGCTGTTGTCCTGCACCATGCGCAGATCCGCGATCAGAATGTTGGTCGCGGTACGAGCGACGGTGCGGGAGAACCGCTTGTTGGTCTCGTGAGTGAAGAACCGGTTCTGCGCCAGCAGCAGCTTGGTGAACGCGCCGGCCACGACGCCGAGCACGACGATGGAGATGAGCAGCTCGGCGAGCGTGAATCCTCGACGGTGTCGCGTCATGAGACGCACCCCACGCAGAGCACCGTTCCGCTCGACGACTGCGTGCGGTCGAACACCACGGAATCCTTCTTCGACGCATCGATCGTCGGAACGATGATGACTTTCACGGTATAGCGCTGCGAGGTGACCTTCGTGAGGGTCAGCTTCCGCGTGTAGCTGAAGCCGCCCTGGTTGATCACCGTATCCGCGGTGCGCCAGGTCGCGAGGCTCGCGAACGGCACGGCGCCGAACTTGTTGGCCTCGAGTTGGAGGACGGCGTTGCGCTTGGCGAGCACGTCGTTCTGGCGTCCGCGCGTGGCCACGGCCGTTCCGATCTTCGCGACCGAGACGAGGACGACGGACATCAAGGTGAGTGCGACCATCACCTCGATGAGTGAGAACCCCCGGCGCGCGCTCATGGAGCTAAGCACCGAGTGTCGCCGGTCGAACAGACCTTGACCAGCCCGGCGCGCGATACCCACACGCGCTTGGAGGTCTTCGGCGTGGTCAACTTCACGGAGAAGCTGTCCGCGGCGAGCCCGTTCGGGTACACCGCGATCGGATTCTCGGTCAGTGTCACCGATCCGGAGGGCAGCGAATACGCGTCACTTCCAAGGGAGAGCGAGCGGAACCTGGTTGACCCGGCTTGATCCGTGACGCTGAGCTGCATCCTGCTGGCGTCCCACGAGATGCGAATGGGACGACGATTGCGTGTAGCAACCGCGAACGCGTTTTCGACGGTGTTCTGCACCGCTGATGCGGCTCGCAACACGCGCTGCTGGACGATGACGTCGTGGAGCTTCCCGAGTGACACCGACGCAATGATGCCGAGCATGCTGATCACCAGCATCGCTTCAATCATCGAGAAGCCGCGGCGAGGTCCGAGGCGGCCTGCGACGTTCGACATAGTATGGAACGGGTTCATGATCGACGGATGGGAATGGCGGCGAGCGGCGCCATCGCCCTCGGTCTCAGTGAGTATCGGACCGATCGGAGAGGGGCTGAACTGGCTTTGGCCCGAAGTGTTGCAGGAGACTGAAGTTTTTTCGTCCTCTGGCTGAGACTCTGCCCTTTTGGTGACAGGGCACGCTTGCCAAGGGCGCTATCTCTAACTGGAGTACGGTGAGCACGATCACACGACAGGCTGGAGGGGCGTGATGCGGGTTCGGCGGGTGGGGATCGTGGGAGCAGGTACGATGGGCGCGGGCATCGCGGCGCTGGCGGCTTCGGCGGGCGTCCCGGTGGTGCTGCTGGACATTCCGGGCACCGTCAGCGATCGCGACACGCCCGCGAAGGGCGGCGTCGAGCGGATGAAGAAGTCGAAGCCCGCGGCGTTCATGGACGTCGATCGCGCGGCGGCGATCGAGATCGGCAACACGGAGGACGATCTCGAGAAGCTTCGCACATGCGATCTCGTGATCGAAGCGATCATCGAGCAGGTGGAACCGAAGCGCGCGCTCTACGAGAAGCTCGAGGCGCTGCTGCCGGACCACACGATCATCGCCTCGAACACGTCGGGCATCCCGATGGCGATGCTCACGAAGGGCCGCGGCGAATCGTTCCGATCGCGGTTCCTCGGCATGCACTTCTTCAATCCGCCGCGATATCTGCATCTGCTCGAGATCATTCCCACCGCGGAGACGTCGGCGGAGACCATCGACGCGGCGCGCCGGTTCAGCGATCGCGTGCTCGGCAAGGGCATCGTCGTCGCGAAGGACGTTCCCGGATTCGTCGCGAACCGGCTCGGCGTGTTCGGCATGGTGCTCGCCATCCGCATGATGGAGAAGCACAAGCTGACGATCGACGAAGCCGATCTCCTCACGGGTGTGATCACCGCGCGGTCGAAGTCGGCGACGTATCGAACGGCCGACCTGTCCGGCATCGACGTCATCGCGCACGTCACGAGCGGGTTGAGCCAGACGACCGGCGAGGATTTTACGCTCTCGCAATGGGTGCAGGATCTCGTCAAGGCCGGCCACGTGGGCGAGAAGAGCGGGGCGGGCTTCTACAAGCGCGTCGGCAAGGAGATTCAGACGCTCGATTGGACAACCGGCGAATACAAACCGCAGTCGAAGCCCGAGACGCCCGAGATCAAGCGACTCGGCAAGCTGCCGCTCGACGCGCGGTTCGCCGCGATCCGTGACTGGAACGATCGCGAAGGAGCGTTCGTCCGCGAGCTGCTATTACGATTCTCTCATTACGTCCTCACGACGACGCCGGCGATCGCGTACGACATCCCCGCCGTCGATCACGCGATGGAGTGGGGCTATGCGTGGGAGCTCGGACCGTTCAAGCAGATGGATCTGCTCGGCCTGGACTTCCTGCGGCGCGGCTTCGCCGAGCTCGGCCTCGACGAGCCGGCGCTGCTCCGCGAGGCGAACGGCCGGTTCTATTCGGCGGACGGCACCCGCGTCCTGGCCCTGAGCGGCGGTTACGAGCCGATTCCGCGCGACGACGGCGAGATCCATCTGGCGGACGCGCATCAGCCCGTGAACATCGAGTTGATGATTCTCGAAGACTCGCCTGACGCGTCGCTGATCGATGTCGGCCGCGGGGTCGCCGTCCTCGAGTTTCACAGCAAGATGAACACGCTCGGCGAAGGCGTCGTGACGATGATCCATCGCGCGCTGGATCGAGTGGAGCGCGACGGCCTCGCCGGACTCGTGCTCGGCAATGAGGATCCTCGGACGTTCAGCGCGGGTGCTGATCTCGGAATGGTTCTTCGATTGGTCGAAGGCGGCGACTGGAAGCAGATCGAGCGCGCGGTACAGGGGTTCCAGGACACGTCGCTCAGAATTCGTGAATCCGCGTTTCCCGTCGTGTCGGCCCCGTTCGGTCTCACGCTCGGCGGCGGTTGTGAGTTCTCGCTGTGGGCCGATCGTGTGCAGGCGCACGCCGAGCTCTACATGGGGCTGGTCGAGGTCGGCGTTGGGATCATTCCCGCGGGCGGCGGCACGACCGAACTGCTCTTCCGTTTCGCGAGCGAGCTCGTCCCGTATGTCGAAGCTGACCCGTTCGAGGCCGTGCGCCGCGCGTTCCAGCTCATCGCGATGGCGACCACGAGCACGAGCGCGCTCGAAGCTCGCAAGCTCGGGTTCCTGCGCGCGCAGGATCACATCACGATGAATCGCGATCGCCTGCTTGCGGACGCGGCCGCTCGTGTGGTCGACCTGGCGCCCGACTACGTACCGCCGTTGCCGCGCACGATCACCGCGATGGGGAAGGACGCACTCGGTAACTTACAGTATGCGGTCTGGGCGATGCGTGAGGCCGGGCAGATCACGGCGCACGAGGTGAAGATCGCCCATGAGCTGGCTTATGTGCTGACGGGCGGAGATGGCCCGCCGCGCAAGGTGACGGAGCGCGACATCATGGCGCTCGAGCGCGAGGCGTTTCTCACACTGCTCGGCACGAAGGAAACGCAGGAGCGAATGCAGTACACGCTCAAGACGGGAAAGCCGCTACGGAATTAGTCGTCCCACCCGAGCGAAGCGAGTGTGGGATCTGCTGTTCAAGGCACGATGACGAACCAGCAGATCCCGCGGCGCTTCGCGCCATGGGATGACAACTGAGGATACACATATGAGAGAAGTCGTAATCGTCTCCGCCGTGCGGAGTCCGGTGGGGAAAGGCAAGAAGGATGGTGCGATCGCCAGCGTGCACGCCGTAGATCTCTCGGCGCATCTGATGAAAGCCGCGATCGACAAAGCGGGTGTCGAAGCCGGCACGATCGACGACGTCTTCTGGGGCTGCGCCATGCCCGAAGCGACGCAGGGACTCAACATCGCGCGACTCGCCTGGCTGCGCGCGAAACTTCCCGTCGAGGTGCCCGGCGCCACGATCAACCGCTTCTGCTCATCCGGGCTGCAGACCATCGCACTCGGCGCGCAGGAGATCATGAGCGACATGGCGGACGTCGTGCTCGCGGGCGGCGTCGAGATGATGAGCCAAGTCCCCATGTCGGGCTATCACACCCGGCTCGACCCGGAGCTGACGGAGTCCTACATCGGTATGGGCTTCACCGCGGAGCGCGTTGCCGAGCGCTGGAAGGTCACGCGCGAGGATCAGGATCGGTGGGCACTGGGCAGCCAGCAGAAGGCCACACGCGCGTGGAACGACGGTGTCTTCGGCGAGCAGATCGTATCTGTGCCGGTCGAGCAGGTCTGCTGGAACGGGGCCGAGAAGCAGGAGACCACGGTCAACGTCGATCGCGACGAGCTGCTGCGTCCGGATACATCGATGGAAGGGCTCGCGAAGCTCAAGCCTGCGTTCAAGGTCAACGGCACGGTCACCGCGGGGAACTCGAGCCCGTATTCGGACGGAGCTGCGGCCGTGATGCTCATGACGGCCGAGCGCGCGAAGGAGCTGGGGCTCAAGCCGCTTGCGCGATTCATCACCTATGCGACGGCGGGCATCGAGCCGGACATCATGGGAATGGGTCCAGTTCGCGCCGTCCCCAAAGCGTTGAAGCGTGCGGGTCTGTCGTTGAAGGACGTCAAGATGATCGAGTTCAACGAGGCCTTCGCGGCGCAGGTGGTTGCCGTGATCAAGGAGCTCGGCATGGATGAGAACATCGTGAACGTGCACGGCGGCGCGATTGCGCTCGGGCATCCACTCGGCGCAACCGGCTCGAAGCTCACGACGCAGCTCGTGCATGGCCTCGGCAAGCAGGGCGGCGGGATCGGTATGGTGACGATGTGTATCGGCGGTGGGATGGGCGCGGCCGGATTGTTCGAGGTGTATCCCGCCTGACAGCATCGGCGGCATGACACCTGTTCGCGTCTGTCGGGTATCTTGGAACATGCGCCACTCCATTCTCTCGGCCGCCGCGCTCGCACTCGCCGCGGGCTCGCTCTCGGCACAGATGCCGGGCATGGACATGCACGGGATGCATCACGCCGCCGCCAAGCCGGTGACCGCGAAGGCGCGTCGTCAGATCGATACGGTCGCCAAGGCGGTCACGTCGCTCGGAACCACGGCCGCCGCGGCGTCCGCTGGGTTCACGCCGCGGTTCGGGTGGATCCCGACGATGGGCACGCACTGGGTCTCGGTTCAGAAAATGATGAACGGGCGGCAGACGGACCGTTCGGCGCCGAGCCAGCTCATGTTCTCGAAGATCAACGGGCGGGATTCGCTCGTGGGTGCGGCGTACGCGTACATGACGGCGGACAACGACACGGTGCGGCCGTCGCTGTTCGACGGCAACCCGCCATGGCACGATCATCCGGATCTGGCGCCGCCGGGCACCGATCTCGTGATGCTTCACGTGTGGTTCGTGCCGTCGCCCGACGGACCCTTTGCGGGAACGAATCCAAATCTGCCGTTCTGGGCCGTCGGTCTCGCCGCGCCGGACTTCACGCGGATCCGGCGCGATCCGGCGTTCAAGTCGCTCGTGATGCGGGCGAGCGTCGCGCTGGGTGAAGTCGCCGATTCGACATCGATCCTCCCGACGCTCAAGGAACGCGACGATGTCGGGCCCGCGATCGCGGCCCGTCGCGACTCCGTTCGCGCGCTCATCCCCGAGTTTCTCGCTGCGCAGAACGCGCATGATTCCGCGCGATGGGATCGCGCCGCAAAGAAGGCCGCGGCGCAATGGGACGCCATGCAGGCGACGTATCTCGCGAGCGCGCGCACCCCGGCCGGCCGCGAGCGCATCGAGAAGTTCATCGCCACGATCCTCGGCCATCACGGAGAATAGGCCGCGATCAGCGGCTTGACCGCGGCCGAACCGCGCCGTACTCTCGCGGCGTGAGCACATCAGGCGACCGCGTACGCGACGTCGAACAACACACGGCCGGGCTTCGAAAGGAGCTCGGTCTCCCGACGCTCGTGCTCACGCAGATCATGTTCATCGTCGGGTCTGGATGGGTCGGCACCGCCGCGAAGCTCGGAACCGGCCACGTCGTCTTCTGGCTCGCCGCGATGGCGCTGTTCTATCTGCCACAGGCGGCGGTGGTGATCTTTCTCAATCGCCTCATGCCGCTCGAGGGCGGACTGTACCAGTGGGCGACGGTCGGGTTCGGCGAGCTTGGCGGGTTTGTCACGGCGTGGAATCTCTGGGCGTTCGCCATTCTGATCCTCGCGACGTTCGGCGTCATGATGGCGACGAATCTCTCGTATCTCGTCGGCGCGGGCGCGGTGTGGCTCACAGGCGCCGCGTGGTACACGCCGGTGGTGAGCGCGATCATGATCGTCGCGATCACGCTGCTCGCGATGTTCGGGATGCGCGTGGGGAAGTGGATGCAGAGCATCGGCGGCGCCGCGCAGATCCTCACGTACGCGGCGCTGCTGGGCGTGCCGTTCCTCGCGCTGGCGCGTGGACAGATCAAGGAGTTCCATCCGTTCGCCGTGTCGCTGCCGCCGCTCAACGCGCTCAATCTCAACTTTCTGGGGAAGATGGCGCTCGGCGCCCTGAGCGGGTTCGAGTACGTGGCGCTGCTCGCGGGCGAGTGTAAGAACCCTGCGCGCACGATCGGGCGGTCGGTCGTCATCGCGTCGCCGATCATCGCGCTCATGTTCATCCTCGGCACGAGTACCGTGGTTGCGCTCGTGCCGAAAGATCAGATCGATCTCGTGAGTCCGATTCCACAGACGCTGACGATCGCGTTCCACGGCATGGGTGTGGCATCGATGATCGCGCCGCTGCTGATCGGGCTGCTGTTGCTTCGCCAGATTGGCAACGTCTCGCTGATGTTCGCGGGCACGACACGGCTGCCGATGGTTGCCGGGTGGGACGGCCTCCTGCCCAAGTGGTTCACCGCGCTCCATCCACGCTATCTGACACCGACGAACTCGATTCTCTTCGTCGGCGCCCTCACGCTCGCATTCACGCTCGCGGGACAGGTGGGCGTCGGCCTGCAGGAAGCCTATCAGGTGCTCGAGAACGCCGGCGGGATCTTCTATGCGTTCGCGTACATCGCGATGTTCTCGATTCCGTTGTTCGCGGCGGGTCGCCTGGCCGAGCGGCCGCCGCTCTGGCTGCGGGGCGCGTCGGTCGCCGGGCTCGGGATCTCGGTGCTCTACTCCGTGCTGTCGATCTTCCCGATCATCGACGTGGCGGACTGGAAGTTGTTTTCGGCGAAGATCGTGACGGTGCTCGTCGCGACGAATGTCGCGGGCCTCCTGATCTTCGCGCTCGGGCGGCGTCGCGCGACGAGGGCAGCGGTCGTCGGAGCGGATTGAGCTCCGGTCGCCGCTCGCGGTGCATCCCGCCGGTGGCTAAGCTTTCCCTGAGTCGATGATCCTTCGCCATTGGGAGAGTCACATGCCGCATATCCGCCGCCGCGTCGCCGGTGCGCTGTTCGCCGCCGCCGGGCTCCTCGCCACCGCGCAGTCTGCGCCCGCTCAGGCGCGCGGCAACCAGCGCGACACCGTTCTCGTCGCTCGGCGCGACTCGCTCGAGCGCGAGCTCGAGTCCATCGCCATCATCGATCGCAAGCTGATGGTGCCGATGCGCGACGGCACGCGCATTCAGTTCGACGTCTATCGTCCGAAGAACGCGAGCGGCAAAGTGCCGGCGATCTTCGTCCGCACGCCGTACAACATGAACTACTGGGACGTTGCTCTCGGTGCGCCCGCGGACATGACCCAGCAGCTCGATGCGGTGAAGCGCGGCTATGCGTGGGTCGGCGCAAACGAGCGCGGCCACTTCTTCTCCGAGGGGAACTACGACATTCTCGGACCGCCGCTCACCGACGGCGTCGACGAGATCAACTGGATCTCCACCCGTCCGTGGTCGAATGGGAAAGTTGGACTTATAGGATGCTCATCGACCGCCGAGTGGCAGATGGGCGTCGCGGCGCAGGGGCCGAGCGGGCTGGCGACGATCATTCCGCAGGGCTTCGGTGCGGGCGTGGGGCACGTCGGGCCGTACTACGAGCAGGGCAACTGGTATCGCGGCGGCGCGGTGCAGATGCTGTTCATCGACTGGCTCATGGGCGAGCAGAACCAGGTGCGTCCGATGATGCCGAAGAATGCGACGCAGCAGGATCTCATCACCGCGGCAAAGTCGTTCGACCTCGCGCAGCACGCGCCGCCGGTCGATTGGGCGAAGAACTTCTGGTATCTCCCCGAGAAGGATCTCATCGAGCACGTCGGCGGACCGCACGGCATCTTCGCCGACTCGATGCCCGTCGCGACTGGCGGACGCATGATCCAGCGCACGCCGAACGATCAGGCATGGTATCGCGGCGGCCTGTTCCACGACGACATGAAGATCAACGTGCCCGGGCTGTGGTTCATGTCGTGGTACGACGTGTCGGTCGGGCCGAACCTCGCGACGTACAATCACGTGCGGAAGACGGCCGATCCGGCGATCGCGAACGAGCAGTACGCCGTCATCGCGCCGACGCTGCATTGCTCGTACACGCGCGCGACCGAGAACACGATCGTCGGCGAGCGCAGCATGGGTGACGCGCGCCTCGACTACGCGGCGCTCACCTACGGCTGGTTCGATCATTTCCTCAAGGGCGAGAACAACCACCTGCTCGATACGCTCCCGAAGGTTCGCTACTACCTGATGGGCGCGAATCAGTGGAAGACGAGCGACACCTGGCCGCCGCGCGGCGCCGAGCCGATGACGTTCTATCTGTCGAGCGGCGGGCATGCGAATACGCGCAATGGCGACGGGGTGCTCACGACGAAGGTGCCGGCGAAGGACACGCCCGACGACTTCACGTACGATCCGATGCATCCAGTGATGTCGCATGGCGGCAACGTGTGCTGTCAGGCCAACGCGCTCACGGGCGGTGCGCTCGATCAGACCAAGATGGAGCAGCAGCCGGACATCCTCGTCTACACGAGCGAGCCGTTCAAGGAAGGCACTGAAGTCAGCGGGCCGATGACGTTCACCACGTATCTCTCCTCCGACCGAAAGGACACGGACGTCACGGTGAAGGTGATCGACGTCTATCCCGACGGCCGCGCGTACAATCTCGATGAGACGATTCAGCGCGTGCGCTATCGCAACGGCTACGACAAGGCGATCGAGCTGATGCAGCCGGGCAAGGTGTACAAGGTCGCGCTCCAGCCGATGACGACGAGCAACTACTTCCCGGCGGGGCATCGTCTGCGGATCGAGGTGTCGAGCTCGAACTTCCCGCGGTTCGATCGGAACTTGAATACCGGCGGCAACAACTACGACGAGACGACAGGGCTCGTCGCCCACAACGCGATTCATCATTCGTCGGAGTATCCGTCGTCGCTCCAGATCACCGTCGTGAAGGGGGGCAAGATCGTTCCGTGAACGCATCCGTATTGCCGGTGCGCGCAACGTATGTGGGCGGGCCGACGGCGCTGATCGACGTCGGCGGCGTGTGCTTCCTCACCGATCCCACGCTCGACACCGCCCCGGCCGAATACACGACGCCGGTTTATACTTTGCTAAAGACGGAATCGCCCGCGCTCGGGGCCGACAAGCTCGGTGCGATCGACGCGGTGTTGCTCTCACACGATCACCATTTCGACAATCTCGATCGGGCCGGCCGCGAGCTCCTGTCGAAAGCCGGATGTGTGGTGACGACCCAAGCCGGAGCCGAGCGGCTCGGTGGCAACGCGGTCGGCCTTTCAGTGTGGGAACACGTGGACGTCGACGGGCCCGATGGTGACAGACTGCGAGTCACTGCCACGCCCGCGCGACACGGGCCCGCAGGCGGTGATCGCGGACCCGTGATCGGCTTTCTCATCAGCGACGCCCGCGAGCCCGCATCGTCATCGACGCCGGCGATCTACGTCTCCGGCGACACGGTCTGGTACGACGATCTCCTTGCGATCGCCGACCACGCCGATGTTCGCGTTGCCTTTCTTTTCCTCGGCGCAGCGCGCGTGAAGGAAGTCGGCCCGCAGCATCTCACGATGACGGCGACCGAAGGTGTCACGTTCGCGAATGCCTTCTCCAACGCTGTGATCGTGCCGCTCCACTTCGCAGGATGGGGACATTTCTCGGAGGGACGCGATGCGATTCAGAGTGTGTTCGACGCGGCGGGCATTGGTGGCCGACTGCGGTGGCCCGAGCCCGGGCGCGAGACGACGATCTGATTGCGTCTACATGTCGCTGCGCAGCGAATCCCCGAACGCGATTGCAGCCGGGAGCAGGCGCTCGTAAAGCGCACGCGCAAGGCGCCGCGCCTTTGTCCCGGGCCAATGCGGGGGAAGCAGACGAGGAATGAGCTCGGGGTCGCGCCATGCGACTTCGAGAAAGTCGAATACAACGGCGAACCGCAGTACGAACGCCGGGTTCGGCAATAGCGTCCGCCTGATTCGTGCAAGGGGCTCATACTTGGCGATGAAGCGCTTGTAGTCCGCGGAGATTGCCTCGAGATCCCAGCAGCGTTCGACAAGCGGGCGTGGATCGTCATGGCCAACGCGGCGTGCGCGGAACACCTCGAATTGCGTGCGTGCGTCGTGGCCCTCCGCCGCTGCGATCAGACGTGCCGAGCGATCTCTCGCATGGAGCTATAGACCGGGAGCGTCGGCCCGTCGACGAACGTACCAATTTGGAGATGCGGCCACACTTCGGCGCGGTCGTGCGCGCGCTGCAGAGACGCTTCTAGATCCCGACGGCGACCGCGGAGATGCTCACGACGAGCGCCGCGACCGCGATGAACGTTTCGGGCTCGCGGTACCAGGGGCGGTCGT
>Ga0070679_100005014_pt1 | contig 12218 bp, 12 predicted proteins | sample KBSC63BmetaG_FD_65652 | JGI IMG/M metagenome (GOLD analysis project Ga0070679, IMG submission 65652) | Corn rhizosphere microbial communities from Kellogg Biological Station, Michigan, USA - KBS C6-3B metaG | ecosystem: Host-associated > Plants > Roots > Rhizosphere | place: USA: Michigan... | reverse complement strand
GGCGAGGCGACCAAGTTCGCGCAAACGGTGCTCGACGCATCGAAGTCGTACGTCGCGACCGTGCATTTCGGCGTGACGACGACCACCGGCGACCCCGACGGCGACGTCATCGCGGAAGCGCCGGTGGCGTTCGAGCGGGCCGCGATCGAGGCCGCGCTCGCCCGCTTTCGCGGCACGATCGCGCAGCTGCCGCCGATGCACTCGGCGCTGAAGCGCGACGGCCGCGCCTACTACGACTACGCGCGGCGTGGCATCACGCTCGAGCGCGCGCCGCGCGAGGTGGTGATCGAGCGGCTCGCGCTCGCCGGTTGGCAACCGCCGCTGGCGACGCTCGAGGTCACCTGCGGCAAGGGCACGTACGTGCGCGTGCTCGCGGAGGACTTGGGCGCGGCGCTCGGCTGCGGCGCGCACCTCGCCGCGTTGCGGCGCATCGCCGCGGCGGGGTTCGACGTGCGTCATGCGGTGACGCTCGACGCGCTCGCGGAGGATTCGCGCGAGGCGCGCGATGCGCGCCTGCTGCCGGTCGCGTCGCTGCTTGCCGGCATGCCGGCGTTGCCGTTGCCGCCGCACGACGCCGAGCGCCTGCGCAACGGCCAGGCACTCGCGTCCGGCGTGCCCGAAGGGCGCTACCGCGCGCTGGACGGCGATGCGCTCGTCGGCGTCGTGCGCGTAGGCGGCGGGCTCGTGCACGCCGAACGGCTTTTGCGCACCGATCCTGCGCCGCCGCAGGCCGTCGAGGCCGGCTAGCTCGCCGGCGTCGTGAGTCGCCAGCGCGCGCCCGACCGCCTTGAAATTGCAGCGCTTTTTGCTGTACAATCACGGGCTTCGCAGAAATCACCGAACATGGCCCGGCGCGTGGCGCGGGCGAGCTCACAAAAGGATGCATCGATGAGTGTCACGATCGCAGAAAAGGCGAAAGTCATCGCCGATTACCAGCGCGGCAAGGGCGATACCGGCTCGCCGGAAGTGCAGGTTGCCCTCCTGACCGCGCGCATCAACGGTCTCAACGACCATTTCAAGGATCACACCAAGGACCACCATTCGCGCCGCGGTCTTTTGCGGATGGTGTCGCGTCGCCGCAAGCTCCTCGACTATCTCAAGTCTCGCAACACCGAGAGCTACCGGACGCTGATCGACAAGCTCGGTCTGCGCAAGTAGCCGCGGTGATCGCAAGGCCGCATCCGCTGCATCGCCGGGCCGCGGGCCGCGAATGCCCGCAACGGGCCGGCGCAGCCGCGCACTGAACTCATATCCGCCAATGGCCGCCTTCGCGCGGCCGTTGGCTTTTTCGGGATCCCACGAACATGTCCAATCACGTCAAGAAATCCATCTCCTACGGCCGCCAGACGCTGACGATCGAGACCGGCGAGATCGCCCGCCAGGCCGGCGGCGCCGCGCTGGTGAGCCTCGGCGACACCGTGGTGCTGGTCACCGCGGTCGGCGCGAAGAACCCGAAGCCGGGCCAGGACTTCTTTCCGCTCACCGTCGATTACCAGGAGAAGACGTACGCAGCGGGCAAGATCCCGGGCGGCTTCTTCAAGCGCGAAGGCCGTCCGTCCGAGAAGGAGACGCTGACCTCGCGCCTCATCGACCGGCCGATCCGCCCGCTCTTTCCCGACGGGTTCTACAACGAGATCCAGGTGATCGCGACCGTGATGTCGGTCGATCCCGAGATCGACCCTGACATCCCGGCGATGATCGGCGCGTCGACGGCGCTGGCGCTGTCGGGCGTGCCGTTCAACGGCCCGATCGGCGCGGCGCGCGTCGGTTACGTCGACGGCCAGCTCGTGCTCAATCCGAGCAAGACCGAACTCACGACGTCAGCGCTCAACCTCGTCGTCGCGGGCACCGAGGCAGCGGTATTGATGGTCGAGTCCGAGGCCAACGAGCTGCCCGAGGAAGTGATGCTCGGCGCCGTGGTGTTCGGCCACCAGCAGCAGCAGGCGGTGATCGAGCTCATCCACTCGGTCGTCGAGGAAGGCGGCAAGGCGGAATGGGACTGGCAGGCGCCGGCGAAGGACGAGGCGACGATCGCCCGCGTCACCGAGGCGGCCGAGTCCGACCTGCGCGCCGCCTACCAGATCCGCTCGAAGCAGTCGCGCTCGCAGCGCCTCAAGGAGATCGCGTCGAAGGTCACGGGCGACGTACTCGGCGCCGACGCCACGCCCGACCAGAAGAACCACGTGTCGAACATCCTGTTCGACCTCGAGGCGAAGATCGTGCGCCAGCAGATCCTCGCCGGCGAGGCGCGCATCGACGGCCGCGACACCCGCACCGTGAGGCCGATCTCGATCCGCACCGGCGTGTTGCCGCGCACGCACGGCTCGGCGCTGTTCACGCGCGGCGAGACGCAGGCGATGGTGGTGGCCACGCTTGGCACCGCGCGCGACGAGCAGATCATCGACGCGCTGATGGGCGAGTACCGCGACCGCTTCATGCTCCACTACAACATGCCGCCCTATGCGACGGGCGAGGCGGGCCGTGTCGGCACGCCGAAGCGCCGCGAGATCGGCCATGGCCGCCTCGCCAAGCGCGCGCTGCTCGCCGTGCTGCCGACGGCCGAGGAGTTCGCGTACTCGATCCGCGTGGTCTCCGAGATCACCGAGTCGAACGGCAGCTCGTCGATGGCGTCGGTGTGCGGCGGCAGCCTCGCGCTGATGGACGCCGGCGTGCCCACCAAGGCGCACGTCGCCGGCATCGCGATGGGCCTCATCAAGGAAGGCAACCGCTTCGCGGTGCTGACCGACATCCTCGGCGACGAGGACCACCTCGGCGACATGGACTTCAAGGTCGCCGGCACCGAGCGCGGCGTCACCGCGCTGCAGATGGACATCAAGATCCAGGGCATCACCAAGGAGATCATGGCCGTCGCGCTGTCGCAGGCGCGCGAGGGCCGGCTGCACATCCTCGGCAAGATGCAGGAGGCGATGCCGCATGCGCGCACCGAGGTGTCGCAGCATGCGCCGCGCATGTACAGCTTCAAGATCAACCCGGAGAAGATCCGCGACGTGATCGGCAAGGGCGGCGCAGTCATCCGCGCGCTGACCGAGGAGACGGGCACGACGATCGACATCCAGGACGACGGCACGATCACCATCGCCTCGGTCAACACCGACGGCGCCAACCTGGCGCGCAAGCGCATCGAGCAGATCACCGCCGAGGTCGAGGTGGGCAAGATCTACGAGGGCCCGGTGCTGCGACTGCTGGACTTCGGGGCGATCGTGCAACTGCTGCCCGGCAAGGACGGCCTGCTGCACATCTCGCAGATCGCCAAGGAGCGCGTCAACCAGGTGTCCGACTACCTCAAGGAGGGCCAGGTCATCCGCGTCAAGGTGATCGAGGCCGACGAGAAGGGCCGCGTGCGGCTGTCGATGAAGGCGGCCGCCGAGGACGACGCGAAGGCCGCGGCGCAGCCGGCGGAGTCGACGCAGGCGGATTGATCCCATGAACATGCAGCAACAGGCCAAGATCAGGTCCGACAAGGGTTTCATCGCCGCGCTCGACCAGTCGGGCGGCAGCACGCCGAAGGCGCTTTCGCTGTACGGCATCAAGGCGGGTGCCTGGTCGGGTGACGCAGAGATGTACGACCTCGTCCACGCGATGCGCACGCGCATCGTCACGAGCCCGGCGTTCGACGGCAACCGCGTGCTCGGCGCGATCCTCTTCGAGCAGACGATGGACCGCGAGGTCGAAGGGCGCGGCACCGCCGACTACCTGTGGTCGGTGAAGCGCGTCGTGCCGTTCCTCAAGATCGACAAGGGGCTCGCCGACGAGGCCAACGGCGTGCAGATGATGAAGCCCAATCCGGGCCTCGACGCGCTCCTCGCCCGTGCGCTCGGCAAGGGCATTTTCGGCACCAAGATGCGCTCGGTGATCAAGGCGGCCGACGCCAAGGGCATCGGCGACGTCGTCGACCAGCAGTTCGCGGTCGGCAGGGAGATCCTGGCGGCGGGGCTCGTGCCGATCATCGAGCCCGAGGTCGACATCCACGCCGCCGACAAGGGCGGCGCCGAGCGCCTGCTGAAGTCGGCGATCGCGAAGCACCTCGACGCGCTGCCCGGCTCGCAGCAGGTAATGCTGAAGCTCACGCTGCCGAACGCCGACGACTTCTACGCCGATTTCGTCAGGCACCCCAAGGTGCTGCGCGTCGTCGCGCTGTCGGGCGGCTACAGCCGCGACGACGCCAACGCAAGGCTCGCCCGCAACCACGGCGTGGTCGCGAGCTTTTCGCGCGCGCTCACCGAGGGCCTGACCGCGCAGCAGACCGATGCGCAGTTCAACCAGGCGCTGGACGCCTCGATCGCGAGCATCTACAAGGCCTCGAACACGTGACGGCGGGCGCCGGCATCGGCGCCCGCTTCAGTGATACCCGATGCCCGCGCGCACCTTGCCGCGGAACACGTAGTACGACCAGAACGTGTAGATGAACACGAACGGCAGCAGGAACATCGTGCCTACCAGCAGGAAGGCCAGCGAGCTCGGTGACGCCGCGGCGTCGCGCAGCGTGACCGAGTACGGCACGACGTAGGGAAAGAGGCTGATCGCGAGCCCCGCGTAGCACATCACGAACAGCCCCATCGCGCCGAGGAACGGCACGGTGTCGCGGTCGCTCGCGAGCGCGTGCCACGTCGTCCACGCGATCAGCGCGGTGACGACGGGCACCGGCGCGAAGTACGCCATGTTGGGCCACGTGAACCAGCGCGCGGCGATCTGCGACGCCATGAACGGCGTCCACAGGCTCACCATCAGGATGAACGCCAGCACGCCGAGCAGCAGCCAGCGCGCCTGGCGCCGCGACGCCTGCTGCAGCTCGCCTTCGGTCTTCATCACGAGCCACGTCGCGCCGAGCATCGCGTAGCCGCAGACGAGACCCAACCCCGCCAGCAGCGGGAATGGCGACAGCCAGTCGAAGCTGCTGCCGGCGAAGTGCCGGCCATCCACCGCGAAGCCGCGCACGAAGTTGCCGAGCACGACGCCCTGGAAGAACGTGGCGGCGAGCGAGCCGCCGAAGAACGAGCGGTTCCACCAGTGCATGTACCGCGTCGCCTTGAAGCGGAACTCGAACGCGACGCCGCGCAGGATGAGCCCGAGCAGCATCAGCGCGATCGGGAAGTACAGCGCCGGGATGATGATCGCGTAGGCAAGCGGGAAGACCGCGAGCAGCGCCGTGCCGCCGAGCACGAGCCACGTCTCGTTGCCGTCCCAGACCGGCGCCACCGAGTTCATCATCAGGTTGCGCTCCTCCTCGCCGCGCGCGAACGGGAAGAGGATGCCGACGCCGAGGTCGAAGCCGTCGAGCAGCACGTACATGAACACGCCGAAGCCGATGACGAGCGTCCAGATGGGCACCAGGTCGATCATCGATGGCCTCCGCTCATGCGCGCGCGCCGGACATCGGCCGCGCCGGGCGCTCGTCGAGCGCGGCGTCGCGCGCCTCGGTCTCGGCGGGCGGGCCCGCCTTGGCGAGTCGCACCATGTAGTAGATGCCGGCGCCGAAGATCACGAGATAGACGACGATGTACGCGGCGAGCGACAGCAGGACGTCGTGGCCGGTGATCGACGGGCTCACGGCGTCGCGCGTGCGCAGGAGCCCGTAGACGACCCACGGTTGCCGGCCGACCTCGGTCACCGTCCATCCGGCGATCACCGCGATGAATCCGACGGGCAGCATCGCCACCGTCGTCGCGAGGAACGCGCGCGAGCGCTCCATGCCGCCGCGAAAGCGCAGCACGAACGACCATGCGACGACCGCCGCCATCAATAGACCGAGCCCGACCATCACGCGAAACGCCCAGAACACGATGCCGACCGGCGGCCGCTCCGACGACGGCACCGACTTCAGCCCCTCCACCGACGCGTCGAAGTCGTGCTTGAGGTAGAGGCTCGCGAGCGCCGGAATCGCGATCTCGGCGTGGTTGGTCTCGTTCTTCGAATCGGGAATCGCGAACAGCACCGCCGGCGCGCGCGTGCGCGTTTCCCACAGGCCCTCCATCGCCGCGACCTTGATCGGCTGGTGCTCCACCGTGTTCACGCCGTGCAGGTCGCCGAGCACGATCTGCAGGGGCACCAGCACGGTGAGGAGGCCCATCGTCATCTTGAGCGATGCCGTCGCCTCGGGCACGTGCTCGCGGCGCTTGAGGTGCCACGCCGCCGCGGCCGCGACCGCGAACGCCGTGGTGACGAAGAAGCCCGTCACCGTATGCGCGAGGCGATACGGCAGCGACGGGTTGAACAGGATCGCGAGCCAGTCCTTCGGGAAATAGCGGCCGTCGATGACCTCGTAGCCGGCGGGCGTCTGCATCCAGCTGTTGGCGGCGAGGATCCAGAACGACGAGAGCAGGGTGCCTAGTGCCACCATGCACGCCGAGAAAAAATGCGCCCACGGCGGCACGAGCTTGCGACCGAACAGCAGGATGCCGAGGAATCCCGACTCGAGGAAGAACGCCGCCAGCACCTCGTAGGTGAAGAGCGGTCCGAGCACGTTGGCGGTGGCGTCGGAGTAGCGGCTCCAGTTGGTGCCGAACTGGAACGGCATCACGATGCCCGACACCACGCCCATGCCGAACGCCACCGCGAAGATCTTCGTCCAGAACAGCGACAGGCGCAGGTACACCATGTCGCGGCGGCGCACATAGAGGCCCTCGAGGACCATGATGTACGCCGCCAGCCCGACGGTGAACGCGGGCAGCAGGATGTGGAACGCGATGACGAACGCGAACTGCAGGCGCGACAGCAGGACCGGGTCGAGCGTCATCGTGAAGGCCGCAAGCGGGCGCCGCCGCGGCGCGGCGGCATGCGCGACAGTCTACGCCGCGGCGGCGCGAAGCGTTAGCGCGGCGAGGAGAGCACCGCGTCGCCGGACACGCCGACGGTGACGTCGGTGGTGCCGGCATCGGCCGCCACCGGCGCGGGCGCCGAAGCAACGCCCATCGTCTTCATCTCGCTGCGCATCGCCATCATGTACGGCCGCGGGCCGTCGTTGGTCTGCACGTGCACGCTGCCGACGCGCCATGCGCCGAAGCCCAATGCCTCCGCCGCGACCTGTGCGCGCTGCTGCCATGCCTTGATCGCGTCGCGCGACAGCGTCTCCTCGGCGCGCTTGCGGGCGGCGTCGGACAGGCCGTAGCCGAGTCCGCCCAGCAGCAGGCCTTCGCCCTGCAGCCGGCCGACCGCCTCGGCAAGCACGGCGAAGTCGCCGCTGTCGAGGCGGACCGACTGGCTCACGCGCCAGCGCTTCGGCTTGTCCTTGTCGACGATCGGGTCGGTCGAGTAGCCGGTCGACGCGACGTTGATCGCCGGCTGCTTCTTCAATTCCGCGAGCACGCGCGCCATCCGCGCGTTGACGTCGGCGGCGGCGGTCGCGGCGTTGGCGTCCTCCTTCTCGGCGCGCAGCCATGCGTACATGCGGTCGTTGGCGAGCGTGGCTGTCGCGCTCGCGTTGACGGTTACGCCGGGCGGGCGCGCGGCCGACGGATCGGCGGGCTGCGCGAAGGCGGGCGTGAGCCCTGCGGCGCTCGCGGCCAGCGCGGCCGCGAACGCAATTGGTCTGATCATCTTCATCGGCTTGGCTCCCAGGGACGGTGCGGCAGCATCAGGATCGCATCGCGATTGGACCACGAAAAGCAGAGCACGGCCGCCTCGCGCCACGGCAGCCACGCGTGGCGAAGATGCTCGCGTGGCGCGATGCGCACCGCCGGCGGTACCGCCACCTCGACGCTGAACACACGCTCGACGTTGTGCGTGGTGCCGGGCGCGTAACGGTGTCGCCAGCGCGCGAAGATCGCGTAGCGGTTCGCGACGTTCCAGGCGCGCACGCCGCCGTATGCATGGGCATCGATGCCGGTCTCCTCGCCAAGCTCGCGCGCGGCGGTGACCGCGAGGTCCTCGCCGGGCTCGGCGCTGCCGGTCACCGATTGCCAGTGGCCCGGGAAATCGGCGCGCTCGAGCACCAGCACGCGAAGCTCGGGTGTATGAACGACGACCAGCGCCGAAAGGGGTTGCTTGAAGGCCGTCAGCTCACGAACACCCAGAATGGATGGCGCCGCTCGCGCCAGAACTCGGCGGCCTCGTCGAGGATCTCGGCGAGCGTTCGCCATTCGGACGGATGGCCCTTGCGGAACGCCGCCGCGTGGACGATTTGCACGACCGCGCCGCGCTTGCCCATCACGTCGTCGTCCTCGAGGCAGTCGGCGAGCGCGTCGTAGTTGTGGCCGAAATGCGCGGGCAGCGCGAGGCCCTTGGCCAGCGCATCGAGCAGCGCGGCCTTGGAATCGGCGCCCCCGAGGTCGACGGTGAAATGGCGCAGCCGCGCCGCGGCCGCGGCGTCGGCGATCGCTTCGGCGGTGCCCCCGTGCTCGCGCAGGCCCGCGGCCTCGACGTCGGAGAGGTCGGGGAGCTTCATTCGGCAATTCGGCGAAACGACCGGTAATGGTCGTCGCTGTAGAAGCATGCGTCGGGCCGCTCCCTGGGCCCGCCGCACACGATCCGCCGCGCCGCGCGGTTCTGCGAACCCGGCGTGCGCACCGTGTACTCGCGATAGTAGCCGCGCGGCCGCGCCGGCAGCAGGTGTTCGTAATTGCCGAACACGACGCCGTCGCGGTCGTAGCGGAAGGGCCCGCCGTCGTGGATGAGCGCGAGGACCTCGCGCGCCTCCTTCGGGAGCGCGGCCACGCGCACTTCGCCGACCGGCGGCGGCGTGTCGCGCGCCGTCGCCACCTGCGCGAGCCACGCCGTGGCCGCGAGCGCGAAGACGACGCGGGCGAGGGCGGGACCTGCGTGGTGCAGGGCGAAGAGCATGCGCGCGAGTGTAGCGCAGCGGCGGCCGGCCGCGGCGCGCGACGACGCCCCTGTCGCGAATCAGGGCGTCCTGGGGGCGGCGTCGCTCGCGCGCACGCGGATGTGCAGGTCGCGCAGCTGCTGCTCGGTCACCGCCGTCGGCGTATCGACGAGGAGATCCTGTCCGCGCTGCGTCTTCGGGAACGCGATGACGTCGCGGATCGACTCGGCGCCGCACATCAGCGTCACGATGCGGTCGAGGCCGAACGCGATGCCTCCGTGCGGCGGCGCGCCGTACTGCAGCGCGTCGAGCAGGAAGCCGAACTTGCGGCGCTGGTCATCGGCGCCGATGCCGAGCGCCGCGAACACCTTCGCCTGCATCTCGGGACGATGGATGCGCACCGAGCCGCCGCCGATCTCCCAGCCGTTCATCACGACGTCGTACGCCTTCGCCAGCGCATGCGCGGGATCGCTGTCGAGGCGATCCCCATGCCCGTCCTTCGGCGCGGTGAACGGATGATGGCGCGCGACCCAGCCCTTGCGCTCGTCGTCGTACTCGAACATCGGGAAGTCGACGACCCACAGCGGCCTCCAGCCGGCCTCGGCGAAGCCGTGCTCATGCCCGACCTTCGCGCGGAGCGCGCCCAATGCGTCGTTGACGACCTTGTCGCGGTCGGCGCCGAAGAACACGAGGTCGCCGTTGGCGGCGCCCGTGCGGCGCAGGATCTCGGCGAGCACGTCGCGCGACAGGAACTTGACGATCGGCGACTGCAGGCCCGTCTCGTCGGGCGCCGCAGCGTCGTTGACCTTGATGTAGGCAAGGCCCCTGGCGCCGTAGATCGCGACGAACGCGGTGTAGTCGTCGATCTCCTTGCGCGAGAGCTTGCCGCCGCCCGGCACGCGCAGCGCGGCGACGCGGCCTTGGGCCAAGTCGGCGGCGCTGCGGAACACCTTGAAGTCGACCGTCTTCATGATATCGGTGAGCTCGGTCAGCTTGAGCGGCACGCGCAGGTCGGGCTTGTCGGAACCGTAGTCGCGGATCGCGTCGGCGTACGTCATCACCGGCAGCGGATCAGGGAGGTCGACGCCGAGCGCGTCCTTCCACAGCGTGCGCACGAGGCCCTCCATGAGCGCGCGGATCTCGAGCTCGTCCATGAACGACATCTCGATGTCGATCTGCGTGAACTCGGGCTGGCGGTCGGCGCGCAGGTCCTCGTCGCGGAAGCACTTGACGATCTGGTAGTAGCGGTCGAAGCCCGCCACCATCAGCATCTGCTTGAAAAGCTGCGGCGACTGCGGCAGCGCATAGAACTGGCCGTGGTGGATCCGCGACGGCACGAGGAACTCGCGCGCGCCCTCGGGCGTCGACTTGTAGAGGATCGGCGTCTCGATGTCGATGAAGCCGTGCGCGTCGAGGTAGCGCCGCGTCGCCATCGCCGCCTTGTAGCGCAGCCGCAGGTTGCGCTGCATCGCCGGGCGCCGCAGGTCGAGCACGCGGTGGGTGAGTCGGACGGTTTCCGACAGGTTGTCGTCGTCGATCGAGAACGGCGGCGTCGCCGCGGCGTTGAGCACCTCGATCTCGTGCGCAAGCACCTCGATCTCGCCGGAGACGAGCGCGGCGTTGGTCGTGCCTTCGGGCCGCGGGCGCACGACGCCCGTGACGCGCACGCAGAACTCGTGGCGCAGGCTCTCGGCGACGGCGAACGTCGCCGCACGATCGGGATCGGCGACGACCTGCACGAGGCCCTCGCGGTCGCGCAGGTCGACGAAGATGACGCCGCCGTGGTCGCGGCGGCGATGGACCCAGCCCGTCAGCGTGACGGACTGGCCCAGGTAGCGGCGGTCGACGAGACCGCAATAGTCGGTGCGTTTCACGTGCTGCTCCAGCGGATGTTCGGGTGGATGACCGGCAACGGGCGTTCGCGACGGCGCGCCGGGACGGCGCGCGCGACGCCGCGGCGCGACGTCGCCGTCAATTTCGCGAGGCGACGCGCTGCGGTGCGCCGGCGGCCTCGACCGGACGCGTCGCGCTCGGCGTGACCACGCCCATCGAGATGATGTACTTCAGCGCCTCGTCGACGCTCATGTCGAGCTCGCGCACGCGTGCGCGCGGCAGCATCAGGAAGAAGCCCGAGGTCGGGTTCGGCGTCGTCGGCACGTAGACGCTGACATGCTCGCCCGGCAGGTAGCGCGCGACGCTCGCGTCCGGCGTGCCGGTCAGGAACGCGATCGTCCACGAGCCCTCGCGCGGGTACTCGACGAGCAGCGCCTTGCGGAACGCGTTGCCCTTCTCGGACAGCACGGTGTCGCTCACCTGCTTGACCCCGGAGTACAGCGACTTGACGAACGGAATGCGCCCGAGCAGCCGCTCCCACAGCAGGATGAGGCGTGCGCCGAAGAAGTTGGCGGCGAGCGCGCCCGTGGCGAACAGGATGACGAACGACAGCACCACGCCGAAGCCCGGCACGTGGAAGCCGAGCAGCGAATCGGGACGGATGCGCTCGGGCAGCAGCAGCAGCGTCTGGTCGAGCGCCGTCACCAGGAAATGCAGCACGTACAGCGTGATGCCGAGCGGCACCCAGACGAGGAGCCCCGCGATCAGGTAGCGGCGCATCGCGGCAGGCTCAGGTCGACGATCCGGTCGAAGGGCTGGCGGTGGGCTTGCTCGCGGGGGCCGACTCGGCCTTCGTGGCCGCAGGCGCGGCCGGGGCGTCCTTGCCGGGCGATTCCTTCGCCGGCGTGTCCTTCGCGCCTGCCGGCTTGTCCGGCGACGATTCGCTCGACGCTGCGGCGTCCACCTTGTCCTTGGTCGCGGTGTCGCCCTTGTCCTTGTTCGCGGCGTCGCCGGCCTTCGGCTTGCTGCCGTTGCGGAAATCCGTCACGTACCATCCGCTGCCCTTCAACTGGAAGCCGGCGGCCGAGACCTTTTTCGCCAGCGTATCGCGATGACACACGGGACACGTGACGAGCTTCGGGTCGGACAGCTTCTGCAGTGCCTCGAGCTCGTGGCCGCAGGCGCTGCAGGCATATTCGTAGATCGGCATGATTGCGGTGACACTTCGCGCCGCGTCGCCGAGGGCGCGCCACAACGCGCTGATTAAAAACGAGAATTATAGCCCAAATCGGCGTTCCTCGCATGCTTTCGCGGGCGTCGCGCGACAGGGCGGCATCGACGCGCGTGGGGTATGCTTGGCTCGGGGAAGGAGACTCGGCATGGATGCGTACTGGGGCTGGTGGATCGTCGCTGCGGTGCTGGCCGGCGCGGAGCTCGTCACCAACACGTTTTATCTGCTCGCGATCGCGGTCGCGCTCGCGGCCGGCGGCGTCGCCGCGTTCCTCGGCTTGTCGAGCGAATGGCAATGGGCGCTCGCGGTCGCCCTCGGCATCGCGCTGACGTTCGTCGCGCACCGCTGGCGCACACGCCGTCTGCAGCCCACACCGCA